>Ga0310886_10000350_pt1 | contig 12131 bp, 15 predicted proteins | sample T60D3metaG_FD_202511 | JGI IMG/M metagenome (GOLD analysis project Ga0310886, IMG submission 202511) | Lab incubated soil microbial communities from West Virginia University Organic Research Farm, Morgantown, WV, United States - T60D3 | ecosystem: Environmental > Terrestrial > Soil >...
CAGATGCCGGCGTCGCTGCCGCGCATCGGGTGCGCGCGCGGGTCCCAGCCGTTGAAGTCGCCGATCACCGAGACCTGCGCCGCGTTCGGCGCCCAGACTGCGAATTGCGTTCCGTCGCCGAGCACGTGCGCCCCGAGCTTGTCGTAAAGACGGGTATGCGTGCCCTCCCGGAACAGGTACAGGTCGTGGCCGGTCAGAGCTACTGGGCGTTCAGCAAGAGTCGGCATCGTGGGCGAGGGATTGGCCTCTATACTTTTGAGCCATGCAGACGGACTACGTTCAGCGATTTCTCTTCGAGAATCTGGACATTAGGGGGCGGCTGGTGTGCCTGACGGGGGCGTGGCAACGCATGCTGGACGGCCGCGGCTACCCCGAAGATATCGCAGCTCTGCTCGGTCATACCACCGCACTCAACGTACTTTTGGGGGCGAATCAGAAGGGCTCCGGTCGGGTTACCCTGCAGGTGCAAGGCTCGGGCCCGGTCAAGCTGCTGGTTTCCGACTGCACCGCCGAGCTGCGGATCCGGGGGATGGCCAGCTTTGAGCGCTTTTCCAGTCCTTTTACGGAAAGATCTCTCCTGGGAGACGGGCGCCTGTCGGTGACGCTGGAAGACGTCAAGAGCGGCCAGTTCTACCAGAGCCTGGTGCCGCTCGAGGGCCAGACCCTGGAGCAGATCTTCGAGCATTACCTGTCGCAGTCGGAGCAGACCACCGCGTTCCTGCGCCTCAAGGCCGACGGCGGCGCGCTCTGCGGCCTGCTGCTGGAGAAGCTGCCGAAAGCCGACGCGCGCGACCCCGACGGCTGGAACCGCGTCACCCACCTCGCCTCGACGCTGACCCTGGACGAGACGCGCGACGCGCAACCCTACGACCTGCTCACGCGCATCTTTCCCGAGGAGCTGATGCGCGTGTTCCGCCTCTATGCGGTCGAGTACCACTGCCCCTACGACGAGGGCAAGGTCAAGGACATGCTGCTCGGCCTCGGGCGCGAGGAAGTCGAGTCGATCCTCGCCGAGCAGGGCGAGGTCGTGATCCGCAACGAGATGTGCAACCATGAGTACCGCTTCGACGCGAAAAGCATCGAAGAGCTTTTCCAGAGCCACTAAAAAGCCATGATTCAGCGCTACCCTTTGCTCATGAGACCTCTCTACGCCGTGACCATCGCGTTCGCACTCGCCGCTTGCAGCGAGCCGCCGCCCCCGCCGAAGCCCGCGGCCCCGGCCGCTGCCACGCCCGCGCCGCAGGCCGAAGCGCCCAAGGCGCCGGAGACCAAGGTCCCCGAGGCGCCCAGGCCCGATCCGAACAAGGAGCTCGCGAGCCGCGTGAAGCGCGCGCTCGAGGGTGAAGCGAAGATCCAGGCCGCCGGCATCGACGTCACCGCAACCGACGGCAAGGTCACGTTGTGGGGAACCACCGCCACCGCCGCGGAGCGCAACCGCGCCGGCCAGGTCGCGTCGAAGGTCGAGGGCGTGAGCGCCGTCGACAATCAGCTCAAGGTGGTGAAGGGCTCCTAAGCCGCGGGCTTGGCCTGCGCGGCGCAGTCCTGCACGGTCTTCCAGAACTCGTCGACCGCGGACTGCGAAAGCGGTATCTGGCCGCCGGGCGGCTGGCCGGGCCCCGGCGTCACCGGCGAGCGCTGCACGCGCATCTCGGCGAAGCCGCCCTTCTCACCTGCCCTGCCGAAGGTGACCGAGTAGTGCGTGAAGCCCTCGGCCTGCTTGCTCTTCGCGCTGCTGTAGACCACCAGGCGCTCGATTCCCTCCATCTGAATTCTCGCCCCCAGGCGTTGCTGGGCGCACTGCGCCGCCTGCTGGTGCGAGCCCGGGTACGTCATCATGCGAATCGGCTCGTTCTGCTGGATGTGGCCGACCCGCGTGCACGCGCCGATCAGGTACGCGAGAAGACCGATTCCCAAAATGCGCATCGCTTGCGTCGTCATTATCCGACTCCCCTTGTGCGCCGGCCCCCGCGGGACCGGTCCTGTAATCCGCCCTGCCTATTGAGGGAATAGAAGGTCGGGAACATCATGGGAACCCTGGTGCGGGGATAGCTCAATGGCCAGAGCGCGGTCAATCCCCGATCGAGATCTGAGTCCGAATCTCAGTCCCCGCTCCATCTCCCCCCTCTGGCGATACTGGCCCCCGGCCACAAGTCGTGCCGGCTGCGCGCATATTGCGGCGGGTAGCCCAGCTCGACGCCGAATTTCTCCGCAGCGTGCCACACCCAGCGCGGATTATCGAGGAAGGCGCGCGCCATCACGACCATGTCGGCCTTTCCAGACGCCAGGATCTGCTCGGCCTGCTGCGGGTCGGCGATCATGCCCACGGTTTGCACCTTTATTCCCGTCGCCTGCCTGATTTTCTCGGCGAACGGCACCTGGTAGCTCGGCCCCAGCGGGATGCGCGCCTGCGGCACGAGCGCGCCGCTGGAGGCGCAAACGTAGTCGAGGCCGATGCGCTGCAGCTCGCGCGCATAGGCCACCGCGTCGTCGGGGCCGAGCCCGCCCGGCATCCAGTCGTTGGCGCTGATGCGGGCGCCCAGCGCTCGCTCGCGCGGCCACACGTCGCGCACCGCGCGTGCCACTTCGAGCGGGAACTTCATCCTGTCTTTTCCGTAACCATCCGCCCTCTGATTGCTGAGGGGCGACAGGAACTGGTGCAGCAGGTAGCCGTGCGCGGAATGCAGCTCGACCGCGTCGAGGCCGATGCGCTTCGCCCGTTCCGCGGAGCTCGCGAACGCGTCTACGAGTTTCTTGAGTTCGGAAACTTCCAGTTCGTGCGGGACATGCCAGCCCTCGCCGTAGGCGATCGGCGACGGCGCCACTGTGCGCCACGGCGACTGGTCCTCGCGCAGCCATTCGCGTCCCTCCCAGGGCACCTGGGAAGAGGCCTTGCGGCCGGCGTGGGCGAGCTGCACGCCGATCGGATTCTTCGACAGCCGCCGGCAGGCCTCGATCACGCGCTTCATCGAGGCTTCGTTGTGCTCGCTGTAAAGGCCGGCGCAGTTGTGCGTGATGCGGCCTTCGCGCGTGACGTGCGTCGCTTCGAGGATCATCAGGCCGGCGCCGGAATACGACAGGTGGCCGAGGTGCACCAGGTGCCAGTCGTTCATCGAGCCGTCGTCGGCCGAGTACTGGCACATCGGCGAGATCACGATGCGGTTGGGCAGGGTGATGCCGCCGAGGTCGAGCGGAGTGAAGAGCGTTACAGCCATCGGCGCACTTTCCGGCGGTAGCTTTCGAACTCGGCGCCGAAGCGCGCCTGCAGCGCGCGCTCTTCGGGTCCGATCTGGAAACGGTTCAGGTAGGCCACGAACAGCGGCAGCATAGCAAGCGCGGCCCAGTTGGACACGATGCACGCCCAGCCGATCAGCAGCAGCAGCATCGCGAGATACATGGGATTGCGCGTCCATCGGTAGATGCCGCCGGTGACGAGCGCCGTGCTCGCCTCCGGCTTCAGCGGGTTGACGGTGGTCTTGGCGCGATGGAAGCCGAGCACGGCCGGCAGCCCGATGACCAGCGAGACGATGAAGAAAACCCCCGCGATGACAGCACGGCCCGGCAGCGCGAAATCGAGCACGGGGAAAGCGATCAGCCACATCATCAGCGCGCACGCCGCCACTACGACCGGCGGCGGTACTCGGTGCTCAAGGCGCAGCGACAGAGATGCTTCTCTCGGCGAACGCTTTGCGGATGGCCTGGGCGAAAGCGGCCGCGCCCGGCTGGTCGCCGTGCAGGCAGAGCGTGTCGGCCGCGACCGCCACGCGCTTGCCGGACAGGCTGGTGACGTAGCCCTGCTCCACCATGGCGAGCGCCTGCTGCACCGATTTCGCCTTGTCCTCGATCATGCCGCCGGGCCGGTCGCGCGGCGCGAGCGTGCCGTCGTCGGAATAGCCGCGATCCGCAAACACTTCTCCCGCCACCGGGATGCCCGCACGCTTGGCAATCTGAAAGTTCTTGCTGTTGGAAAGGACGTACAGCATCACGCCGAGGTCCTTCGCCGCGCGCACCATGGCCTCCGAAAGCGCCTCGTCGGTAGCGGCCATGTTGTACAGGGCGCCGTGGCACTTGATGTGGTGCAGCTTCGCGCCGGCGGCGCGCGCGAAGCCCTCCACCGCGCCCGCCTGGTAGACCACCAGGTCGTACATGTCCTGCGCCGAGATCTTCATCGCGCGCCGGCCGAAGCCCTGGATGTCGGGCAGCGAAGGATGCGCGCCGATCGCCACGCCGTGGTCGAGCGCGAGTCGTACCGTGCTGCGGATGGTGGCCGGGTCGCCGCCGTGGAAGCCGCACGCGATGTTCGCGGAGCTGATGTGCGGCATGACCTCGGCGTCGGCGCCCATCTTCCAGGCGCCGTAGCTTTCGCCCATGTCGCAGTTGAGATCGATCCGCCTCATTTCTTGCCGTATTCCCATGCGATGCCGCGCACTGCCGACTGCAGCCGCTCGCGCGCGTGCTTGCGCAGCTCGCCCGCGATCTCCAGGCTGCAGCGCGCGAAGTGTACCTTGCCGCCGGGCGCGAGCTGCGCGAGGCGGGCCACGTCCGCCGACGCGATCTCGGCGATGCGCGGATAGCCGCCGGTGGTCTGGTGATCGGCCATCAGCGCGATCGGCACGCCGCTCGGCGGCACCTGCACCGAGCCGAGGCAAGTGGGGCCCGACAATATCTCGTCGGCCTGCGGCCGCCCGAGCGGCGGCCCGCTCAGGCGGAAGCCCATGCGGTTCGACTCGGGCGCCACGCTCCACACCGTGTCGAGAAACGCGCGCTGCGAGGTCGCATCGAAGCTCGCGAAATGCTGGCCGTCGATCACGTGCACCAGGATCGGCTCGCGGTCAGGCAGCGTAAGCGGCGGCGCGGACCATTTCACCGTGCCCTCCTTTGTCTTCTTCAACTTGGAGAATCGTTCCGCCGCTTTCGGGTCGCGCAACGGCAGCACGTCGCCGTGCTTGAGCGCGCGGCCTTCGAAGCCGCCGAACTGTCCCGGCAGGTAGGTGGCGCGGCTGCCGAGCACCGGCTCCACGCCGAAGCCGCCCGCGACCGCGAGGTAGGCACGCGCGCCGCGCACCGCGCGGCCGACGTTGAAGCGCGAGCCTTTGCGCGCGAGCGTCGGCCGGTTGTGCGGGAAGCCGCCCTGGAACTCGGCACCGCAGACCGCGACCAGCGTGTCCTGCTCGAACTGCAGCTCCGGGCCGATCACCGTGATCTCGAGCGCCGCCTCGTTCGCATCGTTGCCGACCAGCGCGTTGGCGAGCGCGAACGCCACCGGATCCATCGCCCCGCCGGGGCACAGGCCGACGCGCTGGTAGCCGTGCCGGCCTTCGTCCTGCACGGTGGTGAGCAGCCCGGGCCGCAGCACACGCACGCTCATTGGGCTGCCGCCATTTCGATGAACTGCGCGCGCGTGATCGCGCGGAACCGCACCCGGTCGCCCGGCCACAGCAGGCTCGGACGCTGGCGCTTGGCGTCGAACAGCACCATCGGCGTGCGGCCGATCACGTTCCAGCCGCCCGAGATGGCATAGGGGTAGACCACGGTCTGTTCGTTGGCGATCGCCACCGATCCCGCCGGCACCACCGCGCGCGGCGACGCGCGGCGCGGCACGGTGAGCTTCGGATCGAGCCCGCCCATGTAGGCGTGGCCGGGCGCAAAGCCCATCATCAGCACGCGGTACTCGGCCGCGGCGTGGCGCGTGGCCACTTCCTCCGGCGCCACCTGGGCTTTCTTGGCGATTTCCGCCAGGTCGAGCGCGAACTCCGGCTCGTAGCAGACCGGCAGCACGACGTCGCTGCCCGGGTTGTCCTTGGCCGCGAGCGCGGGCTTCATCGACTCGTTGACCAGCGCCAGCGCCTCGTCCAGCGGCTTGGCCGGAAACTCGGCGTGGTCGGGGTCGAAATGCAGCGCCAGGCCGCCGAGCGCCGGCACCACGTCGCGGATCCACGGCACTTTGCGCTTGAGGATGGCGAGCGCGAGCCTCTGTACGACGCTGTTGACGTCCAGATCGAGGGTGCTGGAGAACTCGACGTATGCCGCCGAATCGCCCAGCGGGATCACGCCCAGCGGGCGGGGTTGCGCCATGGAAGCTTCTACACTGCCGGTCTGATCGCGCCGTTAATCCTGCGGGCCCTTCGCAACTGCAACGCCGATCATGCTGTCGCGGTTGACCAGGGTTGCGAGGCGCTCCTCGCTCCAGCCCTCGGTGCCGGCCGGACGCATGGGGAGCACGATATAGCGCATGTCGGCAGTGGAATCGTGCACGCGAATCTGGGTCGTCTCGGGAATCTGCAGGCCGAATTCTGCCAGCACCGCCCGCGGTTCGCGCACCATCCGCGAGCGATAGCTGCGCGACTTGTACCACTCGGGCGGAATGCCGAGCAGCATGCGCGGATAGCACGAGCACAGGGTGCAGACGATGGCGTTGTGCACCTGCGGCGTATTCTCCACCGCGAGCAGCTTGAGCGCCGGCACGTCGAGCCCGAGCTCCTCGCACGCCTTGGTGCCGTTTTCCAGCAGGCGCTGCTTGAACCCCGCGTCCACCCAGGCGCGCGCCACCACCTTCGCGCCGCGCTCGGGGGTGCGGTTGCGCATGTCCTCGACCGCGGCGTCGACCTGCTCGTTGGTGACGATGCCCTTCTCCACCAGCAGCTCGCGCAGGCTGATCTCCATCAGCTGGAAGTAGCTCAGCGGACGATAGTTGCCTTGGTCTTTCATGCCTTTTCGAGCCAATGCTGAAATATTTCGACCTCGAGGACATCGTCCTCGTTCCCCCGGTAATCCGGCCACACCTCCTTCTGCCGGAATCGCACGCGATACAGCGGCAACTTCGGCAATCCGTCGCGCATCTGCGCCAGCTCTTCCGGGTTCGGAAACGCGCCGCAGACGCGCTCGACCGTGCCGGTGCAGCCGCGGATGTAGTACGGCGTGCGCACGTGGCCGAGCGGATAGGCTTTCATCACCTTCACGCGCTCGCCGGGCTTGAACCTAGCTTCGCTCACGGATCTCGGCCATCTTTCGCGCCAGCTCTTCGGTGGTGATCACGCCGCGCTGGATCAGCGTCTGCGTGATCGAGCTCACCCAGCGGTCATAGTAGTTCATGCGCTCGTAGGCGTCGGGCGGCAGTCGCTCGATGTTCTTGCGCAGCTCGTCCACCGTGATCATGCGCTTCGCGCCCTTGATGCCGGACAGGATCATCATCAGCGCGTCGACGCGCCGCTCCCAGTCGGAATAACTGCGCTCTTCGTCATGCTCTACGGCGCCCGCCGGCTGCCCGCCCATGTCGTGGTGGCTCCGCGCCGCCACCTCCTTGATCTTCGTTGCAAGGTCGTAAGACGTAATGAGGCCGCGCTCGATCAGGCTCTGCGCAAGCGACATCAGCCAGCGCTCGTAATAGCTCAGGCCGTCGTACATCTCCGGCGGCAAGGCCTCGATGTTCTTGCGCCGCTGGTCCACGGTGAGCAGCTTCTTCGAGCCGAGCAGCACCGCCATCGCGTCGATGCGCCGCTCCCAAAGCTCGTAGTCGTGCTCGTCGCGCTCGACCTTGCCCGCCGGGCGGCCGCCGAGATCGTGGTGGCCGCGCTCGATCATTTGCCGCCGAACATGGGCGCCAGCACCGCCAGCGCGACCAGGGCGACGACCAGCGCGAGGAAGATCCACACGATGATCGACGTCCGGTATTTGACGTGCGGCGTGGCCGCGATCACGTCCTGGTACTCCGGCGCGAAGATGGTGCGACCTTTCTTCGAGAGGAAGAGGTACAGGATGTAGCCGTTGATCAGCGTGCCGATCGGAAAGCCGATCAGGCCGATCGCCGACAGGATGCAGCCGACGGTGCGCCCCCACGGGCGCAGCGCGCGCACGGCCCAGCCCGCGGAGAGCTGGCCGGCGCCCAGGGCAAGCAGTCCCACGCTCGCTCCGAGGCCCAGGGCATCCTGCCGCGCGCTGAACAGCGCTGCGAGCGCGACGAGCGTCACGCCGGTGCCTCCCAGGTAATAGAGGATGCCGACCGCCTTGATCGAAGCCTCGTGACTGATGTGCGCTTTGCGAATCGCCTCGGCTTCGGCGTTCGCGGAAACATCTTCGACCGGTGCAGCAGGCGCGGCATACGGATTGAATGCGGTGTTGCTCATGTTTCCCCCCTTGTTGTCAGGCAACCCATTCGGAAACTGGAGCTCTTGCTTCGTGCAGCGGCTGGCAGACGACATCGACCAGCGTCGGTTCGGCCGCAGCCAAAGCCTTGCCCAGGATTTCGTTCAGCTGGCCGGGCTGGGTCACGCGCCAGCTCCTGACGCCGAAGCCCTCGGCGACCTTCGCATGGTCGGTCACGCCGAAATCCACCGAGAAATAGCGCTGCTGGTAGCCGGTCTTCTGCCCGGCCTTGATCCAGCCGTAGACCGCATTCGAGATCACCACGAAGGTGATCGGCAGCTTGAGCCGCACCGCGGTCTCGAGCTCGCCCACGCACATGCCGAAGCTGCCGTCGCCCATCACCGCGACGGTCTTGACCTGCGGCCGCGCCACGTGCGCGCCCATCGACGCCGCCGCCGCATAGCCGAGCGCGCCGTGCGCGCGGTTGGAGAAATAGCGCCGGCCGGTGCCGCGCACCACGTAGTAGGCCGAGAAGTAGGGACACGGTGTTCCGGGATCGGCTACGACAATCGCATCCCTGTCCAGGCACTGACTCAATGAAGAAACAACTCGTTCCGGCTTGATCGGAGTGTCGGCGGAATTTGCGAGAGCGTCGAACTTCTCGAACTTGGCGCGCTTCTGCTGGTCGACGAACGAGAGATCGCCTTCGCGCTGGTAACCCTCGAGCGCCTCGTTCAGCGCCGCGAGACAGAGCCGCGCATCGCCGATCAGCGGAACGTCGACCTGGTAGTTGGTGCCCGGCACGGCGGGATCGACGTCGATGTGGATGATGCGCGCCTTGCCCGCCGCGGGATGGCGCCAGCGCTCGGTGGTGACCGAGCCGGCGCGACAGCCGACGAACACCACGACGTCGGCGGCATCGACCACCGCGCGCGTCTCCGGCGTGCCGCCGTTCGAGCCGACCACGCCGACCGACTGGGCGCAGCGCTCGTCGATCGAGCCCTTGCCGCTGATGGTGGTGGCCACCGGCGCGGCGAGTTTCTCGGCGAGCGTCATCAGCTCGCTTTCCGCGCCCGCCAGCACCACGCCGCCGCCGCAGATGAACAATGGGCTTTTGGCTTTCCTGAGTAATCGGGAAGCGAGCTCCACCATGGCCGCATCCGGCGCGACACGCCGGGAGGGGAAGCTGCCGAGTGTCGGGTCGGCCCATACATCCGCACGCTCGACTTGGCCGTTCTGCACGTCGAACGGCAGCGCGATGTGCGCCGCGCCCGGGCGCCCGGTGGTCATCGCCTCGAAGGCCTTGCGGAACGTACGCGGAATGTCGACCGAGCGGTCGAGCACCGCGTTCCACTTGGTCAGCGGCTTCATCAATGCTCGCTGATCCAGCTCTGTCAGAGTAAAGCGATTTCTTGATGAAACCGATACATCGGTGTTGATGGCGAGAATCGGAATCGAGGACTCGTTCGCCTCCACCAGGCCGGGCAGGATGTAGGTCGCGCCGCCGCCCGACGGCCCTTCGCATACCCCGACCTTGCCGCTCAGCCGCGCGTAGCCGTCGGCCATGTAGGCCGCATGCCTCTCATCCCGGGTCAATACATGCCGGATCGACCCGAGGCGGGCGAGCGCATCATATAAAGGAAGGCTGGTGTCGCCGCACAGCCCGAAGATCACTTCGACGCCGTGCGCCTTGAGCATCTCGACCACCGCCTCGGCGCCGCTGAGCGCGACCGCCGGGGCCTCCACCGGCCTGTTCATCCGGCTATCTTACGCTGCGGGCGCTGCGGCCGACTTCACCACCATTGCCTGCCAGTATTTCTGGTCGCGGTGGCAATACCACTGCTTGGTCTCCAGGTCGATGTTGGCGCAGATGCCGCCGTCGCCGTACGCGATGCCGTCGGCGCAGGAGAAATGCAGGAACGGACCGAGCACCTCGGAGGACTCACCCTCGTGGTTCTCGAAATGGATCCTGACCGGGCAGGAGCAATCCACGCGGAAGAAATTTCGCCCGTGCACGGTCCATTCGTGCCGCCGGTGGCGGGCGAGGATCTCGCCGCCGCGCGCGGCGCGCATGGTCTCGCCGTCGATCGTGATCTCCGGCAGCGGACCGACTTCCGCGGTCTGGCTGGGACCGGTCTGCGCGAAAACGAGTTTCAGCATCGTGCGAAGTGTGCTATTTCCATGCCGTGGATGTCGCCAAGCGCCAGCGCCCGCCCGCGGGCGAGCTGGTCCTCGATCACCTCGCACATTTCGTGCCGGACCTGGGTGCGGCGGCCGCGGTGTGGGAGAAGCTCGGCTTCAAGGTCACGCCGGTTTCGCACCACGAAGTGGCGGGCAAGCCGGCTGGGACCTCGAACCGCTGCGTGATGCTCGAGGAAGGCTATCTCGAGCTGCTGGCACCCACGATGGACACGCCGAATGCCGGTCGCGTTCGCGAGCGCATGAAGCGCTTCGTCGGCGTGCACCTCGCGTGCTTCGGCACTCCCGACGCGGCGGCCGAGCAGCAGCGCCTCGCCGCGCAGGGCTTCGCGCCCGAGCCGGTCGTTCATCTCAAGCGCAAGATCGAAACCGGCGCGTCGGTCGAGTTCCGCGTGGTGTACGTGCCGCCCGACAGGATGCCCGAGGGCCGCGTGCAGTACTGCGAGCACGTCACGCCGGCGCAGGTCTGGCGCGAAGGCTTCGTCAACCCGTTCCGGTTGCGCGCCGTTTATGTAGTGGCGGACGAACCGGAGGAGGTTGCGGCGCGTTGGGGACGCTTCGGCGGCCTGCTGCCGCGGCCGGAGGACGGCTTCGTCCGCCTGAACACGGCGCGTGGGCGCGTAGTGGTTGGAACTCGGAAAACTCTGGCCAAGGTGCTCGGCGACGTACCGCCGGCGCCGGCGCTGGCCGGATATGCACTCTCTTGCAGCGATCCCGACGCGTTCGCCGCGCGCTGCAGCAAGGCCGGGCTGCAAGTCGCCGGCCGCAGAGTCACGCTGCCGGCGGCGCTCGGCGGGACTTGGCTGCTAGAATCCCGCGCCAAGGAGGAGGACCTATGAAGATCGTCAAGTTGCTGCTGGGCGTCGCATGCGCTCTCGCGGCGGGTAGTGTTAACGCACAAACGATAAAAATCGGCTTCATCACCAGCTACTCCGGCCTGAACGGCAACCTCGGGCCGTACATGGAGCGCGCGGTGCGCCTGTACATCAAGCAGCACGAGAAGGAGCTGCCGCCGGGCGTGAAGATCGAGCTCATCACGCGCGACGACACCGGGCCCAACCCGGACAAGGCCAAGCAGCTCGCGCAGGAGCTGATCGTGCGCGACAAGGTCAACCTGCTCGCCGGCGTGGTGTTCACGCCGAACGCGATGGCGATCGCGCCGCTCGCCACCGAGGCCAAGGTGCCGTTCGTGATCATGAACGCCGGTACCGCGGTGATCACCACGCGCTCGCCGTACATCGCGCGCACCTCGTTCACCCTCTGGCAGTCGAGCTTCCCGCTCGGCCAGTGGGCGTCGAAGAAATACAAGACCGCGTACACGATGGTGAGCGACTTCGGCCCCGGCCACGATGCCGAGCAGGGCTTCACCCAGGCGTTCAGCGCCGGCGGCGGCAAAGTGCTCGCCAACGTGCGCGTGCCGCTGCAGAACCCGGACTGGGCCGCGTACATGCAGCGCGTCAAGGATGCCAAGCCCGACGCGCTGATGGTGTTCATCCCGGCGGGCAAGACCGCGACCGCGGTGATGAAGAACTTCTCCGACCTCGGCCTCGGCCAGGCCGGCATCAAGCTGATCGGCCCGGGCGACATCACCACCGAGGAAGAGCTGCCCAACATGGGCGACGTGGCGCTCGGCGTCACCACCGTGTTCCACTGGTCCGCCGCCGGCCCGCGTCCCGCGAACAAGGCGTTCGTCGAGGCGTGGAAGAAGGAGTTCGGCGCGAACGAGACGCCGAACTTTTTGTCGGTCGGCTCCTGGGACGGCACCGCGCTGATCTTCGACGCGATCAAGCAGCAGAAGGGCAAGCTCGACCCGGACAAGACGATGGAGATCTTCAAGGCGCACAAGAACCCCA
>Ga0310886_10000356_pt1 | contig 12019 bp, 9 predicted proteins | sample T60D3metaG_FD_202511 | JGI IMG/M metagenome (GOLD analysis project Ga0310886, IMG submission 202511) | Lab incubated soil microbial communities from West Virginia University Organic Research Farm, Morgantown, WV, United States - T60D3 | ecosystem: Environmental > Terrestrial > Soil >...
GCCCGGAAGTCGGTGCGATCGGCGTGGTGCTGGTCGATCTTCTGGATGACGTCGGGCGCGACGCGGATGAAGGCGCGCAGCGCGGTCGCCGACTTGATGCTGTACTTGCGGCCGTTCCACGCCGACTCGAAGATGCTGGCGATCTGCTTGAAGTAGTTCACGAAGAACTTCTTCGATTCCTCTCGGAACTGCTCGCTCTTGCGGGCACCGCCGAGCGCGGCTTCATCCGCGAACAGCTTCTTGAGCTCCTGCGCGAGCGGCGCCTGGCCGACGCGGCCCTTGCCGACGCCGAGCAGCTTGATCTCGCCGAAGAGCGGCGACTCCTCGCGATCGTTGATGGCGCGCACGACGTCGTGCGCGGCGGCGAGCGCCTCGTCGCGATAGAGCTGGCGGCCCGAGAGCGAGACGAGGTGCGATGCGTTGAGGCGCGTGTGCTTCGCGTTGATCGTGACGAACATCTGCACGATGTGATCTTCGGGAACGCGATCGAAAATGATCGCCGGCACGGTGAACGGCTCGTCGCCGAAGCGATCGATGTCGGCGTGCAGCGCGAGCAGGCGGTGCTGTCCGTCGATCGCGCGAAGGATGCCTTCGCGCTCCGGCACCTTGAGGCGGCCGACCCACGAGCCGCTTTCGGCCGGCTCGAAACTCAGCTTCTCGTCGCACGAGATGATCACGGCGCCCGGAATCGACGGAAGGTCTCGCGCCTGGCGGCACTGTTCGTAGTACTGGACCAGCTCGTCGATCTTCTTGCGGATGATCTGTCGCTGATACGCCTTCTCATTCGAGGCGATGCGGCGTTCCAGCAGATCCCAGTTGATCTTTGACTGTGGCCCGCCCTTTTTCTTGCCGCGCAGACCCGCCTTCGCCTCGTCCTGATAGCTCAGCACTTCGAAGCGCACGAGCTTGTCGATATCGCTGGCCGTCAGGGAGGCCTGATAGAATTGCACGCCGAACTGCTGCATCCGGATAGCCGCTACGCTGATCATAAGAGTCTGCCCAAAGAGGTGGATTCTATCGTTTGCGGATACGCACTCTCAACGGTTTTTGCCCAAAATCGTGGGGGTTCCGACCCAGATCTGGCCTCGATAAAACCTGTAAGTCGCCATGTTTGAAGGGCTTATTGCAATGACCAAAAAGATGCGCGTCCCCTGCCTTTTGCTCGTCGTTGCCCTGTTTCTTAGCTCAGCCGTTCCGGAAGTCACGCATGCACAAAAACCTGCCGCAGCGGCGGTCCAGGATGATGGGGACTTTGCTGAGTTCGTGAAGAAAGCGACGACCAAACCCGAGTTCTTATCGCCGCTTGTTGATCATTTGCCCAAGAAAGCCGGTGTCCCGACGCCGAAAGACGTGCTCGGGTACCACATCGGCACCGAGAAAAAACTGACCTACGTCGCCGATCAGCAGCGGTATTTCCGTGCGCTCGAGAAAGCGTTGCCGGGACGCGTCAAAACCGAGGTGGCGGGGAAGACCGAAGAGGGCCGCGACATCATGGTCCTCTTCGTCACGTCGGAAGCGAATCTCAAGAACCTCGAAGTCAATCGTCAGAACACCAGGAAGATCGCGGACCCGCGCGGCCTCACCGACGCGCAGGTCCAGCAGCTGATCGCCACCACCAAGCCGCACTATCACATCAGCGCGGGCCTTCACAGCCAGGAGACCAATCCTCCCGAGGCCGTGATCGAGCTCGCCTATCGGCTTGCCGTCAGCGAAGAGCCCTACATCAAACAGATCCGCGACAACGTCATCGTCAGCATCACCGGCGTGACGGATGTCGACGGTCGCGATCGTTATGTTGACTGGTATTACGCCTACAAGATCGACGAACAGTACGACGGAGGTGAGAACTACGGCGACGTGCCCTACTGGGGCAAGTACGTGTTCCACGACAACAACCGCGACATCAACTACGGCGTCGACTCGCTGCGCGTGCATCTCAACTGGTATCTGAACTGGGTACCGCCGATCTGGCACGACCTCCACGAAGCGCAGACGTTGCTGTATACGTTCAGCGGTCAGCCGCCGCAGAACGCCAACCTCGATCCGATTCTCTACACTGAGCTGCCGTTCTTCGCGACCTACGAAGTGAACAAGCTGACGTCGTACGGCATGCCCGGCGTGTGGCACTTCGGGTTCGTCGACATGTGGTCGCCCGGGTATCTCGGCTTCGCGGCCGCGAATCACAACGGCATGCTGCGGATGTACGAGATCTTCAACCAGGGCGGCGCGAACACGAAGAAGGCGCGCCTGTCGGGCGCGCAGACGCAGCGGCAGTGGTTCCGCCCGAATCCGGCGCCCGCCGGCGAGGTCGACTGGTCGATCAGGAACTCGATCAACTACGCCGAGACCGGCGTGCTGACCGCGCTCGAGCTGACCTCGAAGTTCCCGACGATGGTCGTCGAAAACTTTTACAAGAAGTCCGCGAACGCGGTGAAGCGCGGCGCCGACAAACCGCCTCACGGGTTCGTGATTCCCGCGGGCCAGCGCGATCAGTCACAGGTCGATCGCGTCGCCAACCTGTTGCGGCGGCAGGCGATCGAAGTGCATCGCGCCACCGCGGAGATCAAGGTCAAAGAAGGCACCTTCCCAGCGGGATCGTACATCGTCAAGCTGAACCAGCCGTACGGCCCGCTCGCCAAGACGCTGCTCGAGAAGCAGACCTATCCCGATCCGGCGCTCACCACCTACGACGACAGCGCGTGGTCGATGGGGATGGCGAACAACATCGAGGTCAAGACGATCGAGGACAAGACGATTCTCGATGCGGCGGCGACGCTGCTGAAGGAGGACGTGACCACGCCCGGCCTCCTGAGCAATCCGAACGGTGCAATCGGCGCCAGCGGCTCGGTCTACATCGTCTCGCACAACGGCTCGCTGAACCTGATCACGCTGCGCTATCACTTGAAGGACACGCCGATCAAGGCGGCGAAGGCGGCGTTCAAAGTCGGTGATCGTGAATTCCCCGCCGGCTCGCTGCTGATCCCGTCGTCCGATCGAGCGCGCCGCGAGATCGAGGCGCTCGGTCTCCAGGCCCTCGCCGTCCAATCGGCGCCCTCAGATGTCCAGACCATTGACGTCGATCTGCCGCGCGTCGCGATGTACACGACCTGGATGAATACCGAGAAGGTCGGCTGGGTCCGGCTGGCGTTCGATCGCTGGGAAATTCCGTACGACTTGATCCACAAGGATCATGTACAGGCGGGCGCCAACCTGCGATCGAAGTACGACGTCATCGTCGTGCCGCCACACGCGACTCAAAACCCGAACGGCAAGTCGATCGTCTACGAGCAGGCGAAGCTGTCGAAGCCGCTGCCTTACAAGAAGAACGACAAGTTCAAGTCGCTGGGCATGTATTCGGAAACCGATGACGTGCGCGGCGGGATGGGCCTCGCCGGAGCGGCGGAGTTCCAGAAGTTTGTGGAAGACGGCGGCGTGCTGCTCACGCTCGGTACCGCCAGCTTTTTTCCCGCCGAGTTCGGCATCGCGCAAGGCGTTGATGCGCAGGCGCCGGCACAAGGCTTTTACGCGCCGGGGCCTTACGTGAACAGCGAGATCCTGATCCCCACGCACCCGACGATGTTCGGCTACGCGCAGAAGACCTTGCCGGTTCGTTATGCCGGCGGTCCGCTGCTGCGAGCAGGTCCGCCGCAGGACGCCGAACAGTTCGCGGGCACTTCACCAGACCGTCCGCAGGTGATCGCGCGCTTCACGGGCGGTGAAGCCGGGGTGCTCAGCGGCCTGATGCGCAACCCCGATCAGATCCGCAACCGGCCGATGGTCGTCGATGCGCCGTCGGGCAAGGGCCGCGTAATCATGTTCGCGAATAATCCCATCTATCGCTGGCAGACCTTCGGCGAGCACGGGATGGTGTTCAACGCGTTGATGTTCTGGAACGACATGGGGGCGGCTGGCGCCGCAAAACCTTCGACGGCGGCGCAGTAGATCGTAGATCTCAGATCGCAGATCTCAGATCCATTTGAGATCTCACATCTGAGGTCTGAGATCGTCGGGCCTTGATGCCAGATATTCACGCATCAAGGCCGCATTCTTGTCGTTCGCCTTCCACCAGATGTCGGCGAGCGGACCGACCACCGGGATGGCGCCGAGGATGACATCGACGAGGACGTTTGACAGCATCCTCGACACCAGCGACGGCGGCGGACCGTACTGAAGCGCGCGCGCGATCAGCGTCAGCGAGATCGTGGCGCCGGCGAAGTTGCCGAACACCGGAATCAGGTCGAGCACCGCATCGAGGCCGACGCGGCCGACGATCGGCAATGTGATCGCGCTGTCCATGATGCGGGCCAGGCGATCGATCTGGACGCCGAAAATTCGTTGCGCCTCGTCGACGCCGATGCCGCGAGACTGCGCGTAGCGCGCGATACCGGTGAAGGCGCGCGCCGCAACGCCGCCGACGCTGCGATCGACCATCGCCGCGAACTTTTCGGAGGCGCGCATGAACGCCCACCGGAGCGCGAAGTAGCCGAGCACGGCGCCGACCGTGACGACAACGAAGGCGACGGTCAGCCAGAGGAGCAGTGATTCGAGCATCTCGCTCGATTATCGCTGTATCTCGAACGCAGAGGCAGGCCTTTAGACCCGCCTGGCGGTCAGCATCACGTTCGGATCCGCCAAGGTCAGCTGTGTCACCTTGCCGCCCTCTTTCGCAAAGGCGATCTTCGCGGTAGGCACTCCGGTCGGAAAGAACACCAGGTCGCCGAGGTGCCCCAGGCCGCGGCGCGACGGGCTGTTCGGGCGATCGATGCCGAGACGAAGAATCGTTTTATCGAAGAGATCCGGCTGCACGTCGACCGTGAAGTAGTCGCGCGGTCCGGGACCGTAGACGTATTTGCCGGCGAGCGCATCGCGATCCGCCGGCGCCAGCGGCTGCGTCGGGGTAGGCATGTCGGCATCGCCAAGCGCTGCGAGGTACTGCACGACTGCGGCAGCGTCGGGGCCGCCGGCCTTGGCGTGCGACATCAACGTGATGCCGTGCGGGCCGAGCGTCTTCTGAATCCCAGGCCTCGCCGCGATGAACGCCTTCACCGCATCCAGTTGACCCATCATCGCCGCGGAAAAGATCGTCGGCCTCGCGCCGTTGGTCAGCAGGAAGTCGGCAATCGGCTTGTTGCCGACGTGCGCAGCTGCGTCGATGCACGTCTCCCAATCCCCGAAGCCCCAGTCGATCGAGGCGCGCGCCATAGCGGGCTGCTTCTCAACGAGCTCGCGGATGCGCGCGAAGTTGCCGTGCGACGCGCCCACGGCATCCTTGACGAGACCGGGATCCTGCTGCGGGAACGCATCGGCCCCCGAGATCGCGTACGGCAGTGGCGGCGCCTGGCCCCACGACCTGGTTGCGAACGCGCTGATACCAAGCGCGGAAAGTCCTGAAGTGATCGAGAAGAACGAACGGCGAGACAGCGGCATGAAATAACCTCCGGTTCGCGTTATCGCAAAGCGAGCGCGTTCAAGGCAATGCAGATTGGCTTCAGGATCTAAGTGCCGTCGCTGCAGTCAGTTAGCCTGACGGTTCAGGACGTGTTCGCGCACCGCGCGCTCGAATTCCTCGACGACGGCGGCTTCGAGGCCGGCGAGATTGGGCTCTGCGACTGTCAGCCGGTTCGCTTTCAAGTGGGTCTCGTCCTTCAAGCGGATGAAGTGCGTGATGAAGCGCAGGCCGCTCTCGCCCTGCTGTAACTGGCCCAGCAGGACGTAGTCGGCCTTGACGTTTGCGGCGACGGACTTGAGGTTGCGGATGTTGCGCGGCTGCCGCAGGATCGCGGCGTTGCCGATGACGGCGATGCGCGGATCGAGTTTCGTCAACCGCTCGACCACGAGATCGGAGAGGCCGGCAACAGGCCGGTCGTATTGGATGTTGCCGGTCTCGTTGTCGAAGACCGACACCGCGATCAGGACCTGATCAGCCGAGCGTTCGCCGTCGAGAAAGAGTCGCGTAAACGCAAAGATGACGAAGAGCACGAAACCAGCGACCGCGAGGCCAATCTTCCATGCCTCGGGGCGGGCTGTGGGCTTGGGATTGGGGCCTTGCGCGCCGGCACGGTCGACGGGCGCTATGAATTTGAATCCTTTCTTCGGGATCGTCTGGACGAACCGCGGATTGTCGCCGCTGTCGCCGAGCGCCGCGCGAATCTGCGAGAGGCAGTAGGCCAGGCCGCGATCGAAATCGACGTGCGTGTCCTTGCCCCAAACGCCATCGCGCAGCTCTTCGCGGGTGACGATGTCGCCTGGGCGCGACAGGAGAAGGGCCAGCGCCTTCGCCGGCTGCGGCTCGATCGCCGTGGCGCGGCCGTTCCGGCGCAGCTCTTTCGTTTCGTCGTCGAATTCAAAGACGCCGAAGCGGTAAATCATCCAGCCCAAGTGTATCCTTCACCGCGTGGGAGGACACATGAGCCGGATCAACATCGGTGGCGTGCTCAAAGGCGGATTGGCGGCGGGCGTGATCATGAACATCAGCGAGTTCATCCTGAACCTGCCGGTGGCCGGCGCGCAGATGGAGGCGGAGCTCGCGTCGCACAATCTCCCACCGGTCAGTACGGCGGCGATCGCCACGTTCACGTTCGTGACGCTGCTGCTCGGCATCGCGACGGTGTGGCTGTATGCGGCGATTCGCCCGCGGCTCGGACCGGGACCGAAGACGGCGATGGTCGCCGGCCTGTTCGTGTGGGCGCTGTCGTACCTGTATGCGTCGGTGTTCTTCTACATGCTCGGCACGCAGTCGATGGGACTGGTGCTGCTCGGCGTCGTATGGTCCGCGGTCGAGATGATCATCGCCTCGGCCGTCGGCGGGTATCTCTACAAGGAAGCCTGATCACTTGATGACGAGCAGCCGATAGTTCGCCGGGTGCAGGAATTGAATGCCTGCATCCGTCAGAATCGCATCGTCTTCGATCGGCACTCGTAATTTGGCTCCGCCCCACTCGGCGATCGGCGTGTAAGCGAAATACTCGAACGAGAACATGTGCTGCGCATGCATGACGAAGGTCGTCTGCAGCGGCTGCCATGTCGTCAGCGACGGGCCGATGTCGTGGCCGGTGTTGCCGACCGGATGGAAGCCGTAGACGACGTCGGTCTTGTTGTCCTTGTTCGGACGATTGAATTCGATCACGCCGAAGCCGGCCGCGCGAAGCGCCGCGTCCATGTTCTTCATCGTTTCGTCGGCGCGCACGCCGACCTTGATCGCCTTCTTGACGACGTCGCGAACGGTGAGCGCCTTGTCGAATGCGTTCTGAACGCTCGCTGGCGGCGCGGTCTCGCCGGGCTTCAGCACGTACGCCACACGCTTCACATCCGTGCCGAAGTTCATCAACTGCACGCCCCAGTCGATCATCATCACGTCGCCGGGCTGGATAATGCGGGAGTTGGAGGTCGCAACGATGCCGGTGGGGCCGGTGACGTAGACGGACGGCATGTCGAACTCGGAGCCGAGGGCGCGATCGAGCAGGCGGTCCTGCATCCACCACGCGACCTCTTCGAGCGTCGTCTTGCCGGGCGTAATGACTTCGTTGGACAACGCGCGTTCGGTCAGTTGAATGGCGATGTTCGCCGCTTCGCCGAACGCCACGATCTCCGACGCGACGCGATGCGATCGGAAATCGGCGACGAGTTTTTCCGCCGACACGAACCGCGACGCCACCGCGTCGCCGAGCGTCGTCTTCAAGTGCGCGAGCATCGTCACCGAAAGGCCATCGGCCGGGCCGATCTGTTCGGACATGTTGAGGCCGATGCGTTTCGGATTGCGCGCCTTGACGTGATCCGCGAGCGTCGCTGCGGACGCGATGATGTCGTAGGCGCCCGACTCGTTGAGCAGGTAGCCGCTCGGGCCGAGGGCGGCGCGCTCGATGCGATCGCCGCCGCGATCGGTGAAGACGTAATAGCCGACACCGGAGACGTAGCCGCGCCCGAGATCGTTCCAGAGCGGATCGTAGTGGTTCTCCTTGACGGCGACGATCCACATGTCGATGCCGTTGTCGCGCATGGCGCGCGGCAGCACCTGCTCGAACTTGTCGAGACGGATCTGGCGTTGCATTTCCCAACGCCTTCTCGCTTCTTGTGCGGACGCTGGCAGAATCTGCAACAGGACGACTGCAAGTGTGAGGAGGAATCGCATCGGTTTTCCTTGTTGAGGGGTCAGTCCCCAATACACTTTTACATTCGGTTACATCCACCGCTGAGTTTCGGGCGAATATAAACGGCTGCCACGCCTCCCTTGGCGCCCATACACACGAATGAACTTGCACATGCTACTCGGACGCGCGGCCGTCGCCGCGCTGTTTGTCGGATCGGCGGGCCTCGCCTCGGCGCAGACCACGCAGACCGGCGGCATTGATTACGACACGGCGCGCGCGGATCGGCGGTTGAAGGCGACGCAGGCGCAAGGGCCGATTACGCTCGACGGCAAGCTCGACGAGCCGTCGTGGGCGGCGGCGCCGCTGGCCACGAACTTCGTGCAGAACGATCCGCGCGAGGGCGAGGCGGCGACCTACGAGACCGAGGTCAGGCTGCTCTACGATAATCGTGCCATCTACATCGGAGTGTTCGCGAAGGATCCCGAGCCCGCCGCGATCATCGTCAACGAGCTGCGCAAGGACTTCAACACCGGCACCGCCGACGGCTTCCAGGTCGTCATCGACACGTTCCTCGACGAGCGCAACGGCTACCAGTTCGCGATCAATCCGGGCGGCGCGAAGTGGGATTCGCAGATGTCGAACGAGGGCCGCGATCAGAATGCGAACTGGGACGGTATCTGGGACGTCGGCACGCGCATCGGCGAAGACGGGTGGTACGCCGAGATCGAGATTCCGTTCAAGACGCTGAAGTTCGGTCCGGAGGCGTTGCAGAACTGGGGCATCAACTTCCAGCGGCGGCTGCGGCGCAAGAACGAAAACAGCTACTGGTCGCCGCTGCGCCGCATTCACCAATTGTCGCGCGTGTCGATGGCGGGGACTTATGAAGGTTTGCAGGGCCTGCGGCCGGGAGCCAACGTGCGGGTCAAGCCGTACGCGCTCGCGAACCTGAACAAGCTCGCCGGGGTGTCGCTCGACAAGGATTACGACGCCGGCATCGACGTGAAATATGGCGTGACGTCTGGACTGACGTGGGACTTCACCGTCAACACCGACTTCTCGCAGGTCGAGGCCGACGAGCAACAGGTCAACCTGACGCGCTTCAACCTGTTCTTCCCGGAGAAGCGTGATTTCTTCCTCGAGAACTCCGGTGTCTTTCAGTTCGGCTCCGGCAATACCGGCGGTGGCGGCGGAGGGGGCGGCGGCGGGGGGCGCCAGAACGCCTCGCAGGACATGATCTTCTTCTTCAGCCGGCAGATCGGGCTGTCGCCGAACGGTGACGCGATTCCGCTGCTCGCGGGCACGCGTCTCACCGGCCGCGTCGGCGGCTGGTCCGTCGGCGCACTCAATATCCAGCAGCGGGAGAAGGACGCGAGTCCGTCCACCAACTTCACCGCGTTGCGGGCGCGCCGCGACATCCTCGCCAACTCCGACGTCGGGGTGATGTTCCTCAACAAGGATCCGAACGGCGGTCACTACAATCGCGCCTTTGGCGGCGATGCCAACTTCCGTTTCTTCCGCGACCTGACCGTGAACGTCGCCGGCGCCAAGAGCGAGACGCCGACGTCAAGCCTGCCGGGGTCGGGCGACGACTGGTATTCGAAGAGCAGCTTCGGCTATCGCGGCGACGTGCTGGAAACGCGGGCGATGTACCAGACGATTGGCTCGCGCTTCAACGACGAAATGGGGTTCGTGCCGCGCGTCGGCGTCGACAACTTCGAGGCGTATCTCGGCACGCACCTGCGCTTCAAGAAACTCTCCGGCTGGATGCGCGAGACCTTCCCGCATTTCCAAATCGAGAACTTCACCAAGCGCAACGGCGGCGGCCTCGAATCGCGCTACATGGACTGGCACTGGCCGATCACGTTCCAGAACAGCGCCTTCGTCGAAGTCGGCGCCAACCCGAACGAGGAAGTGATCGACGACCGTTTCGCCATCAACAGCCGGCGCGGCATCTTCGTCGAGCCGGGCCGCTACGAGTTCAAGGAATACTTCGTCCTCGTCAACACCAATGCGGCGGCGCCGTTCTCGATGAACCTGCGCTACGGCAACGGCGAATTCTACGATGGCTATCGCCGCAACTACACGATCGGCGGCACGCTCCGCATGAACGAGCACTTCAACGTGTCGCTGAGCGACCAGATCAACGACATCGACTTGTCGTCGGGATCATTCGTGACGCACCTGGTCACGGGCCGCGTGAACTATTACTTCAATACCAAGGTGTTCGTGAACGCGCTGGTCCAGTACAACACCGACACGCAGCAGTGGAGCTCGAACGTGCGGCTCGACATCATTCACCGCCCGCTCAGCGACATCTATTTCGTCTACAACGAGCGTCACGACTCGCGCAGCGGCGCATTGATCTCACGGGCCGTCATCGCGAAGATGACCTACCTGTTCGCGTTCTAGTTACTTCAGGACGGGCGCGAAGATTCGCCACGCGCCCGTTAGTTCGCGTCCAGCCATCTTCCGATCCTTCCACTTCACAATCTTGTAAAGCAGCGCGCAGAGCGCGACGGTGGCGACGAGCGACCACTCGAGCGGCAGCGCGCGCTTCAGCGGGCGCGACAGGCCGCCGTAGGCCATTTCGACGTGGATCCAGTAGACGAAGAGCGACGAGCGGCCGAGCGTCGTGATGACGCGACCGGGTACATCCGGCGATGACAAATAACTGCCAAGCTGCCGCCGCATGAACGCGTGAAAGCCGTCGATGCCGCGCGCGATCGGGACCATCGCCGTGCAGAAACCGAGGCGGATGAAGAAGAACGTCGGCGAGCTGGTCCAGAAGTTCGCAACCGGATAGATCGACGGCCGGAACGAGAACTGGTGCGCGACCACAGCGCCGGCAAGACCGGAGATCAGAAGCCCGGCCTGCAATCGCCGCTCCTGCGATTCGGTCTTCGCGGCGAACACCAGCTCGCCGACGATCGCGCCCGCCAGCAGGAACGCCGCCCAGGGGAACAGCGCGAAGGTGGTGCGGCCGGGCAACGGCCGGATGTAAGCCTCGATCGCGTCGGGCAGCGCCGCCAGCACACCCGCTTCGCGCACCAGCGGCGTCGTCATCGCGACCGCGGCTGTCGCGATCGCGAAGAGCAGGATGCGCACGATGCGATTCGCGGACAGTCCCCAGATGATCGCGGCCGCGAACATCGCGATGCCCATCACGTTGAGGATGTCGACTTTCAGGAAGTTGATGAGCGCTCCCCAGCCAAGCAGCTGCGACTGCAGCCGGAACAGGAAGGCGAGCGCGAAGACTTGCAGGCCGCGCTTGCGGGCCTGCGCCGCCGCATCGGCATGCCCAACCTTGTCGGCGCGCGACGAGGCGGCCATCGCGATCGTCAGGCCGGCCAGGAACAGGAACAGCGGCGCCGCCATACCGGCGATGAAGACCGTATACATGTAGAGCGTGCGGTTGCGATCTTCGAGGCGCGTCCACGCGTCGGTGACGTGCGCGCCGACCATGATGACGACCGCGACGCCGCGCAGCCAGTCGAGATAGACCTTACGCGCCAGGAGCGACCTCGAAGGTAGTCTGCAGATTGATGTCCTGCCGCAGCGAGTGCCACACCGAACAGTACTTGTCGCGCGAGAGCTGAATGGCGCGCTCGACGGCATGCGCCGGCACATCCCCTATCAACGCGAAGTGAAGCGTGAAGCTGACGAAATGGCGCGGCGGATCGTCGCGCCGATGGCCGATGATCTTCGTTTCCATCCCTTGCAACGTGTAACGGCCCTTGATGACGATGTCGGCGACGTCGATCGCCATGCATCCGGCGAGCGCAACGGCCACAGCTTCCGGCGGCGAGGGGCCGGCGATGCTATCGCTGTCGAGAATGATGCTGGCGCGCGGCGTGGCGGCGTGAAAACGGAGATCGCCCTGCCACGTCAGCGTGGCGGTGAGTGGCGGCTTGGGCACCGCCAAAGATTAACAG
>Ga0310886_10000362_pt1 | contig 11954 bp, 18 predicted proteins | sample T60D3metaG_FD_202511 | JGI IMG/M metagenome (GOLD analysis project Ga0310886, IMG submission 202511) | Lab incubated soil microbial communities from West Virginia University Organic Research Farm, Morgantown, WV, United States - T60D3 | ecosystem: Environmental > Terrestrial > Soil >...
GGTGTACGTGTGCACCGACTACCCGACCCACGGGCACCGGCACATGTGGCGCTCGACGACCCGGACGCCGGCGGCGGAGCGCTCCGAGGCGAACCGGGAGGCCGCGGCGGCGGACCGCCGGGACGTGATCGCGTCGAACAAGGCGTGGGCGTCCGCGGAGACGGTGCGCCGCGAGTGGCTGCGCACGTTCGTGACCCGCAAGACGGCACCTAAGACGGCGGTGGCGTTCATCGCCGCGGCGGTGGTCGCCGGCGACTACGCGCTGCGGGATGCCTGGGTGTCGGGGCACGAGTTCGCGCATGGCCTTTTCGGCCTGGAGCAGCCGGCCGGGTACGCGTCGGCGCGCACCCAGGTGCTGGCCGGGCTGCTCGAGGGTGTGACCGACGCCCGGGCGCAGATGATCACCCTGGCGTTGGTGCTCGCCGCGTACGAGGCGGCGACGAGCAACCTGTCGTGGCGGACCGTCAACACCGACACCGCCCGGTACCTGCGGTACCTGGAGGCCAACGGCTACACGCTGTCCACTGTGGAGCTGCGGGCCTGCGGCGAGCAGCCGGTGGGCGGGGCGGACCGTGGCTGACCTGACGTGGCCGGAGTACCTCGCCGGCGCCGTGGGCGGCGCATCACTCCTGCTGTTGCTGATCCTGCGGTGGATGACCAGAGGGGGACCGCGGTGACGACGTCTGCGGAGTCCGCGAGCTGGGCCAACGCCGCCGGTCACCACGAGACGCGGGTCCTCGTGCCCGGTACCGGGTGTGTGGGAGGTGGCCCGGCCCGTTGCGGGATACCTCGTGGTGGCATCGGCGCAAGCAGGAGCGTGCCTGCCGCCGGCGCACGAACCACTGCTGGCATCCGTTCGGGCTCATCGACTGGTGGTGCTGCATGTGCTCGGCCGAGACCGAGGGCATGCCGCCGCAGCGGTGCGTGTACTGCAAGGTGCCCGGGTACCAGGTGGCGGTCAACGGCCGGTTCCTGGCTACCCGCAGCCGGGCCCGGTACATCCGGGACGTCATCAGCAGCAGCCCGGGACCGTACGTGCTGGACTTCGCCGGCGTCGACGCGATCACCGACGCGTTCGGCGACGAGCTGGTCGCCGGCCTGGCCGCGGCCGGCCATGGTGTGACCGTGGTCGGGGCGACCGGCGACGTCCGGGAGCAGCTCGTCGAGGTGCTGGCCCGCCGGGGCTTGACGGGGGCGGTGACCGTCGATGGCTAGCAGCTTCGAGCGGGCGGCGATCGCGCGGCTGGTCGAGCGGGCCGAGTCCCTCGGTGTCGAGGTGCCGGCGGCGGTGTCGTCGTTGTGCACGCAGGGCACCGGCAATCACGGTGCGCTGCTGTGGGCGAACGCGCACCCCGGCGAGCAGCCGCCGACGTGCTGCTACGGGTCGATGTACGACGCGGAGGGCTGCACGTGCTGGAGGCCGGTGTACGACGTCGAGCAGGCGGCGCCGCGGCCGCTGAACGGCCCGCAGGACCTGGCCGTCCGGGCGGCGCCGTGCGGCGACTGCGCGTACCGCAAGGGCAGCCCCGAACGCACCGACGAGTGGCGCGAGGACCTGCTGCTCGCCCTGCCCGGTAAGGGTGAGCCGTTCTTCTGCCATGACGGGATGCGCCGCCCGGTGCGGTGGGAGCACCCCGATGGCCGCACCGTCCCGGGTGATCCGGACGACTGGCACCCGGCCATGGCCGGGCGTATTCCGTACCGTGCCGACGGGTCCCCGGGGCTGCTATGCGCCGGCTGGGCCGCCCGCGCCGCCCGAGAGGTCGGCACGTGAGCGCCCGGTACGCAGCGGACACCGAGGTCGCCAGCGACCGCAGCCGCGCCGAGATCGAGCGGACCCTGCGCCGCTACGGGGCGAGCGCGTTTGCGTACGGCTGGGACCGCACGATGGCGTCGGTCATGTTCGAGATGGCTGGCCGCCAGGTCCGTCTGCAGATACCGATGCCCGACCCGGCCAGCGATGAGTTCACCCTGACACCCACCGGCCGCCGGACCCGTTCACCCGGCGCCGCCGAGCAGGCGTACGAGCAGGCCGTGCGGCAACGCTGGCGCGCGCTCGCCCTTGTCATCAAGGCCAAGCTGGAGGCCGTCGCTTCCGGGATCACCACCGTCGAGCAGGAGTTCCTGGCGCACATCCAGCTGCCCGACGGCTCGACGGTCGGCGACTGGGCCGCCCCGCAGCTCGCGATCGCGTACGAGCGCGGCACCATGCCCGCGCTGATGCCCGGAGGTGGACAGTGAAGATCACGATCGAGAACACGACGAAGGTCGTCCACGTCGATGGCGTGCCGGCGCGGGTTTGGGAAGGCCGGACCGAGAGCGGGGTGCCGGTGATCGTGTTCGTGACGCGCATCGCCGCGGAGCGGACGGAGGACCTCGCCGAGTTCGAGCGCGACCTGGCCGAGCAGCGGACGCCGTCCGCGGCCGTCGAGGCGTGGCCCGCCCGGATGATCCTGTGAGGGCTAACGATGAATAGTTATCCGCGATTCGAGCCCGACGCCGTCCTGATCGTCGACGCGCACAACGGCCTGGAGGAGTGGACCGGCGCCCGCTGGAACGAGTACGTGGAAGGCGCCGAACGGGCGCAGAACATGGTGACTGTCGAACTGGTCGAATGCCCGGCGTGGATCAACGGGGGGACTACCAGTGCGTAGGCCGCTAGCCGACTTCCTGACTCCGATCGCGAGCGGGCTCGTACCGACCAACCTCGGCGCGCTGACCCCCGAACGAGCGGCCCAGCTTGAGGAGCAGCTCCGCGAGCTGGCGTATGCGCGCGGCGCCGCCCTCGAGGCGCTCCGGACCGGAGCGACCCGTGGATAGCCCTCAGGACCACGTGCCGATGACCCTCCGGCTCCCGCCGGAACTCGCCGCGGACTTGCGCATGGTCGCTGAGATTGAGGGCACGGCGATCAGCGAACAGGCCCGGGCGGCGCTTGCCGAGTGGGTGGCGCAGCGCCGGGCCGACCCCGGGTTTCAGAACCGGCTGCGTGAGCGCGTCGTGCGCGATCAGCGACTGCTCGACCGGTTGCGAGGCGGCGAGGACGACCGTGGATAGCCGCCGTGTCCCCGCGTTGACCGTGCACCGGCCGTGGGCCGCCCTGCTGCTGCGCCATGACGGTAAGGACATCGAGAACCGGCTCTGGTCGCCCAGGTACCGGGGGCCGCTGCTCATCCACGCCGGCCGAGCGTGGGACCCCGGGGCTCTCGAGCACGCCAGCCAGCTCGGCGAGCTCCCCGGGTTCGACTGGCGGCAGGCTGCCCACCCCACGGGCATCATCGGCGTGGTCGACCTGGTCGACGTGTGCGGCCGCTCGCGTTCGGGCCGGGTCCGGTGCAGCTGCGGCCGGTGGGCTGCCGCCGAGCAGTTCCACTGGCTGTGCGGGAGTCCGGAGCCGTTCGACGAGCCCATCCCGTCCGGCGGCCTGCAGAAGCTGTGGTACCCGACCGGTCTGGCTGCGGCGCGTGTCGAGCGTGAGCTGAGGAGGCTCGGATGAGCCCCTCCGGGCCGCCCGGCCGTCCCGATGTCGTGTCGGCGGTGACGCGGCTCCCGGTTGAGCTGCTCGACCATGGGCCGAACGCTCGCGGCGACCTGGGCGACGTCGAGGACCTGGCGCTGTCGCTCAAGGTTCTCGGCCAGCAGGTCCCGGTCCTGGTGTACCCGGCGGCGGGTGGCCGTTACGTGGTCCACGACGGGAACCGGCGGCTCAAGGCAGCCCGGCAGGCCGGGCTGGGGTTCGTGGATGCGGTGGTGCGGCGGGCGCCGAGCGGCGACGCGATACGGCTGCTGCAGCAGCTGGCGATCCAGGGGCACGCGCGTACGTTCGACCCGATCGCCGAGGCGAAGGCACTGCACGAGCTGATGTTCGGCCACGACATGTCCCGGGAGGAGATCTCCCGCGCGATCGGCCGCACCCCGGCATGGGTGCGTGACCGAATCCTTCTGCTGGGTCTGACCGCCGCCGAGCAGTCGCAGGTGGCCCGCGGCGTGATGCCGATCGGCGAGGCGCTGATGCGGGCCCGGGTGCGTCGCGCCGCGCGCGATGGCCGCCCGCTGGCGCCGGCAGCGGTGCCGACCGGCCGCAGCCTGGCACCGGGCCGCGAGGTCGTGGTGCTGCACTGCGGTACCTGCCGGTGCGCGGCACCGGACGAGCCGGATGCCGAAGGCAGCCGCCGATGACGTGGCTGGGCGCGAGCTACGTCCTGGGCCGGCCGGTGCCGGTCGACGGGCCGTACCCGCACATCTGCCTGGTCGAGGTGCCCGGCACGATGACGGGCCGGCTGGTAAAGATTTCCCGCCGCGAGTGCGCGGCGTGTGGGGAGAGGAGGAGCCAGAGCGGTCTGCGGCCCGTGTAGCGCGGGCGGGTTCTGTCCACTGTGGCGCACGGCGCGGTCCTCCCCGGGGGGTGGCCGCGCTGTCGAGCATCGCCGGGGTGTATCGATGATGATCAGCATGGCTGGGTGAGCGGGTGCCGTACTGGCTGGAGACCGACGCGTTCGCTGATGACCCGCGCTGGCCGGCGCTGGCCGGCGGCCGCGCTGATCTCGTCGACCAGCTGCAGGCGGCGTACTGCCGGCTGAAGGCGAAGGCGTCGCTGGCCCGCTCGAACGGCTACCTGGTCGCCGAGCATGCTCTCGCGCAGTGCCGCGGCCGCCGCCGCACCCTCGAGCTGCTGTGTACCCAGATCCTGGACCTGGACCCGCTGGTGCACCGCAAGGGCGACGTGTGCGCGTGTCTCGGCGACGACTGGGTCGACGGGTACGCCTACCGGATCCACGAGTTCCTCAAGCGCAACCCGTCGCGGGCGGAGAACGACCGTAACCGGGCCCAGCGGGCCGACCTGCGCGACGCGCGGCTGAAGGGCCTGGTGTACGAGCGGGACGGCGGCTGCTGCCGGTACTGCCGCTCCGGACCGCTCTCGGCGAAGGCGGGCCGCTCGCGGGACCGGCGCCGGGTGTTGACCTTCGACCACGTGGACCCCGACCGCCCGGCCGGGGCGGACGGCGGCAACCTCGTGGTGGCCTGTGGCGCCTGCAACGAGCACAAGGGGCACCGCACCCCGGCCGAGGCGGAGATGACGCTCCTGGAGGCGCCCACGCCCGCGCAGGCGGCCGCCTGGGCGAGCCGCGGCCTGGCGGTGTTCCCCCGCCCCGACACCGCCGCGGGATCACCGACGGAACAGCCGCCGATCACCGACGAAACAGCGACGGAACACTGTTCGGTTGCTGATCCGAACAGTGATCCGGTCACTGATCGAACAGCTGATCGCACCGCTGATCCGCACCCCGACAGCACGGGATCAGTGCGCCCGGAAAACGGCGATCACCAGCACGAACAGCCCCCCGTACCGCCCGTGGGGGGTGTCGGCTCGGGTCGGGTCGGGTCCCGCGCTGATCCTGCTGTTCCGGACCGCCCAGCGCAGGCTGCGCAGCCTCCCCGGACCCCGGACGCGCCCGACATCTACCACCGGCGGTCCCGGGCCTCACCGGCGTACGAGGGCTGGCCGCCCGGCTCCGTCCCCGCTTCCCCGCCCCGCCCGGCTCCCGAAGGACACCCGCCATGACGCACCCGCGGATCCTGCACGCCCTCACCGCCGTGTACTCCCTGCGTCAGGCGTACCGGTGGCTGCGCCAGGCGGTGACCGACGAGGCGGTGCAGCGGGTGCATCTGGCCCCCGGCCCGTCCGGGCCGCCGCGGTCGCGGGCGGCGCTGCGCCGCTTCGACCAGCTCCTGCAGGCCGAGCGGGCCGACCGCATCCACGCCGACCGGGCAGGCATCACCCAGGTCGGCTCGACCGCGGCCCCGGTCCGTCCGGAGCTGCTCGACGCGCAGCGCCGCGCCGAGCTGGCCGCCGCCGAGCAGGCGTGGGAGCTGCACTACGCGCTGATGTTCCGGCCGCTGGTCGGCTGGGGTCCGCAGTGGGTGCACCTCGCCGGCGACCGGTGGCTGGGCACGACCGGGTACCTGCTGCTGGCCCTGACGGTGGTGGACCCGGTCACCGCCGGCGAGGTGGCTGCGGCGCTGCGCCGCTGCGACGCGGCGCTGCGGTCGGTGCTGCGGGCGGAGCGGAGCCTGGATCCGCTGCCGGGCTCCCCGCCGTGCCCGGCGTGCGGCGAGCGCAGGCTGCGCGTCGAGTCGGCGTGCCCGCCGCCGGCGCGGGTGGTGGTGTGTGAGGCCGGCTGCCGGTGCACCGGTGAGCTGGACTGCCCGTGCGGTATGCCGGTGCTCGACGAGCGGGTGCACCATATCTGGCGGCCCGCTGACCTGACCGCCGTCCTCGCCCAGACCACCGCCGCAGCGAATGCCGAGTCCGTGGCGGCCGGGAGCACAATGGGCAGGAAGGCCGAGGAGGGTTCTCGTGACGAGCCAAAATCCCATCGACAACGATGTCTATCTGATGCAGAGAGCAATAGCCATGCTCACTGCGTTTGATCAACGAGAGACGGACGACCTCCCGGACTCTGGCGACCTTTTCGGCGCGGTCGCAGGGGACCTCAGCGTCCAGGACCTCTCGCAAGGTCTGATGAGTCTTTGCGCCCTGCTCGTAGCTGACCTGGCCAGCACGAAGCGCATGACCAAAGACGAGATACTCCAGGGTCTATCAATCCGCCTCGCGGGCCTGCAGGGCGAAGAGTGATCCCGGTCAGCGGCGTGTGGTACGGCACGGCGGAGGAGATCGCCGCCGAGCTGGGTCCGGATGTGACCGCGGACCGGGTGCGGGACTGGGCCCGCCGTGGCCTGCTCGGCGGGGTGAACCAGCCGGGCCGCGGGCGGGGTACGACGTGGTACCGGCTGGACGAGGCGGCCGCGGCGGAGCGGTCGACGAGGACCTCGACACGCGGGCGGCGGCGCAAGCTTGACAGCCCGTGGCTGGCTGCGTGATCGTATTTCACATATCCACCGCCAGCAGGTGGAGTATGCCCACAGCCCGGACGACCGCCCCAGACGGTCAGCCGGGCTGCTGCGTATCCGGTGACGGGTACGGCCGCGTCGGGAAGCCGCGAGCGGCAGCCGGGTGAGCGCGGGCGGGTACTGGTGCGGTGCCCGTCCGTCCCTTCCTAGGACGTTCTACGCGATGTGAGGGAGTCGATCGTGGACGCTGGACAGCTGGCCCATCGGTTCGCGTACCACCCGCCGAGCTCGCCAGCGATCGCGGGCAAGCACGAGGACGTCCGCGCGGCCTGCGGCGCGCTCGGCGAGTTCCTCAACGACCTGATCGACCAGGAGTGCCGGGAGAAGGCCGTCGCGCTGACCCACCTCGAGGAGGTCATGATGTGGGCCAACGCGGCGATCGCTCGTGAACTGAACTACCGGGCGGGTGCGGGCCCCGAGATGGGCGACAGCCCGGATCTGGCCGCCGCACGCTCCGCGGCCAACGCACCCTGAGAGGTGCCCCGCGCGCCGAAGCTGTGCAGCGCGTGTCAGCTGGCGTCGGTGCCAGCTGGTGTGTCGCGGTGCGATGGGTGCGTGGCGAAGGCTGCGCCCCGTGGTACGGCGCACCAGCGGGGGTACGGCGTGCGGCATCGCAAGGGGTTCCGTCGTGGGGTGCTGCGCAAGAACCCGTTCTGTGTGTGCGTCGACGTGGGGCATGGGCATGGGCCGCGGTGTCTGCTGCCGAGTACCCGGGCCGACCACTACCCCCGGGACAAGCGGGAGCTGGTGCGGCTCGGTCTGAACCCGCACAACCCCGCGTACGGCCGAGGGCTGTGCGCGAGCTGCGACAGCAAGAACACGGCTGCTCGGCAACCGGGAGGGTGGCACGCACGATGACTGACCATCCGACGTCGCCTCGGAAGATCCTCGACGCCGCGATGCAGGCGCTGGCGGCGGACCTGGCGCAGGAGACCGGGCAGGAGGGCGCGATCTGCACGGGCTGGGTGGTGGTGTCGGAGTGGTCCACGCCGGATGGGCAGATGTGGTGCGCGCGGTACTGGGCCGAGCACACGCCAGCGTGGCGCCGGGCCGGGCTGCTGCACGAAGGTCTGTACGGCAAGTGGGATGACGAGGGCGGGTAGTCGTCACCCACGGTGACCGGACCCCCTGGGGGGTGACCCCTGCGGTCCGGGGCGTGGAGACCGCGGGGGAGGGAGACTTTCCTGTGTACGGGTCTGGGGTTTCCCGGTACCCGCTGGGCCGTCACGCGATGTGACAGCCGGCCGATTGCGGCGCGACGCCGCGAGAGGTGGTGACTGTACGTGGCTGGTATGGGGCCGCCGCCGAAGCCGGCGAACGCTCGGGCCCGCCGCAACGCCACGGTCGCGATGACCGTGCTGCCGATGCAGGGTCGGGGCAAGCGCAACGCGCCGCCGTGGCCGCTGATCCCGGACATCGTGACGACGGTGCGGCGGGATCTGGCGGCGGCGAAGGTGCTCAAGCTGGAGGACGACCTGGCCGACGCGTCGCCGTCGGAGCGGCCGGGGATCGAGGCCAGGCTGGACCGGGCCCGGGAGCGGTTGGCGATCCATGAGGCGCAGCTGGCGCATCAGCGCCGGCTGGAGGCTGTGCTGTGGCGTGATCTGTGGCGGCTGCCGCAGGCGGTGGCATGGGAGCGGTTGGAGTGGACCCGCGACGTCGCGCAGTACGTGCGGCACAAGGTGCTCGGCGAGCTGGGCGAGCTGGCCGACGCGAAGGAAGCCCGGCAGTGGTCTGACCGGCTCGGGCTGAGCCCGATGTCGATGCTGCGGCTGCGGTGGACGGTCGCGAAGGACGAGGTCGCGGAGAAGCGGGCCGAGCGGGAGCAGCGGGACGCCGATGCCGCAGCGGCGAAGGCTGTGCCCGCGGCTGATCCGTACGCGGCGCTGCGGGCGGAGTGAGTGTATTTGCCGTACCGCCGCTCGATGAGGCGCCGTGGCCGACGCTCGGGCCGGGTATCTGTGACCTGATCGAGGAGCGGTGCGTTCACGGCCCGGGAGACCTGCGCGGGCAGCCGGCGCGGATCGACGACGAGACCCGGGCGCACATCTACCGGGCGTACCAGGTGTACCCCCGGGGGCACCGCCGGGCCGGGCGGCGCCGGTTCAAGCGGGTGGCGATCTCGCTGCGCAAGGGCACGGCGAAGACGGAAAAAGCCGCCTGGATCATGTTCGCGGAGCTGCACCCCGAGGGCCCGGTGCGCACCGACGGGTGGCGCCTCGTTGACGGGATCTGGGTGCCGGTGGGCCGGCCGGTGGTTGACCCGTACATCCCGATGGTGGCCTACACCGAGGACCAGACCGAAGAGTTGGCCTACGGCGCGTTGCTGTTCATGTGCACCGAGGGCCCGGACGCGGACCTGTTCGACGCGGGCAAGGAACACATCACCCGCATCTACGGCGACGGGAAGGCCGAGGCGCTGGCCGGGTCGCCGAACGCGGCCGACGGCGCGCGGACGACGTGCCAGCACTTCGACGAGACGCACCGGATGATCCTGCCGCGGCTCAAGGACGCCCGGCAGACGATGCGGAACAACCTGCCCAAGCGGGCGATCGCCGACGCGTGGGAGTTGGAGACCACCACCACGTACGCCGAGGGTGAGGGGTCCTGCGCCGAGGACACTCACACGTACGCCGAGCAGGTGGCGCGGGGCGAGATCGAGGACTCGACGCTGTGTTTCTTCCACCGGGAGGCGCCGGTCCGCGAGGGTGAGGACCTCGACGACCCGGTGCAGTGCCGGGAGGCGATCCGGGTCGCGTCCGGTCCGGCGATCGCGCGGTGGGCGCATTTCGACTCGCAGGTCGAGGCGATCGCGGCGCTGCGCCGCCAGCCGGACACGGACAAGGCGTACTGGGAGCGGGTCTGGCTCAACCGGCGCGTCACCTCGGCCCGGCAGGCGTTCGACGTCGCGCTGTGGAAGGACCTGCGCCGGCCGCAGGTGCGGATCGCGGCGAAGGAGCCGGTGGTGCTCGGCTTCGACGGGGCCCGGTGGCGCGACGCCGCGGGGTTTGTCGGGACGCACATCGAGACCGGGCACCAGTGGGTGCACGCGGTGTGGGAGCGCCCGGACGACGCCGAGGAGTGGGAGGTCACCGACGAGCAGGTCGACGGTGCCCTCGACGAGGCGATGGCGACGTACTCGGTGCGGCTGGTGTACGCGGACCCGCCGCGGTTCGAGGCCAACGTGGCGCGTTGGTCGGGGAAGTACGGCGGGACCTCGGCGCGCGGCCGGACGAAGACCGGGCGGGTGCACGAGTGGTACACCAACCAGCCGCACCAGATCGGCCGGGCGATGCGGGCGTACCGGACCGCGATCGTGACCCGGGCGGTCACCAACGACGGCAACGAGGTCATGACCCGGCACATGGGCAACGCCCGCAAGCATGACCTGAAAGTGTTCGACGACGACGGCACTCCCTTGTGGACGGTCGAAAAGCAGCGGCCGGACTCGACGCTGTACGTGGACCTGTCGATGGCCGGGTGTCTGTCGTGGAAGGCCCGCCTCGACGCGATCGCCCGCGGCGGCTGGCAACGCAGGGCCCGCAAGCTCGTGGTGATGGGCCAACGCTGACGAAAGGTGGGCAGCTGACGTGTCTCTGCCCACCGATGACCTCGGCTGGCTGACCTGGCTGCGGATCATGCACGAGACCGACCTGCCGCACCTGCGGGAGTACAACGCCCTGTACGAGGGCACCGCGCCGCTGCACTACATTCACCCGGAGATCCTGCGGCTGCTCGACGGGCGGCTGCAGGCGGTCTCGTTGGGCTGGCCGTCGATCGCGGTCGACCCGCTGCACGAGCGGCTCGAGCTGACCGGGTTCCGGTACTCCGACGACGGCGACGACGTCGACGAGCCGGACGCCGACCTGGCCGAGGCGGCCGTGCCGGCCGACGAGAACCTGCGCCGGGTGTGGGCGGACAACAACCTCGCCCAGGAGTTCCCGATGGGGCTGCTCGACGCGCTGGTGATGAAGCGGTCCTACCTGTGTGTGGGCACCAACGAGGACGACCCGGACGTGCCGCTGGTGACGGTGGAGTCGCCGCTCGAGGTGTTCGCCGAGGTCGACCCGCGCACGCGGCGGGTGCGGGCGGCGATGCGCCGGTGGTGCGAGAACGAGGCCTTGCAGGTCCGGCTGCCGGAGGAGTACGCGACCCTGTACCTGCCGGAGCGCACGGTCTGGTACGACCGCGGCCCGAGCGGCTGGCGGGAAACCGGGCGCGACGAGCACAACCTCGGCGTGGTGCCGGTCGTGCCCATGGTGAACCGGGGTCGGCTGTCGGCCCGGTACGGCCGTTCGGAGCTGACGCCGGCGCTGATCTCGCTGTCCCACGCGGCCAACAAGATCGCGTCGGACATGATGGTCGGCGCCGAGTTCCACGCGATGCCGCTGCGCGCGGTGTTCGGCATCGGGCCCGACGACATGGTCGACGAGCGCGGCAACAAGATGACCATCATGCAGGCCCTGATGGGCCGGCTGCTCACCGTGCCGACCGACGAGGCCGGCGAGGTGAAGCCGTACGAGTGGCCGGCGAGCTCGTTGGACAACTTCCACGGCACGCTGAACCAGTTGGCGCGGGCGGCGGCCGGCCTGCTCGGGTACGACGCGCACGAGTTTGGTTTCGCGACCGACAACCCGGCCAGCGCCGAGGCGCTGCGGGCGCGGGAGTCGCGGGCGGTCCGCCGGGCCGAGGTGAAGATCACCGGTCTGTCTGGGGCGCCGAAGCGGGCGATGCAGCTCGTGCGGCGGCTCCAAGAGAGCGACTGGGACCCGCGGGCGAAGCGCCTCGAATGCATCTGGCGGGAACCGTCGACGCCGACCAAGGCGGCCGCGGCGGACGCGGCGATGAAGCTGTTCACCACGTCGCCGGAGCCGATCGTGCCGCTGCGGCAGACCCGCGAAGACCTCGGCTACAACGACGAGCAGATCAAGCTCATGGAAGACGAAGACGCCAAGACCGCAGCCGCCGACCCGCTCGAGCAGATCGCCCGCGGCATGGCCGACAACCCCGGCGCCGGACCCGCTGAACCGGTGAATGCCGGTGG
>Ga0310886_10000374_pt1 | contig 11740 bp, 12 predicted proteins | sample T60D3metaG_FD_202511 | JGI IMG/M metagenome (GOLD analysis project Ga0310886, IMG submission 202511) | Lab incubated soil microbial communities from West Virginia University Organic Research Farm, Morgantown, WV, United States - T60D3 | ecosystem: Environmental > Terrestrial > Soil >...
TAGGTTACACGTGGGTTCGAACCGTCGTGCAGAACGATCGTGCAGAACGATCGTGGAGAACCTTCGTGAAGAACGATCGTGAAGAACGACGATGATTTATCTGGATCATCATGCAACGACCCCCGTCGATGCGCGTGTGCTCGAGGCGATGCTGCCGTTCTTCACCGAGAAGTTCGGGAACGCGGCAAGCAAGCAGCATCGATTCGGCTGGGACGCGAGCGACGCGGTCGAGCGCGCGCGGAAGCAGGTCGCGGCGCTGATTGGTGCGGGCAGCAAGGACGTCGTCTTCACGAGCGGCGCCACGGAAGCGAATAACCTCGCGATTAAAGGTGCTGCCAGGGCCACAGAAGGCTTTACCAGGGCCACAGAAGGCACAGAAAGCTCAGAAGGTAGGCGTGATCACATAGTCACGATCTCCACTGAGCACAAAGCGGTGCTCGATCCGATCGCGTCGCTTGGGAGAGACGGCTGGCGCGTGACGGTAGTGCCAGTTGGTCGGGACGGATTGGTGGACGTTGCGGACGTCGCCGCGGCGACCTCGGAGCGCACGGCGCTCGTGAGCGTGATGGCCGCGAACAACGAGATCGGCGTGTTGCAGCCGATCAAGGAACTGGCCGGCGCGGCGCACGCGAAGGGCGCGTGGTTCCACACCGACGCGGTGCAGGCGGCGGGAAAAGTGCCGTTCGATGTCGAGGAGCTCGACGTCGACCTGGCGTCGATCTCGGCCCATAAGGTCTACGGGCCAAAGGGTGTTGGCGCGCTGTATGTGCGGCGCCGTGGCCGCAACGTTTCGATCGCCCCGCAGATCGACGGCGGCGGTCACGAGCGCGGGATGCGTTCGGGCACGTTGAACGTGCCCGGCATCGTCGGGTTCGGGCGCGCGGCGGAAATCGCGCGCGAGGAAATGGCGAGCGAATCGGCACGCGTCGGCGCGCTTCGCGATCGATTGCTCGAGCGGTTGCAAGCGACGACGGATGGGATGACGGTCAACGGCATGATGGACGCGCGGTTGCCCGGGAATCTCAACGTCAGCTTCGATGGCATCGATGGTGAAGCGCTGCTCCTGAGCCTCGACGACATCGCCGTGTCATCCGGCGCGGCGTGCACGCAGGCGGAACCGTCGCACGTGCTGATGGCGTTGGGCCACTCGAAGGATCGCGCGCTGGCGTCGTTGCGATTCGGGATCGGGCGCGGCACGACAGCGGACGAAGTGGACTACGCCGCCGCGAAGGTGAGCGACGTCGTGAGGCGGCTTCGCCAGACACACTTGGTAGGACGATGATTGAAATAACCGAGAGCGCATCGCGCGTGATCAACAAGCAGCTGCAGAAGCAGGCCAAGCCCGGCGGCGGCCTTCGCATTGCCGTGAAGGCCGGCGGCTGTTCAGGGTACAGCTACACGTTCGCATGGGACGCGTCGGCCAAGGACAACGACCTGGTGTTCGAGGGCGCCGACGGCGCAAAGATATTCGTCGACCCGCGCAGCTTGAAGCTCCTGGACGGCACCGTTCTCGATTTCGACGAGAACAACCTGTTGGCGACGAGCTTCACGTTAAAGAATCCGCACGCAAAGAGCACATGCGGATGCGGAGAGAGTTTTACGGCGTAGACACATGAGCACAGCAACCAAGCAAATCGAAGAACTGGCGAATACCGAATACAAGTACGGATTCGTCACCGATACCGAGCAGGACATCATCCCGGTCGGGCTCAATGAAGACGTGGTGCGCCTGATCTCGTCGAAGAAGGGCGAGCCCGAGTGGCTGCTCGAGTGGCGCCTCAAGGCGTTCCGGGCGTGGCTCAAGATGGAAGAGCCGCACTGGCAGAACGTCACCTACGGGCCGATCAACTACCAGGGCGTGAGCTACTACGCCGCGCCGTCCGAGAAGAAGAAGCTGAACAGCCTCGACGAGGTCGATCCGGAAATTCGCGCGACCTTTGACAAGCTCGGCATCCCGATCGAGGAGCAGAAGCTGCTCTCGAACGTCGCCGTTGATGCGGTGTTCGATTCGGTGTCGGTCGCGACGACGTTCCGCAGCAAGCTGGCCGAGCTCGGCATCATCTTCTGCTCGTTCTCCGAGGCGGTGAAGGACCATCCCGACCTGGTGAAGCAGTACGTCGGCTCGGTTGTGCCGCACACCGACAACTACTTCGCGGCGCTCAACTCCGCGGTGTTCAGCGACGGCAGTTTCGTCTACATCCCGAAGGGCGTGCGCTGCCCGATGGAGCTGTCGACCTACTTCCGCATCAACGCGCAGAACACCGGCCAGTTCGAGCGGACGCTGATCATCGCCGACGAGGGCGCGACGGTGAGCTACCTCGAAGGCTGCACCGCGCCGAAGCGCGACGAGAACCAGCTGCACGCCGCGGTCGTCGAGCTCATCGCCCACAAGGACGCGACCATCAAGTACTCGACGGTCCAGAACTGGTACCCCGGCGACAAGAACGGCAAGGGCGGCATCTACAACTTCGTCACCAAGCGCGGCATCTGCAAGGGCGATCGCTCGAAGATCACCTGGACGCAGGTCGAGACCGGCTCCGCGGTGACGTGGAAGTATCCGAGCTGCATCCTGCAGGGCAACGATTCGATCGGCGAGTTTTACTCGGTCGCCGTCACGAACAACTTCCAGCAGGCCGACACCGGCACCAAGATGATCCACCTGGGCAAGAACACGCGCAGCACGATCGTCTCGAAGGGCATCTCGGCGGGCCGCGGCCAGAACACCTATCGCGGCGCCGTGAAGATCGGCAAGAACGCCAGCAACGCCCGCAACTATTCGCAGTGCGACTCGCTGCTGATCGGCGATCGCTGCGGCGCGCACACCTTCCCGTATCTCGAGATCAAGAACTCGACCGCCAAGGTCGAGCACGAAGCCTCGACGTCGAAGATCGGCGAGGACCAGCTGTTCTATTGCGAGTCGCGCGGCATCACCAAGGAAGACGCCATCAACATGATCGTCAGCGGCTTCTGCAAGGAAGTGTTCCGCGAGCTGCCGATGGAATTCGCCGTCGAAGCGCAAAAGCTGTTGGGCATTTCACTCGAGGGTTCGGTCGGCTAGATCGGGCGAACTGAAGTTCGCCCCTACGGAATTAAGAGCACACATGTTACAGGTCACGAATCTGAAAGTCCGCGTCGAGGATCGCGAGATCCTCAAGGGCATCAATCTCACCGTCAACAAGGGCGAAGTGCACGCCATCATGGGTCCGAACGGATCCGGCAAGAGCACGTTCGCCCGGGCGTTGTCCGGGCATCCCGGGTACGAAGTCACCGACGGCCAGGTGCTCTACAACGGCCAGGACCTGCTCGACATGGATCCCGACGAGCGGGCCCGCGCCGGCGTGTTCATGGCGTTCCAGTACCCGGTCGAGATTCCGGGCGTGAACAACGCCTACTTCCTGAAGGCGGCGCTCAACGCGAAGCGCAAGCACGATGGCCTCGACGAGCTCGACGCGATGGACTTCATGAAACTCGTGAAGGAAAAGCTCAAGCTTCTGCACGTCGACGATTCGCTGTTGCAGCGGTCGGTGAACGAAGGATTCTCGGGCGGTGAGAAGAAGCGCAACGAGATTTTCCACATGGCGGTGCTCGAGCCAACGCTCTCGCTTTTGGATGAAACCGACTCGGGCCTCGACATCGACGCCTTGAAGGTCGTGTCCGAGGGCGTCAACGCGATGCGCAGCCCGGAGCGCGCGTTCATCGTCGTTACCCACTACCAGCGGCTGCTCAATTACATCGTGCCGGACTACGTGCACGTGTTGAGCGAAGGCCGCATCGTCCGCTCAGGCGGGCGTGAGCTGGCGCTCGAGCTCGAAGAAAAAGGCTATGCGGGGCAGACCGCCGCGGGGGCGAGGCAGTGATGGAGACGCTCGTGCAGGCTCCCGCGTGGGTCAGGGAACGCCGCGAGCAGGCGTCCCGCCGTTTCGCGGAGGTCGGGTTCCCGAATACGCGGCAGGAAGACTGGCGATTCACGAACGTGGCGCCGATCGCGGACGCCAGGTTCGCGCTCGCGAATGGCGCGTTCGCCCAGGCCGCGTCGTTGATCGCGGGCGTCAAGGTGCCCGGCGCGCTGACGCTGGCGATCGTCAACGGTCGGTTCGCCGCGGGCCTGTCCGACCTCAGCGCGATGCCCAAGGGCGTGCGCATTGCCGGCCTTCGTGACGGCGCTCGCGACGGCACCGACGGCCTCGAGCAGCACCTTGCGAAGGTCTTCAGCGTCGATACGCATCCATTCGCGGCGCTCAACACCGCGCATCTCGATGACGGCGTGGCGATCTTCGTCACCAGCGGCGCCGCGATCGAGACGCCGATTCACATCGTCACGGTCACGGGCGGAGACGGCAAGCCGGTTACCGCGCATCCGCGCGTGCTGGTGGTCGCCGGCGCCAACAGCCAGGCTCGGATCGCGCAGACCTTCATCGGCGCGGCGGATTCGGTTTACTTCAACAACGCGGTTGCGGAGGTCGTCGTCGGCGAAGGCGCGATCGTGGAGTTCTATACCGATCAGCGCGAGTCGCTGCAGGCGTATCACATCGCCAACATCCAGGCGCACGTCGCCGCGAAGGGCGTGTTTGCATCGCACGCGTTCTCGATCGGCGCCAGAATCCAGCGACACGACATCGGCATCGGCCTCAAGGGCGAAGGCGCCGACTGCACCATGAACGGCGTGTACCTGGCCGACGGCGAGCGCCTGCTCGACACGCACACGTCGCTCGATCACGCAATGCCGCACTGCACCAGCCACGAGGTCTACAAGGGCATCCTGGCCGGCAAGGCGAAGGCGGTGTTCAATGGCCGCATCATCGTGCGCATCGACGCGCAGAAAACAGACGCCAAGCAGACCAACCGCGCGCTGCTGCTGTCGGATGACGCGACGATCAACTCGAACCCGCAGCTCGAGATCTTCGCGGACGACGTGAAGTGCACGCACGGCGCGGCGGTGGGACAGCTCGACGAAGAGGCGATGTTCTACCTGCAGGCGCGCGGGCTGACACGGGCCGAAGCGCGCGACATGCTGCTGCACGCGTTTGCGGGCGAAGTGCTCGAGGGGTTGAAGATTCCGGCATTGCGCGAGCAGATCGAGAAGACCTTCTTCACGGCGCTCGCGCAGGACGTAGCGGTGACAGCATGACGCCATCAGCGCTCGGCGATCGGCGCTCGGCTCTCGGTTTTGACGTTGCGACGATTCGCGCCGACTTTCCGATTCTGTCCGAACTGATACATGGCAAGCCGCTCGTGTATCTGGATAGCGCGAATACCAGCCAGAAGCCGCTCTCGGTGATCAAGGCGACCGACAATTACTATCGGCACGCCAATGCCAACATTCATCGCGCCACGCACCTGTTGAGCGAGCGCGCGACGGCGCTCTATGAAGGCTCACGCAAGAAGGCGGCGACCTTTCTCAATGCCGGCGATCCGCACACCATCGTCCTGACCAAGGGCACGACCGACGGCATCAACCTGGTCGCGCAGAGTTACGGGCGGCCGCTGCTGAAGCCCGGCGATGAGATCGTCCTGTCGTGGCTCGAGCATCACTCGAACATCGTGCCGTGGCAGCTGGTCGCCGGGCAGACCGGCGCGACGATCAAGGTGGTGTCGATCAACGACGCCGGCGAGCTCGATCTCGAGGAATACGCGCGGCTGCTCTCATCGCGCACGAAGATCGTCGCCGTCGGCCACGTCTCGAACGCGCTCGGCACGATCAATCCGATCAAGTCGATGATCGCCCAGGCGCACGCCGTTGGCGCCGTCGTGCTCGTCGACGGCGCGCAGGCCGCGCCGCACCTCGTGATCGACGTGCAGGATCTCGATTGTGACTTCTACGTGCTGTCGAGCCACAAGATGTTCGGCCCGACCGGCACCGGCGTCCTGTATGGGCGCAGGACGCTGCTCGAGGCGATGCCGCCGTATCAGGGCGGCGGCGACATGATCTCGTCGGTCACCTTCGAGAAGACGCTCTACAACCAGGTGCCCTACAAGTTCGAAGCGGGCACGCCGAACATCGCCGGCGTCGCCGGCTTCGGCGCGGCGATCGATTACCTGATGTCGATCGATCGCGAGGCCGCGCTCGCGCACGAGGACGCGGTCCTCGACTACGCGACCGCGCGGGTACGCGAGATTCCCGGCGCGCGGATCATCGGCGAAGCGCGCCACAAGACCGGCGTGCTGTCGTTCCTGATTGAAGGCGCGCATCCGCACGATGCCGGCACGATCCTCGATCAGCAGGGTATCGCCGTGCGCACCGGCCAGCACTGCGCGCAGCCGGTGATGGACAAGTTCTGCATCCCGGCCACGATTCGCGCGTCGCTCGCGATCTACAACACGCGCGAAGATATCGATGCGTTGGTCAAGGGATTGCACAAAGTGCGCGAGGTCTTCTCGTGAACGGGCGAACTGAAGTTCGCCCCAACGATCGTAGGGGAGGACTTTAGTCCTCCCGAAAATGACATGTCAGAACTAACCGATCTCTATCAAGAGGTCATTCTCGATCACAATCGCCGGCCGCATAACTTCCGCGCCATCGACGCGGCGTCGGCGAAGCAGGAAGGCTACAACCCGCTCTGCGGCGATCGGCTGACGCTGTATCTCACGCTCGACGGCGAGGTGATCAAGGACGCGGCGTTCCAGGGCAGCGGCTGCGCGATCTCGAAAGCGTCGGCGTCGCTGATGACCGACGCGGTGAAGGGCAAGACCGTCGCCGAGGCGCGCGCGTTGTTCGATGCCTTTCACGCGATGATTACTTCTGATCCCACGACGCCGCTACCGGACTTGTCCGCCGAAGCGCAAAGCGCGAAGGTGGATCTCGGCAAGCTGTCGGTGTTCGCCGGCGTGCGCGAGTATCCGACGCGCATCAAGTGCGCGAGCCTCGCGTGGCACACGATGAAAGCGGCCGTGGCGCGCGAAACCGACGCGCCGGTATCCACCGAATGACATACCTCCCCACGATGACGACCGGCGGATTGCCGGAAGACAGCCCGGCCCACGAAGTGAGCCAGTCGACCGCCGACATCACGCCCGATCCGGCGAAGATGGAGGCGATCGCGCCGAAGATCATCGAGGCGCTGAAGACCGTCTACGACCCCGAGATTCCGGTGAACATTTTCGAGATGGGCCTGATCTACGACGTGCTCATCGATGCCAACGGCCAGGTCGGCGTGAAGATGACCTTGACCGCGCCGGCATGCCCGGCCGCGCAGTCGCTCCCCATCGAGGTGCGCGACAAAGCACGCAGCGTCGAGGGCGTCACCGACGCGAAGGTCGAGGTCGTCTGGGATCCGCCCTGGACGAAGGACCGCATGTCGGATGCCGCGAAACTTCAGCTCGGCATGCTCTAGCAGCCACATTCTTTTCACAACTCAGCCCAGTCATCAGGTACGGCGTTTGCTGCCGAGGTGGGCCGGGACATGTGTTGTCCCCGGCGGCGGACAAAACCGCCGTCAATGACACGAGGCGCGTCGTCTCGTCTCACTTGTTTTCGGAGCTGTCATGAAATTTCTCCCGCAGTCACTGATCGTCGCGGCCTTCCTGGCCGGTGTCACATCAACTCCCGCCGCGGCACAGGCGCCTGAAGAGCGCATCACTGTCACTTTCACTCCGGCGCTGGCAACGGTCGGCGGCGACAGCGAGCTTGCGCTCTCGGGCTCAGCGGGCTACCGGTTTACGGAGCACCTGTCGTTCGAAGGGGACTTCACGTGGATTGACGGCGCGGCCGGTGGCGGCCGCGATCGCGTGTTCGCGCTGGGCGATGCGCAGCTCACCACCCGCGGCGTGAACGACATACTGTCGCGCACGACGGCCCGGTTCGGCGCGATCAACACACGCAACCTTCCGAACATTCCCAGCATTCCCAACTTTCCCATCCCGATCGAGGGCTTCAGCGCCTCGAGCAATGGAACGACCCTAATCGGCACGCTCGGCGTGCGCTACGAACCGACCGTCCAGACCGCGCGCTTCAGGCCGTATGTTTCCGGCGGCCTCGGTGTCAACCACACCGAACAGGAGTTTTTGGTTTCCATCGGGACCGCGGAGCGTACCGTCGACGAATCGATCTCGCACTCTGGATTCGCGTTCAGCGCCGGGGGCGGGGCCAACGTTCGCTTGGTCAGCTCGCTCTGGGCGGGGGCGGACGCGAAGTACTTCAGGCTCTCCCGGGATCGGAACATTATCCGGTTCGGTGGCGGTATCGGCTTGCGGTTCTAAGGCTTCGGGACGTCCTCCGGCGTCATAATGCCCATATGAGGGCCCTCACGGCGTGCCTCGTGCTGTTCGTGGGGCTGGTGGGTCCCGCATTGGCGCAGGATCCGCAGCCCGCGCCTGCGCCCGATCCCGAGATCGATGCGACCAAGCTCGGCGTTGATCTCGCCCGCATTCAAAAGGGCCTGCGCGTCGCCGAGACGAAAGAGAAACTGACGACCGATGGCCTGCGCCTGAGTTTCTCGGTCCAGGTGTATGGACAGGCGCCGAAGATCGACGTGCTCCAGGGCATCGACCTGTTCAACGGCGGCGTGCCCGGCAGCGCGCCGAGCCATAACCAGATGATCGAGTTCTGGACCCCGCCGATCTATCGCACGCCGGGACTGCCGATCTCGGCCCTGGCCTACTGGGCGGCGCAGCAATTCTGGGAGAAGAGCAAGAAGTCGCGGTGCGAAGAGGAAATCGCGAACTACCGCGCCCTCGTCATGCAGGGCGTCAACATCGCCGCCCCCCGCTGTACTCAGTAGCCAGAAAACGCCCGTAGCCAGAAATACTCGGTTGGGACTAGGATTAGCGCCCTTATGATCCCAGTCGCCATCACGGTCAACGGCAAGGTGCGCAAGGCGCACGTGGAGCCGCGAACGCTCCTCGTGCATTTCCTGCGCGAGCATCTCAATCTCACCGGCACACATGTCGGCTGCGACACGAGCCAATGCGGCGCGTGCACGGTCCTCGTCGACGGCAAGAGCGCCAAGTCGTGCACGATCTTCGCAGTGCAGGCCGACGGCTCGTCGGTGACGACGATCGAAGGCCTCGCCCCTGAAGGCAAGTTGCACCCGGTGCAACAGGGCTTCTGGGAAGAGCACGGCCTCCAGTGCGGCTACTGCACCCCCGGCATGATCATGTCCGCCGTCAACCTGCTGCAGGACAATCCGTCGCCTAGCGAGAAACAGATTCGCGACGGCATCTCCGGCAACTTCTGCCGCTGCACCGGTTATCAACACATCGTCAACGCCATCCAGCACGCGGCGAAGCACGGCGGCGGAAAGGCGGTGAGGTAGCCATGGCGACCGCGACTCCCGTTCTCCCCAAGCTGATCGGCGAGCGCATCAAGCGCCGCGAAGATCCGCGGCTGATCCAGGGCCTCGGCACCTACGTCGATGACATCAAGGTCACGGGGATGCTTCACCTTGCGTTCAAGCGCTGCGACATCGCGCACGGCAAGATCACGAAGATCGACACCAGCGCCGCCGGGAAGATGGACGGCGTCGAAGCGATCTATACCGGCGCCGACATCGCGAAGGTGCTCGCGCCGATGCCGATCGGCACGCCGTTCCCGTCGCCGCCGCATCACGCGGTTGCCGTCGACGTGGTGCGATACGCGGGCGAGCCGGTGGCCGTCGTGGTCGCGTCCGATCGCTACCTCGCGCGCGACGCGGCCGACGCGATCGTCGTCTCGTACGACCCGCTGCCCGTCGTCGTCGATCCGGAAAAGGCGATGGAAGGGAAGCCCGGCGTCATCCACAAGGATTTCCCGAACAACCTCGCGGTCGCGCTCGTGCCGAGCGGCACCGGCGTCGCGCCCGACTTCTCGAAGATCGACAACACCGCCGTCGACAAGGCGTTCGCGGACGCGGAAGTCGTGATCAGCCAGCGCATGGTGAACCATCGCCTCGTGCCGAACGCGATGGAGCCGCGCGGCGTGCTCGCGCACTGGGAACCGGGCAAGGAGACGATGACCATCTGGTCGTCGACGCAGAACCCGCACATCCTCAAGACGATGATCGCGGCGATGAACGGCCTTGGCCAGCACCAGGTCCGCGCCATCGCGCCGGAAGTGGGCGGCGGGTTCGGCGCCAAGATCAACATCTACGCCGAGGAATACGTCTGCTCGGTGATCTCGAAGAAGCTCGGAAAGCCGATCAAGTGGATTGAAGACCGATCCGAGGCGTTCGTCGCGACCACGCACGGGCGCGACATCATCGGCTACGTCGACATCGCCGCCCGCAAGGATGGCAAGGTGCTCGGCCTCAAGATGCGGTTGATCGCCGACATCGGCGCCTACAACATGCTGCTCACCGCGGCGATCCCGACGTTGACGATGTTGATGGCAAACGGCACTTACGACATCCCCGCGATTCGTACGACGCTCACGGAAGTCTTCACGAACAAGACGCCGACCGATGCGTATCGCGGCGCCGGCCGTCCCGAGGCGACGTACTTTGTCGAGCGCGCGATGGACATGCTGGCGCGCGAGCTCAAGATGGATCCCGCGGAGCTGCGGCGGCGGAATTTCATCAAGTCGAATCAGTTCCCCTACCAGACACAAATGGGCGCGGTGTACGACTCGGGTGACTACGAGAAGACGCTCGACGTCGCGCTGAAGGCCGCGAACTGGACCGGCCTCATCGCCGAGCGCGACAAGGCGCGCAAGGAAGGCCGCCTGGTCGGCCTCGGCCTCGCGTTTTATGTCGAGGTCTGCGGCCTCGGTCCGTCGTCGTCTCTGCCCACCGGCGGTTGGGAACACGGCCAGGTCACGATCGAGCGCGACGGGCGCATCACCGCGACGACCGGCGCCTCGCCGCACGGCCAGGGCAACGAGACGACGTTCGCGCAGATGCTCGCGGATCAATTCAGCGTGCCGTTCGAACACGTGACGATCCTTCACGGCGATACCGGGATCGTGAAGCAGGGCATCGGCACGTTCGGCAGTCGATCGCAGGCCGTGGCCGGCACCGCGCTGCATCTCGCCGGCGTCAAGGTCAAGAAGAAGATGGCGCAGTTTGCCGCGGCGATGCTCGAAGCGAGCGAAGACGACATCGTCTTCGAGGACGGCATGGTCGGCGTGAAGGGTGCGCCGGCAAAGTCGAAACCGTTCGCGGCGATCGCCGGATACGCTTATGTGCCGGTGCCGCTGCCGCAGGGCATGGAGCCGGGCCTCAGCGACGAAGCGTTCTTCGAGCCGGCCAACAACACCTATCCGTTCGGCTGCCACATCTCGATGCTCGAGATCGATCGCGAGACGGGTGAGCCGACGCTGCTGAAGCTGATCGCCGTCGACGATGCCGGCAATCTGATCAACCCGCTGATCGTGGAAGGGCAGATCCACGGCGGCCTCGCGCAGGGCATCGGCCAGGCGATGATCGAAGAAGCGGTCTACAACGACGAGGGTCAGCTGATGACCGGATCGTTCATGGACTACGCGATGCCGCGGGCCAGCGACTTCCCGCGCTTCGAGCTGTCGGCGACCGTGACACCGACGCCGTGCAATCCGTTCGGCGCCAAGGGCGTCGGCGAAGCCGGCACGCTCGGCTCGACGCCATGCATCGTGTCAGCGGCGGTGGACGCGCTGAGCCCGCTCGGCGTGAAGCACATCGACATGATGCTGCGGCCCGAGAAGCTGTGGCGGATCATTCAGGGAGGCGCCAAATGATTCCGGTTGCTTTCGACTACGAACGCGCGACCTCGATCGACGACGCGATCGCGAAGCTCGGCGCATCGAACGGCGGGAAATTGATCGCCGGCGGGCACAGCCTCGTGCCATTGATGA
>Ga0310886_10000379_pt1 | contig 11685 bp, 3 predicted proteins | sample T60D3metaG_FD_202511 | JGI IMG/M metagenome (GOLD analysis project Ga0310886, IMG submission 202511) | Lab incubated soil microbial communities from West Virginia University Organic Research Farm, Morgantown, WV, United States - T60D3 | ecosystem: Environmental > Terrestrial > Soil >...
GACCACACCGGCGTGGTCGGCCCTGGCGATCACGTAGTAGCTGCCCAGCGCGGTCTCGGCCGGCAGCGTGAGCGGAGTGCTGACGCTGCTCGCCTGTCCGCCATTGAGATCCGGAACGGCACGCGTGCCCAGTAGCACGTCGCCGGCGTCCCACGCCGTATTCGCCGACAGATAGAACGACGTTTGCGTCGCCGCGGCCAGTCCGCCGCCCTGGTTCTCGGTGTTATCGACAACATTGATCACGCCGCCGGCCCCGGCCAGTGCGGGCACAGCGAGACTGCCGACGACGAGGTCCGGGCCGACGTCGATTTTCACTTTCCTGAAATTGTTCGTCTCGTTGGTCTCGGCGATCTCATGCAAGTCGTCGGCGTTGGCAATCACGTAGTACGAGCCGGTCGTGACCGGCGGAATCGTCAGCGTCACGGTCGTCGCGCTCGATGCGCCCGCCGCGAGCGACGGCGTCGCGCGTGAGCCAAGCAACGTATCGGAGGCATCGAGCGTCATATTGAGCGACAGGTAATACCGCGTCGCCGCCGGCTCCGCAACGGCCGCGCCAAGATTGACCGTCGTTTCGTTGACGATCAGCGGCAGGCCTGCTCCGGCATCAACCGGCGCGGTCAATACCGAGACGGACAGGTCGGCGCCGATGCTGACCGACGCGCTGGCCCTGACGTTGTTGGTCTCGAGATACTCCGACACGCTGCCGCCGTTGTCGGCGCGCGCCAGCACGTAATAGGTGCCGACCGACGTCGTGGCAGGAATGACGAGCGTCGTCGATGCGACGTCGATGCTTCCGCCGTTCAAATTATCGATCGTCCGCGAGCCAAGCGGCGTATCGGACGCATCGAACGTCTGATTGAAGGACAGATAGAACGCCGTAACCGTGGGCGATCCCGCGGCCGCAGCGCCCTGGTTCTTCGTCGTGTCGGTCACGAGGATCGGTTGACCGGCCGCCGCGGTCGATGGCGCCGTCATCGCCGAGACCAACAGGTCGGGGCCGACACTGACGCGACTGGAAGATGCCCGCGTGTTGTTCGTCTCGACCGACTCGGTGACGGCGGCGGTCTCGTCCGCCCTGGCGACGACGTAATAGATTCCCGGCGTCGCGGTCTCGGGAATTGTCAGCGATGTGGCGAGCGGCGCCTGGCTTCCCGGCGTGAGCACGTCGATCGCCTGTTCGCCAAGGAACAGGTCGTCGCCAGTCACCTGGGAGTTGATCGATAAATAGAAAGCGGTCTGCGATTCCTGCGCGACGCCCGCGCCCTGGTTGCGCGTCGTCGAGTTGACGACGATCGATGCGCCGGGTGCGCCGAGCGTCGGGACCGTCACCGCGGCAATCATCAGGTCGGGTGCCGCGTCTTCGCTCGTGATCGTGACCATGCCCGTCGATGGCGTGCCGAGTGAGTAGGCCGGCGTTGCGACGATCGTCACGACTACCGTCTCGGGCGCCTCGTGCCATTGATCGTCGAGCGCATCGACAGCGAACGTGGCATCGACCGAGCCTTCAGGAATCGTCACGAATCCAGACAGCGCCACGTAGTCGCTGCCGGCGACCGCGGAGCCGCTGACGTTATACGCCACTTCAAGCGCCGAGCCCGTATCGCCCCCGCGCGTCACTCGAAGAACGCCGCCGGTCAGGCCCGCCTCGGTCGCCACACCGTCATCGACGGTGACCCGAACCTCGGGAAGGGCCGTGCCTCCAGAAACGTTCGCGTCAACGACCAGCGCAAATGGCTGCGGACCCTGCGGCACGTTGTAACCGCTGACCGTGATCGTCCAGGTGCCCGCTTCGGCCGCGAACACATACACGTTCTCGACGTTGTTCAGGCGATCGGCGCTGCCGCCCGTCACCGACCACCCGCCGGAGAACGCGTTGCCCTTGTAGGTCGTGCCGCCGGGCGCGACCACCGTCAGATCGAGATCGTTGACGAGATTGATCGCGGCCGAGGTCGATGACGGATAGTCGGTCCACGCCAGCGTCGCCTTCAACTGCGCGCCGGCGGTCACGTCGGCCGTGAACGACGTGCTCGCGCCGGTCGAGAGCGGCACGGTCTCGTCGTAAAACTGATCGCTGGCATCGGTCGCGTTGACGAGATCGACCCGGCCCCAGCCTTCGTGCTTGTTGGGGATCGGGAAGAAATTGTCTTGCACGCCGTCGTTGTTCTCGTCGAGCAGATCTTCGGCGGAGTTGATCAACACCGCCTTGACGAGCGCGGCGCTGGCCTCATGACCGCGGCTCTTGAAATAGAAATCGCGGACGACCGCGGCGCCGCCGGCCACAAGTGGCGCGGCCATCGACGTGCCGCCCATGTACTTGTAGGTCGCGCTCGCCGGGAATCCCCAGCCGTCGTACTGCCACGCCCCGTTCGTCGCGTTCGGTGAGCTGTCGTACCCCTGTTGGAAGAGATCCGCGTACCCCGACAGGTTCCACGTGCCCGGCGCGACGACATCAGGCTTGATGCGGCCGTCGCTGGTCGGACCGCGGCTGCTGAACGCCGCCATCTGTTCGGCATTGCCGGCGCTGAGATCGTCCCTGATCGGATTGGCGGTGTAGCGTTCGGGCCAGGCCGCGCCCCAGGTGAAGATCGCATTCTGTCCGCCCTGCGTGGCACACGCGTTGTAGGACAGCGACGGATCGCAGTCCCAATGCGATTGGCGATCGTTCTCGCTGGCGCCGACGGTAATCACGTTCTTCGCGGTGCCGGGAGCGCTTATCGACATCTCGTCGATGACGCCGTCGGCGTTCGCATCGACGCCGGCGTTGCCTGCCGAAAACGTCACGGTCAGATCGCGGTGCGCCCACAGGTACGCATCGGCGTTGGCGCTGTCGGCCGTATACTGGCCGGCCACTTCCGAGCCCCACGAATCCGAATGGACGCGCGCATTCTGCTGATAGGCCTGGTTGAAGAGGTCGCCGATATCCTCGGGAATGCCGACGAGATAGTAGCCATCGGTCACGCCAAAGAACAGGCTGCACAAGAGCGACGGCACCGCGTAGTTTTCGATCGCCTGGAAAACGAGGTGCGCCTCGGGGGCGGTGCCCCGGCCGACGCCGCTCGCGTTGCCGGCGCCAAGCGCCGCGGTCACAACGTGTGTGCCGTGGCCGGTGTCCACATCCCACGCGCCGTCGTTCGAAATGGTCTCGTAACAGAAATCCGGCGCGCCGGGCCAGTTGAAGATCGAGCTGACGCGTGACGGGGCGATGTCCGGGTGCGCGCCGGCCGCGGTTCCCAGGCCAAGACCGGTGTCCGCGATCGCGATCGTCTGCGACGAGCCGTCGAAGCCGTTGGCGTTTGCGACGTTGCTGCCCAGGATCACGCCGCCGCCAAATTCGTTGTGCTTGATGCGCGGGGCGAAGTTTTCAATGCTCGCGAGACCGTCGATCTCGGCGACCCGATCGAGCAAGGCGGAGTCCGCCACGATCATCAACTGCGATCCGCGGCGCAGGACCTGCGCGCCGGCGTCCCGCAGCGCCACTTCGACATCGCGCGCGACGGCCCCTCGTTCGAGACGCACGATGTACGGCATCGCGCCGTTACGGCGCAGGCGCGGCGACAGCTTGTGCTCGGCGCGAAGCGCTTCGACAGACGCCACGAACGTCAGTCGACGCACGTCCGCGGCGGCCGCAGGCGACATGCGCACGCGGAACCCGAACGGCGGCACGAATTCCTGGAGCTCGCCGCCGGCCTCGGTGACCGCGGTCTTCCAGGTCTCGAGCACCGGCCCGGTGAACTGGATCACGTAGGCGTTCGTGCGGTCGGACGAAGGCTGCTCGGCCCCGACGATGGCGATGCAGAAGGCCGCAACGACACACACGACGAATCCGCCGGCGATACCTCGACGCATAAGGGACCTCGAGAGTATCAACCGCTATGCCGCGGCCAAGGAAACGCCGATCAGTGCAGCGGACGGACTCTATGAGGCAGCGTGCCCTGAGGCGTCTTTCAATGTGCAACAGCGACTGACGGTCCTGTATGAGCCTGATTTGGGCAGTTGCCCTCACAGGTGACATTCAAAATGTGCATATTCTGCAATTCGGAGCGAGCACTTTGCATTTTTCGACCCGTATTCGCCGTTTCGATAGGTCAAATCTTGCAAACTGATATCTCGATCAAGCATACTTGTCCATTCTTCGACCTTCGCTGGAGCACTTACACGGCCAGCTTCGGCGGGACAAGCTGCCGCGCAAGCGGCATTCATACAAAAGGGGCACATTCGCATGGGATCCGCAGCATTAGGTGAGGCGATCAAAGGCATACGCAGTTGGGCCATGAACGAAGGGCGCGTCGCGCAGACGCCCGCGAACGTCAAAGACACCTTTGGCGTCCGCGTGTTCAACGACAAGGTCCAGCAGGCCCGCCTGCCGAAGCCGGCGTATCAGGCGCTGCGCGAGACCATGACGAAGGGCACGGCGCTCGATATCTCCACGGCCGATGCGATCGCGAACGCGCTCAAAGACTGGGCGGTTGAAAACGGCGCGTCGCACTTCACGCACTGGTTCCAGCCGCTGACCGGCATCACCGCGGAAAAGCACGATGCGTTCTACAACCCGACCGCGGACGGCAAGGCGATCGCCGAGTTCCGCGGCAAGGAGCTGGTGCGCGGCGAGCCCGATGCCTCCAGCTTTCCTTCGGGCGGCATGCGCAGCACGTTCGAGGCGCGCGGCTACACGGCGTGGGATCCAACCAGCCCGCCCTGGCTGCTCGTCAACACCAATAGCGTCACGCTGGTGATCCCGACCGCGTTCGTCAGCTGGACCGGCGTCGCGCTCGACAAGAAGACGCCGTTGCTCCGCTCGATGGAGGCGCTGTCGGCGCAGGCCGTGCGCGTGTTGAGGCTGTTCGGCTCGAAGGCGACGCGCGTCACCGCGACCTTCGGCCCCGAGCAGGAATACTTCCTGATCGACAGCAACTTCTACTTCAGCCGCCCCGACCTGCTGAACGCCGGCCGCACGCTGTTCGGCGCCACGCCTCCGAAGGGCCAGGAACTCGAAGATCAGTACTTCGGATCGATTCCCGAGCGCGTGCTGGCGTTCATGGCCGAATTCGAGGCCGAGCTCTACAAGTGCGGCGTGCCGATCAAGACGCGCCATAACGAAGTGGCGCCGTCGCAGTACGAAGTCGCGCCGATCTTCGAGAGCGCCAACGTCGCCACCGATCACCAGATGATGACCATGGAGACGATGAAGCGCGTGGCGCCGAAGTATGGACTGGCGTGCCTGCTTCATGAAAAGCCGTTCGCCGGCGTCAACGGCTCCGGCAAGCACCTCAACTGGAGCATCGGCGACGATCTCGGCAACAACCTGCTCAGCCCGGGCGACACGCCGCACGACAATCTGCAGTTCTTGTTCTTCTGCACCGCGGTCATTCGCGCGGTGGATGTGTGGCAGGGCCTGCTCCGCTACAGCATCGCGCATGCCGGCAACGATCACCGGCTGGGCGCCAACGAAGCGCCGCCCGCGATCCTCTCGGTGTTCCTCGGCGACATGCTCACCGACATCTTCGAGCAGGTCGAAAAGGCCGGCGAAGCGAAGAGCACCAAGACCGGCGGCGTCCTCGACATCGGCGTCGGCGCGCTGCCGAAGCTGCCGCGTGACGCCGGCGATCGCAACCGCACCTCGCCGTTCGCCTTCACCGGCAATAAGTTCGAGTTCCGCGCCGTCGGCTCGACGCAGAACGTGGGCCTGCCCGGCACGTGCCTGAACGTGGCGGTGTGCGAATCGCTCGACGTGCTCGGCACGGAGCTCGAAGGCCGCCTCAAGAAGGGCGAGAAGCTCGAAGACGCCGTGAAGGCGATCCTCAAGGCGACCATCAAGAAGCACAAGCGGATCATCTTCAATGGCAACGGTTACTCGGCTGAATGGCAGAAGGACGCCGGCAAGCGCGGCCTCCTCAACCTGAAGAACACCGTCGACGCGCTGCCGCAGGTCGTCACGCTGGAAGTGATCAAGGCGTTTGAGAAATACAAGGTCCTGACCGAGGCCGAGCTCCACGCGCGCTACGAGATCAGCCTCGAGACCTACAACAAGGTCATCAACATCGAGGCGCAGCTGATGGTGCTGATGGCCGACCGTTACATCCTGCCGGCGGCCCTCGCCTACCTCAAGGAGGTCGGCCAGAGCGTCGCCGCGGCCAAGGCGGGCGGCGTGCCGAGCAAGGAAGGCAAAAAAACGCTGGCGTGGATCGTCAAGGCGATCGATCAGTTCCGCGTCGCGACCGTCAATCTCGAGAAGGCGGCGGCGCACGGCGGCGGCTCTGCCGAAAAGCACGCGAAGTACATGCGCGACAACGTCGTCCCGGCGATGGTGAAGCTGCGTGAGCTCGGCGACCGGCTCGAACTGGTCGTGCCTCACCAGCACTGGCCGCTGCCGACCTACAGGGAAATGTTGTTTGTGAAGTAAGGTCTTAGGGTCTTAAGGACTTAGGGTCTTAGGGGAAGCTTTCCCCCTAGGACCCTAAGACCCTAGGACCCTAGGACCTTCATGCGCTCGCTTCTCATCTTCCTCATCGCTCTCAGCGTCAGACTCATTCACATCTGGCAACTGCAAGCCACACCCTTCTTCGACACTCTCCTCGGCGACGCCAACGGTTACGACAAGTGGGCGCAGCGCCTTGCCGCCGGCGACTGGATTGGCACCGACGTGTTTTACCAGGCGCCGCTCTATCCGTACTTCCTCGGCGTCGTCTATGCGATCTTCGGCCGCGACCTGCTGATCGTCCGCGTCATCCAGGCGGCGATCGGATCGGCGTCGTGCGTGCTGCTCGGCCTTGCCGCCGCACGATTGTTCTCCAAACGCGTCGGATTGGCCGCCGGCCTGACGCTTGCGCTCTGGGCGCCCGCGATCTTCTTCGACAGCCTGCTCCAGAAGTCCGTGCTCGACATGTTCTTCATGGGCCTGTCGTTGTGGCTGATTTCAGGGATCAGGGAACAGGGATCGGGGATCAGGGCATGGGTGCCGATTGTCCTCGGCTGCTCGATGGCGGCGTTATCGCTCACGCGAGAGAACGGCCTGTTGCTCGTCGCCGTGGTTGCGCTCTGGCTCTGGTCTTCGGACCGGCGAAGGATTCTGTACTTCGCGACGGGTCTTGCGATCGTGTTTGCGCCGGTCGTCGCGAGAAACTATTCGGTCGACGGCGGTTTCTACCTGACGACCTCTCAGTTCGGATCCAATTTCTACATCGGCAACAACCCAAACGCCGACGGCACGTATGCCTCGATACGATTCGGGCGCGGGGCGCCGGAGTTCGAGCGGCTCGACGCGAAGGAAGTCGCTGAAGAGTCGGTCGGCCGCACGCTGTCGCCATCGGAGGTCTCGAGCTTCTGGACGGGTCGCGCGCTTGGTTACATCACCTCGCAGCCGCTGTCATGGCTGAAGCTGACCGGCCGCAAGATCCTGCTGCTCTTCAACCGCAACGAGATGCTCGACACCGAGGCGCAGGAAAGCTACGCCGAGTTCTCGGTCGTTCTGCGGGTGCTCGGATGGGTTACCCACTTCGGTCTGTTGGTGCCGTTGGCGCTGATTGGAGTGATCGCCACGTGGCCCGATCGCAGGCGGCTGCTGATCGTGCATGCGCTGGCGCTCGCGTATGCAGCGAGCGTCGTCATGTTCTTCGTGTTCGCGCGCTATCGGTATCCGCTCGTGCCCTTCCTGATCGTCTTTGCAGCGGCGCCCTTCGATTCGCGTGTGCGCGATTACATCGCGCGCACGCTCACTCAGGGCAATTCGAAAAAATGGCAATGGGCCGCGATCGGGGTCGTTGTGGCCATTTTTTCGAATTGGCCTGTGTTGTCGCCAACTCTGATGCAGTCGATCACCGAGAACAATCTCGGCGCCGCGTTTCTCGAAAAGGGGCAATACGATCAGGCGATCGCGCACCACGAACGGGCGATCGCGCTCCGGCCTGACTATGCGCCCGCCTACAACAATCTCGGGGCGGTGCTGCGCGCGGCCGGCCGGCTGGACGATGCGGTGGCGCGATACCAACAGGCGCTGGCGATCAGGCCCGACTTCGCGAGCGCGAGCTATAACCTCGCCAACGCGCTCCTCGAGCAGGGCAAGGCAGGCGACTCCGTTGAGAGCTTCCGCCGCTCGCTCGAATCCAATCCGAAGTCGGTCGAGGCCCACAACAACCTCGGCATCGCGCTCGCGAACCGCGGCGACGCCGCCGGCGCGATCGCCGAGTTCCGCGCCGCACTGGCCATCGACGATCGATCCGTCAACGCCCATCGCAATCTCGGCAACATGCTGGTCGACTCCGGGCAGCGTGCCGACGGGATCGCGCATCTCGAGCGCGCGGCGCAGTTGGCGCCGTCGGAGCCCGAATCGCTGTACGACATCGGCACGATTCTCCTGCAGGATCAGAACTTCCCCGCCGCGGCGGCGCGCTTCGAGGCGGCGTTGAAGATTCGCCCGGACTGGGCCGAGGCGCACAACAACCTCGGCATCGCGCTGGCGTCGCAGGGACGCATCGCCGACGCGCTCACCCACTTCGAACGCGCCGTCACCCTCAAGCCGTCAATGAACGACGCGCGCGCCAACCGCGATCAAGCCCGCGCCGCGTTGCGCAAGTAGCAGCCTGGCAACTGGCAACTGGTAACTGCCAACTACCCGCGAGCAAAAAAAGGGGCGAGCCCGTTAAGGCCCGCCCCGGTTAGAGGAACGGCGCAGTTCAGTCTCTAATGCATTCCTACCAGCGCGCCACCACGCCAAGGCCATACATGCGGCCCTGCATGATGCTGTTGGGCGAGAGGAACGAGGTGGAAAGCACGTTGGTCGAGATGTAGCTGATGATCGCGTCTGAGTTGTTGATGTTGAACACCTCGAACGTCGGCAGGATCTGGTAGCGGCCGAACCGGAAGGTCCGCGCCACCTTGAGGTCAAGCTGCACGATGCGCTCGACCGACGAGACTCGATTCGACTCGAGGTTATAGGTCAGCGTCGTCTGGCCGAAGGTCGCGGCCGGCATGATGATCTGGTTGGCCGGGCAGGGCGACGGGCAGTTCGCAGGATAGCGCGTGGTACCGCGCGTCGCGACCATGGTCCGCGTGCTGGTCGGGCTCGAGTTGTTCTGGAACGACATGCTGACGTTGATGCCGTAGCCGATTTCCCTGGTGCCCGAAATCTTGACCTGCGGGCGCCACGGAATATCGAGCTTGAAGTCGTCGCACAATGCGAGGCCGTTGCCGCCGTAATTGGGATCGTCGGGGGAGGTACACGACTTGAAGCGCTCCCGCTCGTAGGCGAGGCCGCCGGAGATCTGGCCGCCGCCGGGGATGCGCCATCTGCTCTCGAAGTTGTACGACTCATAGACGTCGCGGCGCTCCGGGTCGTAGGTGTCGAGGTTACGAGTCAGCCGGTTCTCGAGGGTTCTGGCGTAGACCGTGAACGGCTCGCCAGTGGTCGGGTTGTACCATGTGTACGGCGTATAGTCCGACGTCGAGTACGACTGGTTGACGGTGTTGGTGATGTTGTGGAAATCACCCCTCCACCACGAGCCTGTCACCGACAGGCCGCCGACCAGCTCGTGCGACACCTCGAGACCCGATTCGAGGTTCCAGGTGCGCGGATACTTGCCGTACTCGTTAAGCGCCGCAATGCCGAAGTTCGGCGACAGGTTCGCGAAGTCGATCTCGCAGCCCACGCTCGGGTAGCCCGTGCAGCCGCGCGCGCCTTCGGCGATGTCGTTGCCGTTGACGTCGCGCCAGGGCAACGAGCTCGTCGCCGACGCCAGCGGGTTGTAGTTGGCGGCAATCCCCGTCGTGCGCGACAGGTTGTAGCGGTTCAGCGAGTACTTGATCGCGGTCTTGCCGTTCCCGAACAGGTCATAGACCAGACCGAGGCGAGGCGCGAAGTCGCTCCACTGCGGCACGTCTTTGATTTCCTCGAAGCTCCGCTCCGGAACGAAGCGGCCGGCGGGTGACTTGCCCGCGCGCACGCTCGAGTTGAGTGTTTCCCACCGCAGGCCGACGTTCGCGGTCAGACGGTTGAGGCGCCATGAATCCTGGACATAGATGCCAAGGTCGCGATTGAGATTCTCACCATAGATCAGCGGAGAATTGCGGATCGTCACGGTGTCCGGCACGGTCCAGCGCTTGCTTTGCACGCACGCGGGATTGGCCGCGCAACCGGGTATAGCGGCGACGGAGGCGCTGCCGCGGTAATTCTGTGTGAGGTCTCCGTTGGCGTCGACGGTGTGCATGAAAATGCCCCACCGATTATTGGCGCCAACCTTGATCGTGTGATCGCCCTTCACGTAGGTGGCCGCGAAGTTCCAGTACAGCGCTTTCGGACTCTGCGTCGTCTGGACCGTATCTGCCGTCTTGACGCCGCCGAGGTCGGATTCGTTATGGGACGCGTTTGCGAACCACTCCGCCGTTCCCCGCGGCTTCTCGATGCCTTCGCGGTATTCGTTGGTGTAGTACTCGGTGTTGTTCGAGAAGCCCGCTTCGAGGAACAGCGAGCTGGTCACCGGCGAGGTCCACTTGATCGCGGTGGTGTGATAGGCCGGCGAGTTCCATACCGTCGCCCCGGTCTCCGGATCGTCGTTGGCCTGCATGTCGTGGCCGCGATATTTGTCGATCTCGTCGAAGTACGCGGAGATCTTGTTGCGCGGCGACACCTGCCAGGTCAGCCGCGCCATGGCGTTCTTGATGAACTGGTCATCGATGCCTTGACTGCCGTCGTCCATGAACGTGTTGGCGATGAAGTTGTTTACCGAGAAATAGCGCGCCGAGGTGAAGAACCACACCTTGTCCTTCTTGATCGGACCCCCGAGCGACGCGGTGTAATCGATGATGCGGTCGATGGCGTTGCCGGCGGTGAGGCCCTTGGCCAGGTGGCGATCGGTCAGGTTGCTCGACTGCCACGAACCGGGACGGCTCGCCGCCTTGAAATCGCCGTGGAACTGGTTGCCGCCCTCGCGCGGAATCATGTTGAGCCGAACGCCGCCGGACGAGGTCTCGGCTCCAATGGCAGCCGTCTGGTAGCTCATCTCGGAGTTCATTGCGTCGTTGTAGTAGCTCTGCACCTGGCCGTCGGTTTGGAGGCCATTGGTCATCTGGCCGTCGACCAGCACCGTCGTGTTCGACGAGCTCATCCCGTGGGTCGACATGTAGGTCTGCTGCATCGCGCGGGCGCCGCCGGTGTCCGGCAAGTTCAAGCTGACGCCGACCACGAGCTGCGCCATGCCCTGGATGCTGCGACCGGTAGGAATCAGATCGATCGCTTCGCGGTTCAGCACCGCCGTCTTCGCCGTCGAAGTCACGTCGACGACCGGCGACGCGCCGGTGACGGTGATCGTTTCCTCGAGGGCGCCGACGCCAAGTTCAGCGTTGAGCGTGGCGGTGAATTCCGACGGCAGCTGGAGGGCGTCGCGCCGGAACGTCTTGAAGCCTGGCAGCGTGAAAGTCACGCTGTAAGTGCCGGGCCGAAGGTCGGCGATGCGATAGGCACCGTCGCCGTCGGAGATTGCGGTCTTCACCTTCTCGATCAGGACGTCGCTTGCGGCTTCAACGGTCACACCGGGCATCGCCGCGCCCGATGAATCTTTCACCACGCCGACGATCGCGCTCTGGGCGTAAGCGGCGGTCGACAGGAGCATCGCTCCTCCGAACGCCAGGAACGTCCGAGTAATTCTTCGCGCCATGCTGTTCCCCTCCAATGCAACCAAATGCCCGGCGCCGGGA
>Ga0310886_10000381_pt1 | contig 11651 bp, 10 predicted proteins | sample T60D3metaG_FD_202511 | JGI IMG/M metagenome (GOLD analysis project Ga0310886, IMG submission 202511) | Lab incubated soil microbial communities from West Virginia University Organic Research Farm, Morgantown, WV, United States - T60D3 | ecosystem: Environmental > Terrestrial > Soil >...
ACCTCCCGGCATACCACGACGATCGATGGCGACGTGCCCCGGCCGGCCGCGATCGGAGGTGACACGGATCGCAATGGGAGGGCGGAAGCGGCGGAGGATTAGGGTGCCAAGGGTGCCAAGGGTGCCTAGGGTGCCAGGGGTGCCTAGGGTGCCTAGGGTGCCAAGGGTGCCAAGGGTGCCAGGAGTGCTAGAGGAGCTGGAAGCTGGAACCGGGAAGCTGGGAGCTGGAAGCTGGGAGCTGGAAGCTGGCGCGAACCGCGTCATCTCGAATCCATCCGGCCGCCAGGTATCGAGCAGCACCGGTGAGCCGCAGCGGCTGTCGCCGACGAGCGCGCCCAATCGCGCCGTGAGCGTCGCCAGTGTTTCCGGCGACGGCAGCGCGCGCTCGAGCAGCGAATACTGGACGATCCGTCCTGGCACCGGATCGATTTCGATGGTGACGATGTCGATGGATGCCGAGGGCGGATGTGATTCCAGATCGAGCAGCAGCAGTGTCCGGAGCACTTTCGCGTCGCGCATCGCCGCGGGCAGTTGCAGCACACGCGTATGGGTCGTGCGATCGACGAGACGGAGCTCGAGCCGCAACGCGGCAGCGCCGCGGTCGGCGCGCTCCAGCGCCAACGACAATGGTTCGAGCAGGCGCGCGAAAACGAACGACAACGGTTCGAGGGCGTCGATCGGCCACTCCAACTCCATCGACTGGAGGAACCGCGGCACGCCCGGATCGGGGACGAGTGGCACGCGATCGATGCCGCAGGCACACTGCTGAAGCGCAAGGCCCTGCGGTCCCATCCGCTCGGAGAGTTCTGTCGACGGCAGTGCGGCGATTTCGCCCAGCGTCGTGAGTCCCCATCGCCGGAATGTGTCCAATCGATCGACGGCCGCCTTGACTCGCGCCGTCGCCTTGCCATCGCCGGCGGCGTCGTCCTCGATCAGCACGCGCAATGTCTCGAGTGGCAGCCACGCGACGGCCGCGGCGCACTCGCCGGCGGCGATCGCCGGACCGGGATGCGCAATCGACAGCAGTCGCGCAGCCGTTTGCGAGCGCGCGATCGCAATTCGCACGTCGGCCCCGGCTGCCGCACCCGCGCGCGCCAACTCCGCGCCGATCGTCTGCGGCGTGCCGAGCAGGCGGCCGAGCCCGCTGACGTCCAGCACCACGCACGCGGTGCCATGACGCTCGATGCGCGGCGAAAAATCACGCGCAATCAGGAAATGCGGCGGGGTCTGTGAATGCAGCGGCAGGGTCGTCGGACCGTGCCGAAGACACGCATATAACTCGCACGTGTCTGCCGCCTTCGCAGCCGGTCGAACCTCCGGCGGCGGATCCACACGCGGGAGAAACTTCGCGATCTCGTCGAACGTTTCGCGAGCGGAGATATCGGGAATGGGACGCGTGAGATCGTCGTAGGAGGGGATGCGCATCTGTGAATCACCCGTTCACCGAGAGGACGGTGGCAACGGAGTTACCCAACGAAGGGACCCCGTTCTCTTCGTCACCCCAGGTTCCTCTCATCTCCCGCCGATGACTCGCGTTCGCAATTCAATGCCGCGCAGGAATCGCGCGCGGTCAGCGGCGCCTGACCACTGCGCCCGGGACGCATCGGTCGCCGGTTCGAGCGCAATGGTGACGCCGCCCGGACTGCGCGCGGTGCGTTCGGCGGCGATGACCACGGCCGCCGTCTGACTGCCTTCGATGACGCGTGCGATTCGCATCCAGGTCGTGTACGGGAATTGGCGAAGCGCGATGGGTGCAACATCGGCAACGTCAAAGACAACCAGGCCAAACCCGCCGGCCTGCAGCACCAGATTCATGGCTTTCAACGCACGTGACGCGTCGCCGCGCTCACGCACCCACAGCAGCTTCGACAGATCGACGCCGGATGCCGCCGCGGATGCGGGATCGAATCGATCGCAGGTATCGATGAACGCAATCGCTTCGCCGCGATTGGCGGCCGCGCGAAACATCCGGCACACCACGGTGGTGCGCCCTGACGACCGCGGCCCGACGAGTTCGGACAAATGGCCGCGAGCGATGCCGCCGCCCAGTTGCTCGTCGAGTATTTCGAGACCGGTTGCCGCAACATCCCGACTGATGTCGGCCCACGTATTGGTCGTGAGTGTTCGATCGAGCTGGCGGTGACGAAGGAGCGATTCGAGTTCAACACGGAGCGCAGAGGGCATGATGTTTCGCTTTTGTTTCGCCTCAGACGGCGAGTATAGTGCCGCCCCTCTTCGCGATCAAGTGAAAGTCGATTGTCCGTGTAAGTGATGGAGGAATAACCTGTTATAAGATAGTGACTCTTGGCTACGCCGATCGAATCAAACGTCCGGACGGACGCCGCACATGATCGGGGCGCCGCGCCGGCGGCGGCCGAGCCATTTCTCCGCCGCACGCTTGCCGCCTTCAGTTATCGCGATTTCCGCGTCCTCTGGTTCGGTGCTTTTACCTCAACCGTCGGCACCTGGATGCAGAAAGTCGCCCAGAGCTGGCTTGTCTTCGAGCTCACCAAGTCCTCGTTCTTTCTCGGACTCGATGATTTCCTGGGACAACTCCCGATTCTGCTGTTCACGCTGGTTGGCGGCGTCGTCGCCGATCGTCACGACCGCCGCCGGCTGCTGCTCGGCTCGCAATACATCCAGATGACGGCGGCGTTCATCCTCGCCGCGCTCGTGTTCTTCGAACACGTGCACATCTGGCACATCCTGTCGTTGTCGTTCGTCACCGGTCTCGCACAGGCATTCGGGGGCCCGGCGTATCAATCGCTGGTGCCGTCGCTCGTGCACAAAAAGCACCTGCCCAACGCGATCGCGCTCAACTCGATTCAGTTCAATCTCGCGCGCGTATTTGGTCCGCTGCTCGCCGGTGTCGCCCTGTTCTTCGGAACCGCCGCCTGCTTCGGCTTGAACGGACTCTCATTCCTGGTGGTGATCGTTGCGCTGATGTCGCTGCACATCAAACACATTCGACCCGCCGACCGAAAGCCGATGCTGCAGGAAATGAAAGGCGGCCTCGCATACGCGCGAAGCGAGCCCTCGATCATCGCGCTGACGGTGCTCGCCTTTCTCACGACGTTTCTTGGACTTCCCCTGCTCACGTTTCTTCCCGTCTTCGCCCGCGAGATTTTTCACGGCGAAGTCAGCGTGTACACCTACATGATGGCGTTTTCGGGCGCCGGTGCCGTGGTCGGGGCTCTCGTTGTCGCGTGGCTTGGCCGCTTCAAACACATGGGGCTGACGCTGCTCATCGTCCAGGCGTTGTTTGGCGCCCTGATTGTCGCCTTCGCGCTCTCCCGTGTCTGGTGGTGGAGTTGCGCCCTCTTGTTCCTCGCGGGGGCGGCGCTCATCGTCGTGTTTTCGATGACCGCATCGCTGGTGCAGCTGATCGTCCCCGATCACCTTCGCGGCCGGGTCGTCAGCATCTACATGGTGGCGTTTCGCGGTGGCATGCCGCTCGGGAGTCTTGCGGGAGGATACGCAGCCAGCTTGACCTCAGCGCCGCACGTGCTGACGGTCAACGGCGCGCTCGTCTCGGTCGTGGCGCTCTACTTCCTGGTGAGGGGACATGGCGTGAGAGAACTCTGAGGTTTTCACAATTCAACTTTTCAGGATCCAGTACATCCCCAGCCCGATTGACGAGATCGCCATCAGCGCGCCTGCCGTGCGACCGAGGCGAGCGACGACGCGTGCGCTCATCAACCCGGCGAACGCGACGCCGAACAGCGACATCGAGATGAGGATCCCGGCCGCGAACACGCCAATCAGGACGAGAAGCATCGACAGCGGTGCCGCGGCGACGCGATCGCCAAAGGGCGCCAGCAAGGTCAACGCACGAAGACTGCTGACCGCAAATGCGGCCCCGATAAAGGTCGGGATGTGCGAATGCGCGCCGGGAATCGGATGACGATCGCGCCGGCCGATATGCAGATGCCAGTGTGGTTCGGATTCCTGTCCATGCACGTGCGTATGGCCGTAGACGCGGCCGGCGGCGACGCCCCACAACGCCGTCGCACCGAGCACGATCAGGAGCACTCCGCCGAGCATCTCGCCGCCGCGTTCAACGACGAGCGGCAGTGTCCAGCCGAGGATGATGATCGCGCCGGCGCCGAGCGCGAGGAGCAGGGCATGCCCGAGCGCGAAACGCACCGCGACACCCAACGCCCGCGCGCGGCGCACCGCCGGCGATTCCGTGCCGGCGCTCACCGACAACGTCGCGATCGCCATGAGGTGATCCGCGCCAAGTCCGTGAAGAAACCCGAGAGCGAGAGCTGTAGAGAGAAGAATCAGGACGTCACCGTGACTTTTTCACTTCCTGAGCGGTCGTCGACTGCAGGGCCAGCGTCCAGGCGATCGGAACGCTGACCGGCGCATAGCAGATTGTATCGTCGCACGCCTGGTATTTGAGGGTGCCCTTCACCGTCACTGAGGCCTCTCGCGAGGCAGCCCGCTTCACCAGATCGCGACTGGTCGGAATGGTCACGTCCTGCACGAGTCGAAACGGTCGGCTATACACGAGATGCGTTTCGCCGAGCGCCTTGAATTCGCGTTTTTCCGGCGGCGGAAACTGCACCGGCTGCGCCGCGGATGCATCTCCTGCAGCGAGCGTCAGCGAAATCGGAATCACGTCGGGTTGCCCCGGCGCGTAGACGTGCATTTTCGCCTTCGGCGTGATGTCAACCACGAGCGACACACGCCCGCCGGGCGAAACTGCGGCTGTGGACGTCGAGGGCGAAACGCTCAAGTGCCGTGTCGTGACTGGCTCGGACGCGAACGCCGTCGCCAGCACGAGTGCAGAGATCGACGTGATTACGACAACGAGCCGCTTCATCATCGGTCTGGCGATTGTACACAAAAACGGGGGAGCCAGCCGGCTCCCCCGTTTGTCGCCATCGCGTGAGTGCGTCGCTATCGTCGCCGTGTGACCTGGTCCCAGAGGGTCGCGCCGCCGCCGCCAATCACCGCGCCAATCAGCGCACCTTTCTTGCCGCCGACGGCCGCACCGACTCCCGCGCCGACTCCGGCAGAAGAGCCGATGATGATCGCGCTCTTCTTCACGGACCGCTGTGGTTTCACGTCGCGCACGGGGCGATCGTCATACACGACCTGCCGTGCAGGCACCGGCCGCGCGGCCGTTGCCGGATACGACGCGGGAATGATCCGCGTGTCGCCAAGATCCGCGCTTCGTGTCGCGACCGCCGCCGGCCGATAGCTGACCGGCACGAAGCCCGACTGCTGCGCGATCGGCGTCGAGGCCGCAATCTCCGCGACCGACACGCATTCGATCTGCGACACGGCCACGCCATTGACGACCGAGGGGCGCACGAGCGTGCGCTGATTCGGTTCGCAACCGACGACGATTGGCGTGCCCGGCTGAGAAACGTTCGCCGGCGCGGCCGCGGCCGCGAACCCGGTCTGCGACGTGCCGCATCCAACTGTAAACAGGAGCCCGCCAAGTCCCGCCACCGCGGCAATGCGCGCTCCCCACGTGAACCTTTGTCCGCCCCTCATGCCTCACCTCCCGTGTGGCTTTGTGGCCCCATAGTCCAAGCGTGATGCCAGCGCGGGCGGGACAAAAGAGGCCAATTTCCTCAGCTTTTTGCTCCATCCGCAGGTGGTGTCAGAATCGGTGTCCTCCGGAGGGCTCAACGGTTCGGCGGCTCAGGACAATGGACAGTTTCGTGATCCGGGATCCGTTTGTCTGGGATTCGAGATTCGAGGACGCGGGGATTGATGGATTGAGAGATTCATGATTCACGATTAGTGATTGGGGACTAGGGATTGCCGTCCATTCTCATCGTCGAAGACGATCCAGATATTTCGGATCTCATCGCTCACTATCTCCAGCGCGCCGGGCATGAGGTCAGTCGACTCACGTCGGGCAGCGAAGTGATGCCGCGGCTGCGGAGCTCACCGCCCGATCTCGTTATTCTCGATTTGATGCTGCCGGGGATGGACGGGTTGCTCGTCTGCCAGGCCATGCGCGCCGATACGGCAACCGCTGCGATTCCAATCATCATGCTGACGGCACGCGGCGATGAAGCGGACCGCATTGCCGGCCTCGAGCTCGGTGCCGACGATTACGTGACCAAGCCGTTCAGCGCGAAAGAGCTGGTGGCGCGGGTCGCCGCTCGGCTGCGACGCCACGGCATGGCGCCCGCGACCGGAATCCTGCGATATCAGAACATCGCCATCGACGCCGACCGTCACATCGTCACCTTCGATGGGGTCGAAGTGAAGCTGACAGCGAAGGAATTTCTCTTGTTGCAATACCTCGTGCAGCACCGCGGTCGCGTGCTGTCGCGCGACGTGCTCCTGACCGACGTCTGGGGCTATCAGTACACTGGCGGCACGCGCACGGTCGACGTGCACATTCGACGTCTGCGCGAAAAACTGCCGGTGCTGAACGACGCGATCGAAACGGTCAAGCAGTTTGGCTACAAATTGCTGTAGATGACGTTCCGCACCCGTCTCTTCTTCGCTTCCCTTCTCGCTTCAGCTCTGACTCTGTTTGCCGCGGCCGCGCTGGTTTCGTGGTCCGTTTATCGCATTGTCGACGAACGCATCGAACGAGGATTGGTGAACGAGGCCCGGCTCGCGGCGGAAACGCTGTCGCATCGCCAGCCTGCCACCGCCGCGGAGCTGGACGCCGAGGCGGATGCCCTCGGACGACTGATCGCCGCGCGCGTCACGTTTGTCGCCCGCGACGGCACCGTCGTCGGCGACTCGGAGGTGAGGACAGAAGATCTCGCGACGCTCGAGAATCATGGCTCGCGCCCCGAAATCGTGCAGGCGCGCGCTGAGGGTGTCGGCATGGCGCGTCGATACAGCGCGACGTTGAAGACGGAAATGCTCTACGTCGCGGTCGCGGTGCCCGCTTCGGCCGCGCCGGCCTTAGCGGAAGTCCGTCTGGCGATGCCGCTCACCGAGATCAGCGAACAGCTCGCCGCCGTTCGCCGTTCCTCGCTCGCGGCCATGGCGGTCGGACTGGCCGCGGCAGTCTTCATCGCGTGGGGCGCCTCGTCTCTGCTCAGCCGGCGAGTCCGGGCGATTGCGGAAACCGCCGAACGCTATGCCGGCGGCGATCTCACACCATCCAAGATCGATTACGGCACCGACGAGATCGGTGTTGTCGGACGGCTGCTGGACGACTCGATGCGAGAGATCGCCAATCGTGTCACTCAGCACGAAACGGATCGGGCGCGCCTCGAAGCGATCCTGAACGGCATGAACGAAGGCGTCCTCGTGGTCACACCACAGGGACGCTTGCAGTTTGTCAACGGCGCGGCGCGACGCATGTTGAAGGTCGAAGAGACACCGGAAGGACATCATTACCTCGAGATCGCGCGCCACCCGGACATTGCGGGTGAAATCAACGCGGCTCTTCACGGGCTCTCGGGCGGTGGGCGGGAGCTGACGCTTGGCGGCGACAGCACCACGACCTTCATCGCACGCGGCGCGCCGGTCGCATCAATCGCCGGACGCGGGGCGGTCCTGGTTCTCCACGACATCACCGAGCTTCGCAAGGCAGATCGGATCAGGCGCGACTTCGTCGCCAACGTTTCGCACGAACTGCGAACGCCGCTGACCGCCGTCCGCGGCTACGTCGAAGCGCTGCTCGACGGCGTTTCCGATCCGTCGGATGAACGCCGATTCCTCGAGACCATCGCGCGCCATACGTTCCGAATGGAACGGCTCGTCCGCGACCTGCTGCGGCTGGCAAGGCTCGACGCCGGTCAGGAACCGCTCGACCGCGCGGAATGCGCGATCGATTCGCTGTTCCATGCCGTCATTGCCGATGTGAGCTCGGAACTCGAGGCCCGCTCGCAGCGCGTCGTTCAGCGCGTCGATCCCGACGCCGCCGTCGTATCCGGGGACCCCGCCAAACTTCACGACGCGCTCCGAAACCTGGTTCACAACGCCACAAGCTACGCGCCGGAGGGCAGTGAGATCGTGCTGACATCGTCGCGGAAGGACAATCGAATCGTGCTGACCGTCGCCGATTCAGGTCCCGGCATTCCGGAAGCGGACCTGCCGCGCGTCTTCGAACGCTTCTACCGGGTCGACAAGGCGCGCTCTCGCAACACGCGCGATCCTGGCGGCACCGGGCTCGGGCTGGCGATCGTCAAGCATCTGGTTGGGCTGCACGGCGGGGCGGTCGCGGTCGCGAACCGACCGGAGGGCGGCGCAATCTTCACGATCGAGTTACCGGGCTAGATCTACGGCGCTACCGTCGCCGCGACGATCCAATACACAACTGACGCGATCAGCGCCGACGCGGGAATGGTGAGGATCCACGCCCAGACGATGCGTCCTGCAACACCCCATCGGACTGCCGACAACCGCTTAATCGAACCAACGCCGATAATCGCGCCGGTGATCGTGTGTGTGGTGCTGACGGGAATACCGAGATGCGTCGCGGTAAAGAGCGAAATCGCCCCAGCCGTTTCCGCGGCGAAACCGCCGACCGGCTGAAGCTTGGTAATCTTCGAACCCATGGTGTGAATGATCCGCCAGCCTCCGGACAGGGTTCCGAGAGCAATCGCCGCGTGTGCGGAGAGGATCACCCACAAAGGAATCGGCATGGTGCCGTTGACGAGCTGAAGATATCCACCCGCGACAAGTGCACCCGCGATGATCCCCATCGTCTTTTGCGCATCATTGCCACCGTGGCCGAGGCTGTACGCAGCGGCTGAAAGTAGCTGCAGCCGTCGGAACCAGCGATCGACGCGACCGGGGGCAACACCGTGCAACAGCCACATCGTCACCAGCATGATGACGAAGCCGAGTCCCATGCCCATGAGCGGCGCGAGGACGATAAAGATCAATGTTTTCGTCCAGCCTGAGGCAATGATCGCTCCCCACCCGGCCTTGGCGACGGCCGCGCCCGCATAGCCACCGATCAAGGCGTGCGATGAACTCGTTGGCAGCCCGTAGTACCACGTGATCAGATCCCACACGATCGCGCCGATCAGTCCGGCAAAGATCACGGTAAAGGAGACAATGTGGATATCGACGAGGCCGGCGCCAACCGTTTTGGCGACCGCGGTGCCGAAGGTGAATGCGGCGATGAAATTAAACACCGCCGCCCAGATGACGGCCTTCCCTGGCGACAGCACCCGCGTCGAGACGACCGTCGCGATCGAATTCGCGGCGTCGTGAAAACCGTTGATGTAGTCGAAGATCAGCGCGACAAAGATCAGGCCGACGACCGCGACAAGATTGGAATCCATCCTCGATCAGGCGTGCTTCACGACGACGCCTTCGAGGACGTTGGCGACGTCCTCGCATCGATCGGTGGCGTCTTCGAGGAAATCGAGGATCTCCTTCCACTTCATGATCTGGATCGGATCGCGTTCCTCTTCGAACAGGCGGCGAACCGCGATCTGGTGCGTGCGGTCGGCTTCGTTCTCGAGCCGATTGATCTCGACAGCCGGTTCGGCGACACCCCGGCGGCGCTCGAGCGCTTTCAACGCCTTCACAATCTGATCGGCGGAGGCCATGATGATGCGCGCCAACTCGCGCGCTTCAGTTCGCACCAGCGTGATCTGGTAGAGACGGACAATCGCCGCGGTCGCATCAATGGCGTCCATGACGTCGTCGAGCGATCGCGCGAGGCCGTGGATGTCCTCGCGATCGAGCGGCGTCACGAACGTGCGGTGCAGCCGCTGAATGATTTCGTGGGTCAGGAAGTCGCATTTGTGCTCGACCTCCTTGATCTCATCCGCTTTGTCCCACAGCGGCTGTTCCGGCGCGAGCATCTCTTCGAGTATCGAGGCACCCCGCCGGATCTCCTCGGCCAGCGCCACGAAATCGTCGTAGAAACGCTCTTCTTTTGGAATCAATCTAAACGTCACCACATCCCCCGCGCCGAATCTTAGCAGAATCCGCCTGCTGAGTTTACGCAACCGTTACCTCACCGTCGGCGCAACGTCTCGATGGTGTTGCATGCGTCGGCGCCCTGGCTTCTCGCAATTTCACAATTCGTTGAATTAACGTTCGAGACGCCTGCCTGTCGCGCCGCCGTTACATGCCGCTCCTAATCTGACGGTGGCACAAGAAAGGGAAGTCAGACCAGGAGACAGCAGCAATGATGACGAAAGAACGTGTGCTGAGGGGCTTGACGCTGGCGGTGCTGGTGTGGATCACGCCGGTGCTGCCTGCAAGCGCGCAGGCGGACGGTCGCTTCGCCGGAACCGTCCTCGATTCGAGCGGCGCATTCGTTCCGGGTGCGACCGTCACGGTGAAGAACGAGAAAACTGGCGAGGAACGGACGGCGACGAGCAGCTCGCAAGGGATTTACGTCGTCGCCAATCTCAAGCCTTCGACCTACACGATCCGCGCGAAGTCGGGCGATTTCGCCCCTTTGGAATTCACCGGCATGCAGCTCCTGGCCGGTCAGGAGTTTCACCTCGATCTGGAGCTGAAGCCCGCGGGCGTGACCGAATCAGTGACCGTTCAAGGCTCGACCCCCACCCTGGATCTCAGTTCCGTGGAATTGGAGTCAATGTCGGCGAGCGCGAGGTGCTGAACCTGCCGATCAACGGGCGTCAGATGTCGCAGCTGATGCTGCAGGCACCGGGCTCGGTCAATTCAGGAACCGGCACCTGGCAGGATGTGCGATTCAGCGGCCGGGCGATCGAGCAGAACGCCATTCGCTACGACGGCGTCGAGGGATCGTCGATCATCGACTCGGCGCCGGGAAACCTCAATGGCGAAGTGCCGACGCCATTCAAACTGCAGGCAAGCCTCGAGAACGTGCAGGAATTCCGCGTCGAGTCGAGCAACTATCCGGCGGAGTACGGAACCGGCACCGGCGGACAAGTGAACGTCGTCACCAAGTCGGGTACCAACAGCCTTCATGGCTCGGTCTTCGAGTACCTCCGGAATGACGCGTTTGATTCGCCCAACTACTTCGACACGCTCGCGCGTCTCCCGAAATCAACACTCAAGCAGAACCAATTTGGCGGATCGATTGGCGGTCCGTTCCTGAAAGACAAAGCGTTCTTCTTCGGCAGTTACGAAGGCTACCGGTTGGATGCCGGCGTCAACTTCGTCGAGGCGGTGCCGAGCGACGCGGCATGGGCGCGAGCGGTCCCCGCCGTCGCGCCGCTGCGCCCGGGCTTCAAGACGGACGCCGCGGTCATTCTCCCCGGCGCCTCTGCCAATCCAGACTTCGACATCGCACAGCTTCAGGGACTCCAGAAGGTCAAAGAGGATGCGTTCAGCCTGCGGCTCGATTATCGATTCAACAATCGATGGTCGATGTATGCGCGGGGGTTTCACGATCAAGGGACGAACAACCAGCCAGAAGGCGTCAGCGGGCGGGTGGTCAGAATCACAGACAACCCGTCAAACGCGGTCTTCAATCTGCAGGGACTGCTCTCCGATCGGACGACGAACGATTTGAAGATCGGCTATAACTCGGCGCCTACTCGCATCAACGGTGTTGCACCGGTCATCAACGGCATCGACTTCGGCAACATTGTCCTGAACCTGAGTGGATCGGTCGCCAACACGGGAATCGCTGGACAGGGGGCCTCGTCCGGCATCGTCGTTCCCGGTGGACTCGTGCGCGCCAACAGCGCAACCAACGGACGCGGCCAGCCGTACGATCCCTACACCATCTCGCTGATCGACTCGATCAGCTCGGT
>Ga0310886_10000386_pt1 | contig 11595 bp, 7 predicted proteins | sample T60D3metaG_FD_202511 | JGI IMG/M metagenome (GOLD analysis project Ga0310886, IMG submission 202511) | Lab incubated soil microbial communities from West Virginia University Organic Research Farm, Morgantown, WV, United States - T60D3 | ecosystem: Environmental > Terrestrial > Soil >...
GGCCGGTGGCACGTGGCGATCACGCCTCGGCATCGTCTCGGCGTTCACCGTCGCGCACAGCGTCACGCTCGTGCTGGCGGCAATGCGCCTCGTGAATCCGCCGGCAGGCTTCGTCGAGCCGGCCATCGCGGTCACGATTGCGTATGTTGCGCTCGAGAACCTGCTCGGTGACGCGGCTCGTTCGCGGTGGCCGACGGCGCTCGGGTTCGGTCTCATTCACGGCTTCGGCTTCGCAGGCATGCTCGACGTGCTCGACCTGCCGTCCCGCCAATGGTTCGCCGCCGTGATCGCGTTCAATGCCGGCGTCGAAATCGGCCAGGTCGCTGTCGTCGCCATCGCCATGCCGATCGTCATCGCCCTCGCGAGATCGTCCTGGCACCCGCGCGTCGTGCGGTACGCGTCCTCGGCAGTGCTTGGCCTTTCCGTCCTGTGGTTCGTGGAGCGACTTCCATGATCGATACCGCCGTTCCCTGTGGTCCCCGGCGCCCTCGCGTTCGAATCGGCGCGTTACTGCCGATGGCGGCGGGTCTCGTCCTCGCTGCGCTGTACTTCTACACGGCCTCGGCAGCGGCCGACGGGGTGCTGCCCGTGACGGTCGTGGAACGCGGTTCGGCGTCGCCGACGCCAGTCCGCGTCCGCATCACGGATAACGAGGGACGGCCGATCAGCAAGGCACCGCTCGGTGCGTTGTCGGTACCTGGCGAGGCACTCGGTGTGCCAAAGGAGGCCCTCGCGATCATGTGGGGACATGACGATGCGGCCGGTGGGTACGCGACGCAACCGGACGGCGCGTTCTACGTCGACGGTCCGTTCGAGGTGAAGCTGCCGCCTGGCACTTACCGCATCGCGTTGTCGAAAGGCTACGAATTCGTCCGCCAGCAGCATCGTGTCACGGTGAATGCCGGCAGCAACCTGCGCCAGCGATACGAGCTCCAGCGCTGGGTGACGATGCCGGAACTGGGTTGGTATTCCTCGGACGACCACGTTCACCTGCGACGTTCGCCCAGGGAGAACCCGCTGATCCTGCGGTGGATGGCAGCCGAGGACATCCACGTCGGCAACCTCCTGCAGATGGGCGACTTCCACACGCGCTACTTCACGCAGTACGCCTTCGGTGCCCCGGGCCGGTACGAGGAAGGCGGGCGGATGCTGTCATCTGGGCAGGAGGATCCGCGAACGCCGGAGATCGGCCACACGATCTCGCTTGGCGCGTCAGAGGGCGTTCGGGTCCCGCCCGTGGAGTTGCCCCCGCCGCAGCGCAGCGCAGTGTATTACCACTACGACCGCACGTTCGATCGGGTGCGCACCCTCGGTGGCGTCACGGGGTACGCGCACCAGGCGATCACGTTCTACGGCTACCGAGGGATGACCCTCGACGTGCTACGGCGGAAGATCGATTTCATTGAGCTGCTGCAGTTCTGTGCGCCGGGCGGACCGCTGATCACGACGCACTACTACCATTTCCTCGATCTCGGCTTTCCGCTCACTGCGCTTGCGGGCTCCGACTTCCCCTGGTGCGGCCGCAACAAGGCGTTCGGCGCTGCCGAGGACGAGGGCGCGCGCATCGGCGACGCGCGCTTCTACACGCACGTGGACGGGCCATTGACGTTCGACGGCTGGCTGCGCGGCGTCAAGGCCGGACAGACGTTCGTGACGAGCGGTCCGATGCTCGACTTCAAGGTGGACAACGCCTTGCCTGGCGCAACACTGGAACGCAAGGACGGCGACACGCTCCACGTGGTCGTCGAGGCGCGGGGACATGCCAGCGATGTCCCGCTTCGCGACCTCGAACTCGTGGTGCACGGCGAGGTCGTGAAGGCGGTGTCGGCGCAGGAGCCTGGCCAGTCGACCGAGCGGCTTCGCCTGAGCCACGACCTGCGCCTCGGCGGCCACGGCGTGTGGATCGCCGCGCGGGCACGCGGAGGGCCCACACAGGCGGCCCACACGACTCCGGTCTACGTCCGTGTCGATGGCACCGGCTTCGAGAACCCGGCGACCGCGCAGCGGTACCTGCAGTTGTCCGAGAGCTACCTGCGCGAGATCGAGACGGCGCTCGCGGCGCCCGGCACCGCCGTCAACGACCAGCTCACCCGCGGGCGGGATGGGATCGTGCAGCGGATCGCCGAAACGCGCGCGATCCTCGCGCAGCTGGAGCAGCGTCGGATGAACAGGTAGGGCCCGCTCTGTGTCGAAGGGGGAAGGGGCTGACGCGAGTCCGAGAAGGCGCTGTTATCAGAGACGCCTGATCGGGTGGACGTGACGCCTTCGTCGTCACCCCAGGCTGGGTGCGCCGGACCTCTGAACGCGCTTCCTTGTACCGCCCCTCGCGCTAAGAGTAGCCGTCCGTTTCTAGTCGTGCCAACTGCATGTCTCGCACCTCGCAAGTAGCATGGCAATTCGCTCAACCGTTGAAACGTGTGTGGCCCGGCATCCCGAACGCGGTGCTGGTCTGCGCGGGCAGTCGGTTTTGCTTCTGCGTGCTGAACGCCGAGGCTGCGTCGGATCCTTTCCTTGGCGTGGAAGAAGGTCAGGTTCACGGCGTTGACGGTACAGCCAGGCCGCCGCGCAATCTCCCGGCTCGAGAAGGGAAGAACTTCCATGGGACCAAGGAGAAAAGCCCGTTGTTGCAACCATGGGGGCGGCGTGGGGAGCCCTCGACGATGATGCCTGGTACGCTCGAGTCAAAGCCGAATTCGGTCTGGACGTGCGCCCGGTGGCTTGACCTCGTCGGATCGGACGCCACGCTCGATCTGGCCATTCGGCGCGCGCGTTCGCGCCCATGTCACATTTCGAGTGTGAACGCTGCGTGCAGCTCGACGTGTTGCCCAAGGGGCAGTTCGCCGTGTTGCGCTCCGTGAGCGCGCCTAATCCTCCCGCCACGATTAATATCGTTCTCCAGGGGCCGGTAACAACACCTCGTTAGGATTCATCCGTGGCCTCAACGCCTAGTCATGACAATGTCTGGCAGATCGGGCTGTTTGGATGATCGCTAGGTTACGGCCGAATCCTAACGCCCCCTGTCACTGGTCGTCGGCGGCGCCTTCAAGGACACCGGTTGGACGAACGCGCCGTTGCCGGCCGAATCCCACACCGCAAATCGTACGCAGGCCTTGCCTGTTGCGTCGAACGGAATAGCGAAATGCTTGGTTCCGAACGGCGAAAGGTCGTTGGCGGAAAATGATCTGGCGGTCCACCCTCTTGCCGTCACTCCAGACGACTTCGACGAAGTTCAATGGGAACGTCCAGTCGATGTCGGCGGCGGCTTCTTCTTGTACTACCCGACTTGCAAGCAACAGCACGCCGCTCAGCGCGACGCTGATGCTGGAATGTGCGGTATGTTGCCTTCGCTCAGAAGGACGCCAATGATGACCCTCCACTGACCGTCGGTCTTACGCCAGGTATACATCGCGTTCATGCTGTTGAAGGGCTGGCCCGACGTGTTCACGCGGACGAGATGAAACGACGTCACCACCACGTTCTTGGTGATCGTCTTGAGGCGCAATTTGGTCAGCACGTCCGTCGCATAATGTTCGTCCTGCAGGTTCTTCATGTAGCTCCGCAAGTATCCTGTGACCTGCTCCGTGGTGTCGAATGCTTCGGGACCGGTGTCCAACAGCAAGGTCAGCGGCCGGTCGAAGTAGTCGATGACGTTGCACGGCTTGAACGTCAGGAACGCAGCGGCATAACTCTCTAAGACCGCGATGACTTCCTTCTGTTCTGGCGGCAGGAACAGAACGACGATCTGCTTGATCAGATTCTTTATTGTTTCCATTAACACACCCTGGTTCGAAAGCGCGCGTCCCAACGCCCTACTGGGCCGTCCTGTCACCCAAGACCCGTCTGGCGTCCACGAGGTCGACGGTGTCGAAGCCCTCGGTGAACCAGTCGTACACGCTTCGCAGACGCTGCCTCGCGGACTCCTCGTCGTCACAACCCGCAAGGACTCGAACCAGGCTCGTGGCCGCTCTCAACTCGAGCAACTTCGCCGCCTGTCGTTGTGCCACTTCGACCGCGCGCATGTACGACCGGGCGACCACCGCAGCCGGCTCACCGAGCTCGCGGAGCACGTCGCCGTTCAGGCGGTGGATCTCTGCTTCCCAGAGTTCTGGTCCCGTCTTGTCGAGATGTTCGTACGCTTCACGCACGGCTGCCTCGGCGGCATCGACGTTCCCGTAGTGCAGTGCCCCTTCGGCGAACTGCCCGAGCAGAAACGAATAGCCGAGGCCGTACCCTCCCGCTCGGAGTTGTTCCATCAAGGCCCTGGCCTCGTGGATCGCGTCACCGTATCCGGGCCCTCGTAACGAGAACCTGTGGACGATGGTGGAGATGGCGAGCGGAAACGGATCGCCGTAGGCCTGTGCGAGCGGAAGATACTCGCTCATCGTCTGCTGGCAGGCAGCCCAGTTCCGCTCGGCCAGTCTCGCGAGCCCGGCATACAAGTGACCATGGTAGATATCGAAGTGATACTCGCTTGTTCCTGCGTTCGTGATCGTCATCGTGTTCTGTTCGGCTGCCCGATCCGGGTAGCCGAGCAGGCTGGTGGCGAAAGCCCCATAGCAGCGACAGGCGATGTCGAGGGTGCCCCAGCCCAGCAGGGCGAGACGCTTGCCGGCTACGTTGTGGTATAGACGGCCGACTTCGGTCGCGTATTGCGTCGCTTCGCCGAGCCGTCCAGTGAACAGGCTGACGCACGACTGAATTGTCTTGCCCATGACCTCGTACTCGTTCTTCCCAGTCACTCGCGCCGTTTCGCCGATTTTCGTCGCCGCGTCAAAGGCACGGCTGTATTGGGCGCGAATCATGTGGGTCGTCGACAGGCCGACCAGCGCGAAGACCAGCGGTTCGGGATCGTCGACGTCCCGGCACAACTCTGTTGCTCGGGTAAGGATGGCCTCGGCCTCCGGATCCAAGTAGCCCTTGATCATGTTGCGGGCCGGGCCGAGCAACGTCAGAATCGCGAGCTCGTCGACGTCGCGTTCCATGCTTTCCGGGCTCTGGCGAAGCTGCTCGAGCGCCGCGTCGAGGTGTTGAATCGCTTCGGCATTCGCGTAGCGAGCCATGGCCTGTTGCCCCGCGAGGCGATAGAGTTCGGCTGCCTTCGCCGACTTGCCGGCCCGCGCATAGTGGTAGGCGACAACTTCGGGATGGTCCGCGGCCTCCCGTGCGTCCAAGGCGACGGCGACCTTCTCGTGCAGCTCCGCTCGTCGGGCCCTCAGCATCCCGTTGTAGGCAGCGTCCTGGATCAGTGCATGTTTGAACGTGTAGCTCGCGTCAGGAACGAATCCACTTTGAAACAGCAGCTCGGCATCGACCAGCTTCTGCAGGTGCTGACTGAGTACGTGTTCCCGTTCTCCCGATAGCGCCTGCAGGATCTCGAAGGAGAATCTTCGCCCCACCACCGCACCAATCTCCGCCACGTACTTCGCCTCGGACAAGCTGTCGAGTCTGGCGATCAACGAGCCCTGGAGCGTGGTTGGAATCGCGTGCATGGGCACCGGGCCTTTCAGCACGTAGTGATCGTCTGCGGCTTCGAGTATTCCTGACTCCAGGATCATGCTCGTGAGTTCTTCCGCAAATAGCGGGATTCCGTCGGTCTTGTCGACGACGTGCTGCAAGATCTCCGGCGGCAGACGCATGCCGGATGATGTGGCCCGGCAGATGACCAGGATGTCATCCGCCTTCAATCGGCCAAGTGTGATCGCCGACGTGCGCGGTCGGCTCAACCACGCCGGATGGCAGGGCGGCCGCGCGGTTACGAGCACCATCAGCGGTTGCACGGGCACCTGGCCGACGAGTAGATCGAGCCACCCGAGGGTCGATGGATCCGCCCAGTGAAGGTCGTTGATGACGATCAGGCCTCGGGGGCCTCGCTGTGGGTGGGTCAGCAGCTGCAGTAGCAGTTGGGCCGTCTTCGCCTGTTGGGCGGCAGGTGCGAGTGAAGGCGCAGGGAACGCGGCCGGCAAGTCCACGCTGAGGAGTTTCGACAGTAGAAACGACGCGTGGTCGGATTCTGCGCCAACCCCGGCCAGAAACGATCGCAGGTCGGCGAGTGCGTCACGCTCGTGCTTGCCGGATGTGGGCCAGATCTGGTTCTCGAGGTGCTGGATCAGCGGGAAGAACGGGCTGCTGCTATTGAGCGGTGAACAATACAGCGACTCGACCCAGACCTCGTCATCCGCGGCAATGCCCCTGACGAACGAATCGACCAGCCGTGACTTGCCAATACCCGCCTCCCCGGACACGAGCACGACCGACCCCTGCCCGTCTCGAGCCTGCGTCCAGTGCTGGCGAAGCATCGAGAGTTCGAGGTCACGACCGACCAGCGCTGGTAGATCGACTGGCGACAGAAAGTCGAGACGCGCTCGCGGATCCCTTTCAGCCACGACCTCGTATAGCGGCACCGGGTCGGTGAACCCCCTGATACGCTGATTGCCCAACGACTTGTAGTCGAAACCCGGTCCCACGACTCGCATGGTGGCACCACTTGCCACGACCGACCCGCCGGCCGAGAGTTCTGCGAGTCTGGCGGCCATGGCACCCGTGTTGCCATGCACCTGGGTGACGCCGTTCTGCTGCGCGACAATTGCGAAGCCCGTGTTGATACCAACGCGAACAGAGGGCCTTGTGATTCCCGTCTGGCCAGCCTTGTTCACGAGAGTGTCGACTTCCGATTGAATAGCCAAACCACACAGGAGGGCTCGACGCGCGTCGTGCTCGTGCGCGATTGGATATCCGAAATATCCATACAGCGCTCCGTCAATGTAGACCCCCGTCGTGCCGCCGAATCGCTCGATTTGACCCTGCCAGATCGAGCGGTACTGCTCGCCGAGCTCCAGCAAGTCTTCGGCATCGAGGCTGCTGGACATGTCTCCGAGGCCGTCCATCTCGCAGAAGATGACCGTGATCTGCCGGCGCTCTTCCGTCGTCGACGACGCGCGAGAACTGCCCACGCTTGTGCGTGTGGCGTCCATGGAAGCAGCGGCTGGCGTCGTGTTGCCTGGCACAGTCGTCGGCGTCAGATCACGCCGAAGCTGTTCCACATCCGCCCACACGTCCCGAAATGATTGGTAGCGGCGAGCGGGATCCTTGGCTAGCAGCCGATCAATCATGTGCTGAGCGAAGGGCGGGAGGCCGCTACGGGCGTGGGCGAGCGGCTTGGGCGGATCCCGGAGAATCGCTGCCATCGTCCCGGCGGAGCTTGGGTCGTCGAACGGGTGCGTACTGGTCATCAGCTCATAGAACAGCATGCCGAACGCGAAGATGTCGGAGCGGGCGTCCGCCTCCTGGCCCAGGATCTGTTCGGGGGACATGTAGCGCGGCGTCCCGAGCCTCAGCCCCACTTCGGTCAACGGCAGGACGGTCTCTGGAGCGCCTTCCACGCCGCCCGGTGAGATCGCCTTGGCCAGCCCGAAGTCCATCACCTTAACGTGGCCGCTCTCTGCGAGCATGATGTTCGACGGCTTAAGGTCTCGGTGAATGACGTGTCGCCGGTGGGCCGCATCCATCGCCTCGGCGACCTCGCCGGCGATCGTTAGCGCCTCGGCGACCGCGAAAGCCGAGCGGCGCAGGCGCGTTTGCAGCGTCTCCCCGGGCACGTACTCCATGACGATGCCCGTACGACCGTCAATCACGACGATTTCGTGGATCTTGCAGATGTACGGATGATCGAGGGCTGCCGCGGATCGAGCCTCCCGATGCAGCCGTTCACGGGCCGTTCGATCGTCCTCCAGTTTGCCGCTGAGGAACTTGACGGCTACCTTCCGTCCAAGCTGTGTGTCCTCGGCTAGAAGGACTGTGCCCATACCCCCGTGGCCAAGCGCGTCACCCAGAAGATAACGGGGGGGCAAGTTGCTCATCGGTTCAACAGCAGGGGGCGCAGTATGGCACGAGCATGGCAGCCTGGCACGAGCATTATGGTCAGAAAAGCGGTAGGTCGAATTCCACGACGTACTCTTCAGGCCACGGGCCACCCTGTTTGTCGATTGGGCCGGCAGGGCGGAGACGCGGCAGCGTAAGCAGACGCCTGACGATCTCTGGCACCATTACCTGGCTGACCTGGTCGCCCAGGCACGAGTGCAGGCCGTAGCCAAAATGCATGTAGTGGTACGCCGGGCGGTCGAGACAGAACGTCGAGGCCGCCGGTATCTCCCGTCCGTCACGCATCGCCGAGCGGATGGCCGCCACTACAAGCTTGCCCGCCTTGATCGTTCTGCGGCGCAGCGTCCCTCGGGCGATCGTGTAATCCTGGACGCAGCGACGGAACACGCCGGGAAAGATCGGGTTGAAGCGTAGCGCCTCCCAGCAATAGTTCTGCAGCAGCGCATCATCGCCGGCCTTCGCCGCGGCGACCGCTCCCGCAAGGTGCTGCGGCCGTTTGAAGAGTTGCTCGAGAATCTGTGCGACCGCCTGCGAGGTCGTCTCACCCGCGCCCACCAGCGTCCCGATGATGTTTGTCGCGATCCGCTGCTCGTCGAAACCGATCGCGGCTGGAAACGATGTGCGCAAGAGACGGGACAGGATGTCATCCGGAGGAGGGGTCTCGCCGAGGCGTTCGCGGCACCTCGGTAACCACTCGGCGAGGTGCGCTCTCATCTGGGCGCCGGCATCGAGATTGTCGGCGTGAATCTGAGGGAACCTGGCCAGCCGCCCCGGTGGCGACGAATACAGGTCGTTGTGGAACATGTCGTACTGCGTCGCCCTCGACCACCGCATCATGGTGCCGACATCGACCCCTCCCAGGCCGAAATATTCAGCCACCAGCCGCATCGGCACCACACGGGAGACCGTATTGACGATCTCGATGCGCCGCTTGTCCATCTGTGGCGTCACCGCCTCGTCGGCCAGCCGCCTCACGAGCTGTCGCACCTTTGGCAGGTCGTGGCGGCCCATGATTGCCGCCATGATGCCCTTGTCGCGGCGGTTGATTTCGGTGCCGTCGCGGCCAAGCATGAAGGGTCCGACTGATGGGTCCATCATCGGCGCGTACGTGACGGTGAAGACGTCGGGGCGTTGCAGCACCTCCTGGACGTCCGGGAACCGCGTGACGATGGCGGGTCGCCGACCCGGCATGACAAGGTTGGGAACGGTGTTCCTGAATATCGCGAACATCAAGTCCGGCTTGCGATCGAGCAGCCTCGCCGACACCTGCTCGTCCAACGTTCGCGTTATTGGCCTCGCGTATGCCATCTCCATGGGGGGAGTCCTCTTTCGGGTCCACCGGCGTTCGTGCCAACCGTCACTGCGTTTTCAGAAACTCGATCAAGCTCAGGCGCTGCTGTTCAGTCAACCGTGGCCCGATGACGCCCATCGGCGCGGACTTGGGCTGTGCCTCATTCCACTGGTCGGAGAACTCGTGGCCCATGTTGAGATTCCCACGGAGTTTCGTGTCGAGGATGAAGTAGCCGTCGATGTACCTCTCATCGCGCCGCTGCCGGGCCCTCTCGAGCAGTTCGCGATCCTGTGCGATCCCTAGATGCACGGGGTCGAATTCGGTCCCTCCGAGCTGCACCAGTTCCGGCCGATCCGCCACGGGACTCAACAGGTCGTAAACAGTGGGCACCGACCCGTTGTGCAGGAATGGAGCGGTCGCCCACATGCCATTGAGCGGACGCGCCCTGTAGCCGGCCCCCGCCCTTATGCAGTTCGGGCGGTGCTCCTGATGGCGGGCTCGTAGCGCCTCGAACCCGGGGTTCTGCGCGAACCAGCCGTCGTTGACTTCTTGTATGAGGCCGGCCAGGGCTTTGGCGAACGACAGCGTTCGACTGTCGGTGACCGGAGCGGTCACCCAACGAACAGTCGGCTTCGGCGGACCCTCGCCTGCCGCTGGCGTCGGCGAACCAGCCGTTGCGCTGGGTTCCGGCTGCGGATCTCCGATGCAGACAGTTGCATCCAGCCCCATGCCCGGTGTGTGCGTGTTGAATGGCCCGCCGGCATTGCCCGCCGTATCGACGGTCCGCAGGACGAGCACGTTGGCTTGGCCGGGATCGGTGCCGATTCTCGACAGCGGGATCGTGTTGATCTTGAGCAGCGAATCCCGTGTACGGCGAAGCTTCCCCGCCTGATCGTAGTAGTCGAACTGGGCAAACTGGCTCCAAATCTCCTCGGAATCCAACGCCGGCAGGTGACATCTCTGGCAATGATTGTTGTAGAGGGCACGCCCTTCCTTCGCTCTTTCCATGTCGATCTTCGGGAAAGAGTTCGGCCACCGTGGCGCCCGCAAACCTTGGAAGGACTTCGCCAGGAGTGGCGGCGGACCAGCGAGAATTTTCTCAATCCACGCAAGGTTCGGGATGGGGACGGATGATCCAAACCGTCCTTCCTCAATCGGGGCAGTCAAGGCAATGTTTGCGTTCACGCCGATCGCCTCCCCCGTGTTGCGGATCAGCGGGCCCATGATCGAACCGTCGTACTGCACCCACTCGAACCAACCCGAGGTCCACACGGGGGGGTAATTCACCGGAGCGTTGATCGCGACGTAGTTCTGGGGGCGTCGCGAGTCGATCGCGAACACCTGATTGCCGATGCGATTGAGTGCATCGAGGCGCGAGAAACCTTCGACGACGTCCACGTCGTTCTGTTGTGCCGCCAATACGGCCACCACGGCATCCAACTCGTCCTGCAATTCGACCTCTCGCTGATACGAGAAGCTATCGCCGAGGACGGCCTTCGCGAACCGCTCGAACCGCCCGTTGAAGAAGGGAAGCTTGGCTGAGATCGCGGTTTGCCCCAACGCCGCGCCGAGCGCCTTGACCAGTTGGCCCAGATCGGTTGGCGCCGGACCTCCGTCGACGATGTATCGCTTGTCGCCGTAGGTCAGCTGCCCAGTGTGGCACGCGGCACACGTGAATCCGACCGCCTCGGTCGAGTAAGTCACTCCGGGCAGATTCTGCCCCGGCGTCGTCGCGAAACCCACGGGCAGACCATGCGGGTTGTGCGAGTTCCGGCTGGCTTTGATGAACCCGAAGCGAAGGATGTAGTCATCGTCCATGAAACGCCCGGCGCGCAGGAATGGGACACCGACGAGTGCGCGATGCGGCGCCTCCAGGGCGAGCAGCCACGAGAGCGGGATCGGAAGTGTGCGTGTGCCCTGACTGATGGAATGAAACTGCTGGCTGAGCTCGAGAGGCCAGTTCTGATCCAAGCGCACGGCCTCCGTCTTGGCAGAGGCGGTCAGCACCGGGAGTTGAGGGGCCGTCAGGCCGTCGAGTACGGCACCGATGCGAGGATATTGCACGACGAGCATCAGGAAGCCGGCAATGAGCAGTAGTATCGTGAACCGCTTCACCAGCAGCCAGCGTTTGGCTTGGGCTACCGTACTCATCGTGGGTCCTCCCCTTCACGCCTATGGTTCACGGCCCCTGATGGCGGCTGGCAAGCCTGGTAAGGGCTCGTTACGGCGCGGGCCTAATGCGCACAGCGCGTGGCAATCTGTTCCTGCAAGCTTCTGAGTGACAGCAGTATAGTACGGGCGTCCACCGCGCATCTCGCCCACTGGGAAGTGGTCACCAATGAGTCGTCAATTGACTGTGTTGGCGATAGGCGCCGCAGGCCTTTGCCTATTGGCCGGCGTTCGGAGTCTTTCGCCGCGTCCGTTCG
>Ga0310886_10000388_pt1 | contig 11565 bp, 14 predicted proteins | sample T60D3metaG_FD_202511 | JGI IMG/M metagenome (GOLD analysis project Ga0310886, IMG submission 202511) | Lab incubated soil microbial communities from West Virginia University Organic Research Farm, Morgantown, WV, United States - T60D3 | ecosystem: Environmental > Terrestrial > Soil >...
CGCGCGCCCGATTCCCGAATCCTCGCGGCGGACGATGTCGAACAGATCGTCGGCGCTGAGGTGCCCCTGTTGGCGCAGGAACAGGCTGAGGATGAGGTCGCGTTTGCTGGAGCGCTTGCCCCCTGCCGGGCGCAGGCTCGCGATGTCCGGAAGAGGGCGCTCCACGGTTCCTTGGATCCGGCCGGAGCCGGAGCGACGAGGGTCCGGCTTAAACCGGACCCTACATTAATCGGTTGTAAACGACTGGCCGCAGCCGCAGGTGGATGTCGCGTTCGGGTTCTTGATCGTGAATCCGCCGCCCGTGATCGTGTCGACGAAATCCACCTCGGCACCCTGCAAATAGCGGATGCTGATTGGATCGACGAAGAGCTTCACGCCGTGCGACTCATAGACCTGATCGCCGGCACCCTGCCCGTTTTCCTCGATCATCAGCCCGTACTGGAAGCCGGAGCAGCCACCACCCTGAACGAATACGCGAAGACCGCTGCCGGCCTTGTTCTCTTCGGTGAGCAGTTCGGCGATCTTGGACGCGGCCGTTTCCGACACGTTAATCATCGAGATTTCTCCTCAGATTCCTCACCATTATACCATTGCGATTCCAATGCCCCCCGCCCCAGCCGCGACGCGTGAGAGCAGGATGGCTGCCGCCGCGAGCCGATGGGCCGCAATTCTGGCGGCCCGGCCCGAGCTGGCGCCAGCCGTGGCCCTGCAGGAGCACCTGATCGCCCGGGTGGTCGACCTGACAGAAATCGTCGAGCGCGCCCCGCTGCCGCGGCTCTCCCTGCCGCCGCGCTACCTGGCCGCGAAGCTCACGCGCGGAATCCCGGCGCTCGCCGCCGAGCCGATGCCATTGCCGCTGCAAGTGATGACGCCGGCGCTCCTCGCCATGTGCGACGAGCTCGCCCGGGGCGGCGCGGGCGAAACCGCCGAACATATCAAGGCAGCTATCGAAGAGTCTCGGCTCGATGCCGGCTCATTGCTGACGGCCTCGTTCAACCGCGACCACAACACCATCCGCACCGGCGCGACCCAGCGCGGCCTGTCGGCCGATCTGGTCTGGCTGGTCGCGGAGCTTGCCGTCAGCCCGTACGTCCACGTCCTTCAAGGGGTCCTGCTGTCGCCGGCGATGACTGACGCCGCGCTGACGACCGCACTGGCAAACTGGAGCCACGGATATTGCCCGGCGTGCGGCTCGTGGCCGGCGCTCGCCGAAATCCACGAATCGCACCGCGTCCTGCGCTGCTCGTTCTGCGCCCACGCGTGGGAACTGAAGACCTACGCCTGCGTTTACTGCGGTTCGGCCAGCGAGCGCTTCGTCACCTTCGCCGGGAGCGCCGAACGCCCCGACTTGCGCGTCGAGATCTGCGGCGGGTGCGGCGGCTACCTGAAGACAGTCGATGTCGCGTCGCTCTCGCCGTTCCCGCTGCTCGCCATTGCCGACCTCGAAACCATGGAGCTCGACATGATGGCGATGGAGAAAGGCTACCGCCGGCCGCCGCTCATGGATTTCAAGCGGCCTAGGAGCTGACGGCGAGCTGCGCCAGTTCTTCTCCGGATGCCTGTTCGACGTCCTTGTGCAGGCTGTTGCCGTGCGCATCCATCGTGACGATCGCAGGGAAATCCCGCACCTGCAGGTGCCACATCGCCTCCGGCGTCCCGAACTCCAGCAACGACACGTCGTCGACCCCGGTGATCGTCCGCGCGTAGAACTGTGCGGCGCCGCCAATCGCGTTGAGGTAGACGGCGCCGTGCTCCTTCAGCGCGGCCAGGGTCTTCGCGCCCATGCCGCCTTTGCCGATCACCGCGCGCACACCGTAGCGGCGGATGATCTCGCCCTGATACGGCTCCTCGCGAATGCTGGTGGTCGGTCCTGCAGCCGTGACCTGCCACTTGTCACCGGTCTTCACGACGACCGGGCCGCAGTGATACAAGACCGACCCGCGCAAGTCGACCGGCGGCTCGTGCTTCATCAGATGTGAGTGCACCGCGTCGCGGCCCGTGAACATGCGGCCCGAGACGAGCACCACATCGCCGACCTTGAGCCCGCGAACCTGTTCCTCCGTCAGCGGCGCGTTTAACCTGACCTCACGGCCGGTTCGTGCGACACCCGCTTGGGCGAGCATCGGAACGATCGGATTCGCCGGATCGCGGTACAGCCAGCGGACGATCGCACCCTGGCCGTCGAGCACGACGCCGAGGCGCCTGAACGCCCAGCAGTCGTAGGCGACCGAGACGAAGAAACTCGCCGGCAGCCGGTTCAACGCACCGATCTTGCAGCCGATGAGCGTCACCTTCCCGCCAAACCCCATCGCGCCGATCTCGAGGTTGTTGACCTCGGCCATGATGCTGGCCTCGAGCGCCGCCAGCCGCGCATCCGGATTGACGTCGTCGAGCGTGCGGAACAGCTGCTCCTTCGCATGCGTGTAGCCTGACGTCCGGTCGCCGCCGATGCACACGCCGACCGCGCCGGGACTGCATCCTTTGCCCTGCGCATTCCAGACGGCGTGCAGGATGCACTTGCGTACGCCTTCCAGCGTGCGATCGGCGCGGCCGAGGTGCGGCAGTTCGACCGGCACCGAGTACTGGGCGTTGGTGTTCTCGCAGCCGCCACCCTTCAGGATCAGCTTCACCTCGATCTCGTTGCGCTCCCACTGGTCGAAATGGACGATCGGCGTGCCCGGGCCGAGGTTGTTCCCCGAGTTCTCGCCGGTAATCGAGTCGACCGAGTTGGGCCGCAGCTTGCCTTGGCGCGTTGCTTCGGCGACCGCCTCGCGGATCTGCTGGCGCATCCAGATCTGGTTGGCGCCAACCGGCGTCTTCACCTCGAAGGTCGGCATGCCGGTGTCCTGGCAAATCGCGCCCTCGTGGTCGACAGCCAGATCGATGTTGTTGGCGATGATCTTCAACGCCTGCGAGGCGCGCGTGCCTTCCGGCTCGACATCGAGCGAGGTTTTCATCGCGGCTCGCACGTCTGGAGGCAGATCGGTCGACGTGCGGACGATGAGTTGGAGCACGCTATCGAAGAAGGAAGGAAGCATGATTTAATTCTGACACATGCAGTACCGCACCGAACGTGATCCGCTCGGAGAGCGTCAGGTGCCGGCGGACGCGTACTGGGGCGTGCAAACGGCTCGCGCCGTCGAGAATTTTCCAATCAGCGGCCTTCGCGCCGCTCCCGAACTCGTCACCGCCACCGTCCTGGTGAAAAAAGCCGCTGCCGCGGCGAGCGCCGCGCTCGGGCGACTCGACGCGGCGGTCGCGGCGGCGATTCGCCAGGCGGCCGACGAAATCCTGGCGGGAGGGCTCCGCGATCAGTTCGTCGTCGACGTCTATCAGGCCGGAGCGGGCACGTCGCACAACATGAACGCCAACGAGGTTCTCGCCAACCGCGCTGCGGAAATTCTGGGCGAGCCGAAGGGCGTCTACGCGCGCGTTCATCCGAACGATCACGTCAACATGGGTCAGTCGACGAACGACGTATTCCCGACCGCGACCCGCCTGGGGTTGCTGCTCGTCGCCACGCCGCTCGTCGACGAAGCCCGGGCGCTCGCTCGAAGCCTGGCCCGCAAGAGCAGCGAGTTCGCCGACGTGATCAAGACCGGACGGACGCATTTGCAGGACGCCGTCCCGATCACGCTCGGCCAGGAGTTCAGCGGCTTCGCGGCGTGCATCGAGCGCGGTGCGGACGACGTCGCCGCGGCCGCGGAGCAGCTTGCGGAATTGAACATTGGCGCGACCGCGGTCGGGACCGGACTGAACGCCGGTGAGGATTTCAGGCGTGTGGTCGTCGAGAACCTCGCGGGTTATACCGGTCTTCGGCTGCGGCCAGCCAGCAACCTGTTTCGGGTGACGCAGAGCATGGGAGACGTGCTCGCATTCTCGGGAGCGATGCGGCGGCTCGCCATCGAACTGACCAAGATCGCCAGCGACCTGCGGCTATTGAGCATGGGCCCCCGCGCGGGTCTTTCGGAAATCATCCTGCCGGCGGTGCAACCCGGATCATCGATCATGCCGGGCAAGGTGAACCCGTCGGTGCCGGAGATGGTGAACCAGGTGTGCTACCAGGTCATCGGCTGCGACGCGACCGTCGCGGTCGCCGCCGAGGCCGGGCAGCTCGAACTGAACGTCATGATGCCGGTGATCGCGTGGAACGCGCTGCACGCAGCGACCATCCTGAGGACGTCGATGGGCGTGCTGCGTCAGCGGTGCGTCGACGGCATTGCCGCCGACGCGGCGCGCGCGCGTGAACTGCTCGAGCGCAGCACGGCCGCCGCGACCGCACTGAGTCCTTATATCGGCTACGCGGCGACGGCAGAGATCGCAAAGGAATCGGTGAAGACCGGCCGGCCGATCCGCGAGCTCGTGCTCGAACGCAGACTGTTAGACGCAAAGCAGCTCGACGAGATTCTGTCGGTCGAAGCGATGACGAGGCCGGGAATTGCAGGAGCTGGAAAGGCAGGACAGGCGGGAGGAGCAGGTGAGGCAGGCGGGGCAGGAACTGGAGCACGCGGAGAGAAGTCATGAGACTGCCGGCTGTTACGGCAATCCTCGTCTTCTTCTCCGTGTCTCTCCTGCCTGCCCAGCCCGCCCCGCCTGCCCAGCCCGCCCCGCAGGAGCGCCCGCGCTTGTTTCCACCGCAGGATCTCGGGCTGATCGAAACGCCCGATCGCATCGAGTGGCAGAAGCCCGACCTGATCATGGACAAGCTGAGGATCGCTGACGGCTCGAGGGTCGGCGAGATCGGCGCGGGCGGCGGGTGGTTCACGATCCTGCTGGCCCGGCGCGTCGGGCCAAACGGCAAGGTGTGGGCCGAGGACGTGCAGGCGCCAATGGTCGACTTCATCGGCCGGCGCGTCCAGCGCGAGAACCTCCTGTGGGTAAAGGCGCTGCTTGGGACTTCGACCGATCCGAATCTGCCAGCGAAACTCGACGCGGTCTTGATCGCGTTCGGTTACGCCGAAATGAACGACCCGGAGCGTCCTACGGACATCGTGACGCTGTTTGGGAATGCGGCACGGTCGCTCGCACCCGAAGGGTGCTTCGGCGTCGTCGATTTCCTGCCGGGCAGTGGTGGCCCGGGACCCGAGCCGAAGGGCCGTGTCGCCCCAGAGGAAGTTATCGCGACCGCAAAGGCGGCGGGACTGAACCTGCTGGCCCAGGACAGGATTCCGCCGTTCGTCTACCTGCTGGTCTTCGGCAAAGAGACGTCCCGATGCGCGCCGTCTCAGTAGTGCGCCGATGAAGGTTGTCCTCACGATTGCCGGGAGCGACTCGGGCGCCGGCGCAGGCATCCAGGCCGATCTGAAGACGTTCGCGGCGCTCGGCGTCTACGGCACGAGCGCAATCACCGCGCTTACCGCGCAGAACACCGTCGGCGTCACCGCGGTCTCGGACGTGGCCGCCGACATGGTCACCGCCCAAATCGAAGCGGTCGCAGGCGACATCGAGATCCACGCCACGAAAACCGGGATGCTCGCGTCAGCCGCGATTGTCGAGGCCGTGGCCGCGGCCATCGTCGAGCTCGATCTGCCGATGGTGGTCGTCGACCCGGTGATGATCGCCAAGAGCGGCGATGCCCTGGTGGACCAGGACGGCGTGCGGGCCATGCGGGCCGAATTGCTGCGCCGCGCCATGGTCGTCACGCCGAATCTGCCGGAAGCCGAAATCCTGTCCGGCACGACGATTCGAAGCCTGGCGGACGCGCGCGAGGCGGCGCGCCGGATTCATGCGAGCGCAAAGTGTGCCGTCGTCGTGAAGGGCGGACACGCATCCGGCGACCAGCTCGTCGATCTGCTGTTCGATGGTGACCGCTTCACGGAATTTCCCACATCTCGCATTCACACCCGCAACACGCATGGCACCGGGTGCACATTCGCGTCGGCAATCGCCGCTCACCTTGCGCTCGGCTATTCGCTGCAGGACGCCACGGCGAAGGCCCAGGCCTACGTCGTCGGTGCGATCCGGCACGGACTGGCGATCGGGAAGGGCCACGGGCCGCTCGATCACTTCTGGCAGCTCCGGCCGCCAAAGCCACCCTTGTAGTGTCCGGCTTTCGCCGGACCCCCGTATACTGAACCCATGACGCCGCTTCTGGCGATCGGACCCGGGCTGCTGGCGCTCGAGCCGCTCGTTGCAGCTGTGTGCGACCGGGCCGAGGCCAGCGGCTCGGACGGCGCCGTTGCGACATTCCTCGGACTGGTTCGCAACCACAACGCGGGGCGCAGCGTCCGATACTTGGAGTACGAGGCCTACGAACCGCTGGCCTTGAAGGCCTTCGACCGGATCGGTGCCGAAGTCGCGAGCCGTTGGCCCGGTGTAAAGCTGGCACTCCACCACCGGATCGGACAGCTCGCGATCGGAGAAGCCAGCGTGGCGATCGCCGCAAGCTCGGCGCACAGGGCTGACGCCTTCGCGGCCTGCCGCTACGCAATCGAGCGGGTCAAGCAGATCGCGCCGATCTGGAAGCGCGAGTTCTTCGAGGGCGGCGACGTCTGGATCGAGGGCGCGACCGCGGACCCGGACGACGAGCGCGCGCGAGCCGAAGCGGAGCGCGTGGCATGCGCGTAACCGTGCGGCTGTTCGCCAGGCTGCGAGACATCGCCGGCGCCGGCGAGCTCGTCCGCGACGTGCCGGCCGGCGCGACGATCGGATCCGTCTGGCGCGACCTGGCGCGGGAGTTTCCTGATTTCGCGCGGTACGAGCGGACGATCTCGAGCGCGGTCAACGCGGATTACGCGCGGATGGACTGCGCGATCGGTGAGGGTGACGAGATCGCGTTTCTGCCGCCGGTCTCCGGCGGCTGATAGAGAGGCTGAGGCCGCGCAAGCGACCGAGCCGGGGTGTGGGGCGGAGCCCCACTGAATATGTTTGATAAATTGGCCGCAATTGAACACCAGTATGAGGATCTGCTGGCGCTGGTCGGCTCCGCCGACGTGCAGAGTGATCCTGCGGTCTATCGGAAGCACGCCAAGGCACTGTCGGAGATCGAGACAACCGTCGAGCGGTTTCGGGAGTACAAGTCCGTCACCCGCGACATCGCCCAGACCGAAGAGCTGGCCGCCGGCAGCGACGCGGACATGCGTGAGCTGGCGCATCAAGAGCTCAAGGGACTTGTCGCACGTCGGGAAGCGCTCGTCGCCGACCTCAAGATTCTGCTCGTCCCCAAGGATCCAAACGACGAAAAGAACGTCGTGCTCGAGATTCGCGCCGGCACCGGCGGCGACGAAGCCGCCTTGTTCGCGGCCGAGCTGTTCCGCATGTACAGCAAGTTCGCGGAACGCCACGGCTGGAAGCTCGAGGTGATGTCGTCCAGCGATACCGGCATCGGCGGCCTGAAGGAAGTGATCGCCATCATTGAAGGGCGAGGCGTATACAGCAAGCTGAAATACGAGAGCGGCGTACATCGTGTCCAGCGTGTGCCGGCAACTGAAGCGAGCGGTCGTCTTCATACATCAACCGCCACCGTTGCCGTTCTTCCCGAAGCTGAAGAAGTCGACATTCAGATCAACGAGAAGGATCTGCGCGTCGATACCTTCTGTTCGAGCGGCCCCGGCGGACAAAGCGTCAACACTACGTATTCGGCGGTCCGGATCACGCACATCCCGAGCGGCGTCGTCGTATCGCAGCAGGACGAGAAGTCGCAGATCAAGAACCGCGCGAAAGCCATGAAGGTGCTCCGCTCGCGCCTCTACGAAATGGAGCTGCGCAAGCAGCAGGAGGCGATCGCCAAGGACCGCCGCAGCCAGGTCGGCACCGGCGAGCGGTCGGAGAAGATCCGAACCTATCACTTCAAGGAGAATCGGGTCACCGATCACCGTGTCAACTTCACGCTGTACCGGCTGACCGAGGTCCTCAACGGCGATCTCGCCGAACTGCTCGACCACGTCATTACCTACTACCAGTCGGAAAAGCTCAAAGACGCCACGGCGGTCTCCTGACGACGATTCACGATCGGGTTGCGGTCGGACGTGAAAAGCTGCGGCAGGCGGGAATTCCCGACGCGGAAGCAGCGCTCGATGCGCGCCTGCTGGCGCAGTGGCTGCTCGGATGGGATGCGGCCCGCTTCCTGACAGCGGCCGCCGAACAGCCGCGTGCCACGTTCCAGGCCGCGTATGACGAGCACATCGACCGCCGCGTCCGGCGTGAGCCGATGGCGTACATCTACAGCGGCCAGGAGTTCTATGGCCGCATGTTCGAAGTGACGCCGGCAGTGCTGATCCCTCGTCCCGAAACTGAAATCCTGATCGATGCGGCGCTCGCTGTCGTGTCGAAGGATGCGCGGGTTCGCATCGTCGACGTCGGTACCGGCAGCGGGTGCCTCGCAGTCACGATGGCGTGCGAGCGGCCATCGGCTCGAGCGATGGCGATCGACATTTCCGAAGCAGCGATCGCTGTCGCCCGCCGGAACGCGATCCGGCACGGCGTCGAAAACACGGTCACGCTTGCGGTGGGCGACTTGTTTCCGGACGACCTGGCAGGCGAAGTGTTCGATTTGATCCTGTCCAACCCGCCATACGTGCCCGAAAGAGATCGAGCTACCCTCCCCCCCGAGGTTCGCGACTACGAGCCAGAATCCGCGCTGTATGCAGGCGAGGATGGTCTCGCGGTGATCCGAAGGCTACTGCCCGCGTCCGCCGATCATTTAAAGCCTGGTGGCTTCGTGATTTTCGAGATCGGCGTTGGACAGGACGCGGCTGTCGCCGAGTTGATCTCCGCCACCACCGGTCTCAGAATGGCGGGCTTGCGAAACGACCTTCAGGGCATCCCGCGGACGGTCGTGGTCGAGAGGACCTGACATGGCCGACTGTCTCTTCTGCAAGATCGTCCGGCGCGAGGTTCCAGGCAAGATCGTCTTCGAGGACGAACAGTTGCTGGCGTTCGAGGACATCAACCCGCAGGCGCCCACGCACGTGCTGGTGATTCCCAAGCGCCATATCGAGTCGCTGAACGTGCTCGAGGCGAGCGACGATGGCATCGTCGGCGAAATCGTGCGGCGGGCGGCGGCAATCGCCAAGGACCGCGGCATCTCGGCCGGCGGCTACCGCACCGTGTTCAACACGAACCGCGACGCCGGGCAGACGGTGTTTCACATCCATCTGCACCTGCTCGGCGGGCGCAGCATGGCCTGGCCGCCGGGATAATTCGGGGCTCGCGGCTCGCGAATTAGAAGATCACGGGGAGTTCTGCGAGCGAGCGGATCGTTGTAATACCTCGTTCGACAAGCTCATTCGCGAGCGGATGCGGTGCGGCTCCGCGATGCAGAAGGATGGCCCGCATCCCGGCGGCGAGCGCACCGTCGATGTCCTGGCGGACGCTGTCGCCCACCATCAGCGATTCACCCGCGGGCACATTCGCCAGATCCAGCGCCGCCCGGAAAATGCTGGGGTGCGGCTTCATCAAGCCGTGCTCTGACGATGAAACGGCACACGCAATGAGCCCATCGAGCTCAAAGTGCGACTGGAACGACACCAGGCAGCGGTGCGAATTGGAGATCAGCCCGATTCGCACGCCGGCGCGGTGCAACACGCCGAGCGCGGGCGCGACGTCGTCGTACAGCTCGAAGTGCTGGCAGGCCGCCCACTCGTCGTAGATCTCACGTGCGCAGATGTCGAGCTGCGCCCCGCGGGCTCCCATTTGTTCGAGGATGTGACGGGTGTAGCGGACAAAGATCTCGGCGTCGTAAACCGCGCTCGCCGGTTGATCCAGGATCGGCGCCGCACTCGCGACCGAGCGGCCGAACGCGTCGACGTCGACCTCCATGCCGTAGCGGGCGGCAAACCGCCGGTACCCTTCGCCGCGGAACGTCGGACCCGGATAGATCAGCGTGAAATCGACGTCGAAGAAGACGGCCTGGATCTTCACTCCTGGTACGGCCCCGCGATGACGATGGCGGCGCGTTCGGGATCCAGCGCGCGCCGAGCCGCTGCGTTCGCTTCTTCGAGGGTCACGGCAGCAAGCAGCGACGGCAGCCGCAGGTCGTAGTCGAGCCCGAGCCCGAAAAACTCGGCAGATAGAAGGAAGTTCGCGATCCCAGCGTTCGTCTCGAGCGCGCGCGGCATCGCGCCGATCACGAACTGCCGCGAGTCGTTCAGCTCTTTGGCGGTCAAGCCTTCGGTTCGGATCCGGGTCAATTCATGATCGATTGCGGCGACTGCGCGATCGACGTGCGAGGCGCTGACGCCGGCCCGTACCAGGAGCGGACCTGGCATGATGTTCGCGTCGAGGATGCTCGAGACGTAATAGGCCATCCCCTGCCGCTCGCGAATGTTGTCGCCGAGGCGCCCGCCCAGCGCGTACTGCCCGAGCGCATTGTTCATCAGCGTCATCGCATAGTAGGCGGGGTCGTCGCGGCTGATCGAGACGAACCCGTAAGCGATATCGGCTTGCGCCTTGTTCATCATCGGCACGACCAGGCGACGCCGCGACGTCGCGACGGGCGGCGATGGAATCGAGACCGGGGGCGGCGGAGCGACGCGCCACTCCCCGAACACCCGAGCGGCTAGATCGATGGTCCGCGCCGCGTCCACGTCGCCGACGACGACAGCCGTCAGCTCGCCCGGCGCGAAGCGATCGCGATGGAGCTGGCGGAGCTGCGACGCCGTCATCGCTTCGACTGTTTCGATCGTTCCCTTTTGCGGCCGTCCGTATGGATGATCGGGGCCGTAGAGCACGGCCATCAGGGACTCGACCGCACGAATCGCGGGATTGTCCAGATCTTGCCGAATCGCGGTGATGACCTCGCCCTTGCGAGTGGCCAGCTCGGTTTCCGGCACGCTGGCCGAGGTGACGATGTCGCCAACCAGCGCAAGCACGTCCTCGAAGTCGTCAGCAAGGCACGTGCAGGATGCCGACATCTGGTGGCGATTGACGCCAACCGCCAGCGAAATGCCTCGGCTGTCGAGCTCCTCGGCAATTCGATCGGCCGGGCGTGAGGACGTCCCTCGATCGATGACACGCGACAGCAGGTACGCGGCGCCCGGCTGGCCGGCAGGATCGACGATCGATCCGGCACGCACCATCACGTGCAGCGCCACGGCGGGCATCTTGTGGGTTTCTTTGGCGATAATGACCGCGCCGTTGTCGAGCGTTGCACGGCGCGGCGCCAGGCCGGCCTGAACCGAAGTCGCCATTTATCGCTCGCCTGGTTGGGGCGCCGCGGGCTCCTCGCCCGCGGGCTCGAACCATCCAATCGTCCGGTTAGCGGGTACGAGCATCGCGCGCCCCGCGTCCGCGACCGCTTCGAGGCTGACCGCCTGGACCCGATCCCCGATCGACCCGAACAACTCGACGCCTGCGATGGTCTCGAAGTACCCGAGCTGGTGTGCGATGTTCGTGATGCTGTCGGTGTCGAACACGAATCGCGCGTGCAGCTGCTTCTTTGCGCGCGCCAGCTCCAGCGGCGTGATGCCGTTGGCGCGGACCTCGTCGAGCTCCTTCAGCATCGCCGCTTCGACCGCGCCAAGTGGAGTGCCATCGGTCGCGGTCGCTGAGACGGTATAGAGGAATGGCTCGGCGGTCGGGACGATCTGGCCGGCGACGTTCGAGGCCAACCCACGCTCGACCAGC
>Ga0310886_10000392_pt1 | contig 11519 bp, 10 predicted proteins | sample T60D3metaG_FD_202511 | JGI IMG/M metagenome (GOLD analysis project Ga0310886, IMG submission 202511) | Lab incubated soil microbial communities from West Virginia University Organic Research Farm, Morgantown, WV, United States - T60D3 | ecosystem: Environmental > Terrestrial > Soil >...
CGCCGGCAAACACCGAGACGCCGCCGTGCTTCATCGCAACGTTGTGAATCAGTTCCTGGATGATGACCGTCTTGCCGACACCGGCGCCGCCGAAGAGTCCGATCTTGCCGCCGCGAACGTACGGCTCAAGCAGGTCGATGACCTTGATACCCGTCTCGAACATCTGCAGTTCGGTCGACTGTTGATCGAGCGACGGTGCTTTGCGGTGGATCGACCAGCGCTCTTTCGACTGAACGGCGCGGTCGGGGAAGTCGACGGGCTCACCGAGCACGTTCATGACGCGGCCCAGCGTCGCGGGTCCAACCGGCATTGAAATCGGCGCCCCGGTATCGACGGCATCCATGCCGCGCTGCATGCCGTCGGTGCGTTTCATCGCGACGGTCCTGACGCGGTTCTCTCCAAGATGCTGCTCGACCTCGACGATGACGTCGATCTTCTGCCCGGCGCCATCCGCCGACTGAATCCGCACGGCGTTGTAGATCTCAGGCAGATGGCCACCCTCGAACTCAACGTCGACCACCGGCCCGATGACCTGAACGACTTTGCCGACTTTCTGTGCTGTTGCTGTTGCCATGTTGTGATGTCTGCTTACTTCGATCGTCTTACAGGGCCTGAGCCCCGGAAACTACCTCAATAATCTCTCTGGTAATCGCAGCCTGACGGACCTTGTTCATGTAGAGCGTCAGCTGCTCGATCATCTCTCCCGAGTTTCGCGTCGCGGCGTCCATGGCCGTCATCTGCGCGGCATAGAATGCCGCATTCGACTCCAGCAACGCGCGAAAGACCTGGATCTCGACGTACGTCGGGAGCAGGTTCTTGAAGAGTTCCTCGGGCTTGGGTTCGTACAAGTACTCGAGTGGCGGTGCCGCACCCGGGGCCTGGGCTGCCGTGTCGAACGTCCCGCGCGGAATGGGCAGCAACTGTTCGACGACCACCTGCTGCACCATGACCGATTTGAACTCGTTGTACGCGATATGGACGGCGTCCACTTCGCCGCCGGTGAATGCCTCCATGGCGGCGGTCGCGATCCGTTGCGCGTTGTCGAACTTCAATTGCGCAAACAGATTGACCTGTTCGTACAGCACCTGGAACCCGCGGCGTGAGAAATAGTCCCGTCCGCGTCGCCCGACCAGCGCCAGTGCCGCCTGGCGGCTCGGGCTTTCGGTGATGAACGAGCCCGCGGCTTTGATGACATTGGTATTGAAGCTGCCGCACAAGCCGCGGTCCGCGGTCACCACGATCAACAGCACGCGGCCGTCCGCGCGCGGCGCGGCTCGATCGTCGAGCAGCGGATGCGCCGCCGTTTCGACCCGCGCCGCAAGCGTTTGCAGAACGCGGCGCATTTCATTCGCGAACGGCCGGCCGTTCTGGATCCGTTCCTGCGCCCGCCGCAGCCGGGAGGCCGCAACCATTTTCATCGCCTTCGTGATCTGCTGCGTCGACTTGACGGCGCGAACCCGGCGACGGATATCCAAGAGTGAAGGCATGTCAGGCCGCTGCGCTCTTCTTTCCGGCGGCAAACGAATCGCCGAACTCCTTCAGCGTCTGCGTCAGGTCCGCCTTGATCTGATCGTCAATCTGTTTCTTTTCCCCGAGCGATGCCAGCAGTTGAGCGCGTCGCGTGTCAAGGAACTGGTAGAGGGCCGTCTCGTAGGCGGCCACCCGATCGACTTCTATGCTGTCGAGGAATCCATTGGTCGCGGCGTAGATGACGACGACCTGCTTCTCGACCGCCAGCGGCTGATACTGTGGCTGCTTCAACACTTCAACAAGACGTCGGCCGCGGTTCAGCTGATTGAGAGTCGCCTTGTCGAGGTCGCTGCCGAACTGTGCGAAGGCCGCCAGCTCGCGGTACTGCGCCAGATCGAGACGGAGCGATCCGGCAACCTGCCGCATCGCCTTGACCTGCGCCGAACCGCCAACGCGCGAGACCGAATTGCCGACGTTGATCGCGGGGCGCACGCCCTGGTGAAAGAGATCGCTCTCGAGAAAGATCTGCCCGTCGGTGATCGAGATGACGTTGGTCGGAATGTATGCCGACAGGTCCCCCGCCTGGGTCTCGATGATCGGAAGCGCGGTCAGCGATCCACCGCCCAGCTCCTTTCGCAACTTCGCTGCGCGTTCCAACAGACGGGAGTGCAGATAGAACACGTCGCCCGGGTACGCTTCTCGGCCCGGTGGCCGGCGGAGGAGCAGCGAAATCTCACGATAGGCCTGGGCATGCTTCGACAGGTCGTCGTAGACACACAATGCATGACGCCCGCTATCGCGGAAGTACTCGCCCATCGCGCACGCGGCGTACGGGCTGATGTAGAGCAGCGGCGCCGGATCGGATGCCGCAGCGGCGACCACGATCGTGTATTCCATCGCGCCGAACTCGTCGAGTGTCCGGACAACCTGCGCGATCGTCGACTGCTTCTGCCCGATCGCGTTGTAGATGCAGATGACGTCCTTGCCCTTCTGGTTGATGATCGTGTCGACGGCGACGGCGGTCTTTCCCGTCTGGCGGTCGCCGATGATCAACTCGCGCTGACCGCGGCCAATCGGCACCATGGAGTCGATCGCCTTGAGGCCGGTCTGCAGCGGTTCCTTCACCGGGCTCCGATCGACGACGCCGGGAGCGAGGCGCTCGATCTCGGCGAACTGCTTGGAGACGATCGGGCCCTTGCCATCGACCGGCTGCCCCAGGGCGTTCACCACGCGGCCGACCAGTTCTTCGCCGACAGGAACCGAGATGATGCGCCCGGTGCGCTTGACGGTATCCCCCTCGCGGATTTCGGCGTACTCGCCAAGCAGGACGGCGCCGACGCTCTCTTCCTCGAGGTTCAACGCGATACCGAACACGCCATGCGGGAACTCGAGCATCTCGCCCGCCATCGTCTTCTCGACGCCATGCACACGCGCGATACCGTCGCCAATCGACACGATCGTGCCGACTTCAGCAACGTCGACGTCGACCGCATAGCTCCCGATCTGATCGCGAATGATTTTGGAAATCTCTTCCGCTTTAATGTCCATATTTACTCCGAGGGGCGGCGCCCGTCGGACTCCCTTACACGCTCGCTTCGCTGCGCTTGCTCGCGTCTCGCTTGTCTTGAGCCCTGAACCTTATGCCTCTCCAATCAACGCTTCCTTCATCTTCTCCAACTGCCGCATGACGCTGCCGTCGTAGACGGTGCTGCCGACGCGCGCGATCGCCCCGCCGATGATTGTCGGGTCGACGCGGCTTTCGAGCTGCACCTGCCGTCCCGTCGCTTGCGCCAGTCCCTGCTGGAGCGCTGCGACGCGATCGGCCGGCAGTCCGATGGCGGTCACGATTTCCGCGCGCACGACTTTAGCGTGTTCCATCAGCCGATACTGATAGGCGGCGGTCACGTCGGGGAGCAGCCCGAGGCGATCACGTTCGGCGAGCAGCAAAAGAAGTTTCCGCACGACCGTCGACATGGGCCCTGCCCGCGCGATCAACTGTTCGATAACCGCTTTTTTTCTCGGCGCCGGAATCGCCGGATTGGCGAAGATCTTCTGCAGCGTCTCCTGGCTCGACACGAACTGCGCGAAGCTGGCGAGCTCCTGGCCCGCCTGCTGCACGTCTCCCTCTTTTCGCGCAACGTCAAAGAGCGCTCGCGCGTAGCGCGTGCCGGCCGCTCGACTGGTCATCGCGCCTCCCGCAACTGCGCCGCGTAGCGATCGACGAGCCGCAACTGGTCGTCGGGCGTGATCGTTTGCTTGATCCGTTCCTCGGCAATCTTGATCGCGAGCTCGGCGGCATGCTCGGTCAGCTGGCGGCGTGCCATGCGCAACCGGGCGTCGATCTCGCGGTGCGTTTGCGCAATCAATCGTTCCCGTTCAGCGGCCGCTGCTTGCGCAATCCTCGCCCGTTCCGCCTGGACGTCCTGCTCGCCCTGGGCCCGCAGTTTCTCGAGTTCAGCCGGGAGTGCCTGAAGTTTGCGGTCGATGTCGGCCAGCTGTGCGGCCGCCGTCGACCGCAGTTCCGCGGCGGTCACCAGATCCTGCCTAATCTGGGTGCTGCGCGACACGAGATAGGCGCTGATCGGCGTTTTCAGAAAGTAGACAAGGACGCCGCCAAGAATCGCGAAGTTCACGAGCTTGGCGATCGTCTGCACCAGTGTCTGTCCGTGAGGCGCCCCGGTCTCGGCCGCCGCTTCGTGCGATTCCTGCGCGGCGAGGACAGCGGGAAACACCGCGGCGGAGAGAACGATCGCCACGGCCAGTGCCAGCGCGCGGACGCGCTCACCGACTCGTCGATCGTGGCAGTCGAATCTCATCTGCGGCGACTCACACATGTGCAGGGACGGCTCTGGAATCAGGAGGCCTTGCGGCCCAGGATGCGTTCGGCAACAGCGGCGCCAAGCGAGTCCGCCTCCGCTGAGAGGCGGCGCTGCGCTTCGTCGGCTTCAGCTTGCAGTTTCGCGGACGCGGAGGCGATTTCCGACTCCGCTTCCTCGCGCGTGCGCGCCAGAATCGCGGCGCGTTCGTCCATCGCGGTTCGGCGCATTTCATCCATCTGCCGGTAGAGGTCGGCGCGCGCCTCACCGGTCTTCCGATCGAATTCCGCGGCCGCCCGCCTCGCCTCGGATGCGGATCGTTCGGCGAGCTCGCGCGCGGAGGTGATCGCGCGCTGCCGTTCTTCCATGACGCGGAGCAGCGGCTTGAACAGCAGTCGATTGAGTACGGCCGTCAGCAGCAGAACGAAAACGATGACCCAGACAACCGACAAATCCGGAAGCAATGAAACCCTCCGGCGCGCGAACGCCCCTCTATACCGCGGTTTTACGCGACAGACAAAACATCAATTTATACCATTCCGCGACAGGACAAGGCAATCCGCAAACCGGAAATCCGCGAGTTCCGTCGGGCGAGCGGCCTTCCGCTACACCACTCGAATGCGAACGGTGCCGGGGTCGCTGACACAACCAATGCGAGCCGACAAGACGCCAGCCGATGCCAGGCTCGAGAGCAGCGATTCGGAATTCGCCGCCGCGACCGCAATCAACAGGCCGCCTGATGTTTGCGGGTCATACAGCAAGTCGGCGACCGTTGCATCGACGCCAGCACCGATCGCCACGCCGCCGCCGAAATGTTCGCGGTTCGTCCGTGCACCACCGGGACTGTTACCGGGCGCAAGCTCGCGAGCCGACTCGAGGAGCGGGACATGCCCTGCCTCAATCTCAATTGAACAGTGACTGGCCGCCGCCATTTCCGAGGCATGGCCGATCAGGCCGAAGCCCGTGATGTCGGTGCACGCGTGGACGACACCGCCTGGCAGGGTCTCGAGGACTCGCGCTGCTGCGCGGTTCAGTGTCACCATCGATCGCGTCGCCGCGTCGATCGCCGCCTGCGGTGCGCGGCCGAACTTCAAGGCCGTCGAAATGACCCCGGTGCCGAGCGCTTTCGTCAGAAGAATCGCGTCCCCGGGGCGGGCGCCGGCGTTGGTCAGTACTCGCGTCGGGTTGACTTCACCGGTCACGGCGTACCCGAACTTGATTTCTGCATCCTGAACGGTATGGCCGCCGAGCAGCACGACCTCCGCTTCGCGGAGTTTCTCCAGGCCGCCGGCAAAAATGCTGCGGAGGATGTCGCGTTCGGCGTCTTTTGGGAACGCGGCTATCGCAAGCGCGGTGAGTGGACGGCCACCCATCGCATAGACATCGCTCAACGCATTCGCCGCGGCGATTTGCCCGTAAAGAAACGGATCGTCGACGATCGGCGTGAAGAAATCCACCGTCTGAACGAGCGCACGGTCTTCACTGATTCTGTACACACCGGCATCGTCCGAAGTCCTGTAGTCGACAAGAATCCGGTCGTCGTGTTGTAACGGCAAATCACCCAGTACCTGGGCGAGCTCACCCGCAGCGAGCTTGCTCGCTCAACCAGCGCAGGCCGCGTAATCGGTAAGGCGCCTTTTCATCGCGTCATTCAGTTCCGTCGGTAAGAATCTCGAATAAGCGCTGCAATTCTTCCTCTGACCCGAAGTCGATCTCTATCTGTCCGCCCTTGCGCTTTCGTTCGATGCGCACCCGCGTGCCAAGCGCAAATCTCAGGCGCTCCTCCGCGGCTCGCGTGTGCACATCCTTGTCGACAGGGGTTCTCGGAGGGACGGGCTCGATCACTCGCTTGACCAACGCTTCGGTCTCGCGCACCGAAAGATTCTTGGTCGTCACGTCGCGCGAGATTCGCAGTTGCGACGCTTCGTCGGGAAGCGCGAGCAACGCGCGGGCGTGTCCCATCGACAGCGCGCCGGATCCGACACCGGACCGGATGTCCTGCGGCAGCTTCAACAGCCTGACGTAGTTCGCGATCGACGAGCGATCTTTGCCGACCGCCTCGGCGATCTGCTCCTGCGTCAGATGGTAGTCGTCGGCCAGACGACGGTACGCGTGTGCTTCTTCAATCGGATTCAAGTCTTCGCGCTGAATGTTTTCGATGAGCGCGGCCGCAAGCAGCTTGTCGTCAGGAACATCACGGACAACAACCGGCACCTTGAGAAGACCGGCGCGCTGCGATGCGCGCCAGCGGCGCTCACCCGCCACAATCTCGTATCCCCCTTCCACCCGCCGCACGACGATCGGCTGAATGATGCCGTGGGCTCGGATCGATCGCGCGAGCTCGTCGATCTTCGTTTCATCCATCGAGGTGCGAGGCTGAAACGTATTCGGCCGGAGAAGATCGGTGTCGACGTCGAGGGCGCGCTCGTTGACCGACGGTGCCGAGCTGTCGGGGATGAGTGCGGACAGACCTCGTCCAAGTGCGGGACGTTTGTCAACCATGCTGCTGCTCCGTCGTTTCTTCGGTGGTGCGATCGCGAGCCAGGACTTCGCGCGCGAGCGCGAGGTAGGCTTCGGCGCCGCGGGATTTCACGTCGTACAGGATTGCAGGGATGCCGTGGCTCGGCGCTTCGCCGAGCCTGATGTTTCGTGGAATGACCGTGCTGAAGACGCGGTCCTGAAAAAACGCCCGGATGTCGCGCGCTACCTGCTGGCCGAGATTCGTTCGCTCGTCGTACATCGTCATCAACACGCCGGCGATGTCGAGCGAAGGATTGAAGGCGGCGCGAACCCGACGAAGCGTCGCGACGAGATCAGCCAGCCCCTCGAGTGCGAAGTATTCACAGTTGAGAGGAATGAAGACCGCGTCGGCGGCGACCAGTGCGTTGAGCGTCAGCAACCCGAGCGACGGGGGCGTATCGATCAGGATGTAATCGAAATCGTCGCGCAGCTGATCGACACATCTGCGCAGACGATGTTCGCGTTGCGGCAACGTGACGAGATCGATTTCCGCGCCAGTCAGGTTTCGATCGGCGGGAATGAGCGAGAGCCCCTGAATCGCCGTTTTCACGACGAACTGTGAGACATTTTCAACATCCGACGTCAACGCTTGATAGACGGTCCCGGCTGCGGCGGCTTGCCCTTTCAGTCCAACCCCGCTGGTGAGATTCGCCTGTGGGTCGAGATCGACGAGTAATACCCGCTGTTCCGCCATCGCCAATGACGTGCCCAGGTTGATGGCGGTCGTCGTTTTTCCGACACCCCCCTTCTGGTTTGCTACTGCCCGTATCTTTGCCTTAGGCGTCATTTAGGTTAAATGACCAATAAATAGTCTGGAGCCCATCGAGAATAGCACCACCGGGTCGGCGTTCCGGCGTTCTTTTCCTTTTATATTCCGATACAAAGGCGCCGGAATGTTCCACGTGGAACATTTAAATGACCTTCCGCAGCACCGTTAAGCGACTCTGAAGACTCTCAATCAGAGGCACAGTTGACACCCATCGTAAGGGCGGGACGACGTCCGGAGCGTCGGGACCACTGGGACCGCGAAAGAGAAACAGCAATCCTTCTCGTTTCACGAACGCCTGCAACGTAAATAGGGTCCTGACTTCTACCCTTACGGCACGGAGTGACAAGACATCGAAGCTCTCATGGAGTTCAGGCTTCGCGAGGAGTTCCTCATAACGTGCTGTCTCGACAACCGTCTGTTCCAGTCGAAGGGCACGCACGGCTTCCCGCAAAAAGGCCGACTTTCGCGCTTTTGCCTCGACCATGGTCAGACGGATAGTGGGCGAGCACAGCCTCATCGGGATAGCCGGCGAGCCCCCGCCGGAGCCTATATCCATGAGATTTGCCGTCTGGGACGGCAACTGCCTCGCTGCGACAATCGGCTCCAACAGGAGACGATCGATCGCTTCGTCGGGATTATCCAGCGAAGTCAGGTTGATTTTGCGGTTCCAGCGATCGAGGAGTTCGTAATAGGCCGCGAGCTGCGCGACAAGATCGTCTGGGAGAAAAACGCCGGCTTTCCGAGCTCGCTTGGTCAGTCGAGTGCGAAAATCACGCGGCGCCACGCCATGAGATTAGCAGAGAGTGTCGCCTGCGCATCACCCGCTATTTTTGATCCGCAACCGCGCGGCGTCGGTCGATGTGCGTGCCGACCAGTGCAACCGCCGCCGGGGTCACGCCAGGGATCCTCGACGCCTGTCCGAGCGTTGCAGGCCGAATCTGCGTCAGCCGATCCACCATCTCCCTGGAAAGACCGGGTATCCCGGCAAACACGAAGTCCCGAGGGATAGGTCTGGATTCCTGACGACGCTGGCGATCCACGACAACCGCCTGCCGACGGAGATACCCCTCGTACTTGAACTCGGTTTCAACGCTGGCGACATCGATCGTCGCGTCGCGCGGTTCGACGTGGAGTGACACCTGCCCCTTGGCCGCAAGATCGCTGAGCCGAACCTCCGGCTGCTTGAGCGCACGGGCGGCTGGCAGTCGTTCCCCAGAGGGCAGGGCGACCGTCGCTTTCCGGATCGTTTCCAGATTTCTATCGAAACGCGCACGCCTGGCCTGGAATCGTTCCCATCGTTCCGACCTCACCAGGCCAACTTCCCGTCCACGGCGAGTCAGACGCAGATCGGCGTTGTCGATCCGCAGAAGCAGCCGATGCTCCGCCCTGGACGTAAACATCCGATAGGGCTCGAGGCACCCACGTGTGGTCAGATCGTCGATCAAGATGCCGATGTACGCCTCGTCCCGGCGCAGCGTAAACGCTGCATCTGGATGAAGCGCCGCATTGACTCCTGCGATCAAGCCCTGCGACGCGGCTTCCTCGTAGCCAGAGGTTCCGTTGATCTGTCCCGCTAGAAAGAGCCCTGACACGCGCTTCGTCTGAAGTCCGGCGGTCAGTTCGGTGGGTTGAATGAAGTCGTACTCGACGGCGTAACCTGGCCGGATCATCACGCAATCCTCCAGGCCCGGTAGTGCGTGCACGAGTTCATGTTGCACTTCGGACGGCAAGCTCATGGAGAATCCGTTGACGTAGATCTCGTCCACGTCCAACCCTTCAGGTTCGAGAAAGATTTGATGACGTTCCCGATGCGGGAAGCGCATGACTTTGTCTTCGAGAGATGGGCAATACCGGGGTCCAATCCCGCGAATCTGCCCGTTGAACAACGGAGACTTGCTGATGTTTTTGCGGACAAGTTCGTGAACGCGATCCGTCGTGTAGAGAACATGACAATCGATCTGATCACGATCGATGGATTCGGTTTCGAAGGAAAACGGAACTGGCGGATTGTCCCCTGGCTCCACGTCGAAGCGCGAGAAATCGATGCTGTTCCGGTGGAGGCGGGGTGGAGTCCCGGTCTTTAGTCGTCCCCACTGGAACCCGAACGACTTCAGAGACTCCGCGAGGTGACGCGACGGAGGTTCACCGACACGACCTGCCGGCCGTTGCTCGGGACCGATGTGGGTCAGTCCGTTCAGGAAGGTTCCGGTGGTCACGACAAGTGAGCGGCAGGAGTACCGCTCACCTGTTTCCAGCTCGAGGCCGGTGACCCTACCAGCCGACGTCAAAATTCGCGCAGCCTTGCCAAAGATCCACGCGACGTGAGGCTCCGCTTCGAGCGCCGATTTGACCCACGCGCTGTAACGGCGCTTATCTGCCTGGGCGCGTGGCGACCACACCGCCGGTCCACGGCTTCTATTGAGCAGTTTGAACTGAATGCCGGTCGCGTCGATGGCCCGCCCCATCAATCCGCCGAGCGCGTCGATCTCGCGAACGAGGTGACCCTTCGCCGTCCCGCCCACTGCGGGGTTGCACGGCATGTGCGCAACCGTCGCGTCGGAGAGGGTGCAGATCGCGACATCACGGCCAAGTTTGGCGGCGGCCCACGCCGCCTCCGCGCCCGCATGGCCGGCGCCCACGACGATCACATCAAACGAAATATTACTTTGTAATACCAACTACTTTCCTATACAAAACTTGCCAAAGATCTCCGCGAGCACGTCGTCCGGCGTGCGAACGCCGGTCACTTCCTCCAACAGCGCGCGCGCTTCCGCAAGATCGGCGGCGACGAATTCCTCCGATGTCCGATCGTGCGCCGCGGCCGCTGCACGCTGCAGCACCGCTCCGGCCTTCGCGAGCAGATCGACGTGGCGCGCGTTCGTGACCGCCGGCGTGTCGTGCAGGCGCTCGGTTCCCGAGAGCGCGGTCGCGATCGAACCGCGCAGGCGATCAATCCCTTCGCCAGTTGTCGCCGATAGCTGGATCACCGGCACACCGAGATCCTCCGCGCTCCAGCTCGCTGGAAGATCGCTCTTGCTCGCGATCACGAGACGCGGCCGTTCGATCGTTCCCTCGACAAGTGCACGGTCGTCGTCGTTGAGCGATCGCGAACGATCGATCATCACAATTGCCAGATCGGCAATCTCTTCTGCCGCGCGGGCGCGGGCGATGCCTTCCTGCTCGACCACGTCGGCGGGTGCGCCGTGAAGGCCTGCGGTGTCAACGAGTGTCACCGCCATCCCTTCGAGGTCGATCAACTCGGTCACGAGATCGCGCGTCGTGCCGGGGATATCCGTGACAATGGCGCGACCTGATCCGGCGAGCCGGTTGAAGAGACTCGATTTTCCCGAATTCGGCCGGCCCAGTATCACCACCTGTGCGCCTTCTCGCACGAGACGCCCCCGGCGCGCATCTGAGAGCAGCAACTCGATCTGCTGGCAGATTGCCAGGATCTCCTGCGCCGCCGAACCGGGCGCGATGAAGTGATATCCCTCTTCTGGAAAGTCGAGAGACGCCTCGACCCGCGCGGACAATTCGAAAAGCGCGGTATCGATCTCGCGAATCCTGGTCGTCAGCGTGCCTTCGAGCTGGTCGAACGCGGCGCGCGCCTGAAGCGGCGTGACCGCGTCAACGAGATCGCGCACCGCCTCCGCCTGCACGAGGTCCATCCGACCATGGAGGTAGGCTCGAAACGTGAATTCTCCCGGCTCCGCAAGCCGCGCCCCCGCTCGCATCGCCGCTGCAACAATGGCGCGCAGAACGACCGGGCTCCCATGTCCGCTGATTTCGACGACGTCTTCGCCGGTGTACGAATGCGGTGAGGGGAAGAACGTGACGACCGCGCGATCGAGCGCGATCCCGTCGGCCCGAATATCGGTCAGCGTCGCGTGGCGCGCCTCGAACCGGGCCGACCGACCTGCAACGGTCGCGGCGACGTCCTGTGC
>Ga0310886_10000393_pt1 | contig 11509 bp, 15 predicted proteins | sample T60D3metaG_FD_202511 | JGI IMG/M metagenome (GOLD analysis project Ga0310886, IMG submission 202511) | Lab incubated soil microbial communities from West Virginia University Organic Research Farm, Morgantown, WV, United States - T60D3 | ecosystem: Environmental > Terrestrial > Soil >...
ATTGTTCATTTTCATCGTCAAGGAGAGTACGACCAGGCCGCATATGCACAGGTTCTGCGAGCGGACCGAAGAAGCGCACGTTGCTGCGCGTGTCTTTCATAAACCACCGTTAACCACCGCCGCATCAAGAAAGGAGCGCGGGCCAAGCCGGACGGCGGTGTGAGGTGTGGCCGGCGGCGGGCTGCAGACCCGCGCGGGAGAGATACTCTATCGCTTTCTAACGCACCGAGCACGCCAGTGCATCTGGTTTGCCCGCCAACCTTCAAGGGCTTGTCCCACATTTTTGGAAACTGCGTTTCTTGCATCATTTCAATTTATTAGTCGGCCAAGCGATCGGTGCTGAGCACCTTATCGCAACGTTGTCGCAACATAGGCGGGTTGCCCGGTTATGTCCGCTTTACTCCCGAAAGCGGACATGTGCGGTGCACTAGTCGAGGTCTGCTTTGGGTCAAAAGCAGACATATGCGGTGCAAAAAAGCATGTCCGCTTTACCCCCGAAAGCAGACATGTGCCGCGCACAAGCCGATGTCCGCTAAGTGCCAGAAGCGGACATTGCGGCCCACTGGCGCCTTCGCACCCACCGACTTATGGCGTTGAAATTAGACCGGTGCTGGTGGCGACCATCAGACGGTTGCCCCATCGAAAAATAGAGACGATTCTCCCAACACCCGGCACCGTGTCTCCACGCGTCACGTGCCAGGTGCTGCCATTGGGCCCGTCCAACACTGCCGTGCCGTTCATAACGTCACGCAGCGTCCAGCCCTCGATGGTAGCCGGTCTCGTCTCCGGCACCGGTGCTAATTTTACCGGAGCCTGTAGGGCCCGCGACGCATTGGGTCCTATCGACGTCGGTTGGTGCTCAGCGTCCTTCAATAATTTGCGTATCGAGTCGGCTTGGCCCTGCGTCTCGGACGAATGTTTGGGTTCGCGTGGAGCAACGGCCGCAGCTGTCTCGCCGCTGCTTGCGGACACCGTCTCATGAATAAACGCATTGGGAACCGGAAGACGATCGCCCTTGTTGGAAGGGGGAATTTGAACCGCAGAGTTAAGACCGCCGCTCGATCTATCAACCGACTCCGAAGCAAACGGCGATGGCAGGGCGCTTATGACAAGCCACGTCAAGCCACCCGTTATAATGAGCGCGCCTGCAATTACACCTGCGCGAGCGCCCATGCCATCAGTGGTGGGCAGAACGAAGACACGTTGGCTTTCGTCAAGCTTGATGTCGTGAGAGCCTGCACTGGTCCTGGTCAGGTCCGGTTCGCGACGCGCTTGTAATTTAGCGAACTTTCTCGTTTCCAAATCTTCGTTGATTGGTTGTCCCGCCGGTATCATCCCAATCCCTCGTGGCTGGATCCCAATGATCGACCTCCGGCCTAAATGGATGCTTAATGCCCAACAGAATTGTCCGTCGTGGTTCAGCGAAACGGAATTCATAGCAGGTAAGGCGTTAGTGGTGCTCTGCGGCGAGCGGGTTTTTTAGCGCCAGCTGAAATGTCCGCTATGGGTCACGAACGCCGCCGCGCGGTGGGTGGACTGGACACAATAACCTGAGGAGAACTTCTTTCCGGCTGTGCGATTATTGCCATCAATGCCCCGCGACGGCGCAATCATGTTCAGCGATCTCATCGGCAAGCTCGATATGTGCCAGGATTTGGCGAAGGTCTTGTAGGTCTTATGTCCAAACGCTTTGTTTGTCGGTTCGCTGTCAGGCAGGATGGCCTCGCCTATTCGGGAGTCTGGCGCGCTAGGCGACCTCAGGGGAACCATGCTGCGAACTATTTTCTGCCTCATTGCATTTCTGTCCCTATCGGGGACCGTAGAGGCGCAATTCAACTGCGATGCCCGCGACCCGAACGCAGCAGCCACATTGGCAAAACTGCTTTCCGACTACGAAAATAACCTGCGCGAACTGGGTCTTCCGCAAGACACATATGAAAGGCTTTTGCGCCAAGGCAAAGAGCAGTTGATAAAAAAACACGACACGATGCGAAGGATAGACGACTCTTGCGACCGACAGCGCAAAGAAAGCCAAGAAAGGGAGGTGCTTGAAAAAAACTTGCGTGACCAACAGACTCGGCAATCGACAGACGACGTAAGCCGCCGTGGTGCCGTTTCGTCTGTCCCGATTACACCTGATGAGGTGCGCGTAATAGACGGCGATACAATTCGACTCCATCACCAGAAGCCGGACGTTCGTTTGGTCGGCTTCAATGCACCTGAAACTCGCCGAGCACTCTGCAAAGCGGAGCGCGAGTTAGGTGGCAAGGCTACCCGCCGGCTTCGCAATCTTGTGAAATCAAGCAAGCTTGACTTCGAATTTGTCCCTTGCGCGTGTCCCGCAGGAAAAGAAAGAACGCCATACTGTAATTACGGGCGACGTTGCGGCACGCTCAAAGCCAATGGGCAAGACGTTGGCCTAATCTTGATTCATGAAAATCTGGCCGTGCCTTTTGTGTGCGGACAAACAAGATGTCCGCCTACTCCCAAACCATGGTGCAGGTAGCGCAATACGCTTAGTTACCCAAGGGCACATCCAGTCCGAGCGTCCGCCGGACTTGACCCAATACGAACAATCGGACCGCTGAAGAAAGGTTGTCGTGCTGGCGCGCATTGTCGATCTCCGCGATCAACTTCGACGTTGTCACTCCGTGCGCATGTGCGATTTCTTTCAGGCTATTCCAGAATTCATCCTCGAGGCTGACGCTCGTCTTGTGTCCGTTAAAGACGACAGAGTGTCTGATCACCGAGGATTTCATGAACGTCTTCCCAAAAAGTGCTCGCAGGTATCATCTGGCGATTCGGTGTGGCGAGGTCATCAAAGAAGTACCGTTTCAAAAAAATCATCCTCCGTTGCGGTATCGGAGGAAAGCTGGTGGTGTGACAACACCTGGCCGGCGCGCGCAAATGCTACCGAAAAAGATTGCGCACAACATGAATGATCCATGCGGTGCGCGGTGCCAGGATTTGGCAAAGGCGCTGTACAAAATAAAAATCCTAGGGCATGAGGCTGCCTTTGGCCTCATATTAAGCGGTAAAGCAAAATGAGTCGGGAGCGGCTCGCAATTGGCTGATTATTGTCCAATCCTTGCCCGTGCGGTTTCTCAATTGGCAACTGACAACTCTCAGGCTCGGCAAGAAATGTACGAGCATGTCCGAACAATTCTCATTACCCAATTGCGCAAAGACCAACGAATATCGGGATTAGGAATCATAGATGAGCGGATCGCGCTCGAATCGGCCATTCTTAAACTGGAGGCAGAACTGCCATCTTTAGACGAGAGAAGGCCCGAGACCTTTGACACCAACATTCCGTTGCATGATGCCCACGACGAAATCGAAAACTCCTTTCACGCGGCGAAGAACTCATCTCCTTCACGCCTCGTCCCGAAAAAACTCTCAGAATAAAACGCAAACGGAGGTTCGGTGTACCCCCAAAAGCGGACATTTAGGCCCCGGGCACTAAAAAGGCTGCCGCTTGCACCTTGGGCGGCTTGCCACAGTGGCGCGGCCTGCTCCGGCGACAGCGCCGACATGCAGTCGTGAAATTCCACGGCGCTCGTACTTGTCCGCTTTACCCCCGAAAGCGGACATCCGGCGGCACAAACGGAATGTCAGGTAAGGTCAAAGCGGACACTCGGCTTACTAACAATTACCGGCCTCGCAGATAATCGATCGCTGACTGCACCTGTAGACGAATATCGCTCGCTCGCTGAAAAAGCTGCGCTCGACGGGCCCCGACCGCACATATAGCGCGCGCCTCGGGACTTCGAATTGGCCGCGGCAATAGCCCTGCGCAAAATCGGAAGCCTCTTGCTGACAGTTCGAACCTGTCCAGCACCGAGCAGCGATTTCAAAACGGCGCGGGCTGCCTGATAAGAGCTCGATTTGTCCAGCCTCCGCGGCGCCGCCCCCAGCCAGGACCGCAAGAGCGAAAATGGCAATGCGCATGGTATTACTCCCGTGCAAAATTATATTTGCCTCTAACATACTTTGGGACGAATGGCCCGCGCATGCTCTGTGGCATCGTGCGCTCCGCCGACCCGATCGGCTGGAACGAACGCGGACAATGCTGCTCGAGTGACGGTCCCGAAGGCACCGAACGGGATGATCAGGATCGCGCCTTGTGAATCATCGGTGACCGTCACGGTCCAACGACGCCAGTCAAACGGGTGGCTGGACAAACGGGAGGTCGCCATCACCAGTTTCGCGAGCCGCTTGGCTCTCGTGTGGGCGGCGGCAATGTCGGGGAAATCGTGCCCGATGTCATCTGGGAAACACTCGTCGCAGTTTGACAAGTGAAAATAAAACTTCGGCATGACGTCCCTCCTTCGGTCTCCCACCGTCGGGAACGTACATCACGGTGCGCACTGGCTGTGGTAGCGTTTTGACACCTGCGCTTAACGTTGACTGACTCAATTTGATTCAATCTCAAACGGCTGAGGCACTCGGTGCCATCATCGCTGCGCCACGCGGCGGTCTTGCCATGTCCGCTTTACCCCCAATAGCGGACATGTGCGGTGCAAACAGGAATGTCCGCTAAGTGCCAATAGCGGACATTGACGCACATACCACTTGCGCGGGTTAATGGCCTTATGCGGGTACTCGGCCCTTCACGGCGTTTGCGAATGATTCGTAGACGATACGTCCATCGGGAGTAGCAGGTAGGAGTTCACGTAGTCGCGCGCGGAGTTGCTCGCGCTCACCGGGCGACATACCGGCAATCACTTTGCCTTGCGGCCCAACAGGGACAGTATTCGAATCCCAAAAATCATCGAAGTCGGCATACCTCACAGGAATGCGGATGACGCGCGTCTCGATAGCCTCAAGCCCGGCCATCTCCCAGAAGCCACGCATGGCTTCCAGTCGCGACGCTACAGGGTTGGGCCGGACCGGAAGCGTCCAACCCAATGATTCTATCGCCGTGTAAATCGGCGTGGTCGGCGCTCCGCCGTTCTGAATATCCCACATGTAAGTGGCGACCCAACCACCGGGGCGTACCACGCGTGCCATTTCCGCGACCGCCTTCGCTGGGTCGAGTAGAAACGCCAGCACAAGCGCCATGATAGCCACATCGAAAGTCCCATCGCCAAATGACAGGTTTTGCGCATCGCCCGCTTCGAATTTTGCCATCTTCGCTCCGGGCCGTGTCCGGGCGAATGCGAGTTGCTGGTCGGAGGGATCAATCGCCATCACTGTGGCCGGGGCACAGCGAGCAACAATCTCTTCTGTGAAGGCGCCATTGCCGCAACCGACATCGAGCCATCGAAGGCCCTTTGGAAGGTCGAGCCAGGCGAGGAAAGTTTCGCCTGCAAGACGGCTCCAACGGCCCATCATCCGTTCATACACTTCTCCGTCGGTGAAAAGCTCAGCTTTGTCCATGTGGATCCGCCCCATGTCTCACTTGGCGGCATTGTACGTGCGGATACCGGTTGCTTGGAAGATGTCCGGGGGCTGCGACACCGATGTCCGCTTTGGGTCATAAGCGGACAGATGCGCCCGCAATGACTGATGTCCGCTTCGCCCCCTAAAGCGACCGCAAAAGCGGATTTCCCGCCAAGGTCATGTCGGCTTTACCCCCGAAAGCGGACATTCGATGGTGCAAAACAAATGTCGACTAAGGGCCAACAGCGGACATTGGTCGGCGCCGTATGGGCCAATCCGACACCGCCCGAACTACGAGGTGCGTCAGGCCATAGTCATGCCCGCGGCCACGCCCGTCACGACTTTCTCGTGCACGGCTTCGAGCCATTAAGCTTACGCCTTAACTAATAGCCAGTTTGCGCTTTGGCGGACGCGACAAATGCAGCCTATGATATTGGCCGCTATCTTGCGAATTGGCGGGCGTGCCATGACGAACAAAGCCTATATGGCCTTCGTAACATCTCTCAGCGTAACGATGGCTCTTGCCTCACACCAAGCATTCGGAGGGCCAACAGCAGCACCCAGTGGAAGCTCTGCTTCCGCGCATTCGGGTGCTCGTCCATCAATTGGGCGATCGCCGCATCACAATGGACGAAACACAGGAGCTTTCTTTCCTTCGGCCGGAGGCTGGTTCTGGTGGCCATCAGGGCCGTCGAATAGCCAACCCAACGTCGATGTCAGACAAATTATAACGGGCGGTCCATCATACACGTGCACACTTGATATTCCCGGGGATTGGGCACACCGATGCCCACCCAGTCTCTTTGCAAGTCCGCCTGAACCACCACCTCCGCCGCCCGTGCCCTACGAGCTTGGTTGCCCTGCGCAGGCCGTAACGGTCCCTGGTAGTGACGGCAAAGATCAAACGATCAACATCGTCCGCTGCTGAGAAGGCGGCGCCCCTCAGCGCGTGACTTGCATGTCCGCTTTGGGTCAAAAGCCGACATGTGCGGCGCAAAAAGGTATGTCCGCTTTGCACCCGAAAGCGACCGTGAAAGCAGACATCCGCAACGGGTCATGTCTACTTTACCCCTGAAAGCGGACATGTGCGATGCAACTAGCGATGTCTGCTAAGGGCCATAAGCGGACATTCGAGAATTGATCTGCGCAATCAGAAAGACCGCCTCACGGGCGGTCTCTCCAAAGCGCGATGAAAGAGTCAAAGCTTCAAGGAACAACAAGCGTCCGGCCGACCCGGAAGCCCATGGTGTAATTCCGGTCATTGGTAGAGGCCCTGTCGCGGAAGGCCGGGCGGACGTAGTCAGGCCCGCCGCCCCAGGAACCGCCGCGGATGACGCGGGCGGTGCAATCTCCACCAGGCCACGTTGAACCATCAGTGGGTGCTCCGTTGTAATTGGGGTGATAACAGTCCTGGACCCACTTCCAGACGTTGCCAATCATGTCATGAAGACCGAACCGATTGGCGGCGAATGAACCCACTGGTGCCGTTTGCCAGGTACCGGCCGACCCGGTCCACTGGCTGCCGCAGCCAACGCAATTGGCGTTGTTCTCGCCGATGTCGTCGCCCCACGGATAGGCCGTCTGCGTCCCCGCGCGCGCCGCGTATTCGAACTCGGCGTCGGAGAGTAGCCGGTAGGGTTTGCCGGTCATCTGAGAGAGCCAGGCCACATACTGCTGGGCATCGTCCCAGCTCACATAAATGACGGGCCGTGTGTCTCGTCCCCAGTCGACATCGCCCGCCCGGCCTTCTCGTGGGCAGCCGCCGACCGACACGCAGGCGTCCCAATCGTTAAACGTCACGTCATACTTAGAGACCGCGAATGGCCTCGCAATCGTGACCCTGTGCTGGGGGAATTCATCCGGCATCGCGCGCTTTTCCGTGGGGGGCGATCCCATCATGAACTCGCCCGCCGGAACGACAATCATCTCTGGACAATCCTTGGCGCATTCCCTGAAAGCCTGTCCCGGCTTCAGCGCCCGCTCAGCATCGGGGCTGAGCACATGGGGCCGAACCTGCACGACCATGTAAGGCCGCATCGTCCAGTACCAGTTCACCTGCTCTTCGATATACGTTTGATTGATAAGGCCGATGAGCCCGACGATGATCCCGACCAACAGCACGTAGATGAGGGCCTGCGCCCGCCGCGCCCGGGCTCTCACCTTGCTCTCGCGCTTAGTGCTTTGATCGATGAAATGCCGATCGGCGACGGGCAAATCCTCCCTGCGCTTTCCAAGCCAACTCTGGGCCTGCGCCTGCGCCACGCCCATCAGCAACGCGTCGTCTTTCGAACTGTCGGAGGTCCCTTGCCAGGCGCGGCGAGCCGCTTCGAGCCCCGTTTTCCAGGCGAGAAACTCGCGCTCCGCGGCAATCCAATCGCGCAGCTTGCCCCATCGCCGGAAGATCGCCTCGTGCGCTACCTCGGCGTATGCCTCGCTGCCCTCGGGTGTTGCCGTGACGAGCAGGCGGTTGGGATGATCGGCAAGCTCGGTCACCAGCCGCCATTCCTCGTCTGTGAACTCAGAGCGGAAGGCGCGCCGGCGCGTCGGCTCCTCGCCCTCGCGCACGGTGGCAAGCTTCAGGGTGAAAATGCGGCGGAGCTGATCTTCCGCGTTCGGATGGGAGGCAAGGAATGTGTCAGCGCGATCGACCAGCACGTTCCCAAGCTCGAAGGACTGAGCGGGAAGACGCAGAACTCCGTCGCCGCGCTCAATCATGTGCTTCCACATGTCGTCGAGCGTGTAAGACAGCAGCGGCAAGGCGCCCACGTCCTTGACCGCGTCCTCGACCGTCCGCCGGGTGATGATGTCCGCGAGCCCCTCAGTCTCGAACCGTGCCGAGAGCAGTTGGGCCGGCCGGCTCACGACCTCGCGCAACTGTGCCTCGCGTAGTGGCGGCACTTTGATAAGGCGATGAACCGCATAAAGCGCCTCGTCCTTCATCAAGTCGCCGAAAAAGTCCGCCCGCATGCTCATCATTGCACGCAGGCGCGGGTCGCCGAGTCCGCGCGCGACAATCTCCGAGAACCGGCGGCGCTGACGCTCCTCGGCGCGAATGTAAAGCTCCTCCCCCTGATCGATGTAGAGCAGGAAGGCCGGCGGCTTGGGCTGATGCAGCTCGTCGTGGTAGCGTGCTTCAGTCGCGTCGATCAGGTCCCGCAAAGTGACCTTGCCGTCGATAAGTTTGCTCACCCAACTTGATAAAAGTTCTGCGCGCTTTGGATCAACCGCGTCGAACTGCCAGGTCCAGAGAAACGGTTCGATCAACGCCCGCACTGGCTCGGTGCCGGGCTTGAGCCTGAGAAAGCACCAGTGGCGGCTCTCGCTGAACGCTTGCGGCCACCGCCCGGCAGCCTCCAACGTCTCAGGCCAGGCCTGCCGCATCAACGCCGCCAGCACGCCCGCCTGCGCAATCGACGACTTGCCGACGCCGGAGTTGCCAAGAACGATTGGCAGCTTATCGGGCGTCGCCGCAAGCGCGCCGATCACTTCGGCGGTTTCACCACCTCTACCGAAGAAGTAGTCCGCATCGGATTCGGTCATGGCGGAAAGGCCACGATAGGGCGCGGTGTGCCTCCACAATTCCCCTGGCGGCGCGCCGCCGCCGGCCGCTGCCTCCATGACCAGAGTGAGACTCTTCTCGGATGTGACGTCTGGGGTGATCACCCAGTGCAGTTGCCGCAGGAATGGCAGCCCCGGCGCTGGCTGATCTTCGAGCAGCAAGAGCACGACCGGGAAGTCGAGCTGCTTCACCCGCCGGTCGAGCGCTTCGTAGTACTCCATCGCCTGCCACGGGCCGATGCCCTTCTCGCCAACCAGCAGGATGAAGGCTGTTGCCTCGGCGATTCCCTGGGCAAGCTCAGGCAGCCAGAAGCCGCCGACACGCAGGCTCTTGGGCGCGAAAAAGAAACGTGCATCGGCGTCCTTGCGCCGCAGCGCCGCTTCAAACGCCTGCATCAACGCAAGGTCCTGCGAATTGTAACTCAGAAACCAGCGCCGCATTCAAAGCACCGCGTTAGAGCCTTTGCGTGTGCCGATGGCTCGGGCGAGTCACAGGATATCGAATTGGCAAGGATCAGTCAGCGGGAATGCGGGATAATTTGCAACCGGGTCCAGCGGCCGGCAAAGACCATCGGAGTCAGCTCAGGGTCACGGGCTGACGTGAATAGCCACTGAAGGGGTGGTATGTCCGCTTTACCCCCAAAAGCGGACATGTGCGGCGCAAAAGGTCATGTCTGCTTTGGGCCAATAGCGGACATCGGCCCGTCGGCTAGGCCGACTAAAGCGAAATCACGACTTCCTCAAGGAGAAAACAAGCGCGCCTCAAAGTCTTTATTGCGCGCAAGGTGCATCTATATGGCCCCGAAAACCGAATGGAACACGTTATGCAGACTTACAAAAATCGCCGCAGCATCACGACTGTGAACAAGCACCTACCTTTCGTTTGGCGAGTGAACTATCTCCATGAAGCATCCACGCCGGAGATAATGCCAGAGATTGCGCATGAAAAAGCCCGCCAGATCTTGCAGAAGAATCTTTCTCGGATGGGTCGCCGGTAGCGGTCTTGGCAATTCGCGCGACCAACATTCCGAACGCGGCTGGTTCGGGTTACACCAACGCGTTAGCCAATCTGTTCGATGGTCAATAAAGACCGTCGCTTAGGCGAGCAGCTGTGAGTGAAAGAAAAGGAGGAATACTTCAATGAATCCAAACAAAGCACTTTGGGAAAAAGGCGATTTTACCCGCATTGCGGAGAGCATGAGACAGAGCGGAGAGGCGCTCGTCAAAGGACTCGGAATTACAAAAGGGCTCAAGGTTTTGGATCTCGGATGCGGCGATGGAACGACGGCACTACCGGAGGCGAGACTGGGCGCGGATGTGTTGGGCGTCGATATCGCAAAGAACCTCGTCGAGGCCGGCAACAAGCGTGTCAAAGAGGAGGGCCTCACGAACTGCAAGTTTCAGGAAGGCGATGCGTCCAATTTGCACGAGCTGAAAGATCATACGTTTGACCTCGTCGTGAGCATCTTTGGAGCCATGTTCGCACCAAAGCCGTTTGATGTGGCTAAGGAGGTGGTCCGTGTGACACGGCCCGGAGGTCGGATCGTCATGGGGAACTGGATTCCGAATGATCCGACATTGGTCGCGCAAATCCTAAAAATCAGCTCCTCGTACTCGCCACCGCCGCCGGAAGGTTTCATCAGCCCTATGACGTGGGGGGTCGAGACTAACGTGATAGAGCGATTTGCAGGCGCGGGAGTTCCAAAAGAGAAGGTCTCGTTCGTCCGGGACACCTACACTTTCAACTTTCCCGGCGCACCGTCTGCGTTCGTTGATACGTTCAGAAAGTATTATGGCCCAACCATGAATGCATTCGACGCTGCAGAAAAGAACGGGCGCGCCGGTGATCTGCAGAAGGAGCTGGAAGCTCTGTTCACCAGCCAAAATAAAAGCCCAAGCAAGGATGTCACATCCATTCCTGCGACCTTCTTACGCGTTACCGTTACTCCGAATTAAAGCCTCATGTCCGCTTTGGGTCATAAGCAGACATTTGCAGCGCAAAAACGCATGTCCGCTCTACCCCCAATAGCAGACATGTGCGGTGCAATAGCTCATTTCCGATTAGGGCCAAAAGCGTACATCCGCTGGCATCTGCGCTACATCCCCCGCTGCGGCGCCGCTTCCAATAATTTCTGAAGTTCTTTTTGGTAGAAGTTCGCGTTGGCCGTGGTGAGGTGGCCACTGGTCTCATCGCTAGCAAGGATTAGATACAGCTTGGCATTTTTTACCCGCTTGAGTGCGTCCGTCATGAGGCCGGTCTCCGGCGGATTGCGCTCGTCATCAGCAGCATTAATCGCCAGCACGGTTGCCTCAATCTTTTCAAGGCCGGGCGAAGCGTCGTAATCGCCGGATGAACCCCACTGCCACAAGAAGTCGTTCGCGTCGGCAGTCATTGGTGCAGCGAGACGTGCGTCAACGAGTTTGTCGGCCTTTTCCTTCGTGGGCGCGAGCTTCTGATACCGAAGCGTACCACCAGCGGTCGCTATCCCAAAAAAGACACTCGCGGTTTTCATGGAACGCGGCTGGGTAGTGTAGTTGCCATCTTTATATTCTGGATCGTTGCGAA
>Ga0310886_10000396_pt1 | contig 11490 bp, 8 predicted proteins | sample T60D3metaG_FD_202511 | JGI IMG/M metagenome (GOLD analysis project Ga0310886, IMG submission 202511) | Lab incubated soil microbial communities from West Virginia University Organic Research Farm, Morgantown, WV, United States - T60D3 | ecosystem: Environmental > Terrestrial > Soil >...
GGTGCCAGGAGTGCCGGGGGTGCCAGGAGTGCCGGGGGTGCCAGGAGTGCCGGGGGTGCCAGGAGTGCCGGGGGTGCCAGGAGTGCCAGGAGTGCCGGGGGTGCCAGGAGTGCCGGGGGTGCCAGGAGTGCCGGGGGTGCCAGGAGTGCCGGGGGTGCCAGGAGTGCCGGGGTGCCAGGAGTGCCGGGGGTGCCAAGGGTGCTACGGTGTTACCGCCTGGTCAAGCGCTAGGGATGCTTCAGCGGGGACTCGAAGCACTCGAGGCACCCCTCTAGGCACTCATGGCACCCGAGGCACTCATGGCACCCTAGGCACTTTGGCACCCAGAAAACGCCTTACACTTCCGCGCTGACCGCGGCGATCAACGCCTTGATGTAACCAAACGTGAAGGCGAACGCCTGTGCGCCTCGCGTGTCGCCCTCGATCGTCGGGACATGATCGGGCATCATCATTCCGTCGAACCCGACTTCCTTGTAGACCCGCATCGCCTTCAGCATGTCGACGTCCCCATCATCGATGAACGTTTCCTGGAAGCGCAGGAAACCGCCGCGGATGTTGCGGAAGTGGACGTTGAAGATCTTCTTGCGTGAACCGAAGTAGCGGATGACGTCGTCGATCTGTTCGCCCGGTTTGGTCAGCATCTCGCTGACGGTTCCCTGGCAGAAATTCAGGCCGTGGTACGGGCTTGGGGAGATCTCGATAAAGCGTTTCAGGCCGTCGACGCTTCCGAGGACCGTCTCGACGCCGCGAAAGCCTTTTCCCTTCGGCATGCCCGGATCCTGCGGGTGGCAGGCCATTCGGACCTTGTGCTCTTCCGCGACCGGGATCACATGCGTCAGGAAATAGGTGATCCGCTCCCAGTAGACATCGGGCCCCACGACTCCCGCTTCGGTCAGCGGAGGATCCTGCGACGCTTCGTCGTACACGAACGTGCTGTAACGAGCTCCACCGCGCCCTGGCGTGTTCGCCGTGCGCGGAACACCGAGCAACGTCAGGTTGTATTTGAGTGATGGGATGCCGGCACGCGACGCGTTACGAATCATCTGGCAGATGTCGTCGATCTCGCGATCGCGTTCCGGACTCTTGCCGAGCAAAATGTTCGGATTCTCGGCTCGCGCGATCGGGTTGGAGCTCATCGGCAAGGGCACCATGTCGAGCGTGATACCGAATCGTTCGACCCGTTCCCGGAGCTTGGTCAGTCCTTCGACTGACCACTGATCGTCGAACCGCGCCGACGGCAGCCGGCTGCAGATGTTCGTCACACCAAATGCGGCCAGGACGGCCAGCACATCGTCGGCTGAATCGTGCTGAGTTCCGACCTTCATCAACATTTTGCCTGGTGTGCCTCCGGCACGACTTCGCGTCGGACTCTGCGGGCCGTTCGCGGTCGCGGCCTGGGCGGTCGTGGCTCCTGCGGCGACGCCAAGTCCAGCCAGTCGGACGAAATCACGGCGATCGATGCGCATAGTAGTTAGACTCCGGTCTTCACGGCTTTCGCGGCGCCCGACACTTTCTGCCAGAGAGGGACGGTCGCTCTCAGTTCATCGATTTCGTCCTGGCGAAGTGGCACCAGCGGCGGTCGCACCGCGCCTCCCGCGAGGCCAAGCATGGTCATCAGCTCTTTCATGACCGTGACCTCGTGTCCCTTTCGCCGCGCCCGCATCGCATAGAGGGGAACGACGTACTCGGTCATCATGCGCTGCAGCGCCGCCGAGTCGCCGCGCGAGCCGGCGTCGTGAAGCTGCAGCGCCAGCTGCGGCGAGACGTTGGCGATGCTCGATGTGAACGCGCGAATCCCGATCGCGTAATACGCCGGCACCATATCGTCACCGGCACCGCCAATCCAGCACAGGCGATCGCCGATGCGTTCCTTGATCATTTGCAAACGACGGATATCGCCTTGGCCATCCTTCCACGCGATGAGCGTCGGGATTGCCGCCGCAATCCGCTCGACCGCGGCCGCGCTCGGATGAAACCAGTCGCGGCTGTAAATCAAGAGTCCGAGTGGTGTCGCACGACCCAGCGCCGAGTAATACTCGACGAGCCCGTCTTCCTCTGCGCCGGGGTAATAAGGTGGGAACGCCAGAATGCCGGACGCGCCGACGGCCGCCGCCTGGCTGGCAAGCTCCGTTCCGAGCACACTGTTGAATCCCGTTCCCGCAATGACCGGCAGTCTTCCCCGTGCTTCCTCGACGACGAGACTGACCACGTGGAGATGCTCGCGCGGGGTGAGCGAGTACAGCTCGCCCGTCCCGCCGGCGGCAACGATTGCGGCGAGCGGATGTTCCAGCATCGCGCGAACGTTCTGTCTCAGCGCCTCGATATCGACCGACAGATCGGTGCGAAAAGGCGTGATCGGAAATCCGATGACGCCAGTCAGCGCTTCGCGTAGCCGTGCAGGGGAGAGGGTCATGAGGGGCGATCATAGCCGCGAATGTTCAATGTTCAATGTCCAATGTTCAATGAAATGCGAGTTCATCATTGAGCATTGCGCCGCCTTGACAGGCATCGATAAACGATGCATCGTTAAACGCCGACATGCGTAATAAACATTCGATCAGTGCCGAGCTGCTGCCGGGGACGCTGGAGATGTTGATCCTGAAAACGCTGACGCGAGGGCCGGCGCACGGCTATGGCATTGCCAGGCATCTCGAAGCGTTGTCCTCCGATGTCCTGCAGGTTGGCGAGAGTTCTCTCTATCCGGCCCTCCAGCGTTTGCTGGTGAACGGCTGGGTGACGGCCGAGTGGGGCGAGACGGACTTGAAGCGTCGGGCCCGCTTTTATCGCATCACCGCCGCCGGACGGAAACGGCTTGCTGCCGAGTCCGCCGGGTTCGATCGCCTGGTCAGTGCGATCACAACAATCATGCAGGCGGGCTGACCATGGCGACGTGGAACAGATTCCTCAACAAGGTTCGCTATCTCGTCGGCGGAAAGCGAATCGATCGCGATCTTGCGCAGGAGTTGAACTTTCATCAGGACATGTTGACCGCTGACGAGGAACGACGGGGGTATAGCCACGAAACCGCTCTTCTCAACGCGAGGCGAAAGATGGGCAATACGACGTTGATGACCGAGTACTCACGCGACGCCTGGATCGTCACCTGGTTCGACGCGCTGAAACGGGATGTTCGGTACGCGGTGCGATCGTTTGTCCGCTATCCCGGTTTCACGGCCGTCGCGCTGGCGACGCTGGCGCTCGGAATAGGTGCGAACACGGCGATCTTCCGTCTCGTGGATGCCGTGATGCTGCGGTCACTGCCGGTCAATCGTCCCGAGGAATTACTCGCGGTCCGCGGTTCCTTTTCTTACTGGCGGTTTGAACAGATCCGCGACCGTAACGAAGTCTTCAGCGGCGTCCTTGCCGCACGGGGATTCGACGATGTGACGGTGACGTCGGGCAGTCAGCCGCTGGGGCGAGTCACCGCGGAGTTGGTGAGCGGTAACTATTTCGAACTCCTCGGAGTCCAGCCGCTTCTTGGCCGATCGATCACGCGAGACGACGATCGAGCGGCCGGCGTCGGGCCAGTCGCTGTGATCAGTTATGGGTTCTGGCAGCGCGCATTTGCCGGATCGCAAGACGCGCTCGGGAGGACGATCGCGTTGCGTGCCGGGCTCGTCGGAGGGGGCACCAGCGGGTTCGAGCCGACCGCTCCGAAACAGTCGGAACAGCAAACCACCGCCGTCACTGTGATCGGCATTGCGCCTCCGGAATTCTTCGGCGACACCGTGGGCAAGCTCGTCGACGTTTGGGTTCCGATTACGATGCAGCCCCTACTGATGCCTGGACGCGCATGGCTGACGAGGCGAACCGCATCGTGGGTCAACATCCTCGGCCGGATGCGACCGGGAATCACGGAGGAACAGGCGCGCGAGTCGCTCATCCGCACCTATCGTCAGATCCGAAGCGATGAAATCGGTTCATCGATCACCGAGGAGCAGCGACGCAATCTGGCAAAGATCCAGTTGACCGTCGATCCCGGCGAAAAAGGGTTCGGACAGATTCGGCGGCAGTTTTCGCAGCCGCTGCTGATCCTCATGACGGTCGTCACGCTCGTGCTCTTGATCGCGTGTCTCAACGTCGCGAACCTTCTGCTCGCGCGCGCCACGGCACGACAACACGAGATCACGATGCGTCTGTCTCTTGGCGCCAGCCGTGCCCGCCTCGTCCGGCAACTGTTGACAGAAAGTCTGTTGCTCGCAGGAATCGGCGGCCTGCTCGGCCTCGGCCTGGCTGCGCTGGGCACGAAGATCCTGGTTGCCTTGGTGTCCGGAGATTCGCAACAGATCTCTCTACGCCTGTCCCCCGACGCAAGAATTCTTGGTTTCACGCTCGGGGTCTCGCTGCTGAGTGGCCTCGTGTTCGGTCTTGCTCCGGCGCTCTTCGGCACGCGGCGGGAGCTCCAGCACATGTTGAAAGATTCGTCGCGATCCGCTGGCCGGCAGCGAAGTCGCGGTTCGCGTGTGCTCGTGGCCACGCAGGTTGCCGTGTCGCTCGTCCTGCTGGTCGGGTGCGGCCTGTTTCTTCGGACGCTATATAACCTGAAAGCGGAAACGCTTGGATACGACCGCACTGGCCTGATCATGGTGCGCGTCGATCCCGTGGCGGCCGGCTATACCGGCGACGCGCTCGGTGCCAAGATGCTCGAATTGATGCACCGGTTCTCGGCGATTCCGGGTGTCCGCTCTGCGACATTCTCGGAGAACGGGTTGTTCAGCGGCACCGAGTCAGGCACACCAGTCGTCGTGCCGGGATTCAACCCGGCAACGAACGACGACCGAGTCGCACGGTTCGATCAGGCTGGGCCTGGCTATTTCACGAACATCGGCGTCCCGGTGATGCTTGGCCGCGACTTCACTGAACAGGATGGTCCCGGCGCGCCTCGCGTGGCGATCATCAACGACACCATGGCGCGGTTCTACTTTGCCAACCAGAATCCAATCGGCAAACACTTCGACGTCCGCGGACCAAGCGATGTCACGGTCGCGGTCGTCGGCGTTGCGCGCGACGTCCAGGATCACAATCTACGCAATCAGCCGTTGCGACGTTTCTACGTGTCGTATCTGCAGCCGATCGACGGCATCACCACGGCCAACTTCGAGATTCGGGCCGCCGGCGCGATGAGCTCGCTGTTCGGGCCGATTCGCGCGGAGGTCGAACAGTTCGATCCGAAGCTCCAGGTGCTGAGCCTCAGGACGGCGCAGGAACTGGTCGACAACAGCATTCTCACCGAGCGCCTGATCGCAAAGCTCTCGACGTTCTTTGGTGCGTTGGCGCTTTTGCTGGCCGCGATCGGTCTCTACGGCGTCATGTCGTACACCGTCGCGAGACGGACGACTGAAATCGGCGTCCGCATGGCGCTCGGCGCTCAGCGCACGGACGTAGCGTCGCTAGTCCTGCGCGATATTCTTCGCTTGATTGCCATCGGCAGCCTCGTCGGCGTTCTTGCCTCCGTGCAACTCGCTCGGTATGTCGAGAGCCTGATATTCGGACTCGAGCCTCACGATCCCATGACCATTGCGGGCTCGGTGGCAGTCCTCGGACTCATCGGCCTCATCGCCGGCTATGTGCCGGCACGGCGCGCGGCACGCATCGATCCGATTCTGGCGCTCAGGGCTGAGTAACTCCCGGACTGCGGCGTGTGAATGTTCAATGTCCAATGATGAATGTTCAATGAAACTGTCCATTGAACATTGAACATGACACACGCCTGATCCCGACTCACTCGCGCGAAGTCCGGTTGGGCGAGCTGGCAGCTCTCTGCGCCCGCACGACCGCTGATGGTGAACAGCGCGTGCACGCCACCGTCCGCGGTACCGTCGTGATTGTTGATGAATCTGGCTTCACGCACAGGACCGTCCGCGGTGATAAACGACGGCACCGTGTCCGTCCCGCCGTCCTTGTGTGCGAACGCAAACTGCGGGTTCACCGCCGGACTGCTCCCGCGCGGTGGCTGGCGACGTGGCAAGTGGATGGCCAACATCGCTGAAGCGTTGCGAAGTGAGGAGTCCTCGCACCGGCACGCGCGATGGATCGGCAAAGCGTCACGTCAGGGGACGCACGAAAGGGAAGCTCGCAACAACGTCACCACGGTCCGCGGATCCCGGTTCCCGGATCCCGACATTGAAAAGAACAAGGCGGGTCATTATGATGCCGCGCATGAATAGCTATTCCGCTCACCGTCCCCGCTTCGCTCTGGCAATGACTCTGCTGTTATTCACCGTGGCGACGGCGATGGTGACGCTGGCGCAGGGGCGAAGCGCGGCTCCGAAGAACAATCCGGACGAAAAAGAATGGATTCAGCTATTCAACGGCAAAGATTTGAAAGACTGGAATCCGAAATTTACTCATCACGATCTCGGCGAGAACTTCAACGACACGTTTCGTGTCGAAGACGGTTTGCTCAAGGTCCGCTACGACAAGTGGCAGAAGTTTACCGATGAGTTCGGCCACCTTTTCTACAAGGAACCATTTTCGTATTACCAGCTCGCAGCCGAATATCGGTTCGTCGGTGATCAGGTGACGACCGACCGAAAGGATCTCGGATGGGCGATCCGAAACAACGGCCTGATGATTCATTCGCCGGCGCCGCAGACCATGTTGAAGGATCAGGATTTTCCAATTTCAATCGAGGTCCAGTTGCTCGGAGGCTTGAACAACGGAAAGCCGAGAACCACTGCGAACCTGTGCACGCCGGGAACCAACGTCGTCATGAACGGTGCCCTCTTCACGCCGCATTGCACCAATTCCAAGTCCAAGACCTATGACGGCGATCAGTGGGTCCGCGTCGAGGTGCTCGCGCACGGCGATGAAAGCATCAAGCATATTGTTGAAGGCGAAACCGTCCTCGAATACTCCAAGCCACAGATCGGCGGCGGCAGTGCGAGTCCGACGGATCCAAAAATCAAAGTGGATGGCACACCGCTGACTGGCGGGTACATTTCTCTTCAAGCTGAAACCGCACCGATCGACTTCAGAAAGATTGAGCTGTTGAATCTGGAAGGGTGTATGGATCCGAAGGCGACGAATTACAAAAAGTATTTCGTCAAATCGAATCCATCGAAGTGCAAGTTTTGATTTAGAATAACGACCAATCTCCAAAACTTAGCTACGGCTGAGCTGGTGACGTGTTGCAGAACTGTTGACCCGCGATACGTCGGCGGTCAAATCTTCATTGGACGACCCTCTTCGTATCTCTACCTAACCCTATAAACACGTACAAACACAGCCAAAAATGGCCCCAGGGCAATCCCAGCTGGACGGTACGTCCGTTGCTACGGACGAGGCGAGTCTCTATGCGCAAAACCCCCAATTCCGGCCGTTTCTTCGCGCTGCTCCTTTTGCTGGCGGCGACGGGACCAACCACCCTGCCTATGGCGGCGACCGATCCGCCGGGATTGCAAAAACTGGACAAGCCTCTTCGTGGGAAAGCAGCGCAGGCGCTTGGGCGTTCACGGGTGATTGTGCGCGGTGCGAACGGCGTCTCGAGCGATGAACTCGACAGCGTCATCCGCGGTGCCGGCGGCGGCCTCAAGCGATCGCTGCGGTTGGTTGGTGGGCGTGTGGCCGAACTACCCGACGCCGCCCTGCCGGCGCTGGCGAGTAATCCGCTGGTCGGGCAGGTTTCCGAAGATCGACACATCGTCGGTGCGATGGAGAGAACCTCCGCCACCGTGGGCGCCACGACTGTTCGCCGGGATCTTGGGTACGACGGTTCCGGTATCGGCGTCGCGGTCATCGATTCCGGAGCGTCCGCCACCCACGACGATCTATTTGGGGCGAACGGCACGCCGCTCATCGAGCGATTTGTCGACTTCGTCAATGGACAGGAGTTTCCATACGACGACTACGGCCACGGGACGCACGTCTCGGGGATCGTGGCTGGCAGCGGCTTCGACTCCGGAGGCGCGAGGGCGGGGATTGCGCCTGGCGTGCGTTTGACCGTTCTCAAGGTGCTCGACAGCAGAGGCGACGGCTACATCAGCGATGTGATTGCGGCGTTCGATTACGTCATCGAACACAAGGATGAATTGAACATTCGCGTCGTGAATCTCTCGGTCGCGACAGGTGTGTACGAGTCCTACACGACCGATCCATTGACGGTCGGGGCCGAAGCCGTCGTACGGAGCGGCGTCGTCGTGGTTGCCGCGGCGGGCAACAATGGCCGCGGACCAAATGGGCGAATCCGCCGCAGTGGCGTCACCGCCCCGGGCAATGCGCCGTCTGTATTGACCGTCGGCGCCTCGAGCCACATGGGGACGATCGATCGCGACGACGACACGATGGCCTCGTTCAGTTCGCGTGGTCCGTCGGCGATCGACTATGGCGCGAAGCCGGATCTCGTCGCCCCAGGGATTGGGATTGAATCACTCAGCGAGTTCGGGAGCAGGCTCTATTCGACGCGCTCGAAGTACCTCCTTCCCGGCACCGTAGCGACGTCATATTTGCCGTACCTGAGTCTGAGTGGGACGAGCATGTCCGCTCCCGTCGTTACCGGGACCGTCGCGCTCATGCTTCAGGCCAACCCGTCGCTTACTCCAAACGCGGTCAAGGCCATCCTGCAATACACCGCAGAGCGTCACGGCGGTTACGACCCGCTGACTGAGGGGGCCGGTTTTCTCAACGCGCTGGGCGCCGTTCAGCTCGCGCAATACCTGGCTTCTCCATCGAGCGATAACTATCCGGACACCACCTCCTGGTCACGAACGCTCATCTGGGGAAACCAGATGGTGCGAGGCGGACGTTTGACCGCCGACGCCAATGCCTGGGCGAGCGATGTCGCATGGGGAAGCAACGCGACACCGGGCGGACAAAGCATCGAGTGGGGGGTCGTCTGCGGCGATGAATCCTGTACAACGACCAGTCTGTGGCGTCTTGAAGAAACGTTTGCGGTGAACGTGGTCTGGGGACCGACTTGCGGCGGCGCGGATTGCCAGATGCCGTGGACCGGCAGCGTTTACGGCACCTCCGATGAAGGCGACACCGTAGTCTGGGGGACGACCGACGAAGACACGGTCGTGTGGGGAACCACCGACGAAGACACGGTCGTCTGGGGCACCGGCGACGGTGAAGACACGGTGGTGTGGGGAACGAGCTGCAGTGATCCCGATTGTGAGCCCGTCATCTGGAGGGTTCAATAGTATGGCGCTTGCTGCCGTGGTTCGACGGGTCTCGAACCCGCTGGCCTGGGATGGGCTGCCTCGGATCGCGCAGGTCTACGTCGCCGCGATCACGCTCATGGGCGCGGCGATTTTCGTGCTGGCCCTGCCGCAGACGTATCCTGACCCCTGGCTCCTCGCGTCCTTGCTCCTCCTTTCGTGCATCACCTCGGCGTGGAAGGTGACGTTGCCGCTGTCGCTGTCGAGCGGCGCCACACTGTCAGTTTCATACGCCGCGGACCTGATGGCCCTCCTGTTGCTCGGGGCAGGGCCTGCCGTGATCATTGCGGTCGCCGGCGCGTGGATGCAGTGCACGTTCAGGGTGAAGCAGTCCTATCCGCTGTATCGGACCGGGTTCAGCATGTCGGCCGAGGCGATTACGATGGTCGCCACCGGCCTCACCTACGCCTCACTCGGCGGATCGCCCGGTGCGGGCGATATTTCTACGATCGCCAAACCGCTGGTCGGTGCGATCGCGACCTATTTCGTTGTCAACACGAGCCTCATCGGAGGCGCGATTGCGCTCTCTTCAGGTCGAAGCTGGTGGCAAGTGTGGCACGACGAGTTTCTGTGGAGCGCGCCAAGCTTCATGGTCGCCGGCAGCGCGGGAGCGATTGCCGCGGTTGTCGTCCAGCGCGGCCGTCACTGGGAAGCGTTGCTGCTTCTCGCGCCGGTCTATCTGACGTATCGCACCTACGAGATCTTTGTCGGGCGCCTCGAGGACCAGCGCCGGCACGTGCAGGAAACGCAGAAGCTCCACAACGAAACGCTGGAGGCGCTCCGCCAGGCACTGAGCGCTGAACAGGCGCTCGCGCAGGAAAAGGAGCGGCTCGCGACGACGTTGGCCGACATGACCCGCCTCGAAGAAGCGCGCCGACAGCTGCTCAACCGCGAGCACTCGGCGCGCGCGGCCGCCGAACAGGCCAACCGCCTGAAAGATCAGTTCCTCGCCGTCGTCTCGCACGAGCTGCGTACTCCGTTGAATGCCATTCTCGGTTGGGCGGAGCTGCTGCAGAGCGGCAAGCTCGATCAATCGAAAGGCGATCGCGCGTCGCGCGCGATTCTCGAGAGCGCGAAACGTCAGGCGCAGCTGATTGATGAATTGCTCGATGTCGCCCGGATCATGTCGGGCAAGCTGCGGCTCGAACGGAGCACGGTCGACCTGGTGGAGATTGCCAACAGCGCGGTTGCCGTGGTGCAGCCCGTGATCGAGGCAAAACATATCCGCGTCGAAATCGAGTCGTCCCCTGGCTTGAGCACGGTTTTCGGCGACAGTTCGCGCTTGCAGCAGGTCATCTGGAACCTGTTGTCCAACGCCCTGAAATTCACGCCCGAAGGTGGCGTCGTCCATGTGCGGCTTCATACCGCGTCGGGCTGGGCGGAACTGGTCGTCGCCGACAGCGGAAATGGCATTCCTCAGGAATTCCTGCCGCACGTGTTCGAACCGTTCCGTCAGGCCGACGCATCCACCACTCGGACGTATGCCGGTCTGGGTCTCGGATTGTCGATCGTCAAGCAGATCGTCGAAGCGCATGGCGGAACCGTCTCAGCTGAAAACAATCCCGCTGGACCTGGCGCCGTGTTCACCGTGCGACTGCCGATCGTTGCGGTGCGCCATCACCGGCGGGCGACCGACGCCGTGGTCGAGCGGCCGGTGAAGGACGACAACTCGCTTCGCGGTCTCACCGTGATGGTCGTCGACGACGACGACGAGAGCCGCCATGTTGTCGCCGCCCACCTCGAGAGCTGTGACGCCAGTGTCGTGACGGCGAGCTCCGCGGCGGAAGCGCTTGACCTGCTGCAGCAGCACAGCGTGCACGTGCTGCTCGCCGACATTGCGATGCCTGGCGAGGATGGTTACTCGCTCATTCGAAGGCTTCGCAGTCTCAACGCGTCGATCTCTTCGGTCCCGGCGGCGGCGCTCACGGCGTTCGCGCGTGAGGAGGACCGTCAGGAAGCACTCGAGGCCGGGTTCCAACTGCATCTCTCGAAGCCAATCGATGCCGGCTCGTTGATTGCCGCTGTCGCAACGCTCGCGCGCTGGAACGTGTCGGCGCAACAACGCTTCGCCGGCGCGTAACAGGTTATTGCCCGCGACAGTTTTCCTGTGGCTGTTCACGATCCTGCTCGTGCTGCGTGTAGTCGGGCAGCTGGTCGTCGTGCTCCGCGCGCCGCGGTGGCTGCCGCCGATGGAGCAGTGGCAGTCGGGCCTGCTCCCGTATCCCATGTTGCTGTTCGGGCAGATCATCGTCTTGACGTTGATGATGTGGATTTCGGTGAACGTCACCAACGGGGGAGGATATTTCGTCGATCCTCGGCGTCCGCAGATTGG
>Ga0310886_10000397_pt1 | contig 11463 bp, 11 predicted proteins | sample T60D3metaG_FD_202511 | JGI IMG/M metagenome (GOLD analysis project Ga0310886, IMG submission 202511) | Lab incubated soil microbial communities from West Virginia University Organic Research Farm, Morgantown, WV, United States - T60D3 | ecosystem: Environmental > Terrestrial > Soil >...
GGGCCAGCGGCCATACCAGCCGCATCAACAGGCCGGACACGTGACCGCACCCGACCAATGCTGCAAAAACGTCAGAAAGTTCTTGCCAAGGCGCCGTCCACACGTGACCCAAAGCGGACATGGGAGGGGCTCCCCCGTGCAGGTTTGAGCCGCTACGATAGCCGTCCTGTGTTTCGGGGTGGCGATGAGACGACGCGAGTTCATCTCGTTTTTGGGCGGTGCGGTGGTGTGGCCGCTCGGGGCACGCGCCCAGCAAAGCGGCCGGGTACGGCGTGTCGGCGTACTCATGCCATTTGCCAAAGACAACGCGGAAAGTCAGGCGCGTGTCGGTGCTTTCCTTAGTGAGATGCGCCGGTTGGGGTGGACCGAAAGCCGCAACTTGCAAGTCGAGTATCGATGGGAAACCAGCGATCTACGAAAAGCGGCAACGGAATTGGCGGCGCTGTCTCCGGACGTCGTCCTTGTAAGCGCCACGCAAGCTACAGCCCCAATGCAGCAGGCGACGCGAACGATACCGATTGTGTTCGTGCAGGTCGCCGATCCCGTCAGCGCTGGCTTTGTTAACAGCCTGGCGAAACCCGGCGGCAACATTACAGGATTTACGAATATCGACTATGACATCGGCGCGAAATGGCTGGAGGTACTAAAAGAAATTGCTCCCCAGGTGAAACGGGTCGGCGTTATTCGAGACCCCACAATAACAGGAAGCATCGGCCAGTTCGCCGCGGTCCAGTCCGCATCACGCACCTTTGGAGTGGAGGTGACGGCCCTTGGCGGGCGAGACGCCAAGGATATTGAACGCACCATCGGTGATTTTGCACGCGGATCGAATTGCGGTTTAATCTCGGTGGCAACTCCGCTGACGGTCAACAATCGTGAGTTGATCATCACGCTTGCGGCGCGCCACCGCCTGCCGGCAGTTTATCCATTCCGCTTTTTCGTGGCCGCCGGCGGTTTGGTCTGTTACGGGCCGGACTCGATCGATCCATACCGACAAGCGGCCGGTTATGTCGATCGTATTCTCAGGGGCGAAAAACCCGCAGATCTGCCAGTGCAGGGAGCGACCAAATTTGAACTCGTGATCAATCTAAAGTCAGCCAAGGCGCTCGGCCTTGCCGTACCGGCTTCGTTGCTGTCGCGCGCCAACGAGACTTTTGAATAGTCTGACGATGTCTGCTTCTGGCCCAAAGCAGACACGAGCTGGTGCACTGCACATGTCCGCCTTTGGGGGTAAAGCGGACATGCCTAGTGCGCTGCAAGTGTCTGCTCTTGATTCAAAACTTGTTCGCAAACGGAGGCAGTTCATGAAAAGTCAGTACGCGGTAGCTCTGGCGTTGCTCATTGGTGTTGGACTTGGCGCCGCAGCCGTTCAAAGCCTCCACGCCCAGGCAAATCCGCCGGCCTATGCAATTGCGGAAATCGAAGTGACTAACCAAGACGGCTATGTGAAGGAATACCTCCCGCCGAGTTCGAAAGCACTTTTGGACAATGGTGCGAAATATCTCGCGCGCGGCAGCCGGACCGCCTCAATCAAGGGCGAGCCGCCCAAGCGCATAGTCTTGCTCACTTTTGAAAACTTTGAGAAGGCGCAAGCAGCATTCAATTCCCCAGCATTTCAGGCGGCCGTTCAGATCGGTGAGAAGTACGCGAAGTTCCGCATATACGCGGTAGAGGGCGCGCCGATGCAATAGTTCGGCGACCTCATGAGCTTTCTGGGCAGACGGAAGAGGGCGTCGACGATATTTTGCTGCGCTGCATGAGTCCGCTTCTGGCCCTTAGCCGACATCTCACTTTGCACTGCACATGTCGGCTTTCGGGAGTAAAGCGGACATCAGCAAATCGACAATTCGCGGGTGCGGGTGCTCGATCAGCGCGGACGCTATTCAGCAGCCACTGTGGATTCTTCTAGCGGAAGCAATGGCTCAGACGGCTCGCGGGCCCGCGAAGCATTCAGCCGCTGCAAGTCGACAATCAAATCGTGGAAGCATTCAATCGGGACAGAATACTTTCGTTCGGCGCTGGAGTATTTCGTGCGCAATGAAATGACTACGTTGCCATCTGTCGAGTAAGCATCCGCTCGCAGGGCAGTGACACTCACAGGAAGGGATTCTTTTTCATCCTGGCTCATGACGCAAGCTCACAAGTAACCCGCTTGACCTAACAAAAGGCCACAGTAATGCAACGTCCTACAAGGGCGAGCGGTTCCAGCTCTACCAGCTGCGGGTCACGGCACGCGCCCGCGAATTGTTGCTCGAACGAATGTCCGCTTTTGGCCCTTAGCTGACATCGCTAGTTGCACCGCACATGTCCGCTTTCGGGGGTAAAGCGGACATGGCCTTTTGCGGCGCGACGCGCGTGGTTTGGGCGACGAGCGCGGCCGAGATCACAAACGGAGGAACAGTAGGCGATCCGGCTCTGGGCTGGGGTTCAAAACTTAATGTTCGCCACTATTGCACTCGACACCAACAGTGATGCAGCGGTGTAGGCTCCAACCAGCAAGTAGAAGACAAGCCAGATGGCTGCGATCCCCCGATCTGGAAGCCTTTGATGCTCTCTGTCCTGATGAGTTTGACTGTCGTTAGGCATACGCATGGTCGCCTCCCGTGTACTAAGGAGGGGGTACCACGCGCTCGAATTTGTATGAGTGACCTAGTTCACGTTGGGCTCGCCACCACGCTTTGAAATCTGCCATCGCTTTGCGCACGTATCGTCGCGCAATCCTTACGCCCATTCGGAAAAAGCGGCCCCGGGAACGGGAGCAACCGGGGCCGCAACAACGTCGCCGATTAAGGGAGGAGAACGGCGAACGTGCAAATAATTCAGAACGCGTCGTATTGCTCGACAGGTAGATTGGTCTTGGTTGCCGTTAAGCCGATTGGGTCAATTGAAACGGTGCCATGCTGTTTCGCAACTGGAATACTTGCCCAAGTTACGGCTGCCAGAAAGAATACAGCAAAGATGCCAAGTAGAACGCGCATGAGAGCCTCCTTTACTAGTGGAGAATCCATCGCTCTTGATAATTGGCAGGTTACTCGCGGTCGGCTCGCTTCAATGTGATGTGCGCCACACACGAAGACAGATTTTGGCCCTTAGCGGACATTGAATTGTGCAGCGCCACTGTCTGCTTTCAGGGGCAAAGCGGACGTGCCTTTTTGCGCTGCAAATGTCCGGTTATGACCCAAAGCGGACATGAGCCGTCCAGTGAAGCAACTACGTTTCACTCTTCGTTGCCAGTCCATACAGCACGTTAGCCTCGACTGATTCCACATCATTGGTACGGACATGTTCGAAGCAGTGTTTTCGCACACTCTCCCGCTGCGCCGCATCGAGCTGTTCGATCGTGCCGCGATAGCCGGTTCCGAGAACCATCGGCCACCAGTCTTCGGGCGAGCGCAGGCGATGCCGCCTGTTTTCCGGGACAACGTCAGGCGTCTCCGCGCCAGTCGACAACAGCGGGGCACGCAATGACTCTGGCTCCGAAATCCGATCCCAGGGATTGAACCCTTTGTAAAGGTCGGCCCGCTCGTTCCGCACGGCCTCCCAGAATGCTGTGTTTACAGGCTCGAAGAACCGCGGTCCCCAAGTGGTGATAGCGAGCCGGCCGCCAGGTCGCAGGAGCTTCCAGAGCGTCTGGATGGCTTGCTGCATGTCCGGCACAAAAAATATGCCGAAGACACAGATGACCACATCGAACGTGGAAGGCGCCAAGTCAAGATCGAGCATGTCCGCAACTCGAAACTCGATGTTCTCGAGTCCGCGTTCTCTTGCCTTAGTTTTGGCAAGCTCAATCAGGTTTTCCGCAAGATCGATGCCTAGCACGAATCCGTTTGGCCCCACAGCCCCCGCGGCGGGGATAGCGGAGGCGCCGCTTCCACAGCAGACATCCAGAATTTTTGCGCCAGCCTCAAGCCGGAGGCGAGAGACGGTCTGCTGACCGTACCACTCCCAGAACGTGTTGACCGGATGATCGTAAAAGTCGGCCGCAGCGTTGTACGTGGACATCGCCCTCTGCTTCGCATCGACGGGCGTAGCCATCTCCAAGCCTCCCTATCGAACGATTTAAGCTGTCGGCTGCGGGGCACCCCGAACAGGGTGCAATGCGACAGACCGGGAGGTCAATTCCGCCTGGCGATTTTACGATAACAGGGGCAGGCGCGTGCGGACGACATGATCGAATGAGCAGCGATGTCCGCTTATGGCCCTTAGCAGACATATGTCCGCTAATGACCCAAAGCGGACATGGGACCGTCCCTTACCGAGCCTCGTTTAAGCCGCTACGCTGCCTTGTCCTAAGCTTCGGGGGAGGTAATGAGACGGCGCGAGTTCATTAGCCTTCTCGGTAGCGCTGCTGCTGCTTGGCCGCTCGGCGTCCACGCGCAGCAGGCGGCGGTGCCGGTGATTGGCTTCCTCAGTGGAGTGTCGCCCGGGCCGTTCGCGCAGCGGCTCGCTGCATTCCGCCAAGGCCTGCACGAAACCGGTCAGAACGCGACGATCGAATACCGCTGGGCGGAGGGCCAATATGATCGACTGCCGGCGCTCGCCAACGATCTCGTTGGCCGCCCGGTCGTGGTGATCGTTGCCTACACCGACGCTGCGGCACTCGCGGCCAAGGCGGCAACGACGACCATTCCCATTGTTTTCCTCAGCGGCGACGATCCAGTCAGGCTTGGTCTGGTTGAGAGTCTCGCCCGGCCGGGCGCGAACATCACCGGGGTAAGCTGGTTCGGTCTTGAATTGGTGCCGAAGCAGCTCTCGCTGCTGCATGAACTTGTGCCCAATGCAGCCGTCATCGCTCTACTCGTGGACCTGAACGTTCCGGAGGCCGTCTCGGGCGCGCGCGAGGTGCACATCGCTGCGCGAACTCTTGGGCTAAAACTAGTTGCACTGAATGTCCGCACCGCGAGTGACATCGACACGGCATTCGCGAGCCTTGTGCGGGAGCGGGCCAGTGCGCTAGTCGTCGGTGGTGGCGGTTTTCTTGTCAGCCGGCGGGATCAAATCATTGCACTCGCGGCGCGCCATGCAATTCCGGCGATTTATGGATTTCGTGAATATTCCGCGGATGGCGGCCTGGTTAGTTATGGAAATGACACTCGAGATGCCTTCCGCCGAGCGGGCGTCTATACCGGGCGGATTCTCAAGGGCGACAAACCGGCCGATCTGCCGATCGAGCGGACGACCAAATTCGAGCTGGTCATCAACCTAAAGACCGCCAAGACACTTGGCCTCACTATTCCAATGTCGCTGCTCGGACGCGCCGACGACCTGATCAACTAAGCCGCCGATGTCCGCTTTTGGCCCAAAGCAGACATGAGCTAGTACACCGCACATGTCCGCTTATGGCCCTTAACGGACATTGGCTAGTGCACCGCACATGTCCGCTTTCGGGGGTAAAGCAGACATGACCTAGTACGGATGTCCGCTCTTACGGTCGCTGTTGGGGGCAAAGCGGACATCGCTTTTTGCAGCGCATATGCTTATGACCCAAAGCGGACATGGGCGGGCCTTTCCCGGTGCAGGTTTGAGCAGCTACGATGCCCTGTCTGAGCCGGGGGCACGATGCGACGGCGCGAGTTCATCACATTGCTCGGCGGTGGAGCCGCTGCGTGGCCGCTCGCAGTGCGGGCGCAACAAGGTGAGCGTATGCGGCGGGTGGCCGTGCTCAGTAGTGCTGGCTCAATCGATACGAGCGATCCTGAAACGCAGACCAATGTCACAGCGTTTGGGCAGGCGTTGGAGCAATTGGGGTGGATCAGCGGTCGCAACCTGCGGATCGATCATCGCGTGGGCGGCAACAATGTCGAGCGTATTCGCAAACTCGCGGAAGAATTGGTTGCGCTCGCACCAGATGTTATCCTGACAGCGGGCGCGACGAGCGTAGGGCCCCTGCTACAGGCGACGCGCAGCACACCGGTCGTGTTCGTGAATGTCGCCGACCCCGTTGGGGCTGGTTATGCCGAAAGCCTTGCGAGGCCTGGACGCAACGCTACTGGCTTTATGTCGTTTGAGTATAATTTGAGCGGAAAATGGGTGGAACTTCTCAAGCAAGTAGCACCGAACGTGAGCCGGGCCGGGATTCTTCGCGATGCCAAGATAACCTCTGGGATTGGGCAATTCGCTGTTATCCAGTCTGTTGCTCCGTCTGTCGGGATCGACGTAAGTCCAATTGGTCTAGGCGATAGTGGTGAGATTGAAGGCGGTATTGCAGCCTTCGCCCGCTTTGGGAATGGCGGCCTCATCGCGACCGCGAGCGCCGCGACGGTATTTCATCGCGATCTCATCATCAGGCTGGCGGCGCGGCACAAGCTGCCCGCGGTCTACTCGCGACGAGTTTATGTTACGAGCGGCGGCCTGATCTCGTACGGGTCCGATATCCTTGATCGGTTTAGGCGTGCGGCAGGTTACGTCGATCGTATCTTGAAAGGAGAGAAGCCAGCCGAGATGCCGGTTCAAGTGCCGACTAGATACGAAATGGTGATCAATCTCAAAACGGCCAAAGCACTCGATCTAGCTATACCGCCGTCTGTGCTCGCCCGCGCTGATGACGTGATTGAGTAAATTGCATATGTCCGCTTATGGCCCAAAGCGGACATTTGTTATTGCACCGCACATGTCTGCTTTTGGGAGGAAAGCGGACATGAATCTGAGGTGAGGCGACGTCGCCTAGCAACTAGGCGCTACGCCGAAATGAGACCACCGAGCCCCTGCCTTCCAACGCCGCCGCGATCCCTCCGCCAATGGCCTCAGAGGCGCGCCGCAATGGATCGTTATCCAAGTGAGCATAGCGCGCCGTCGTAGCTGCCTGGGTGTGACCGAGCAAACGGCCGATAATGGGCAATCCAAGCCCGCTACCGGCACCGAAGCTCGCATAAGTGTGCCGCAGATCATGAAGCCGAACTCCTTGTAGGCTGGCCCGCCTCGTGATCGCGCGCCACGGGCGGTGGAGGTCCGGTCGAGGCTTTCCTGGATCATCCCCGGGCACTACGTAGGGGCCGATTTTTTCCAGCTGATTCAAGACTGCGACGGCAGACGCATTCAGAATCACGGTTTTACGGCCGCTTTTGCTGTCGGGCAAAAACAGCAGCCCACGCTCCAGATCAACGTGTTCCCATTGTAGATTGAGGATCTCGCGCAGCCGGCAGCCAGTGAACAACAGTAGCCGCAAGGCAGAGGCTGCAAACTTGTTGATTTTTGTGAAACGCTTTTCGGGCTCTGGCAAATATTTTGCGTTAGACTTCGACTCATCGGTCACCCAAGGGATGCCAGTGGTCTCGGCTTCGCGAATTGCGCCGCCTAACCGTTCCAGTTCTTCCACGGTCAGGAAACGCTCTCGGCGCCTTTCTTTGAACTTTTCAATCCTCCGCGTCGGGTTGACTCCTTCTGGAACGATGTTGGAGCGTTCAGCAAAAGCGTACATGCTGCCAAGTACCGCTAGCATCCGATTGGCTTGAAAAGGTGTGTCGACAAGGGACGAATGAAGCTTGCCAACTTGCTGTCGGGAAAGTTTGTCGGCCTTCGTGGTGCCTAGAGAAGGCTTCACAATACGGTCGAGGATGTCGCGGTAGAATTGCGCCGTTCCGCACTTGCGCTTCGGTTCGACGTGTTCAGTCATGAATCGGTCTGCCAGTTCGGTGACCGTCGGTACGGCGCGTTCCGTAGTTTTTTGTCCCGCTGGATCGCGGCCGTGCGCTACCGACCCCAGAATGACCTTCGCGCGTGCTCTGGCGTCCTCTGGAGCAATCTTGCCAACTGTTGCGATGGTGTAGCGCCGCACCGGTGCGCCGCGGCCAGGCCCCGCCCTATAGACCACTACATACGACATCGCCCCGCTGGGTCGCACACGGAGGCCAAAGCCGGTCACCGCGTCGTCCCAGACAGTGAACTCCCTCTCACCCGCCTTCAGTGCGTTCACTGTGCGTTTAGTAATTCGCTGGCCCATAATGACTGCTCGCCTTCCAGGGCAACACCGGGGCAACACCGAAACGGAATGCACCGGAATTTCCGGATAGCAGCCTAGGAGCCGAAAAGCCCGTAACAAGCGAGCTTTTATCGCTCAGGGAAAGCCGAGGAATGTCAGAGCATTGGACAATATAGGACTACGAATCTGGGGGTCAGGAGTTCGAATCTCTTCGGGCGCGCCATTTTAGTTTTTGATTTTGCGAACTTGGCGGCCAACCGCCAGATAGGTTCATTTGGCGGCTCCCGGGGCGCGAGATTCCAGGCCAGCGGATGTCCACTTTTGGACAATAGCGGACAAAGTCTGGGACCGTTTGTCGCTTGTGACCCAACGGACATCCAAAAAAGACGTGGACACTGGTCCACGGCGGTTCCGAACCCGGTAAAACCGGATAAATGTTAAAGAGTCCTTGTCGCGTCAGTGATTCTGCCTTTCTTGCAGCTTGGAATCATGCGCGGACGAACTTGCTCTGCACTGATTTTCCTTCTGTTACTTTCTGCGCAATCCCGCGCCGAAACAACGTGCGTTGATTTCGCGCTGCTAAAGGACTCGACCGTAAGCATCACTCGATATTTCGATGACGCGGAGCGCACTGCGCATACCGATCTGGCGGGCATACAGGGTACCGGCTGGTTTCAGTCTCCGACCACTATTGTCACTGTCGGGCACGTGGCCACTGCGATGGGACTCTCGACCCAAGTCTGGAAGCCCCTCAATATTAAGGACGGCACCGATGGCAAGTTGATATCTGCTCGCATCCGGCGCTGGGTAGGCGGCGGCGCAGAAAAATTGGTTGTGCTCGAATTGCAAGCAGCCTTTCCCACTGCCCGGAGCGTTGCAATTCGGACGGCACCACTTGCACCGGAAGATCGTCTCGTAACACTCGCCTACCTAAATCAAGACCCACGCTTTGTGAGGGGTCGGTTCGTGCAATATGGGACCGAGGGCAAGCTCGCAGGCACAGCCCTCCTGGAAATGTACGAAGGAGATAATCGCCTTGCTATCGACCACGGCGCTTCAGGAGCACCGGTGTTCGATTGCGAGGGTCGGGTTGCAGTGGTCATTAGCAACGTGATCGCACAAATTTTTCAGACGCCATTTGGCGTATTGCGGACTTCGACGGCATGGGGATCACCCAATGTCGTCTCGGTGCCGGTTCAGCAGCTGATGGAATTCTCCGAAGCGCAGTGAGGAAGTCCCGGGCCGAAAGGAGCGGATGTAAAGCGGGCGTCCTTGTGAGGACGCCCGCTGTTTCGTGTCAGGCGACTTGCCGCGCTTACTCGCCCGCGCGACTGGTCGTCTTCATGTTCTTAACCTGCTGCATGACCTGGTCCAGATTGTAGCTGGCCGGGTCTTGCAGCGGCGGGAAGTTGACGTAGGTCTCAAGCTCCTTCAGCCACAGCGCCTGGCCGATCGGCAGCATGTTCCAGTCATAGACATAGGCGGTCGACGGAGAAGCAATAGCCCCGCCCATACTGAAGAGGGTCTTATATTGCGATCCGATAGAAATCTCGAAGGGATCACGCTTGATGTTGACGACCTGGGTCCAGTGATAGGGAACCACGCCCACTGTGAAGCCCGCCGGCGCGTCGGACACCATCGCGAAGTACATCTTCCAGTTCTTGTAACGAACGGCCGAAGGGTCCTTGCCGGAATAGTAGAAGAACACATCGCGCGCCGACTTCGACTTACCTTCGAGGAAGTCGCGCTGGTCGACGCCGTCGAGTGTCGTCTTGACGATGCCCGGATACTGTCCGGCTTCGATCCGCTTCTTCAGTGCGTCGCCCTTCGGACCGCCGGCGATGTCAACGAGGGTGGGCAACCAATCGAGAGATGCGAACATCTCGTTCTTGACGGTGCCGGGCCTGATGACGCCTGGCCAGCGGATCACCATCGGAGCGCGCATGCCGCCCTCCCAGGTGGTCAGCTTGCCGCCCTTGAAGGGGGTGGTGCCGCCGTCCGGGAAGGTGATGGTCTCGGCGCCGTTGTCGGTGGTGAAGACGACGATGGTGTTGTTCGTCTGCCCCATGTCGTCGATCTTCTTGAGCACGACGCCGATATTGTCGTCCATCTGCTTCATGCCGGCCTCGTTGACGCCCCAATCCTTGCCGCCGGGCTCACCGACCATGGCCAGGTACTTGTCAGGCAACACGGTGGTGACGTGCATGCGCGCCGGGTTGTACCAGACGAAGAACGGCTTGTTGGTCCGGCGCGGATCGTTGCGGTCGAGGAAGTCAACGACCTTCGCCGAAATCTCCTCGTCGATGCCTTTCGATCGCTCCAGGGTTAGCGGACCCTCGTCCTTGCATGTCATGTTCTTGGAGCTGCCGTCGGATTTGCACGCGAGCACGGGGCGCGGCGGGGTCAGACAGATGGTCGTTTTTGGGTCCACCGCGCCGGGGACTTCAGGCACGCCGGGGATCAGCGTGTTCTTGCACGGCGGGGCGACGGTCTGCTGGGTCGGGGTCTTGTTGATGTCAGGGAAGCTCACGCCCTGCATGGCGTCGAGGTGGTAGAGGTAACCCCAAAATTCCTGGAAGCCGTGCGCCGTGGGGAGTGCGTCGGTATGGTCGCCGAGGTGGTTCTTGCCGAACTCGCCGGTGTTGTAGCCGAGATCGAGCAGGAACTTGGCGAGCGCCGGCGTGCCGGGCCGTAGATAAGACGGACTGCCGGGCAGCTGCGGCGGAATCATGCCGGTGCGCAGCGGATGCATGCCGGTGAAGAATGCATTGCGCCCGGCCGTGCAGCTTTGCTCGGCGTAGTAGTCGGTGAACATCGCGCCATCCTGGCCGATCTTGTCGATGTTCGGCGTCTCTCCGACCATCAGGCCGCGGTGGTAGATGCTCGGCTGCATATAGCCGATGTCGTCGCCCATAATGAAGAGGATGTTTGGTTTCTGCTGCTGTTGTTGCGCAGTTGCCGGTGCGTTCGCGACGAACACAGAAGCAAATACTGCAAACAGAGCGAGCAACAGTTTTCGGGTAAACTTCATGCTCAATCTCCCGGGACAAGAGTCTTTTTGAAGACGAGGTAATTTAGCGGGCAATCCCACCTGCGTTCGATTGGGCTAAAGTCCACCAATTCAAGTTTTTGAATGTTTCAATATTGTCGCAAATAACGCTGCCGCTGGTCGGCACTCTGTTCCGTCGGCCGCGCAACGGACAGACCGCATGGTGGGAGTCTATTGCCCTAAAGGGCAATTACTCCTTGCAAATTCACAAGCCACAATTCGGGTTCAACGCCTACCGCCGGTCCTCCCGGTGAACGGCCCACCTATCAGAGTGGGTCTGAATTTTCACGAACAACATCGGGTGACGAAAATGCAGCACAAAATTGTCGACGCAATTAAGCGATACGGGAGCGCGGCCTTGCTTGCGGTGGCTGTCCTGTCGATCCCGCTAAGCCCGGCCCACGCTCAGGCTCAAAGGCCAAACTTCGTCGTCATCATGGGTGACGACATCGGGATGTGGAACATCGGAGCCTATCACCGCGGCCTGATGGCGGGG
>Ga0310886_10000409_pt1 | contig 11359 bp, 9 predicted proteins | sample T60D3metaG_FD_202511 | JGI IMG/M metagenome (GOLD analysis project Ga0310886, IMG submission 202511) | Lab incubated soil microbial communities from West Virginia University Organic Research Farm, Morgantown, WV, United States - T60D3 | ecosystem: Environmental > Terrestrial > Soil >...
TGTGGATGGAGACTTTGGGCGCTGTCGCTTCGGGTACAAGCGGCGGTCCCGCTACAAGCCGGAGCGGTTTGCGCCCAAAAGCAATGGCGGCGATCTCTTCCACACGCGCAAGTGCAATCACGATCAACGGTACGAGGAGTATGATTCCTAGTCCGAGCGCGAACGCCGCGCCGGGGACAAAGTAATGGCCGTTCCAGTAACCGAACACGGCAGCAAACCAGGCGCCCACGAAATTTGCGGAGGCAGCGAGCATCACGGCTTGCCAGACAGTCACCGCACTCATTGCCAGCAATGGCAGCGACAGGAGCACGCTGACGAGGATCGCGATCACGGCCAGGCGCCAATGGTCAGGGTCCGTGATCGGGCCTGTCCACTCGAATTTCGGATGACGCGCGGCGTCAAAAATTCCCCAGTAAGGGCCGACGCCACCTTCGAATATCTTCCACGGCTGATCGATCGCTTCGACAATGTTGTAGTCGATGCCGTAGGCCTCGGCACGCGAAGCGAAGTCGCGCAATATCACGGCTTGGTCGATGCGGCCTGGATTTGCGTTCTTGTAATTGTAGCCGGCACTCGGCCAGCCGAACTCGGCGATCACAATGCGCTTGCCCGGATAAGCTTTGCGGAGCTTGTCATAGATCACGATGGCCTGATCGACGGCCTGTGATTCGGGGAAGCCCTCCCAGTAGGGAAGAATATGCGCGGCGATGTAGTCGACCGCGGAGACAAGTTCAGGATGTTCAATCCATACGTGCCAGATTTCGCCCGTCGTCACCGGAACGTTGGTCGAGCGCTTCACGCGCTGAATCATCTGGATTAGGTCGCCGACCTTCTGCTCGTCGCGGAAGATTGTCTCGTTGCCGACAATGATGCTGTTGATGTTGCTGTGGCGCTTCGAGAGGTCGATCACCGAGCGGATTTCCCGCTCGTTGCGATCCTTGTTCTTGTCGATCCACGCGCCGGCGGTGACTCGCAGTCCGAATTCGGTTGCGATGCCCGGCACGAGCTCGACGCCACCAGTTGCGGAGTAGGTGCGGATCGCGCGGGTCAGCGGAGCCAGCAGCTTGAGGTCGGACCTAATCTGGGCAGCGCGCGCAAAAGTGCCCGAGTCCGGATGCGCTGAACCTTCGAAGGGCGCATAGGAAACGCTTGCCAGCTGACCGCCAAAGTCGGGCGCGCGCGCATCATCGCGAAGCAATGCCCAGAACCCGACATGCACGCACGCCACAAGGGCGACCACGGCAGCGACGGTGCGCATAGTACTCAAAACCAAGTGGGGCAGGATGGCAGACCCTTGAACCCGTCCCCTGGGCTCAGCCGAAACTCCGTCTGCGAGGATGCAGCGTAGCGCGGCGTAAGGTGGTCATTCAAGTAACTAAGCGACATGGCAAATCCTAGGCACGCGCATGGCACCCGAATGAAATTTCCGTAATGGAAACGCAGATTAACGTTGAGTTGTTCCGCCCGAAGTTGACGCCGGAGGCTGTACCGCTGCCTCGGCTGGAGCCGGCTCAAGCCCAGGGTTAAGCCAGCAGGCGTGCACGCGTCCGTTAAGCGTTTCTTGGGCCTTCGGATCGATGTTTCCCTGCCTGACCAGACAACGGAAAGTGGCCTGTATGTGGGCGCTCGGGCAGCCAAACCGGTCGTACAGATCGAGGTGACGGAAGGCCGTATCGAGGTCGTCGCGCCACAGCAGGTTAACCACGCGGCGGCCAAGCCAGACGCACTCCGGATTGCCAGCCGGCCCGTTCAGGACCCGTGTTGCTTCGGCAATCTCATCGATCTTTTTCTGGGTTTCCTTAACGGCGTCGGCGGCCGGCTTTTGTGGCTCGGGCGGTTTGCCATTGCCGCTCTGGGCGTAGGCAGCCGAAACGGTGAGGCCCAGGCCGGCTACAAAACACAGCACGGCAGAAAATTGACGCAACGTTAGAGAAAACCGCATTGTCCCCGTCGGATGTTTGCTCTTGGAGCGTGCGCTCGTCCTAAGGTGTGCGACTGGATTGGGACACTAATACGGCGGTATCTCGCCAGCCCGTCCTGTCGCTTAACCGTATTTCTTGAACGTAAGACTTGGCCTCAACCTGCGAATTTTGTCCAGTCTAACCGCGTTCCTTGCTTAAGGCCGCTAGCTTGGCAGGGGCATCGGTGCACGATAAGCCGGACGCCAGCCTATTGACGCATCAAACCGGGTTTCCCATGCGCCATGCACTAGCCTGTCTGGTCGTTACGGCGGCTGCCATTGCCGGCGTCTGGATTTGGCTTGGTAGTCCGGCGCTGCTGATGTCGTCCCAGATCAGCCCGGGCCAAAAGCTCTATTGCGTATCCTATACGCCCTTCCGGGGCGGCCAGACGCCTTTGGACCCGGCCACTATGATTCCGGCGGCCCAGATCGAGGACGATTTGACGCGCCTGAGCGCAGTAACGGATTGCATCCGGACCTACTCAGTCGATTTCGGCCTCGATCAGATAGCGGGGATAGCGGCCAGACACAGTCTCAAGGTCATGCAAGGACTGTGGCTGTCCAGCAACCCGGAAAAGAGCCACTACCAGATCGAGACGGCGGTCGTGCTCGCCAACAAATACCCCGGCACCATCCGGTCGATTGTCGTTGGTAACGAGGTCCTGCTGCGCGGCGACATGACGGCAACCGATCTCACCAACACCATCCGAGCAATCAAGGCCCGGGTGCAGGTACCGGTGACCTATGCCGATGTCTGGGAATTCTGGCTGCGCAACCGAGACGTCGCAAACGCCGTAGATTTCATAACAATTCACATCCTCCCTTATTGGGAGGATTTCCCGATCGCCGCCAGCGCTTCTGTGGCGCATGTCGAATCCATTTGTCGTCAGGTCGTCGCCGCCTTTCCTGGCAAGGAGGTCCTGATCGGCGAAGTCGGCTGGCCCAGCGCAGGGCGCATGCGTGAGGGTGCACTGCCGTCCCCGGTCAACCAAGCCCGCGTCGTTCAGGATGTCCTGGCGCTGAGCAAGCGCGAGAAATTCAACGTGAACATCATCGAGGCGTTCGACCAGCCCTGGAAGCGTGCTCTCGAAGGAACGGTTGGAGGACACTGGGGGCTCTTCGATGCCGCAACACGCGCGCCGAAGTTCGCGGGCGCGCAGGCCGTTTCCAATCATCCACTCTGGATCTGGCAAGGTGCCGGCGGAATCATTTTCGCGGTCATTGTTTTCGTCGCAGCAATGACCGTTCGGACCAAGGATACGTCACCTTGGCTTTGGCTCGCCGTAAGCGCGAACGCGTTCGTCGGTGGCGTCCTGATCGGGTGGACGGTTGAGAACATTCCGATCGAAAGTCTCGGGGTGGGGGGCTGGTCCCGCTCGCTCGCACTCGCGGCTGTGGCGATAGTGGCGCCAATCGTCCTCAGCGCTGCAACGATGTGCGGCACCCCTGTGCCAGCTTATTTTCGGATTCTGGGTCCGAAGAAAGAGCGGATGCAAAACCGGCTTGCGGTGTCAGCCGGGCTCGTTCTGATACTCACGATGCTGCTTGCCTTCGTGGTGGCGCTCGCATTGGTGTTCGATCCGCGCTACCGCGATTTTCCGTTTGCGCCACTCACCGCCGCGGTTGTGCCATTTCTCGTGCATCGCCTGGCGGTCGCGTTGCCAAAAGGAACGCGTCCGGTGGCCGAAACAGCCGGGGCCAGCGTGCTCGCGCTTTCGGTGATTTACATTCTGTTCAACGAAGGCTTTGCCAATTGGCAGTCGCTCTGGGTGTGCGCGACGCTGGCCGCACTTTCCTTCAGTCTGGCTCGGGTGCGCGACGTGCCAGGCTGAGGACCAATAGCCCGACCGCGAGCGAAGACAGACCTACATTATAGAGAACGACCCCACAGCTCGCTGCGGCGAGCGCTAGCGCGAAAAGTACAAGCGACGGGCGCAACAGGTTAAGCGCGGCAGCGATCAGCGCGACCCATCCAAAAACCGAATACGTAAACAGGGCGATAGTGATCTGGCGCGTGAAACAGAGCCAGGTATTCAGTCCAGCCTGGCATGCGAGGCCGACTGTCGATTGTTCCACCGCGAGGTAGCGCATGTAGAGCGCATAGCCGATCGAACAGAAGCCGATGACCAAAAGCCAATTGGCCGCGCGCGCGTTTGGCAGAAACAACTTCATTCAATCAGTATGCCGTCGCGCCGCTGCATCGACAATCATTGCTGGGCAATCTGCTCGCCCTCAAATTTCACCGCTCGGCACGCGGTGCGTGCCGCAACAAAATGTGCGCAAAGACCCGCCGCGGCGGCGCTGTTAGGCAATGGGCCGGCCACGAGCCGATAGCCTGTCGCGCCTGCGCGATGGTCCCGCGCCGCGAGCGGCCGCAATCCGCTCAACAGAGGCCCGAAATTCGCTTTGAACGTGAGCCAGCGCAGACGCAATCCATCAACGGTTGCGCCGCCGCCCAGGTCGAGGCCGAACTCCGCCTGCTTCGGGGCGGGCTGGTCATTCTCAAGCAAAGACGCGTTGGCGATGCGCGCGGGCGGCATCTACAGATGACGAGGCGATGTCCGGCTTTGGAAAAGGATTCGGTGGGATCGATGCGGTCGTGTCCTTGTCCGTGCCCACCCCCGGCGGGCTCACCGCCTGAGTCTTTGGGTTCGGGGTCGGCGGATTGTCTTTTGCCGCAAGCACGGCCGCCGTCGCGGCAGCCTGCTTTTTGATTGCGCCGGACATATCGTCGATGTTGCTTTCAAGCAGAGCAATGCTGCCCGACAGCCGATCACGTTCAGTAATCAGTGCGCGCACTTGCGCGGCTAAAAGTTGCGTCGCGGATTCGAGTTGAGCCACGCGTGGGGCATTCCGGCGATCGCAGTCGTATCACTGGCGGCGAAGACGCGCCGCAGCCGTTCACCGGCGGTATCAGTCTGGCTGGCAATGGCGAAAGCAAACAGGGCAATTGCCGTCACGCCGCCCCAACCGCAAAGCCACATAAGCGAATTGAACTCGCGCCGACGCCTGCGGGCGTCGCGTGATGCGAGTTCCGGCGGCATCTGCTCGGTCGCCATAGTCCCCTCGGTAGCCGAATCATTGAAAACATTAGCAGAATCCCACAGCCGGTGCCTTTCACCCTGCTTTGTGAGGGGCGTACCCGCGGCCTTTTGCCTATGGTCCGGCTGGGCTATGGGATGCGCCGGACATCAGGACCGCCCGAGCAGCTGCGAATGTCACCTCGAACATGCCTTGCGATCATCCTTGCGGCCGGCGAAGGCACCCGCATGCGTTCGCAGGTGCCAAAGGTGTTACATGCTCTCGGCGGCCGCTCGCTACTTGGCCATGTGATCGTCGCATCGCGTGCCGCGGGAAGCGATGATCTGGCGATCGTCGTTGGGCCTGACCATAAAGCGGTCAGGGCAGACGTGCACAAGTACGCGCCAAAGGCACGGATCTTTGAACAGCGCGAGCGGCGCGGGACTGCCCACGCTGTCCTGGCTGTGCGCGAGGCCATCGCCCGCGGTGTCGACGACGTTGTGGTCATGTTTGGCGATACGCCATTGGTGCAGGCGGAGACCTTGTCGAGGTTACGCGGTGCGTTGGCCGATGGCGCTGCCGTGGCGGTCCTCGGATTCAAGCCCGCCGATCCGACAGGCTACGGGCGGCTATTGATGCGCGGACACGAACTTCTCGCCATTCGCGAGGAACGCGACGCGACCGCAGAAGAGCGCAAAATCGGTTTCTGCAATGGCGGCCTGATGGCGCTGGATGGAAAACAAGCACTCGCGATTCTCGATCGCATCGGCAATGCAAATGCCAAAAGCGAATATTATCTCACTGATGCCGTGGCCATTGCCTGCGATATGGGTCTGGCAGCCGCGGCAATCGAAACCTCGGAGGATGACGTGCGCGGCATCAACACGAAGATGCAACTGGCCGAAGCCGAAGCTGTTCTGCAGCAGCGCCTGCGCATGGCGGCGCTCGAAGCCGGCGTAACCATGGTCGCGCCCGAAACGGTGCATTTGTCGGCCGACACCAAATTCGGAAAAGACGTCACGATCGAACCGAACGTCGTGTTCGGCCCGGGCGTTTCGGTGGATGATGGGGCGACGATCCGTTCGTTCTCTCATCTGGAGGGCGCGCATGTCGGCAAGGGCGCGCGTGTCGGTCCGTTCGCTCGGCTGCGTCCCGGCGCTGACCTCGGCAGGGATGTCCACATCGGCAACTTTGTCGAAGTGAAAGAGGCGACGATCGAGGCCGGGGCAAAAGCCAACCATCTCACCTATATCGGCGATGCACGGATCGGCGAGGGCGCCAATATCGGCGCTGGCACCATCACGTGCAATTATGACGGTGTCGCCAAGCACCGGACCGATATCGGCAAGGGGGCATTTATCGGATCGAATTCCGCCCTGGTTGCGCCGATCAAGGTGGGCGATGGCGCTTATGTGGGCACCGGGACGGTGTTGACGCGGGATGTTCCCGCTGGAGCTCTGGCGATTGCCCGTGCCAAACAGGCGGTTAAGGAAGGCTGGGCAAAGCGCTTGCGGCAGGTCAAAGCCTTGGGCAAGAACCTGGCTGGAAAGAAACGCAAAAAATCCTGAGTTTGCGCGGTAACGTCACACGCCGAAATGCGTTGTGATTTCCGTTAGACGGCCGTCGGCCGCTAAACGATAGGTAATGGGCAAAAGGGGCCATCCGGACGGATGTGCGGCATAGTCGGAATCTTGGGAACGAAGCCGGTTGCAGAGCAGCTGGTCGACGCCCTCAAGCGCCTTGAGTACCGAGGCTATGACTCGGCCGGCGTTGCCACGCTTGACCACGGCGTGCTCGGCCGACGTCGTGCGGAAGGCAAGTTGCGCGCTCTCGAAACGCGGCTCGATCGCGAGCCGCTTGGCGGCAATATCGGCATCGGTCATACCCGCTGGGCGACGCACGGCCGGCCGACCGAAGACAATGCTCATCCGCACGCCACGGATCTCGTTGCCGTCGTCCATAACGGCATCATCGAGAATTTTCGCGAACTGCGGGAGCGGCTGACCAAAAAGGGTTGCAAGTTCGTCAGCGAAACCGACACCGAGGCCGTCGCGCATCTGGTCTCCCAGGAGATGAAGGATGGCAAATCGCCAGCGGACGCGGTTGCCTGCGCGCTCAAGCAGTTACGCGGCGCTTTCGCATTGGCTTTCCTGTTCACCGGCAAAGACGATCTTCTGATCGGAGCGCGCAAAGGGTCGCCGCTGGCTGTCGGATACGGCAAGGGCGAGATGTTCCTCGGATCGGACGCAATTGCGCTCGCCCCGTTCACGGACACCATCGCTTATCTGGAAGACGGTGATTGGGTCGTGCTCACCCGCAAGGGTGCCGAGATCCATGACGAGAGCGGAGCCAAAGTCGAACGGACAATCGTCAAATCGACGGCCTCGGCGCAGCTCGTCGACAAAGGCAACCACAAACACTTCATGGCCAAAGAGATCCATGAACAGCCGGAGGTCGTCGGTCATACGCTTGCGCACTACATCGACATGGTGAATGAGCGCGTCGCTTTGCCCGGCAAGCTTCCGTTCGACTGGACAAAGCTCAAGCGACTGTCGATTTCCGCATGCGGTACGGCTTTCTACGCAGGCCTCGTTGCAAAATATTGGTTCGAACGTTTTGCGAAACTGCCGGTGGAGATCGATATTGCCTCGGAGTTCCGCTATCGCGGTGCGCCGCTCGAGGCGGGTGACCTTGCGCTTTTCATCTCGCAGTCAGGCGAGACCGCGGACACATTGGCGACCTTGCGCTATGCGCGGGAAAACAAGCAGCACATTCTCTCCGTGGTCAACGTGCCGACTTCAACGATCGCGAGAGAAAGCGACGTGGTGATGCCGACGCTCGCAGGCCCTGAGATCGGCGTGGCATCGACGAAGGCCTTCACGTGCCAATTGAGCGCGCTCGCCTGCCTTGCGATTGCCGCTGGTCGCGCCCGTGGACATATGTCCGAGGCGGACGAGCAGAACGTTGTGCGCGCCCTGATCGAAGTGCCGCGGTTGATGGCTGCTGCGCTTACGCTCGAGCCGCAAGTTGAAAAGCTCGCGCAAAATCTGGCCAAGGCGCGCGATGTTCTTTACCTCGGTCGCGGCACAAGTTTTCCGATTGCGCTCGAGGGCGCACTCAAACTCAAGGAAATTTCCTATATCCATGCCGAGGGCTACGCCGCGGGCGAACTCAAACATGGGCCGATCGCACTCATCGACGAGACCATGCCGGTGATCGTGATCGCGCCGCATGACCGAGTGTTCGAGAAGACCGTCTCGAACATGCAAGAGGTCGCGGCCCGGGGCGGCAAGATTATCCTGGTCACCGATCCGCAAGGCGCGAGGGAGGCGACGGTCGATTCGATTGAGACGCTGTCGCTGCCGGACATGGCGTCGACGGTAACGCCGTTGGTTTATGCCATTCCCGTGCAACTGATTGCATATCATACCGCAACCGCCATCGGCACTGACGTTGACCAGCCGCGCAATCTCGCGAAATCGGTCACGGTGGAATAAGCTTGGTTTATGAGCGAGATCGAAAAGCCGGGCGACGCAATGGCCGCGGATGTGGCGAAAGTGGCCGCCTCGCAAACAAGCTTTGCCGCTCGCATTCGCAATTACTTCCTGACCGGCCTTGTGGTCGCCGGACCTTTGGCGATCACCGTGTGGCTGGTCTGGTCAATCATCACCTGGGTCGACGATTTCGTTCGGCCAATGATCCCGCCGACCTATCGCCCGGAGAGCTATATGCCGTGGCCAATTCCGGGAACGGGATTGATCATTGCATTTGTTGTTCTCACGCTCCTCGGGTTTCTGACCGCAAACCTGGTCGGGAGAACACTGGTTGAACTGGGTGAAAGCCTGCTCAGTCGAATGCCAATCGTGCGACCGATCTATAAAACGATGAAGCAGATTTTCGAATCGCTTTTCTCCAAGTCCGGGTCGAGCTTTCGCAAGGTGGCGCTCGTTGAATTCCCGGCGCCGGGAATGTGGTCCCTTGTGTTTCTTTCCCAGCCGCCCGGTGGCGATGTGGTGAAAAAATTGCCGCAGGGCGAGCACGTGTCGGCGTTCATGCCTTGCACGCCCAACCCGACTACCGGATTCTTTTTCTACGTGAAGCGGAGCGACCTGATCGAACTCGATATTACGGTTGAAAATGCGATGACGTTGTTGATCTCCGCCGGCATGGTTCAGCCGGACAGCGAGGCACAGAAAAAACTCGCTTCGCTTGCTGCCACTGCAAAGGCAGCCCAAGCCGCTCGCAAGACCGAAACGGTTCAGTGACTAGCCGGCACGGATCAGTTTGATCGCCTCGTCTTTCCCGAAGAGATAAAGCAGTTGCCGTAAAGCTTCGCCGCGTGGAGTCGCGAGAGTTGGGTCGCGACCCAGCACGAGCGCGGCATCGTCGCGCGCCGCGCCGAGATACTGTCCGTGCAACTCGGGGCGTGCAATCCGGAAGCCTGGGTAGCCGCTTTGCCGCGTTCCCAACACGTCGCCTTCACCGCGAAGTCGCAGGTCTTCTTCGGCGATTCGGAAACCGTCTTCCGTTTCGCGCAGAATGGCGAGACGCGCCTTTGCGATTTCTCCGAGCGGCGTCTTGTAAAGAAGCAAACAGGTCGAGGCGCCAGTTCCTCGACCGATGCGGCCGCGCAGTTGGTGAAGCTGGGCAAGCCCGAAGCGTTCGGAGTGCTCAATGACCATAATTGTCGCTTCCGGCACATCAACGCCGACCTCGATGACGGTTGTTGCAACAAGCAGTCGGGTCTCGCCAGCGGCAAAGCGGGCCATCGCGGCGTCCTTGTCCGCTCCCTTCATGCGTCCATGAACAAGGTCGACTTCGTGCCCGAATTTGTTGCGCAAGGCCTCAAAGCGCGCCTGGGCAGCAGCGAGGTCGATCTTTTCGGACTCTTCGACCAGCGGGCAGACCCAATAGGCGCGTTTGCCTTCCGCGATCACGCGGCCGACTGCGTCCTCAACCTCTTCAAGTCGCGACAAGGGAATAGTCCGGGTATCGATTGGTTGGCGGCCCGGAGGCTTTTCGCGCAGTTCGGAAATATCCATGTCGCCGAAAAAGGTCAGGACGAGCGTGCGTGGAATTGGCGTCGCGGTGAGAACGAGCACGTCCACCGCTTCGCCCTTCTGTGTCAGCGCCAGCCGCTGGTGAACGCCAAAGCGATGCTGTTCGTCGACCACGGCGAGCGCGAGGTCATGGAAGGCAACGTCTTCCTGGAAAAGCGCGTGGGTGCCGATCAGAAGGTCGATATCGCCAAGCACAAGTCGGTCCAGGATCTCTTTGCGAGCCGCCCCGCGTTCGCGCCCGGTCAAAATGGCCACGCGGAGGCCAGCGGCTTCGGCCAGGGGCGCGATCGTTGAGAGATGCTGACGCGCGAGGATCTCAGTTGGCGCCATGAAGGCCGCTTGCCGTCCGGCCTCGATGATGGCAGCGGCCGCTGTGAGCGCCACCACCGTCTTTCCCGATCCAACGTCGCCCTGCAAAAGCCGCAGCATGCGCTGCGGACGAGCCAGGTCGGTGATGATGTCGTCCACCGCTTTTCGCTGCGAATGGGTGAGGGCGTATGGCAGCGCCTTTAGAATGCGCGCACGCAAACGTCCTTCGCTGGCGGAGCCGCGACCCGCCTGCCGACGCATGTGCGCCCGAACAAGCGCAAGCGCGAGCTGACCGGCAAACAGTTCGTCGTATGCAAGTCTGGTCCAGGCCGGATTTTCCGGAGCGATATCCGTGGGTGCGGTTGGTCTGTGCAGACTACGCAATGCCTGGGCGAAGGGAGGGAACTGCTCGCGCGCGACCCAGGTCTCGTCCTGCCATTCCGCCAGGTCTGGGACGCGCGCCAGTGCGCCGTCCATCGCGCGCCGCACATTGCCAAGTGCCAGACCTTGGGTCAGCGGATAGGTCGGCTCGACAAGCGGCAGCGTGGCGAAGCCGGCCTCATCCACGACGCGGTCGGGGTGCACCATCTGTAACGTGCCGTCATAGAATTCGACTTTGCCGGAGACATAGCGGGTTTCTCCGACCGGCAGCAGCTTCTCCAGATAGTCCCGACGTGCATTGAAATAAGTGAGCGTGAGATCACCTGTGTCGTCATGCGCATAAATCCGATAGGGCGCGCGTGAACGGTGGGGCGGGGATGGTCGGTGCTTGTCGACCGTCACAGCGACGGTAACGATCTGGTCCGGCAGCGCGTCTCGCAATTTTGGCCGTGCGCGCCGGTCGATGACCCCTGACGGCAAGTGGAATAACAGATCGACGACGCGTGGAGCCTCGCGATCGAGCAGATGGGCATAAAGCTTCTCCAGTTTCGGCCCCACCCCAGGCAGGCTGGTGAGCGCAGCAAACAAGGGATTGAGGACGAGTGGCCGCATCGGCGCATGCTGGCGC
>Ga0310886_10000412_pt1 | contig 11343 bp, 10 predicted proteins | sample T60D3metaG_FD_202511 | JGI IMG/M metagenome (GOLD analysis project Ga0310886, IMG submission 202511) | Lab incubated soil microbial communities from West Virginia University Organic Research Farm, Morgantown, WV, United States - T60D3 | ecosystem: Environmental > Terrestrial > Soil >...
TCACCGATTGGAGCCAGAGTCAAGTTGATCTGGCAGTCTGGTGATGTGACGCCAAAAATCTGACCAGGAAGGGGGTGACTACAAGATGGCCGAGGTGAAATTGCAGGAAGGTGAGTCGATCGAGAGCGCGTTACGCAGATTCAAGCGCAAGGTGCAGCAGGAAGACATCATCAAGGACATCAAGAAGCACTCCTTTTACCTGAAGCCGGGTGACAAGCGTCGAGCAAAACAGGCGCTCGCCCGGAAGCGCAATCGCAAGAAGATGCGCCGGGAAACGGAGTAACCAGCCCGGGCGCATGTGATAAATTACGGGCGCCTTACCTAAGCCGCGCGCGGAGCGCGCAAAAGAGAAACCGTCACCAGCCAAGGGCGAAGACCTTGGCTGGTCTTTGTAAGAGATTATCGACGCAGGGGACCTAGCGAATGGAAATCGTCGAACGCACTGTGAGTGATGTGACCGTGCTCGATCTCAAGGGCAAGATGACCCTGGGCGAGGGCGACGAGTTGCTGAAGGACAAGATCAACAGCCTGCTCGCTTCCGGCAAGAAGAAGCTGTTGCTGAACCTCGAAGCTGTTCCCTATATCGACAGCGCGGGCCTCGGCGAAGTGGTTCGCACCTACACCACGGTGAGCCGGCAGGGCGGCAGTTTGAAGCTGCTCAACCTGACCAAGCGCATCGAGGACCTGTTGTCGATCACCAAGCTGTTGACGGTGTTCGACACGTTCGATTCCGAGGCGGAAGCGGTCAAGAGCTATAAGTAAGGCTGTTTTTGTCAGTGACGACTCGGTCAACGGCGGCGAGCCTGTTCGTTTCGCTGCGACCGGATCAGTGGACCAAGAACCTCATCGTTTTTGCCGCACTGATTTTCGCCGTCAAATTGCTCGATCCGGCCGCCACGGCGAAAGCCTCGGCGGCCTTTTTGATTTTCTGCGGGTTATCGGGCGCCGTGTATTTGATCAACGACGTCGCGGACCGCGAACAGGATCGGCTGCATCCGATCAAGAAGATGCGGCCGATCGCATCCGGAGACTTATCGCCCAGCACCGCCGTAATCGCGGCGGTCGTGTTGAGCGCGATCGCGCTGGCCGCGGCCTTCTGGCTGCGGCCGGCCTTCGGGGTGGCGGCCGCCGCTTACCTCGCGTTGTTCGTCGTCTATACCCGCTCGCTGAAGCACATCGTCGTCCTGGATGTGATGACGATCGCCATCGGCTTCGTGCTGCGGGCGGTGGCGGGAGGATTGGTGATTAGCGTGCACATCAGTAACTGGTTGCTGGTCTGCACGATGCTCGGGGCGTTGTTCCTGGGCCTGGCGAAGCGGCGTCACGAGATTACGCTGCTCGCGGGGGGCGCAGGCGGACATCGCCGAATTTTGGAGGAGTACGACCCGTACTTGCTCGATCAGATGATCGGTGTAGTGGCGGCGGCGACGATGGTCGCCTACATCATTTACTGCGCGAGCCCTGAAACGCACGCTTCCTTCGGCACCGAATGGATGGTGCTGACGACACCGTTTCCGATCTATGGCCTGTTTCGATATCTCTACCTCGTGCACCGCAAGGCTGGCGGGGGAAGTCCATCGGACATGCTGTTCGAAGATCGGCCGTTGCTCGCGTGCGTCTTGCTTTGGGGCATCACGTCGGTTGTGATCATCTATCGACCGTTCGGATCGTAAGAGGTTATTGGCACGATCTAAGGTCGCACTGCTGAAAACGTCGCCGGCGACGGTCCGCGCGGACACGCACGCCGTGATGAACCTGGCCGGCTATCAGGACGTCCTTGCCAAGGACGCGGATACCGCGCTGAAGGTCAACATCTCCTGGCATTTCTTCTTTCCCGGCTCGTCGACCACGCCATGGCAGCTCGACGGCGTGATCCAGGCGATGAAGAAGGACGGCTACAAGCCGGAGCTGATTCACGCCTGTCACAACCGCACCGTCGTCATCGACGCGCACCTCGGTGAGACCGAAAACAAGCAGCTGCCGGTCGTGCAGGCGCACGGCCTGCGGAACATCCATCTCTATGAAGGCGACGAGCCGTGGATCAACATCCGCGACGCGGTCGGCGATCTGGCGGACAAGTTCCTCTGCCTGAACGACGTCTACCCCGACGGGTTCATGATCCCGAAGCGGTTCATCGGCGAGAACATCCTGCACCTGCCGACGGTGAAGACGCACGTGTTCACGACCACCACCGGCGCGATGAAGAACGCGTTCGGCGGCCTGCTCAACGAGAAGCGGCACTGGACGCATCCGGTGATCCACGAGACGCTCGTCGATCTGCTGATGATCCAGAAGAAGATCCATCGCGGCGTGTTCGCGGTCATGGACGGCACCTTCGCCGGCGATGGCCCGGGGCCGCGCTGCATGGTGCCGCACGTCAAGAACGTCATGCTCGCCAGCGCCGACCAGGTGGCGATCGACGCGGTCGCCGCGAAGCTGATGGGCATGGATCCGATGTCGATCAAGTACATCCGGATGGCGCACGATCTCGGCCTCGGCTGCGGCGATCCGCGGGACATCGAGATCGTCGGCGATCAGGATGCGGCGAAGGAGAACTGGCAGTTCACGGGCCCGTTCAAGAAGATGACCTTCGCGTCGCGCATGCAGCACCACATCTACTGGGGGCCGCTCAAGAAGCCGATCGAGTGGTCGCTCAAGACGGTGCTGGCGCCGTGGGCCTACATCGCCAGCGTCATCTATCACGACAGCATCTGGTATCCACTCAACGCGGAGAAGCAGATCAAGCAGGTGCTCGACAGCCCGTGGGGACGGCTGTTCGAAAACTGGGAGCACCTGACGCCAGACGACAACGGTTTTCCAAGCGTCGGTGAAGCGCCGGGCGCGATTACGCGCGCCGGCATGCACGCCTTCAAACAATCATTGGGCATTCTCGGCACCTGCATCACGGAAGCGCCGGAGTTTGCCAGCCGCCGGCGGCACACCAAGCCGCACGAGGTCACGCGATGAGCGAGTTCACCATCCGGTCAGAGTCGGTCGACGTCGAGCAGATCATGAAACAGATCCGCCAGCGCGTGCTCGAGAAGCGCGGCGCCGACTACACCGAAGATCAAATCCGCGAGCTGGCCTCGGTGCGGCTCGAAAAGTTCCTCGATCCCAAGAACCTGCGCTCCGACCTGCTGGAGCAGTTTCGCAAGAGCCGTCCGTCGTTCGCCGCCGATACGCATCCGTCGAAGACGCAAGCGCCCTACACCTTCGACGATCAGACGCTGTTCGCGTCGCATCGCGGCTTCATTCGCTTTGCGCGCAAGCTGCTGAACCCGTTTCTGAAGCTGCTGTTCAACTCGAACGTGTTGAATCAGGTCCTGCACACGCAGTCGAAGTTCAACGTCGAGCTTCTGAAGCGCGATGTGCACCGCAAGGTCGAGCGCTCCGAGTGGAATTCGCTTTACTACGAGGTGCTCCACAACCTCGTGCTCGAAACCACGCGCATGGGCATCGAGGTGCAGAACCTGCGCATGAAGGTCGAATCGCTGTCGAGCCGCCTCGACTTCAGCGAGCGCCGCGTGCGGGCGCTCGAAGGCGTGGTGCAGTACCGGCCCGAGGTCGTGCACGGATCCGATCGCCGCGACGAACGCGACGAGGTTCACACGCCGGCGCCGCAGGCGTCCGCCGGATCGGGATCGGTCGAAGGATTCGTTCCTGCCGGAGGCGGCGGTGGCGGCCAGCCCGGTCCGGGTGATGGCAGCGCGCGACGCCGCAGGCGTCGTCGTCGCGGACGGCGCGGAGGGCAAGGTGCCGAAGGTGGTCAAGGTGCCTCGGGTGCCTCGGGTGCCTATGGTGCCTCAGGTGCCTCGGGTGCTCAGGGCACCCAAGGTGCACAGGGTGCTGGGCCGGAAGACGCGGAAGCGTACGAGGCCGGTGAATCCGACGGACCGGATGACGGCGAGGAGTTCGAGAACGGCGACGAGATGAGTGCCGGCGGCGAATCGGATTCAGGATTCTCGAGCGCACCCGAAGCCTACGCACCTGAGGCACCCGAAGCACCTCAGGCACCTCAGGCACCCCAGGCACCCCAGGCACCCCAGGCACCTCAAGTCTCCCAGGCACCTGATCTTCCTGAAGTGCCTGCGATTCCTGAGACGCTCAAGACGCCCGAACCGGGCGACGACGATCTGCAGTGAAGGTTGCGATCGTTGTCCAGCGGTACGGCGCCGACATCAACGGCGGCGCCGAGCAGCATGCCCGCTATGTTGCCGAGCACCTGGCCAAGCACGTCACGGTCGAGGTACTGACGACGTGCGCGCATCGAGACTACATTTCGTGGAAGAACGAGTTCCCGCCGGGTCGTGAAATCATTCACGGCGTCCCGGTGCACCGCTTCCCCGTGTCGGTCGAGCGCGATCCCACCGAGTTCGCGAAGTGGTCGACGAAAGTGTTCACGCAGAAGCATTCGCTCGGTGACGAGCTCGCATGGCTCGAGTCGGAGGGACCGACAAGCCCGGCGCTGATCGAACACATTACGGCGCACGAAGCCGACTACGACTTCTTTATCTTCTTCAGCTTCCGGTATCACCACTCGTATCACGGCTGCCGCGCGGTGGCGTCGAAGGCGATCCTGGTGCCGACGGCGGAGCGCGACAGCGCGCTCGGACTCGGCATCTATCCGCCGATCTTCCGCGGCGTGCGCGCCTTCATGTACAACTCGCTCGAAGAGCGCGCGCTGATCCAGGGTGTGTCGAACAACCAGCCGGTGCCCGGCGTGGTGGTCGGCATCGGCTCGGAAATTCCCGAGCGCTCGAACGGCGGGCGGTTCCGGCAGAAGTTCGAGATGCGCGATCGCTTCGCGATCTACGTCGGCCGTATCGACGAGAACAAGGGCTGCGCCGAGCTGTTCGATTTCTTCGAGCACTACAGCGCGTCGGTCGTCGACGGCATGCACCTCGTGCTGATCGGCACCGCGCACATTCCGATTCCGACGCATCCGCGCATCCATCACCTCGGCTTCGTCGACGATCAGGACAAGTACGATGCGATGGCGGCGGCGGAGCTCCTGATCATGCCGTCGTATCTCGAGAGCCTGTCGATGGTCGCGCTCGAAGCGTGGGCGATGGGCAAGCCGGTGCTCGCCAACGCGAAGTGCGACGTGCTGCAGGGCCAGTGCATTCGCAGCAACGCCGGCCTGTTCTACGAGAACTTCGACGAGTTCGCCGAGGCGCTGCGCGCGATCGACATGACACCCAGCCTGCAGGCGGCGCTCGGCCGCAACGGGCGCGCCTTCTTCGAGCGCCATTACGCGTGGCCGGTGATCGAAAAGAAGTACGTCGACATGCTCACCCAGCTGTCGAAGGAATCGGCGCCGCGAAAGATGGAGCCGGCGCCGGGCTGGTTCACGCGCCGCCGTAAATCACAGCTGCCTGCCGATTCGATCGTGAAGAACCTGCCGGCGGGGGCATACCGAGAACCGGCCAAGGCAGAAGGCGATCGGAAGGCCGAAGGCAGAACGCAGAAGGCAGAAGTGATGCGTTCCGAGCCGAGGCGCGATTTCCAACGTGACCCGCGCGGACCTCGCCCGGAGTCGCGGCGACCCGATCAGCAGCAACCCTTCGACTCGCGCTCCGGTCGCGCTGCGACTGGAGCGCTCGCTCAGGGCAAGCAACAGCAACGTCCGGCGCAGCAGCAGCGTCCGCAGCAACAGCGGCCACAGCAGCAACAACAGCAGCAGTCGCGACCGCCGCAACAGCAGCAGCGCCCACCTCAGGAGCCACGTCCAGAGGGAGGCCAGCCACCGCGTCCGGAAGGTGATCGGCAGCGTGATCAGCGGCGCGGGCGACCGCATCGCCGCGGGCGCAGGCCCGGTGGCGGCGGCGGAGGCGGCGCACGGTAGCGGCCACAGATGGCACAGATAAACCGCATGAGGCCCGCCGTCCATCAGGTGCTCGCGACCCTTGGCTACGGCGACGCCATCGGTCACGAAGTGCTGGGTATCCAGCGCGTGCTGCGCGGGGCCGGCTACGAATCGGAGATCTTCGTCCAGACGGCGGAACCGCGTGTCGAGGATCTGACGCTTCACTATTCCGATCTGAAAGAAGCGAGCCACCCCGACAACATCCTGATTCACCATTTCTCGATCGGCTCGCGGGCGTCGCGGCTGGCTTACGCGCTGCCCGATCGAATGGTGCTCGTCTACCACAACATCACGCCGCCGGAGTATTTCGTCGACATCAACAAGGAGCTCGTCCGCCTGTGCTTCAGGGGCCGGCGCGAGCTGGCGCTCTACAAGTCACGCTGCGACCTCGCCCTCGGCGACTCCGAATACAACCGCCAGGAGCTCGACGCGCTCGGATTCTCGCCCACCGGTGTCTTGCCGGTGGTACCCGGATTCGATCACCTGCAGGCGGCCGATTCGCGCACCGCCGGAGCGTTTGCGGATGACTGGGTCAACGTGCTGTTTGTCGGGCGCGTCATCCCGAACAAGCGCTTCGAAGATCTGATCCGCGCCTTTCATGCCTACAAGACCTTCTTCAATCCGCGATCGCGGCTGCTGCTCGTTGGCTCGCATGCGGGATTCGAGCGCTACGTGGCCATGCTCCACGGAATGATCGCCCGCCTCGACTGCCGCGACGTGCACCTCGTCGGCCATGTCTCGAACGAAGAACTGACGGCTTATTACGAGGTCGCCGACATCTTCGTATCGGCCAGCGAGCACGAGGGCTTTTGCGTGCCGCTCATCGAATCGTTTTACATGGGCGTGCCCGTGCTCGCCTACGCGGCCACGGCGGTGCCCTCGACGATGGATGGCGCCGGCATTTTGTATACGGACAAGGATCCGATGCACCTGGCGGCGCTCATCAACGCCGTCACCGAGGATCGCGACCTGGTCGATCGCGTCGTTGACGGGCAGTACGCGGCGCTGGCGCGCCTTGAAGCGAAAGATTTTGCCGCGACCTTGCTGGAGCATGTGGACACCGTGTTCGCATCGCCGCGCAAGCCGCAGCCGGACATCGCCTTCGATTTCTGGGATCAAGTCACGCAAGCGGAGGCGTTCGACGAGCTCAAGGCGCATCGCCCTTCCGCTTTCCTGGCTCTCCCGCCGGACCCGGGACCCGACGCGCCTCAATGATCGTCAATCAATGGGTGCCGGCGGCGCACAAGGGTGACGCCATTGGCGACTCGGCTCGCCGGGTGCGCGCGCTGCTCAGGGAGATGGGCCATCAGTCCGAGCTCTACGCGATGACCATCGACGACAACCTCCGCGACGACGTCATTCCGTGGACCGACGCGGGGGCCCGGCGCGGCGACCTGACGATCTTTCACTTCGCGCTGGTGTCGCCGATGACGGCGGAGTTCGCGCGGCTGCGCTCGGGCCGCGTCCTGCAATATCACAACGTGACGCCGGCCCATTACTTTGCCGGCTACGATCCGGCGATCTTCCGCCTGGCGATGCTCGGACGCGAGGATCTGAAATCGCTGGTCGGTCATACCGACGTCGCCCTCGGCGACTCGGAGTACAACCGGCGCGAGCTCGAGGCGCTCGGCTTCAGCAACACCGGTGTGTTTCCGATCGCGATCGATACCGGGCGCATTACCCGCGCGCCGCGCCGGCCGGCACTCGAAAAGCTGCTCGAGGACGAGAACTGGCCGAACTTCCTGTTCGTTGGGCGCATCGTGCCCAACAAGAAGATCGAAGACCACATCAAGCTCGCCGAACACTACAAGCGCTACGTGTCGGAGCAATACCGCTTCGTGTTCGTCGGCAAAACCGACGCCACGCCGAAGTATTACGATGCGGTGCAGGCGCTGATTGCCCAATTCCGAATGCCGCCGGGACGCTTCATCTTCACGGGCCCGGTGCCCGACGTCGACCTGGCCACCTACTACCGGATGGCAAGCGTGTACATTTCTCTCTCCGAGCACGAAGGATTCTGCGTGCCGCTGCTCGAAGCCATGGCCGCGGATGTTCCAGTGCTGGCTTATTCATCGGCGGCGGTGCCGGACACGCTGGGCGGCGCCGGCGTGCAGTTCGCGCCGAAAGACCTCGAATACGCGGCTGAGCTCCTGGGTGAGCTCGTCTACAACGACAATTTGCGGACGCAGGTCATTGCCGGCCAGCGCGCCAGGCTTGCCGACTTCGGCGATGCTCGCATCCGCAAGGAGCTTGAAAGGCTGACATCGTGAAGATTGCCTTCATCGTGCAACGTTACGGCGCCGAAATCCTCGGCGGATCCGAGTATCACTGCCGGCTGATCGCCGAGCGGCTCGCGCTCAAGCACGACGTCGAGGTGCTGACGACGTGCGCGCAGGACTACGTCACGTGGGAGAACCACTACCCCGAGGGGAACGATCGCATCCGCGGCGTCACGGTGCGGCGCTTCAAGAACGCGCACCCGCGTGACATCGCGACGTTCAACCAGTACTCGGACTGGATCTTCCACAACCCGCACACGCGCGAAGACGAGATGTCGTGGCTCGAGCAGCAGGGCCCGTGGTGCCCGGCGCTGATCGAGTACTTGAACCGCACTCATCGCCAGTACGAGGCGCTGATCTTCTTCACGTATCTCTATGCGCCGACGGTGCTCGGTCTCGAGATCGATCCGTCGCGCAGCATCCTGGTGCCGACGGCGCATGACGAGCCGGCGATCAAGCTCTCGATCTACAAGGAGATGTTCAAGAAGGCGGCGGCGGTCGCGTTCAACACCGAGGTCGAGAAGAATTTCCTCAAGACGACGTTCGAGTTCCGGAGCGTGGCCGAAGAGACGGTCGGGTGCGGCGTGGACCTGATGCAGGACCAGGCGCAGCCGGACGATCCGGAGCCGGAAGACGAAGAGGAAATCCACAAGCGCCTCGCCCCGCACCTGCGCATGCGCGGCGCGCAGTTCCGGCGGCGTCACCGTTTGCAGGGACAATTCCTGCTCTACGGCGGCCGCATCGACGCCGGCAAGGGTTGCGAAGAGCTGATCGAGTACTTCACGAGCTACAAGGAGCAGGGCGGCGAGGCGCAGCTGGCGCTGATGGGCGTGAAGCTGATGCAGCTGCCGGAAGTGCCCTGGGTCCGATTTGCGGGACTGCTCTCCGAACGCGAACGGTTGCAGGCCCTCGAGGCCGCGACGATCGTCGTCGTGCCGTCGCCGTTCGAGAGCCTGTCGCTGCTGGCGCTCGAAGCGATGGCGGTCGGCACGCCAATTCTCTGCAACGCGCGCGCCGACGTGCTGGTCGAGCACTGCGTGAACAGCAACGCCGGGTTGTTCTACCGGGATCGCGACGAGTTCGTGGAGTGCACGAAGCTGCTGCTCGTGGACGATCGCCTGCGCGACCGGATGGGCCGCAACGGCAAGGAATACGTGAAGAAGAATTACCGCTGGGACGTGATCATGCAGAAGTACGACAAGCTCATAGGGTCCCTACGGCGGTAACTTGAAGTTGGCAGTTGGCAATTGGCCGGTTGGCAGTTGAGTTATGAAGTTACTAGTTGCTGCGCTCCTGATGTTTCAGTTCGGGCCGCGGCCTGCCCTGAGCGAGCCAGGCATTGCGCAACGCGATGCCCGGCGAGTCGAAGGGGCACCGTTAGCGCCGGCCGAGACGCTGATCGAGCCGGAGATGCTGCGGACCATCGCGCGGTCATCGGTCGAGGGTCCGTCGGTACGCGTCGTTCAAGGCAGCGATGCCGCCGCCGGAGAAATCGCGGTCGTGTGTGGCGCCTATTGCGAGCCTGCGGAGTGGGCGTTGAAGAAGCTGGGGCCCGCGATCGACGCGAAGCAGATCCCTCGACCGGCGCGGACCATTCGCATCGTCACCGTCGAGGCCCCGCGGCCGAACACGAAGGCCGCCATATTCATCGCGCCGTCGTCGGGCCGGACGCTGCAAGTGGTTCGCAGTCTCTGGTCGGCATCTTCAATCACCGATGAAGTGGTCGAAGTGTTCGCGCGTCAGGCCGTCACCATCGTCGATGCGCGACCGTTCGAGCAAGCTGGTCAACCACGATGGGGCGCGGCAATTCCGATCACGACAATCGTTCCCCCCGCTGACGCGACCGATCTCGATCGCTCGTCGTTTGTCGCTGCCGCGTCGGCATACTTTCTGGCGACGCTCCCCAATGCCGGCTCGGAAGCTCTGCTATCGCACCTCACGGTCGGCGCGCATGCGCGGCTGGCCGAAGACGGACGCAGGGCCGTCGCGCAGATGGGCAGCCAGCAGCGCGCCAGCGCCGAGGTGCTGATCATGTTCGGCCAGGCGATCGAGCGAGAGCAGCGGCGGATGCGGTCGTTCGAGAGGTTCATGCCGGCGCCCGTCGATCCGATGCTGCACAGCCGCATCCTCGACATGGAGAAGAGCATCACGAGCGTCTGGACCAGCATGGGCATTACCAGCTCGCCGTTCGTGCCCGCCGCCGAGAGAATTCGCGGCCGTGGCGGTGAAGATCGCCGCATCGTCACACGCGCCGGAACCGGGCCGCTGCCGACACCCGAGCCGCCGACGGCGATGCTGAAATTCCCGAACGTGGACGTCGTGATCTACGAGCTCGGCAACTTCATCGACGGCAAGCGATCGATTAGCGACATTCGTGACGCGGTTTCGGCGGAGTTCGGCCCGATCGCGTTGCCCGTCGTGGTGGATTACTTCGAGCGGTTGGCGAAAGCCGGCGCAGTTTCGATCAAATAGGCCACCGATTAGACACCGATTTCAACACCGATTAGTTAGACGGAGACTGATGATGCGAATTGTGGCTGCGGCAATTGTCGTCGTATTGGCCGGCGCGGGCTCCTCGGCGCAGCCGGCCAAGCCGATCGTCTACGTCCTGTCGACCGGCGGCACGATTGCGGGCTCCGGCTCTTCGGCGACCGACCTGTCGAACTACAAGCCCGGCGCCATCCTCGGCGAGCAGCTCGTGAAGGCGGTGCCGCAGATCAGCCAGATTGCCGACGTTCGAGTCGAACAGATTGTGAACGTCCGCAGCTCGGACCTCACGATTGAAAACTGGCTGACGCTCGCCAGGCGCATCCAGGCGATTCTCAAGGAGACGCCGTCGGTATCTGGATTCGTGGTCACGTCGGGCACGAACACGCTCGAGGAGACCTCGTACTTTCTGAACCTGACCGTGCGCTCGGACAGGCCGGTGGTGCTGGTTGGCGCCATGCGACCGGCGACGGCCATCTCCGCCGACGGGCCGTTGAACCTGCTCAATGCCGTGAAGACGGCGATCGCTCCCGAATCGCGCGGCAAAGGCGGACTGATCGTGTTGAACGACGAAATCAACGCCGCTCGGGACACGACGAAGACAAATACGCTGCGGGTGGAAACATTCCGCGCACCGGAGCTCGGCATTCTCGGCTACGTCGACGAAGACCGCGTGAGCTATTACCGCGCCACCACGAAACGGCACACGCT
>Ga0310886_10000415_pt1 | contig 11333 bp, 10 predicted proteins | sample T60D3metaG_FD_202511 | JGI IMG/M metagenome (GOLD analysis project Ga0310886, IMG submission 202511) | Lab incubated soil microbial communities from West Virginia University Organic Research Farm, Morgantown, WV, United States - T60D3 | ecosystem: Environmental > Terrestrial > Soil >...
CACGGATTGGACGTGACGGATCTTGTGGTGAAGGAATTTGACAAGCAGAACAAGTGAGCGATTCTGAAAATGGCGTGTAGGCATGGCGGGTCCTGCTCTGCTCCGGCGAGTGCTCAAGCCGCATGGCTTGTCAGCGCTCGGCTGTGCAACTTGGTCCATTCCGGACTGCGTCAGAACGGACCTGCGAACAGTGCTCACCGTCGCTACAGCGACCGCGCTTCCGCGCCATGCGATCCCTCGCAAGTCGCAGGCAAGACCCGCCATTTCTCTCATCGAGGGAGGGGAGAAAGACGAGGTCGTAGTTACCAGGAGGTTTCGCGATGGCCGTGATGGAACAAGCCGAGATCCAAGCGCTCCTGCCGCATCGCTATCCGTTTTTGCTCGTTGATCGCGTGTTGGAACTCGAACCGGACCGGCGCATCGTCGGCATCAAGAATGTGACGGCCAATGAGCCGTTTTTCCAAGGCCACTTCCCCGGACGTCCGGTCATGCCCGGTGTGCTGATCCTCGAAGCCATGGCGCAGGTCGGCGGGCTCCTCGCGTTCAAATCCTTGGGCCCTACCAGCAAACCGGTGGTGTACTTGACCGGCGTCGATGGGGCCAAGTTCCGGAAGCCGGTTGTGCCGGGGGACAGGATCCGCTTCGAAATCGACGTGCTGAAAAAACGGTCACCGTTCTGGAAGATGGCAGGGAAGGCGTACGTCGAAGCTGAATTGGTATGCGAAGCGGAAGTCACCGCCATGGTGACGGAAGAAAAAGCGTGAGAAACGTCACGCATCATTAAGCCCTGGAGGTATCGCGTGCAAATTGATCCCCATGCCATTGTCCACCCCAAGGCGAAGTTGGCGGACGACGTCGTCGTCGGACCGTTTTGTGTGGTGGGAGAACACGTGACGATTGGCAAAGGCACAAGGCTGTTGTCGCACGTGACGGTGGAGGGTTGGACGGACATCGGCGAGCGGTGCGAACTGCACCCGTTCGTCTCCATCGGCGGCCCCCCCCAGCATCTCGGATACAAGGGGGAACCGACGAAAGTGGTGCTGGGCGACGACAATGTCTTTCGCGAATATGTGACCGTCAACCGTGCAACGGTGCAGGGCGGCGGGGTGACCTCGATCGGCAACAAGAATTTTCTTATGGCCTACTGCCACGTCGCGCACGATTGCCGGCTGGGCAACTCCCTGATTATGGCGAACGCGGCCAGCCTTGCTGGACACATCACGATCGGCGACCATGCCATCATCGGCGGCTTGTCCGGCATCCATCAATTCGTCCGAATCGGCGCCTATTCCATGGTCGGTGGTTGCTGTGCGCTCGGGCAGGACCTTCCGCCCTTCATGCGGGCAGCGGGCGGCTATCGGGCCAGGATGTACGGGCTCAATTCCGTTGGCCTACGGCGCCACGGGTTCTCCCCCGACCGGGTCGCGGTCCTCAAGCGGGCGTATGACATCCTCTTCCGATCGGGGCATCGCACGGCCGAAGCCGCTCGGCTGGCCAAGGCGGAGTTCGGCGATCAGCCGGATGTGATGGCGGTCCTGGCCTTCCTCGAAGGCACCAAGCGGGGGATTTGCCGATCGATGGGTAAGGACGAAGACGACGAGGAATAGTCCATGGCGCAGGCGCCTCAGGTCGGCAGCGGCGAACGGCTGGGCCTCATAGCCGGCAACGGCCGGTTTCCGATCATCTTCGCGGATAACGCACGAAAACTTGGCTACCATGTGTCCGCCGTGGCGCATGAGGGAGAAACCGATCCCGACTTGGCGAATCATGTCGACTGCATCCATTGGATCAAGATCGGCCAGCTCAACAAACTGATCAACGCATTCAAGAACGACCAGGTGCACCAGGCGGTCATGTTGGGCGGGATCAAGAAGACGCACGTCTTCACCACCGTTCGCCCGGATTTCCGCGCCCTGGCGCTGGCCGCCCGGCTGGCGCTGTGGAAGGACGACGATATTCTCCGTGAAATCGCCAAGGAGTTGGAGAAGGAAGGGATCACGATCTGCGAGTCCACATTCGGCCTTGAGGGCATTCTCGCCGACGAAGGTCCGTTGACCGCGCGGGTTCCGAGCGAAAAAGAGTGGGAGGACGTCCGGTACGGATGGGAGGTGGCCCACGACATCGGCCGGCTCGATATCGGCCAATGTGTCATCGTCAAGGACCGCGTGGTGGTGGCGGTCGAAGCGGTCGAAGGGACCGACGAAGCGATCAAACGCGGCGGCCACCTCGCGAAAGACGGTGCCGTCGTCGTCAAGCGATGCAAACCTCAGCAAGATCTACGCTTCGATCTGCCGGCCATCGGCCCGCGGACGATCGAGATCATGGCATCGGTGAACGCGTCGGTACTCGCCGTGGAGGCTGGCCGTACCATCATCATCGACCGCGATTTGACGCTCCAGAAAGCGGAGTCATCGCGTATCGCGGTGGTCGGCATCGTCAAGCCACCTTCCCAGAGTGGAGGAGCATAAGCCCGTGACACCATTGCGGGCAGGGGTGATCGGGGTCGGGCACCTCGGCCAGCATCATACCCGCCTCTACGCATCGCTTCCCGGTTCCCGCTTGGTCGGCGTGGTCGATCAATCGGGCGAGCGGGCACGAATGATTGCGGACAAGCACGGCGCCAAAGTCTTCCGCTCGATCGACGAGTTACTGGACCATATCGATGTCGTCAGTATCGCGGTGCCCACGTCGGCGCACTACGATGTCGCAAAAACCTGCTTACAAGCCGGTAAACACGTCCTGGTCGAAAAGCCCATCGCGGTCACCTCCACCGAAGCCCACGAATTGGTGCAACTGGCCGAGCAACGCGGCTGCAGGCTCCAGGTCGGGCACAGTGAACGATTCAATCCGATCATGCAGGTCATGCGGCCGCACATCGGGCGGCCGGTCTTTGTCGAGTGCCATCGTCTCAGCAGTTTCACGGATCGGGGTACGGACGTGGACGTGATTCTTGATCTGATGATTCACGACCTCGATATGGTGCTGTCCTTCAACCCCGGTGCCGTCGAAGACGTGCAGGCCGCGGGTGTGCCGGTCCTCTCGTCGACCATCGATATCGCCAATGCGCGCATCCAGTTTGCGAGCGGCTGTGTCGCCAATTTGACGGCGAGCCGGGTCTCGACGAACAAGATGCGGCGGCTCAGGTTGTTTCAGCGGGACAACTATCTGTCGATCGACTTTCACACCAGGCAAGGGATGATCTGCCGTCGTGAGGCGGGCACGGGCGTGCGCCCGTCGATCGTCATTGAGCAGCTGCGGGGGAGCGAGGAGGAGCCGCTGAAACTTCAGCTCGAATCGTTTCTTGCCGCCGTCGCGTCGGGAACCCGTCCGGTCGTCTCGGGGGAGGACGGCGCCGCCGCATTGGACCTCGCCCATCGCGTCCTGGAGGCCATCGAGCGATTCATCAGGCGGAATGAAGGCAATGCTGCTGTGTCGGCGTCCTCCTGACCCCCGGTCCGTCCATGCCACGAATCTTGATTATCACCGGTGAAGCCTCGGGAGATCTCCACGGGGCTCATTTGGCCAAGGCGATTGCCGCCCGTGATCCGAGCGCCCAGCTGGTCGGCATCGGCGGGCCTGGCATGAGGGCGGCCGGCGTCACCATGATACCGGGCGTGCCGCAATTGGACCTCGTCGGGTTAGTGGGACTCTCCGCTGTCCGTGCGATCATCCAGCGGGTGCTCGCGGTCCGGCGCGTGCTGAAAGCCGAGCCATGGGATCTCGTCGTCTTCATTGATAACCCGGGACTGAATATGCGTTTGGCGCGCATGGCCAAGGCTGCGGGACGCCGGGTGCTCTATTACATTGCACCACAAATATGGGCGTGGCGACCGGGACGCATGAAGTGGATTCAAGAACGAGTCGACCACGTCGTGGTGATACTCCCGTTTGAGCCGGATCTCTACAGACGTGCCGGCGTCCGCTGCACCTTCGTCGGTCATCCCTTGCTCGACTCGGTAGCGCCTGAATACGATCGTAATGCGCTTCGCCGTCGATTTAACTTGGAGGATTCGGCTCCGGTGATCGGACTGTTTCCCGGAAGCCGAGTGGCGGAAGTCAGCATGCTGCTCCCCATCCTCCTCGAGACCGCCAGGCGCCTGGCAGCGAATGACCCGAAAACGCAGTTTGTCCTGGCGCAGGCCTCTACGATTGACGATAATCTGCTCCACGCGCTGCTACAGCGCAGCCCCGTGCCCGTCACGGTGGTGAAGGATCAGGCCAGTGAAGTGATGGCGGCCTCCGATCTGCTGTTGGTCGCGTCAGGCACTGCTACGCTTCAGGCGGCAGTCGTCGGCACACCGATGGTCCTGCTCTATAGGACGACGCTGCCGACGTACTGGATCGCTCGTTGCCTGGTTCAAGTAAAATGGATCGGGCTGGTGAACCTCGTGGCCGGCCGCTCCATCGTGCCCGAGCTCATTCAAGACGAGGCGACGGCCGAGCGGCTGTGGCAGGAAGCGCGCCGTCTTCTGACCGATCGGCACGCGTATAATGACATGAAAGGCGGATTGCGGCAGGTTCGGGGCTTGCTCGGTGAACCGGGCGCCTCCGGTCGGGCCGCCGAAGTGGTGCTGGCAGAATGTCGAGCGTAGACCGACTCATACGGCTGGTTCGATATCTCAAACCCTACCGGTTCCGGTTGGGGGCGGCATTCGTGTGCTCTGCGCTGGTCGCCGCGCTCTCCGGGGCGTACGCCTGGCTGGTCAAACCGGTTCTCGACGAAATTTTCATCAACAAGAATGAAACGCTCCTGCTCATTTTGCCGGTGGCGCTGTTTGCCGTGTCGGTGCTCAAGAGCGCCTTCAGCTACGGCCAGAATTATCTCATGAACTATGTCGGCAATCAGGTCATCACCGACATCCGGCAGGAACTGTTCGGAAAAATGGTACGGTTGCCGGTGTCGTACCATGACGCCAATACCTCTGGACGCTTGGTGTCCCGAGTGATCAACGACGTGACCTTGATGGCGAACGCGATCGCCGGGGTGCTCAAGGACGTCTTTCAGCAGGGGCTGACGTTTCTCGCCATGCTGGGGGTGATTTTTTATCAGAATTGGAAGCTTGGCGGCATGTCCATCATCGTCATTCCCCTGGCCGTCGTGACCATGATGCGAATGGGGAAGCGGCTGCGCGCGCTGGGAAAGAGCGGCCAGGAGCAAATGGGAGACATGGCCTCTACTCTGCAGGAAACGCTGTCCGGCATCCGCATGGTGAAGGCCTATGGGCGGGAAACGGCTGAAGCGGAGCGGTTCAGAGAGAGCAACAGAGCGTTTCTCAGTACGACGATGAAGGCCATCCAAGTGTCCTCGTTGGGCTCTTCCCATATCGAGGTGATCGGCGTGGTGGGCGTGGCGGTCATTATCTGGTACGGCGGCTCGCTCGTTATCAGCGGGGACATGACGCCGGGAGCATTCTTTTCGTTTTTGGCGGCGATGTTCATGGTCTTTACGCCTCTCCGCCGGCTGTCCGGCTCCAACAACACCATCCAGCAAGCCTTGGCGGCGGCCGAGCGCGTCTATGGCGTCATCGACCTGGAAACCGAACAGGAGACCGATCGAGGCCAACTGGTGATGCCGCCGATTGCGCGGTCAGTCGTCTATCAGGATGTGACGTTTCTCTACGAAGGTCAGACGGTTCCCGCATTGTCGGACGTGGATCTGGTGATTCAAGCCGGTCAGATGGTGGCGGTCGTCGGCAGCAGCGGAAGCGGGAAAACGACGTTGGCCAATCTGCTTCCGCGGTTCTACACGCCGACGGCGGGGGCGGTGCTGGTCGATGGTGTCGATATCCAATCGTTCACGCTGGCCTCGCTACGGGCTCACATCGGCATCGTGTCTCAGGAAGTGGTCCTGTTCGACGATACCGTTTATAACAACATTGCCTTCGGACGACAGCAGGCGACGGAGGCCGAGGTGTTCCAGGCGGCCAAACTGGCCTACGCCCATGAGTTCATCGAACGCCTTCCTCAGGGATATACCACCATGGTCGGCGAGAGGGGCATCAAGTTGTCGGGAGGCGAGCGCCAGCGGTTGGCGATTGCCAGAGCCATTCTTCGCGATCCGCCTTTGCTCATTCTGGACGAGGCGACGTCGGCGTTGGACACCGAGTCGGAACGAGTCGTCCAACTGGCGTTGTCCAACCTCATGGCGCACCGGACGACCCTGGTGATTGCCCACCGTCTTTCGACGGTGCAACGGGCGGACCGGATCGTCGTCATGGATCGGGGCACCATCGTCGAAACGGGTACGCATGATGAGCTCTTGCTGCGTGGCGGTCACTACAAGCGGCTCCATGCCCTTCAATTCCAGGATGTGCCGAATGGGTAGCCGGTGGCTGGAACCGGTGGAGCGTTGGATGAAGCTCGCCGTGCTTCCGCCGGCCGGTGCCGCGGTGATTCGGGCACTGGGACGGTCCATGCGGATTGATACACGCGGCCATGAGGATGTCGACCGGCTGTACCGGGAAGGGAAGCGGGTCATCATCGCCTTCTGGCATGCCCGTCAGCTCATGATGCCGTTGACCTACCGGGGAACGCTCGCCCATATTCTGATCAGTCAGCATCAGGACGGTGAGATCATTGCGCGCATCATTGAACGGTTCGGGTTTCGGGCGGTTCGCGGATCCAGTACCAGAGGAGGCGTCGAAGCCCTGCGCGAATTGATACGACTGGGCCGTTCCGGAGTCGATCTTGTCGTCACCCCTGACGGACCGCAGGGGCCGCCGCAGGTCGTCAAAATGGGCGTGATCCAGCTCGCCCGGGCCGCGAGGCTTCCCATCATTCCCCTGGCGTTCAGCTGCTCAAAAAAAAACTCTTCGCGAGTTGGGATCGTTTCATGGTGCCGTATCCCTGGTCGCGCGGCCTCTTCCTGTGGGGGCCGCCCTTGTGGGTCCCCCAGGAAGCGGAGGCATCGGAGTTGGAAACCAAACGCCTCGAGCTGGAAGCGGCCTTAAATGCTCTGACCGCTCAAGCCGATGAGGCGTTCGCCCGGCCCTCGTCGTGTGGGTAAACGATCGATTGTTCTTTCTTGTCGCCCGATGTGGACCATCCTATACAATGGGCTGCTGCTCCTTGCGTCACCGGTGATTTTCGCCATTCTCCTTGCCAAGCCGCGCTGCCGGCGGGGATTTGCGCAACGGTTCGGCTTCAGGGCGCCCGACATTCGGCCCGATCACCGGCCGTTGATCTGGGTGCACGCAGTGTCGCTGGGCGAAGTGGTGGCGATCACGCCGCTGGTTCGCGAACTCCACCGTCGACATCCGGACTATCGCTTTGCGGTCTCCACCGCGACCGAGACCGGACGCGACGCCGTCGAGCAGCGGCTCTCTGACATCGCCGAACATGTGTATGCTCCGCTGGATTTTTCATGGGCCGTCTCGCGGACGATCGACCGCCTGCGGCCGGCGCTGTACGTGTTCATTGAAACCGAGTTGTGGCCCAATCTCCTGGGACACCTGTCACGCCGAGGGATTCCGGCGATCATGGTCAATGGCCGATTGTCGACCAAGTCCTACGCGCGCCAACACCGGCCGCCGATCCGCTGGCTGTACGCACCCATGCTGCGCTCGTTGCGATTGTGCCTGATGCAGTCTGATCGCGACGCCGAGCGGATCATCTCTCTCGGCGCCGACCCGCGTTCGGTGCACCGCACGGGCAACATCAAATTCGATCAGCCTCTGCCGGTCACCGAGCGGAAGGTCACGCGGGCGGATTTGGGTCTGGTCGAAGGGGCGCCGCTGCTGGTCGCCGGGAGCACGCACGCGGTGGAGGAAGAGATGCTGACGGACGCCTACACCGCGGTGCTCGTGCATCATCCGTCCGCGCAATTATTACTGGCTCCCCGCCATGTCGAGCGGGCCGACGCGGTTGAAGCGATGGTGCGCGCCCGCGGGCTGACGGTATGCCGCCGGAGCAAGCGCCATTGCCCGGACGAGTTAGGGGAATCGAAGCCCCAGGTCGTCATTCTCGATACCCGCGGAGAGCTGGCGGTGGTCTATCAGGAAGCCACGGTGGCTTTTGTGGGCGGCACTCTGGTTCCCGTAGGCGGTCACAATCTGTTGGAGCCGGCGTTCTGGGCCAGACCGGTGCTGTTTGGCCCCTACACCGACCATTGCGTGGAGATTGCCAATCTCCTCGTGCAGGCGGACGGCGGGAGGCGGGTGACGACGCCAGAGGAGTTGCAGGCACAGCTTCTGCGGCTGTTTGCCGACCATGACGAATGCGTCCGGATGGGACAAGCGGCCCAATCGATGGTACGGAACAACCAAGGAGCGCTCCAGGCGACCATCGAGGCCATCGATCATCAATTGGCCTCGGTCAGTGCCGGCCGTTCCCCGTCATGTTCGCCTGAATCCTTTCCGCTCATGGCAGGACGATAACGACACGGTGCTCACTCCCGGACAGAGACCGACGTGGTGGCTTTCTTGGGCGGCGGTGCCTTACGCGCTTGGCATCCGGCTCCGCACCTATGGGTATGAGCGCGGCTGGCTTGCACAACGGCAGCTGCCCGTGCCTGTGATCAGCGTCGGCAACCTCACCGTCGGGGGAACAGGAAAGACGCCGGTTGTGATTGAGACAGTCCAGTGGCTGCTTCAGGAAGGCAAACGGGTCGCGGTGCTCAGCCGTGGCTATCGGCGAACCGGCCGGGAGTCACAGCTGCTTGTGTCGGATGGCGTGCGAATCCTCACGAGGCAGGAAGAGGCCGGAGACGAGCCGTACCTCATTGCGCAGCGGTGTCCCCGTGCGGTCGTGGCCGTCGGGGCAGACCGGTATCAGCTGGGCCGGCAGGTCCTCGAAACGTGCCGGGTGGACTGCATCGTGCTTGACGACGGATTTCAGCATTTAGGCCTTCGCCGAGACGTCAATCTCCTGCTGGTCGATGCGACGGATGCGCAGGGTTTGGAGCAGGTTTTGCCGGCGGGCCGTCTGCGCGAGCCGATCACGGCGGCAGGCCGTGCCACGGCGGTCATTGTCACAAGAGCGGAACAGCCGGCCCAAGTGGACGACGTCCTGAACCGGCTGCGGTCCGCCGTCGATCCCATGCCGCCCACGGCACAGGTCGTATTCAGGTCCGGAGAGATCGTGTCGCTGTCGGCAGCAGGAACCCGTCCTGGCGGGTGGTGTCAGGGAAAACGAGCGTTCTTGGTGAGCGGCGTGGGGCACGCGCAATCATTTCGGAACACGGCGGAGGATTTAGGTCTCACGGTGCTTGACGAGGTGACCTTTCCCGATCATTACAGGTATACCGCGCAGGACGTCGGCAGGCTCGCAGAGAGAGCCGCCGATCTCAAGGCGGAACTCGTGCTGACCACGGAAAAGGATGCTGGAAAAATCCAGCCTCATCTGGCCCAGAACGACGGTCGGTGGTGGGCCGCCAGGCTGCGTCTCGAGTGGCTCACGGGAGAAGCCGGCATTCGAAAGATGATCATGGAGGCGCGATCGACAAGGGAGAGGGGAGAGCGTGTCTAAAGGACCGGTGCAGCAGATTCTGGTACGGGGGCCGAACTGGCTCGGGGATGCGGTCATGTGCGAGCCGGCGCTGCGAAGCTTGCGACGCCTGTTTCCTCAGGCCTCGATCACCTTGCTGGTCAAACCTTCCGTCGCGGGATTGTTCGAATCGCATCCGGCCGTCGATCGGACGTTGTTGTACGAGGACAAAGGCCGCCACGCGGGGCTGACGGGGAAATGGCGGTTGGCCGGCGAATTACGGCGGGAGGCCTTCGATTTGGCCGTGTTGTTCCAGAATGCGTTCGAAGCGGCGTTGCTGGCGACGCTGGCCGGCATCCGGCGGCGGTACGGTTACGCTACGGACGGCCGGAGCCTGCTGCTGTCCGAGCCGGTGGCACCCCCGAATCGACGAACGCCGATCCATCAGGTCGAATACTACTGGAATCTGCTCAAACCGCTGGGACTCACTGGGCAGCCGGACGACCCGGAATTATTCGTCTCGCCTGCCGAGGAACGGTCGATGGCAGAACGATTGGCGCACGCAGGCATTACGGCGGACGACGTCGTGATCGGCATCAACCCCGGTTCCACCTACGGGGGTGCGAAACGCTGGCTGCCGGACCGTTTCGCCGAAGCCACCGAGCGTCTCTGCCGGCAACTCACCACTTCGGGCCGGCGACCGGCGGTGGTGTTGATCGGTGCCAAAGGCGAGGAACCTTTGGGGCAGCACATTGCTGCGCGCCTGACCGCGCGTGCGGCGGTGCTCTCGGGGGCGACCACCATCCGCGAGCTGATGGCGGTCATCAAACGTTGCGCGGTGTTGCTTACCAACGATACCGGACCCATGCATGTCGCCTCGGCCTTTCGCGTGCCGGTGGTCGCAATTTTTGGTCCGACGGATTGGCGGACGACGTCGCCCTATGGCGCGGAGCATGCGCTCCTCCGGCATCCCGTCGAGTGTGCGCCCTGCATGCTAAGAGAGTGCCCGATCGATCACCGCTGCATGACCGGCGTGACGGTGGAGCAGGTGTGTGAGGCCGGCGTCTCGATCCTTTCGCGTCGGTCGGGTTCCCCGCCTGAACAACAGGAAGCCGTAACGCACCGCGGACCGCTCGACCGTCGGCGCGTGCTCGAGGGGTACACGATTTTCCTGGATCGTGACGGGACCTTGAACGAGGATCCCGGCTATCTGCGATCCGCTTCCGAGTTGAAGTTGCTGCCTGGTGTGGCTGCGGCTCTGGCGCGGCTCAAATCTGCCGGCGCACGGTTAGTGGTCGTCACGAATCAGTCCGGCGTCGGCCGCGGCTTCCTGAGTTTGAAAGATCTGGAAGCCATCCATGCCAGGCTGGAGGGTTTGCTGGAGCAAGGGGACGCTGCAGTAGATGCAATTTACTTTTGTCCGCATCATCCGGATGACGGGTGTCGCTGTCGCAAGCCGGCGACCGGCATGATCGACCGTGCTGTATCCGAATTGCAGATCGACCTGCAGAAATCATATCTCGTCGGCGATCATGCCAGTGATATCCAGTTGGCCAAGGCAGTCGGGGCGAAGTCCATTCTTGTGACGAGCGGCAAAGTGGACGAGCAGGCCTTGAATATGTTACGGGCTGCGCGGGCCATGCCGGACCTGGTTGCACCGTCGATGGCGGAGGCGGCGGAATGGATTCTGAACGACGCGTCAGCCCATTCGCCCAACGCCGCGGCCACCAATACCGGAAGACGATAGGAGGTCTGTCTTTGTCCCGAGACGGCGCGTCGTGAACATCTTCATCGCAGAATCCAGCACGGCGGTCGGGGGACAGGAACTCGCCGTCATCCTGCATGCCGAAGGACTCCTCAAGCGAGGCCACGACCTCCGTTTGATCCTGGAGCCGCACAGTCCGATCGCC
>Ga0310886_10000416_pt1 | contig 11315 bp, 9 predicted proteins | sample T60D3metaG_FD_202511 | JGI IMG/M metagenome (GOLD analysis project Ga0310886, IMG submission 202511) | Lab incubated soil microbial communities from West Virginia University Organic Research Farm, Morgantown, WV, United States - T60D3 | ecosystem: Environmental > Terrestrial > Soil >...
GCCGTCACCACTTCACGAGCGCCGATCGCGATATTCACCGGCGCGTTCTTCATCGTCGCCGGATCGAAGACGGCCCACTGGCGGGTGGTCCCGGCGACCAGGCCCTCGGCCGCGAGCCGCCGGCCAACGCTCAGCATCAACGCCGGCGCTTCCTGCAATTGCCGTGTTTCGGTGCGAGACCCCGCCTTGCCGCCGATCTCCATCGTCATGCGCAGGCCGTCGAGGCGGCCCTTGATCGTCATCGGACCCGTTCCTGGATCCAGCGAGAAGTCGAAGGTCTTGAGCGCGAACGATCGATCGACGCTGGCCGTCGTCTTCAGAATGGCAAAGGTATGCGCGCCCAGCAGCGTGAACTGCAGGCGGCCGTCCTCGTGCAACTCGAACCCGTCGACGGTCGGCTGCACCTGGCTGACGGTGAAGCCGATTTTTTCGCCGCGGTAATACACGCCGCGCCACTGCGCTGTCGAACCATAGCTCGCAAGATCGGTGGCGAGATTTCGGGACGAGGCCTGGAGGTACGAGCGATTGATCATCACCCCCATGGTCACGACCCACCCGACAAGGGCCAGGATCGCCAGCGGACGCGTGACCGTCCGCGGCAAGGGGCGAAGAATTGTGGCGGACACGACAGGCCTACTTATCGGCGGATCGCGGCACTCACCTTACGGCGACAACAAACGTCGCGACATAGCTGGCGGCGGGAATGTCCTGGCTCAATCGGGGATACGGCGCGAGCGCGGTCAGCGTAATCGTATAGCTCGCGTACGAGATTTGTGATCCGGTTGTCTGGGTGTGCATTTCGCGCGACTCGGTTGGGCCCTTGGCGGGATTCAGCGTCACCGCAATGGTCGCGTCACCGGCCCACACGCACATGGCATCCATCGGGCAGCGGGAGTCCGACTGCACGCTCTCGAAGCGGAGACGCGCGCCATCCGGCAACGTCGAGACAGATCCGGCTTTGAGCTCGAAAGGCTTGCCGACGACGGCATCTGGACCGGTCGGACTGTTGAAGCAGCCTGCGCCGGCGAGCAAGAGAGCGGCCAGGACAGCGATTCGCAGCTTCAAATCTCGAGTTCCTCAGTCCGAGCGTACTCCAGGACTTGCACGAGGTCGTCAAACGTCTTGGCGGCGGTGATCCGCGCCGCCAGATCGTCGGCATCGTGAAACTGCGTCAGCACGTCATCGTCCAGATCCACCGCGTCCTGAAGCGCCATCTTCAGTTCGTCGAGCTGGTAGAAACCGGTCGATCGATACGCGTACTGCACGCTGAACGTCGGATTGTGGATCGTCGCGGCCATCAGCTTCGACAGCGGCGGCAGGTCCTCGTTCGGGGTCGCGCTCTCGACTTCGTAGCGATATCCGTTGCGGTGATACAGGCTCACGCCCTTCCACCACGGCTTGTGAAAGCCATGCGCGCTCGTGGCGCGCTCCTCGGGCAGGTCGCGCGCCATATCGGTCCAGCCATCCTCGCCGACGAAGATCACCGAGATGTCCGCTGACATTCCCATGTGAAAGGTAGGATGGACGGCGTGCGAAAGCAATACTCCTTTCGACAAACGCCGAAAAGTCCGATGGCGTGGGACGTCGACCGCCTGATCACATTTTCGAAAGGCTTCCCACGAAAATGGGTCGCCGCACACCGTTCTCCGTCACGATAAGAGACGCACTCGAAACACAACGCGATTGATCATTCCTGCCAATAGCGCGGACGGCGGAAGGATCTCGCCGTCCTGCACGCCGGGCGGAATCGCCAGCCACGCGCTGAACAGATCATCAAGGACCCGTTTCCCGCCGCAACGATCACACGCGGCCATGCCCTTTCCGACGCAAGCCGGGCAACGCACCGGCACTCGCATGGCGATCGTCACCATCCCGCCGGTCGCGGCCTCATCGGCGTTGACGAGCAATTCAATAATGTCGTTGCCAGTACGCCGCACGACGCCGCACGCCAACAATCCGGCGATTGGCCCACTGAGGCGACTGAGCATGACGCTCGGTGCGCGTCCCCGCGCGACCGTATCGGCCGCGCCTTGACGACGATCGTAGGCCGCTCGCGAAATCGGATCGGCCAGCACCGTGTACGCCGCGTGAATATTTCGAAACGTCGCCGTCGCGCCCGCTCCGGCGCGATCCGGGTGCCACTCCAAAGCCAGTCGACGAAACGCGCGGCGCAGCTCCGCGTGCCCGGCCCGCCGGTCGATGCCCAGCAACTCGTAGTAGTCGTCCACGCTCGGGCTAGACGCTGTCGCGTTGATCCAGTTCCAGCACCGTCCTCAGCAGGACGTTCGCGCCGTTCGTGCAGTCTGGCCAGTTCGTCAGCTCTTTCGGCGAGTGGCTGATGCCGCCGACGCTGGGCACGAAGATCATGCCCATCGGACAGAGCTTGGCGATCTGCTGGGCGTCGTGACCGGCGCCGCTTGGCAGTTTCAGCGTGTTCAGGTTGGCTGACGCCGCCGCGCGGCCGATCGCCGCCTGGACCCCGCTGGCCGCCGTTGCCGGCACATTGATGCTTGCCAGCGTGAAGTTCATGCTCGTGCCGGTGTTTTTCGCAATCTCGGCGCCGCGCGCCTTGATCGCATCGCCCATCTCGCGCAACACCTGCTCGGACAGATCGCGGAACTCGACGCTGACCGTTGCCCGGCCCGGAATCACGTTCGGCGAATTCGGTTCGATCTCGATGCGACCGACCGTGCCGACCTGCCGTCCCGGCCGGCGCGACGCGATCTCGCGAACGGCAAGCGTCAATTCTGCGGCGGCCACCATCGCATCGTGACGCTCGTTCATCGGCGTCGTCCCGGCGTGATTGACCATCCCCTCGATCATCACGTCGTAGCGATGAATCGCGACAATGCCTTCGACGATGCCGATCGGAACCTTCGCCTTGTCGAGCGTGCCGCCCTGTTCGATATGCAGTTCCACGTACGAGTGCCACGCGCCTTTGCCGCGAATCGCGGTCTCGATCTGCTCGGGATTGCCGGCAATCTTCTTGATCGCATCGCCGCGCTTCATGCCGTTCCAGACCTTGTCCATGTCGCCGGCCTGAAGATCGCCGGCGACGATGCGGCTGGCGGCGGTGCCGATACCGAATGCCGTGCCCTCTTCGTGCGCCCAGATCACCATTTCGAGAGGATGGCGGGTCTGAATCTTCGCCGCTTGCACGGACTGGATCACTTCGAGCGCGGAGAATGATCCGAGATCGCCGTCGAAGTTGCCGCCGGTCGGCACCGAGTCGATGTGCGATCCGAACAGGATCGGCGGCTGGTTCGCCTGCCCGCCATATCTCGCGAAGATGTTCCCCGCCGCGTCGATCCGCGGGACGATGTCGGCGGACTTGATCTCGTCGATGATCCACGCGCGGGCGGTGAGATCGGCGACCGAATAGGCGACGCGATTGACGCCATCAGCAAACGTGCCGCCGGGCGCGCGGCCGTGGTAGCTCAATCGCTCGAGGCGATTGCGCAACCGGGCCGCGTCGATCGTCGGGGTGGCTTGCGCGGAACGAAACGCGAACGCTGGTCTGGCGAGCGCCGAAGCGCCCGCCAGGGAGAGAAACGAACGACGTGTGATCATCGGTGGGCTACTGCCTGGGACGTTCTGCCACGGTGCCCCAGAAGCCAATCATCATCTCTTCAAACGTCTGATCGCCCCAGCGGACGTCCTTCGTCGGATCGGGATTGAACTTGTTCTGCGGCGAGTTGTCGTAATGCGCAACGACTTCGATCTCGGTGCCCTTCGGCATCCGCTTCGCTTCCTTCAACTGATAGGTGATCTGCCAGTTGAAGTCGTACCTCGGCACCGAGAGCAGCACCTCGGTCCGGCCATCGGGATATTTCGCGGTGTAGGTCATGTCCTTGCCGCGCACGTGCATATGCGGCGTGAACGAGGTGATGATCGTGTCGGCCTGCAGCACGCGCGAACCGCGCACTTCGGCATTCGGATCGCCGGCGGGAATCACGAAGCGCGGCTGCAGCACGCTACCGCCGCGCTGCACCATCGCCGGTGGCTCCTTGAGGAATTTCAAACCCACGACGGTCTTATCGACCGCCGCCTCGCCGTTGGTCGTGTAATGCATCTGCAGGATGAGATCGGAGTTGGCCTCGAGCAAGCGGCCAACGCCCGGATCGAAAATGACACCCGGTTTGTTCGGCGTCACGCCCCCGATGTTGCCCGGTCCGAGGGCGCCGGCCTCATTGATCGGCGTGCCGGCCGGCTGCGTGTAAGCGAGCACGTGATGGACGTGCGCGCGCGCCTGCGGTTTGATCTCGATCGCCGCGAGCCACTTGGCCTCGGGGATGTTCATCGGGATGCGAATGTATTGATATTCGATGACACCGGTCGCGGGAATCTGGTACGCCTCTTTCATCTCGAACACGGCATCCGGCTCGCCGATGTTCCAGCCGTCGGTGAACGATGGCATCGCCGGCATGTCCTTGTCGTCGCCCTTCGGCGCGCCGCCGTCGACCCACGCGAGGATGGTCGCGATTTCCTTGTCGGTGAGTCGCGGATCGTTCTTGAAGATGCCATGCGTGGGATCGGCGCCCCATGGCGGCATGGTTCGAGTCGACACGCGATTGCGAATCGACTTCGCCCACGGACGGGCTTCGTCAAACTTGACGAGCGACATCGGCGCGAACATCGTCGGGCGATGGCACTCGACGCACTTCGAATAGAAGATCGGGGCGACGTCCTTGGCGAACGTCGGGGTCTGCGCGGCCGCGGCCACAGGTGCCAGCAGCGCGGCAAGGAGGACGAGGGCCGGAATGCGCGAGATTTGCATGAGGCATCTTAGAACGAAAAAGGCTTAAGATCCCTTCCCATGAAACGAGCGCTCTTTGCCCTGATTTCCCTGGTATTCCTGCCCGGTTCTGCATTCGCGACCTGGTCGGTCGTCGCCGTGGATCGGGCCACCGGACGAGTGGTGATCGCGTCGGCGACGTGCGTCGATCGGGACGATCAGTTCCTGATGGGCGTGCAGGCCGTGGTCGTGCCCGGAAAGGGCGTCGCTGCCTGCCAGGCCGGCGTCGATGGCACGCACAAGAACCAGATGCTGGTGTTCGAGGAGCTGAAGAAGGGCACGGATCCGAAGCGGATCATCGAACTCCTCAGCCAGGACCCGGCATATCAGAGCCGGCAGTTCGGCATCCTCGATTTGGAGGGACGAAGCGCGGGGCACTCGGGCCTCACCAACGGCTACGTTTCGCAGGACATTCAAGGCCAGGTGCCCGGCACCCAGATCTTCTATTCGATCCAGGGCAACATCCTGCGTCCCGGGAGCGTCGTGCCGAACGCCGTGCAGGCGTTCCTCAAGACGCAAGGCACGATCACCGATCGCGTGATGGCGGCGATGGAAGCCGCGGATGGTTCAGGCGGCGACAGCCGCTGCATGTGCCCGGCGTGGCCGAGCGACGGCACGGCACCGCTCATCCCGTGCGACAACAAGACCGCACACGTGGCCTACATCCTCGCCGCCGATCCGAAAGACACGAACGGCGACTCGCACAACAACGGCAAGTACGCCGTCTACCTGACGACGTCGCAGCCTGGTGCCGACAAGGGGCCGTATCAGATCAAGCCCGGTGAAAACCTGAATCCGGTCAAGACGCTGCGCATGCGCTACGACGCGTGGAAGAAGACGCAGCATGCGCCGAATACGGGACTGCCAAATCCGCTGCCGCCGGCGGCGGCGCCGCAAGGTGGGGGTGGCGGCAACTTCCAGAATCGCCGCGGACCGATCCAGACGATGACGCTCACGACGACGGCATGGAATGACGGCGGGACGATTCCGGCGAAGTACACGCAGGCCGGAGACTCGGTGTCGCCGCCGCTCTCGTGGAGCAACGTTCCGGATGGGACGACGCAATTCGTCTTGATCGCGCACGACGTCGACGCCGCGGTCGGCCAGGGCACCGACGACATGCTGCACTGGATGGTGTGGAACCTTCCGGGTTCAACGCGAGCGCTTGCGGAAGGGATCCCTCACGGCGCCGAATTACCCGACAAGTCGCGTCAGATCAGCGGCACCGGCCCGTACTATCGCGGACCTGGCGCGCCGGCCACCGGGCCCGCGCATCACTATGTGTTCGAGATCTACGCGCTCGATGCGCCGATCGACGTTCCAGCGGTTGGCCAATCGCCGCCCTTGACGCGCGCGGCGGTTGAAGCGGCGATGGTCGGGAAGATTCGCGCGAGAGGCACGCTGGTGGGATTGTTCAAGCGCTGATCACCGCAGCTTGCTTTGCCAATTGACGACGACCGTGATCGAGGCCGGCGCGGATTCCGGCGGATCGCAGCCGATCAGAAAACGCATGCCATCCCGGGACACACTAAACGCGGCCTCGGCGGCAGCGTTAATGTAGACGCGATCGACCGAGGCGCACGGCTTGAACAGGACCTCTTCTTTTTCAGGAACCAGGTCCGGGCCGCCCGACAGTGTCACGCGCGCGAGGTCATTGCGGGAATTCAGGTAAAACAGCTCACGGCCATCGCGGCCCCATGTTGGGACCGAGCCGCCCTCGGTCGAGACACGGACGCGCCGCCCATCCCGAATCGAAAACACATAGATCTCGCGCGTACCGGTAGCGAACGACGCGATCGCCACGCGGTCGCCTTCTGGTGAGAGGCGCGGCATGATACCCGTGCCCAAATCGCGTTCCATCACCGTGGTGGGTGCTCCACCGTCGACCGGCACGAGGACCAATTTTGTGGGTCTGCCGTTCTGATCGTCGACGGAGGCCAACACATACTTGCCATCACTGGACCAGTCCCACGGAAACGCCCCGCCAGTCGGATCGCGGTACAACGTCGTCTCGCCACCGGCGCCAGTGCGAGCGACGCGCAAAATCGTCGACGCGCCGGCGCGATCGGAAGCAAACGCGATCGACGTCCCGTCGGGAGAGAACACGGGGCGCCAATCCGTCGCGGGATTGGTCGTCAGCCGGGTGAGCCCATTCGTAGCGGCATCAATCGTCCAGATGTCGCGTGTGCCGTATCGTTCATCGGCGAGCTCGACGGCGGCGGTCAACCCGTCCGGCGCCACGCGGACGCTTCGGAAATCCTGCTCCGGACCGAACTTCCTGATCAGGCGGCCCGTCCGATCGAACCACATCAGCGCCGAACGGGCACGCGAAGCTGGCACGTAGGCGACCACCCTCCCGTCGTCGGAGGCGTCAAAAGAACCGGTGAAGCTTGGGCCGTTGTAGCGAACCGGCGCCGCGACCGGCTGCGGCGCTCCCTGCAGCGTCCACGACGATCGATCGAGCCGCTGCGCCATCAGCACTTCATCAGGCGTGATGAACAACAGCCAACCAGGTTCGGCATAGACACCTGGGGACGCCACATTGATGAGCGATCGCACTTCCGGGGAATCAATCGCGCCGACCTTGATACCGAGAGTCTCGGGACGGTCGCTTCGCACCGTGAATAGGAAATGCCGGCCGTCAGGCAACCAGCGAGGCCAACGATGCGAATTCTCCTTCTCTGTATCGAGCGTCGTTACTTGCTGAGGCGAACCGCCCGATGGCAGCACGCGGACGAGCGACGTACGGTTCGCCGGCGCCATCAGGGTGGTATCGTCCCTCCCCCAGCTGGCGCCGAGGTTCGCTACCGCTCCGGCCAGAATGGTGACCGCGGGGCCACCGTCGATGTTGATGCGCTTGAAGGTTCCGCCCGTAAAGAAGGCCAGCGCCTTGCTGTCAGGCGACCACTGCAGTGTGTTCGAGACGCCTTCAGTCCCATCGAGCTTCCGCAGCTCAGGACGATCGAGCGCCCTGACCCAGATTGTGGGCACCTGCCGTTCATCGATCGCGACAAAGGCAATCTGACGCCCATCCGGGGACGGCGCTGGCGGCGACGACGCCAATGTGTATCCCGGCGGCGGACCAAAACTGAATTCAATCGGCGCCGGCGGCGTCACGGCCGGTGCGCGCCACCGCCATGCCGTCAGACCCATCGCGACGATCACCAGAGCGACGACCACGAGGAGCGGCCAGCGTGACGCGGTGGCGGCGTCCGACGCATTCGGCACGACGTCGGCCTCCAGTTCAACTCGCACATCAGCGATGTCGCGGGCGCGCCGCTTCGGATCCTTTTCGAGGCAGCGTTCGATGGTGCGACGGGCCTGAACCGGCGTCGCCTTTGGTAGCAGCGACAGATCGGGCTGCCGCTCGATGATCGCCGCGATCACATCCGACGTCGTCTCACCGGCGAAGGCTGGACGACGCGTCAGCATTTCATACAGCACGCAGCCGAAGGCCCAGATGTCGGTGCGCTTGTCGATGCGCTTGCCGCGCGCTTGCTCGGGACTCATGTAAGCCGCGGTGCCAAGAATCACGCCTTGGCCGGTACCGTGCACGGTGATGGTCGGTGAATTCGCCGCCTCGACTTCGCGCAACTCACCGGCGGCGGCCGCAATGGCCTTGGCCAACCCAAAGTCGAGTACCTTGATGCGCCCGTCTTCCGTGACCTTGATGTTGCCGGGCTTCAGATCGCGATGGACGATGCCGGCTTCGTGCGCAATGTCGAGCGCGTCGGCAATCTGACGCGCGTACTCGAGCGACTGCGCCATCGAGATCGAACGCTGGGCGATGCGATCGAACAGCGTCTCGCCGCCCACCAGTTCGAGCACAAGAACCGGCTGTCCGCCGCTCTCGATGACGTCGTAGATGGCGGCAATGTTCGGATGATTCAGCGTGGCGAGCGCGCGGGCTTCGCCTTCGAATCGCAAGACGGCATTCCGATCCGCGGCGATGCGCGGCGACAGGATCTTGATGGCGACGTCGCGGCCGAGGCGTGTGTCGCGAGCGCGATACACCTCCCCCATCCCTCCCGCGCCAAGCAGCGAGACGATCTCGTATGCGCCGATCCGCGTTCCGGGCTGGAGGGGCAACGGCCGCGATTATACGGCCCTGACACCTCGGCGGCCTTCCGGCATCCTAGTAAACGACGCTCAAGACATCGCAAGGTGTCGCGGGGGACCCAACGGCACATCCCGTGCCACGGGGCGAATACAGGGTTTCGGTCCGCCTTCGCTAACGCTACGGCGAGACAGGCTCTGTTAGAGGACTTCCAACCTCGAGCCCGGCAGCTAACCTCGTAGGCGTGATTGGAGGCACATCGTGTCTTTGCTCACCCGAGTACGCGCGGCGATCGCTGGCGCGGGCATCTTCTTCATCGCACTTGTCGCAACGACCGTGATCTGGTTGAGCGGGGCGCGCAACCCGTACACGCCTGCGGGATACGTCGGCTATCTCACCAAGGGCGCGTTCATCGGACACTCGCGGTTCTACGGCGTGCAACGCGGACCGACGTCGGCGGGACGGGGCTGGCTGCTCGACGTCACCAACGTCAGCGTCACGCCGTACACCTACAGCGAGGAATTCGTCGGCGACTCGGCGGTGATGAGCCGCGACAACCTGAAGATCGGCTTCCGCGTGCACACGGTGTGGCGCGTCGATGCGAACCAGGTGCCGCTGTTCATGGAGCGTTACAGCACGACGGTCGATCGCGAATCGATCCACCGCGATCCCGACGCCGTCGTGAAGGTCGCCTATGCGAACTTCGTGAAGGAACCGATGCGGACGTTCTCACTCGACGAGGTCCAGCGCCGCAACGGGCTCGAAGTGAAGGACGCGCTGATCGCGATCGGCGACGCGGTACTCGCGCGCATTCGCAGCTACGCGAGCGGCAGCCCCTTCATCATCGACAGCGTCGTCGTCGGCAACGTGCAGTACCCGGAAGAAGTCGCCAACGCGGTGTCACGCAAGCTGGCCGCGACCCAGGAGCTCGCGCGAAAGGATACCGAGATCGAGATCGAACGAAAGGAGCGCACCAAGCGCGAAGTGCAGGCGCAGGGCATCGCCAACGCGATGGAGATCATCCGTGGTCAGTTGAGCGGCATGTACATTCAGCACGAGGCGATCGAGGCGCAGAAGGCAATGGTGGGCTCGCCCAATCACACGGTGGTTTACATCCCGGTGGGACCGATGGGTGTGCCGATTACTGCGACGATGGAATCGACACAGACCGTCAAGAAATAACGACGGACGAATAACAAATGACAAAAGGGCGGTACCCCCAACTTGGGTCACCGCCCTTGCCTTCGTTTTGTTATTTGTTATTCGTTATTCGTTATTCGTTATTTCACCCGCCTCAACCTGGGATCGTAATCGGATCGCCCTTTTTCGTGAACACGATTGCGAGGAATTTTACCGGCTGAGTGGCGCTGGCGTTGCCGGAGGACGAATGCACTTCTCCTGGCGCGTCGAATGATTCAAAAAACATCTGGCCGGCGGTGAAGACCTTTGGCGCCTGATCGTTGACCGCGAAGCTGTACTGCCCTTCGAGGACATACCCAATCACGAATCCCGGGTGGCGATGCTTCCGTCCCGGCGGTGCGCCCGCAGGGATGGTGATTTCCGTCGCCGTCATTTGCCAGCCATCAAGGTTGACGGCGGGCGCGTCCTTGGTCGCGACCGCGCGCGAAGGGTTCGCGGCCGGTTGCCCTTCGACTGCCGCCTCGACGCTGTCAGCGTCGAGACGCTCGCTCAGGGCGGCGGCAAAAATCCCAGCCGCCGCTGCCATGAATTCGCGTCTGTCATTCGTCATTGGATCCTCGCCGTCGGTGTTGTGGGTCTGACCACGTTGATCGTTACGCTCGATGGGTACTGCTTCGAATGGTGAACGGCATTACGCGCGACAACGCCCTTCGCCTCGTCGAAATTGTTGCCGCCGGTATTCAGGTTGCGATCGAAACGCGGGAAGTTGCTGCTCGACACTTCGATCCTGAGCCGGTGGCCGGCCGCAAAGTAGTTGCTGGTGTTGAGCGGCTGGAGCGTGACCTTGTAGACCTTGTCCTTCTCCATCCACACCTTCTTGTCGTAACCGTCGCGATACCGCATCCGCTGGATCGACTCGTCCAGGTTGTAGGCGCGACCGTCGGGATACACGTCGACGATCTTCACGGTGAAGTCGGTGTCCTTCGCATCCGACGACACATAGAGCGTCGGCGTGATCGGGCCGCTCGCTTCCATACCGTCCTTGAACGGCTCGGAAGTATAGACGAGGATGTCGTGACGCGATTCCATCTTGCGCTGATCGAACGAGCCCGCCTGGATCGCGTTGCCGGTGCAGCACACGTTGCCGCCGTACGAGGTCACGGGATTCATCGGGTCGTAGGTGAAGACATCGGGCGTATCGGCGTCGGGCGGCGCGGCGGCGAGCTGCCCGTCGCCATTCAACGAGTTGGCGCGCCCGCCGCTGGCCAGATGGAACGTCATCGGCTGAGCCCCGGCCGGCGGCCACACATCCGAAGTCTGCCA
>Ga0310886_10000422_pt1 | contig 11216 bp, 7 predicted proteins | sample T60D3metaG_FD_202511 | JGI IMG/M metagenome (GOLD analysis project Ga0310886, IMG submission 202511) | Lab incubated soil microbial communities from West Virginia University Organic Research Farm, Morgantown, WV, United States - T60D3 | ecosystem: Environmental > Terrestrial > Soil >...
CGTACTGCTTTAGACAGTAATGCGTGGATTTAGTTGCCAAAGGATCGCGGGCACGCGTTACCCGATGGAAGGATGTCCTCAATCGTCGAATCGTTGAGCGAGGAACAGGACGGAGGGGGGCCATGGGTGCCAAGAGTGCCATGGGTGCCAAGAGTGCCATGGGTGCCAAGAGTGCCAAGAGTGCCAAGAGTGCCAAGAGTGCCAAGAGTGCAACGGGCTGCGGTCGTTACGTTGCCGCTACACAACCGCGTCATTCAGTGCGAAGCGCGATGACGGGATCGATTGATTTCAGACGCCACGCTCCGATGAGTGCCGCGAGGACACCGACCGAAAGAAGCAGCGCGCTGACCAACGCGATCGTTAACGGCGCGACGGGGTTCACTGCGAACAAAAAAGTACGCAGTGCCGGAGCGGCAGCGAGGGAGAGAAGAACACCTGCAGCCAATCCGGCAAGCATGGGCTTTGAGACATCGGCGATGACGATGGTGAAATTCTGTAAAGGGCGCGCGCCGAGGATGGCGCGAATGCCGATCTCGCGGGTGCGAATCGACACGGAGAAGGCTGTCACTGCATAGATGCCTGCCGCCGCAAGTGTCAACGCGGCAATCCCGAAGACGCGAACGAGCCACAGGTTGAGCCGTCTCGGCGCTACCGCCACCTCCATCATGTCGTCCATCGTTCGCATCGACGCCGGCACATCGTTGTCGACTGCCTTGATCTCCCTTCGCACTGATTCCCGCACCGCCGCCGGCTCGCCGGTCGTTCGAACACCCCAGTACATGTTGTTCGCCAGCCACTGAATCGATGGTTCGGGAACCTGCGGAATCGCGATGTAGAGGTCGGCCGTTGATTCGGTGTCGAGGCCGAAGTGCTTGACGTCTCCGACAACCCCGACGATTCGTGGTCGGCGCACGGTATTGTCGCCAGTGTCTCGGACGACGAGATATTCGCCGACCGGCGAACGTCCCCTCCAATAGCGGTGAGCAATCGTCTGGTTGATGACGATCACCGGTTCGCTGATCGAGGTGTCGTGTTCGTCCAGAGCGCGCCCCTGAATGAGAGGTACGCCGAACGTCGAAAGATACGACGGTCCCACCATGCGATAGTGGGCCTCAGGTCGTTCGGCCGCGGGCGGCTCGGGTCGATCGGCGGGCCAGAAGTCGACCGTCGCGCGGTACCCGTTGAGTGGAACGACATTGACTGCTGCAGCGTCGTCGACGCCGCGGATGCCAAGAAGTTTCGACCGAAGCTCTTCGGTGAATCGCACGACGTCCGCTCGCGTGCGATAGCGGCCGCGCGGCAGCGACATGCGGACCGTCAGGAGGTGATCGGCGCGAAAGCCAGGATCGACAGACTGCAGGCGCGCGAAACTCTGCGACAGCAGCACAGTCATTGTGATGAGCGCTGCTGCCAGCGCGATCTCGATACCCACCAACCAGCGCCTGGCTGTCCGTCCGATCGAACCGGTCGTACGGGTGCCGTCGCGAAGATGAGCGCCCAACGTTCCCGTCGCCAGACGCCAGGCCGGAATGGCTGCGAAGGAGATCGTCGCTATCGTCGCAGCGGTCAATGCAAATGCGATGACATGCCGGTCGAGGGCGGCATCATTTGAGATGGTCAGTAAGTCGCCCGGCGCAAGCGCCAGCAACATGCGTCGCGCGACTGATCCAAGCAGCACCCCACCAAGGCATCCGGCAATGGCGATCAATCCACTCTCCGCGAACACTTCACGAACAAGGCGCGCGCGCGATGCACCGAGGGCGCTCCGGACCGCGAACTCGCGTTCGCGGCGGATTGCGGCGACGAGGAACAGGTTGGCCAGATTTGCGCACGCGACCGCGAGCACCAGCGCAACCGCCGCCTGCAGCAGCAGCAAGAGTGGCCTCACCCGTGCGACCAGCACGCTGTGCCATTCGGCAACCGTTGTTCCGGCGTGCGTGGCATTCGTGATCGGGTATTCAGCACGCAGGCGCGCCACGATTCCGTCCAGATCCTGCCTCGCCTGTTCGATCGTCACGCCGGCGCGAAGCCGGCCAATCACCCGGAGAAAACCGAGATCGCGCGATGTGCGTCTGGGATCTGTTGACGTTGGGAATGGTGCGACCAGGTCTGCGTCACGCACCGGGTAGACGAACGCGCTCGGCAGCACGCCGACCACTGAGTAGGCATCTCCGTTCAGAACGATCGACAACCCGAGCACGTTCGGGTCTGCGCCAAACCGGCGTTTCCACAAACCATGGCTCAACACGACCACCCGTCTTGCCGCGCCGCTTTCGTCATCGGGAACAAGTGTCCGGCCGAGCGCAGCCTGTGTGCCGAGTGCGGTGAACAGATTGGAGGTCGCGCGCATGCCTTGCAGCCGCTCCGCCTCGCCGCCGGTCACGTTCGCGCTCCACTGGAACGCGGCAGCGAGGACCGCGAAACTCCGATTGCCGTCGCGAAGATCGAGATAGTCAGGGAGGGAGATTGGATCGCGCTCGACGTCGAGCCGGCGGCCAGTCACCTCGACGAGTTGCGATGCATGCGGAAACGGCAGCGGGCTCACAAGCACCGCGTTGACGAGGCTGAACACGGCGGTGTTGGCGCCGATGGCGAGCGCGGTGATGAGAACAGCGGTTGCCGCGAAGGGAAGATGCGCGCCAAGGGCGCGCCATGCCTGGCGAAGTTCGTCGCGAGCCACGGGTTACCTGCCTTGGACTGGGGAAAACTTCCGACCGTCAGGGTAACGGCGCAGCCTTACTTGTCACAAACTCATTCTTTTCATGAAATCAATGAGAACCGTTCATGCTGTCCGCCGGCCGCTATCGGCAGATTGCGCCGGCAGAGCCCGCTCGGCCACGAGCGTGATGAAGTCGTCGAGCCACGGCGACATCGTTTGCGCCTTGAGTGTCGCGGCGGTCCAGTGACGGCGAATGCCGCGGCGCGTCAGCGACAGCGGCACGACCGTGCGTGTGGCGATCGCCGGCTGTGCCGACCAGCGCGGCAGAACGGCGACGCCCAGACCTGCCCGCGCCATTTCGATCATCGCTTCCGTCAGCATGATGAACGAGAGACGGTTCGGTACGAGGCCGGCTGGTCCCAGTACGCGCTTCAAAACAAAACTATCGTCGGGCGAGCTGGAGTACAGGAGCAGGTGCTCGGCGGCGAGCTCGCGCGGCGAGATCCACGTCCGGGTGGCGAACCGATGTTCGCGCGTGACCAGCGCGATCATTTCGTCAGCGAATAATCGCCGCAGTCGAAGACGGCGATCGGACGGTTCGTCGGTCAGAATTGCCAGGTCGATCTCTCCCTCGAGCAATGCCTGGACCGGCCGATCCGTATTGTCCGGCCTGATGCTGATATTCACACGAGGATGTTTGCGGTTGAACGCGGCAAGAAGCGGTGGCAACCAGTGATAGCCGGTGTTGCACTGGGTCGCGACGCGGATGATGCCCTCACCGTCGCCGGCGATTCGACGGACGTCTTCTTCCACCCGGGCCAGCTCGTCGAGAATGCGCGTGGCGCTTTCCAGCACCCGCCGGCCGGCCGCGGTCAAAACCATGCGTTTCCCGACTCTGAGAAAGAACGGCGTCTTGAACCGTGCCTCGATGTCGCGGAGCTGGTGGCTGAGCGCCGATTGCGTGAGGTGAAGGCTGTTCGCGGTTCTGGTCATGCTGCCGTCGCGCGCGATCCCGGCGACCAGTTGCAGGTGTCGGATTTCCAGATCCATTGATGAACTCCACATATGAGAATAGCTCATCTTTTTTTCTGACATGATGAACGGCGTAAGCCGCGGCCAATTCCGCAGTTCGCCAATTCACCAATTGCGGAGTCGCTGAGCTACACTGGCTCATGGTTCGGATTCGACCGTGGCGGCGATGGCTTGGAGCGCTGCTGTCGGTCGCGCTGATGACGTCAGGCGGCGCCGGCCTGGCGCAGCAGCCACAGCCAGCGCCAGCCGACGACCCGCCATCGATTCGAATAGACGCGGTGGTGACCGACTCGCAGGGTCGGCCGATCCTCGATCTCCGGCCGTCGGATTTCGAGTTGCTCGATAACGGTGTCACGCGGCCGATCGAGTCGGTTCAACTCAGGACGCTTCCGAAGGACGCCGGTCCAGCGGCGGACATTCGAACCCAGGCTGACGAGGAACGGGCCGCGCGCCAGCCCGGTACCCGCGTCTTCGGGTTCGTCCTCGACGAATTCCATGTCAACGCCGGACCATCCAGCGATCGCGCCCGGACAGCGATCAACGAATTCATCGATCAGCATCTGCGGCCCGACGATCTCGCGATCGTCATCAAGCCGCTCGACAGTGTTGCGGTCATCAAATTCACTCGCGACCGGGCCCTGCTCCACGGCGCCGTGGACGCGTTCGCCGGACGGCGAGGGGACTACACGCCTCGCACGCACTTCGAAGAGCTGTACATCGGCCGAGCACCGGGAGCCGTCGCTGCCGCCCGGCGGCAGATCGTGGGCGCCGTGTTGCGCGAGTTGACGATGCGGCTGGGGGAGTTGAAAGCGGACCGCGGCGTCATCGTGCTGGTGAGTGAAGGCTTCCAGCGCGATCCGACCCCCTCGGGTCGCGGTGCGCGCATCCCGGAGCTGGATGGCGTGGTTCGCGCCGCGAATCGATACCATCTACCGATCTACACGCTGAATCCATCAATTGCCACCGAGGACGATAGAGACAGTGGCGAGCGCGATCGATCGGTGGCGATGCTGCAATGGCTGTCGACCGAAACCGGCGGTCGCGGCATCGACGGCAGCGCGATGGTCGCGGGCATGGCGCGTTTGAAACACGATCTCGAGGCATACTACGCGGTGTCGTATCGGCCGTCGCAGTCCGACGGCCGATTTCACCCGATCGCGTTGAAAGCGAAACGCCGGGATGTGGTCGTGCACACGGCGCCAGGATACTGGGCGCCGCTTCCGGGCGAGTGGCGCGCGGCCCTTGCGTCCACGGCAAGCACGCTCTCCGTCTCGCGCCGGGCGCTGCGCCGGAGCCCGCTGATCGACGCCTGGGTCGGGGTCGTCCCCGACCCGGGCGGCCGCACCGAGATGGTGATTACCTGGGAGCCTCGGGTCAGGGGCGTCACTGCACCGCAGGTGGTCGCGGTGAAGGCGCGAACACAGAGCGGCACCACACTCTTCGATGGACGCCTGGGACAGGTCGGCTCCGCATCGTCGGCGCCATCGGACAAGGCCCGCTTCGAGGTGAAGACGGGACGTGTCGAGATCGACATGACCATCTACGATGTCGGAGGACGGACGCTCGACACGGATATCCGCGATTTCGATGTCCTCGACCTGAGCCGGCAAAAGGCAGGCCCGGTGCTGTTCGCGCCGGAAGTCGTCCGCGCCCGGACGCTTCGAGACTTTCAAACCGCCGTCGACAATCCGGATGTGGCGCCGTCGTCAGTGCGCACGTTCGCGCGTGGCGATCGACTCCTGATTCGCGTTCCCGCATTCGATGCAAGTGGCACGGCAGTACAGGTGACGGCAAAGATCCTGAACGGGTGGGGGCAGCCGATGCGCGACATCGATTCGCTTGCCGGCACGCGGACCGGTATGTCGCAGTTCGCGTTGCCGCTTTCCTGGCTCGTGCCCGGCGAATACCAGATCGAGCTCCAGTGCTCGAACGCAAACGGCGCTGTCCGGCAGCGCATCACGATTCGCGTGACGGGTTAGAATCCGTTCGCCGGCCGCCAGCCGCGAAGGCGGACCGGAACTGGTCAACGCGCCAGCGGAACCACGAGAAACGATTGCGGCTGACCGATCGGCGTGACGGTATCGCCGCTCAGTTTGCCAAGAGTCGCGCGATATCTGCCGGTTGGAGCCGGCGGACCGCTTTGTCTCCCGCGGCCGCCGAATCCCTGCGGTGTTTCTTGTGGCGTATCCGCGCCGCGTCCACCGCGTCCAGCAGCTGGCGCTGGTGGTTCGCCGCGCAGGTCCCACGCGATGCGATGCATCCCGGGATCCTTTGAGAGATCGAGCCGTCGCACCTGCTTGCCGGCGTCGTCGGCGATCGTCAACACCAGCCGGGAGTCCCCGGCCGGCTGGCCGACGCTGTACGTAAACAGCGCCCCGTACGGCGGGTTCGGCGTCGTCGGATCGCCCCACGTCGCTGAGGTCTGATCGAGGATGTCGAACATATAGGCGTCGCGAAGTGGATAGAGGTGCGCTTCTTCCGACACTGTCGCCGCCGCAACCTCGCGAAGTCCTGTGTAGTCGTCGAGAATGAATGCCCCGCGTCCGAACGTTCCGACGACGAGATCGTTTTCTCGACGTTGAATCGAAAGATCGCGCGCCTGTGCGGTCGGTATGCCCGCCGCCAGCTGCACCCAGTGCGTGCCGCCATCCGTCGTGAAATACACGCCGAACTCCATCCCCGCAAACAGCAGGTTTGGATTCACATCGTCCTGCACGATCGACCAGGCGCCCGATCGGGCAGGAAGGTCGCCGGCGATGGACGCCCAGGTCCGGCCGCGATCGTTGCTGCGCATGACGTACGGTTTGAAGTCCCCGCGCAGGTAGTTGTTGGCGGTTACGAACACAACGTTCGAATCGCGTGGCGAGGGATAAACATCGGTGACGTAGGTATGTTCGGGCACGCCAGGAAACGCCTCGACCTTGCGCCACGTCTTGCCACCGTCTTCGGTAATCTGGACCAGTCCGTCGTCGGTGCCAACGATCACGAGGCCGTCGAGCAGTGGCGATTCGTCGAGCGCGGTGATCGTGCTCAGCGTGGTCGTCGCCTGATTGAACGCGACTGAATCGGCTGGCCACACCTTGCCCATGATGGGGATCTTCGTCGCGTCGAGCTGGCGTGTGAGATCTCCACTGATCGCCGTCCATGAATCTCCGCGATCGTCGCTGCGATACACGCGCTCACCGGCGAAATAGAGGCGACGGGAGGAATGCGGACTGACGATGAGAGGCGAATCCCACTGCCATCGGCCGAACCGGCCGCCACCGCGGCCGCCGCCTGCCTGACCGCCTCCGCCGCGTCCCGCTTGTGCACCGGACGGCGTTGCCTCCGCCGTCTGCTGTGGAACTGGTCCGCCAACGGTGTTTCGCGCGTTCGGCCGGATCGGTGTGCTCTGGCCGGTTCTCAGATCGAGCCGTTGTAGGGCTCCTTCCTGCGACTGCGCGTAGACGATGTTCGAATCCTCGGTGTCGACGCGCGGCTGGAAACCGTCCCCTCCGCCGACCCGGATCCAGTCGCTGGTCCGAATGCCCACCCGATTGAGCGTGCGTGACGGGCCACAGATGGAGCCGTTGTCCTGCGCGCCGCCACACACGTGATAGAACGGCCTGGCATTGTCGGTCGCTACCCGATAAAACTGCGAGAGCGGCAGGTTCGTGAAGTGACGGAACGTCTTCAATCCGTCCCACGACTCGTAGAGACCTCCATCGTTCGCAATGATGTAGTGCTTCGGGTCGGCTGGATCGAAGACGATCTCGTGGTGATCGACGTGAACACCCGGCAGCGGCACCTGCTGCCACGTCTTGCCGCCGTCTTTGCTGCGATCGATGTTCGTCTGAGTCGACCAGATTGTTTCCGGGTCGTGAGCATCGACGAAGATTTCATTGTAGTAACCGGGATCGCCGCCGCGATACCAGTCGTCGGATGAACCGCGTCCCTCCGGCGTTTCTCCTCCGGGGGCTTGACCACCGCGTCCGGTCTGCACCTGTTTACCGATTCGCGTCCAGCTTGCCCCTGCATCCTCGGAACGGAAGAATCCGCCCTCGCCCTTTTGCGCCGTGACCAGTGCGTAGACGATCCGCGAATCGCGCCAATTGATTCCAAGACCGATTCGTCCGATTTCAACGGTGGGCAATCCTTTCGTGAGCCTGGTCCACGTCGCGCCGCCATTGGTGGTCTTGAACAACCCGCTCTCGGGTCCACCGCCAATCAATTGCCCGACAGCCCGACGGCGCTGCAACGCAGCGGCGTAAATCGTGTCTGGCTTTTTGGGATCCATGACCATGTCAGTGACCCCGGTGTCGGGACTGATCGTCAGCAGCGCCTTCCAGGTCTGACCGCCATCGGTCGTCTTGTAGAGGCCGCGATCGCCGCCCGCCGCCCACAGCGGGCCGATCGCGGTGACGTAGACGACGCTGGAGTTCCTGGGATCGACGACGATGTTCTGGATGTGCTCCGAGTTCTCCAGTCCCATGCGCTTCCAGGTCGCACCAGCATCGGTCGACTTGTAGATGCCGTCACCAAAGCTCACGCTTCGCTGATTGTTGTTTTCGCCGGTGCCAAGCCAGATGACGTTCGAATCACGAGGATCGATGGTGACGGCGCCAAGCGAGTACGAGCCGTAGGTGTCGAACACAGGTGTAAACGTGTTGCCGCGATTGTCGGTTTTCCAGAGACCGCCGATGGACGCGGCGACATACCAGACGCTCGGATTCTTCGGATCGACAGCGACATCGGAAATGCGTCCTGACGTCAGGCCCGGGCCGATTGAACGGAACGCGTAGTCCTTGAACGTGTCGGCCGTCAGCCGGCTGGCCTGTCCCTGACCCGCGGCGGCAACGCCGCAGACCAACAGCACGAGCAGGCTGCGCCACACTCTGTACATCCGTTTCATTCTTGGTGCTCCGTTCAACGAAAGAATCGAGAGGCGGGATTATACATTTCGCAGGCGCTCGGCGGCGCGCTCGAGTGTTTCATCTTTCTTCGCGAAACAGAATCGGAGGACCGGGGGCGCCGGCGATCGAGAGAGGAATGGCGAGGTCGGAATCGACGCGACGCCGCGCTCTTTTGTCAGGCGAACGGCAAAGTCGGCATCGTGCTCCGTCGTAATCGCCGAGTAGTCCATCAACTGGAAGTAACTGCCGCGGCTTTTCAGCGGACGGAACCGCGATCCTTCCATCAGTTTGAGAAACAGATCGCGCTTTCGCTGGAAGAACGGCGAGAGCTCCTTGAGTCCACGTCGCGCCGACAAGAAATCGGCGAGCGCGTATTGCACGGGAGTGATGGTCGAAAACGTGACGAACTGGTGCACTTTTCGAAACTCGACGGTCAGGTCAGCGGGTGCGACCGCGTATCCCATCTTCCAACCTGTGGTGTGGTAGGTCTTGCCGAACGATCCGACGACGAAACTGCGCTGCGCCAGTTCGGGATGGCGCGCCATGCTTTCATGCTGCACGCCGTCGAAGATGATGTGCTCGTACACCTCGTCGCTGACGATCACGAGATCGGTGCCCTTCACGATCGCGATCAGTTCCTCGATGTCAGTGGCTGTCAACACCGCCCCCGCGGGATTGTGTGGTGTGTTGATGATGAGAAGACGTGTTTTTGTCGTGATCGCCGCGCGGACGGCCGGCCAGTCCACGCTGTAGTCGGGATACCGAAGCGGCACCACGACGGCGACGCCGCCACTCATTTCGATCGCTGGAATGTAGGAGTCGTAACACGGTTCGAGGACGATCGCCTCTTCACCGGGATGCAGCACAGCTGTGACGGCATCGAAGATCGCTTCGGTGCCGCCCGACGTGACCGTCACTTCCGTTTCCGGATCGTATCGGCGGCCGTGAAACTCTTCGTACTTGCCCGCGATCGCTTCCCGCAACACCGGTACGCCCTGCATCGGTGCGTATTGATTTCGCGCTGCGCGCATGTGGCGCGCCACTGCCTCCACCAACTCGGGATCGCAATCGAAATCGGGGAAACCCTGCGACAGATTGATCGCGCCCAGGTCGGATGCGAGCCGCGACATGACCGTGAAGATCGTCGTCCCGACCGATGGCAGTTTCGAGCGCAGCCTGACGTCGACGCTCATTGTGTATTCACCAGTTCGAAGCAGCCGGTTTCGGTGTTCTTGCGGACACCGTCCCACGGAAAGTGCTGGCCGTTCATGGCAATGTAGACGCCGGCCGGCAGCGCCTGCACAAAGGACAATGCCGAGCCGAGATTGAACAATCCGTCGGAGCTTCCAAACGCGTACGGCACCATCGCACCGGTCAAGACCACGGTCTTGTTCGGGAGCGACGCATTGGCGATCGCGCGGGCTGTCTGCACCATCGTGTCCGTGCCGTGGGTGACGACCACCGCCGTTTCGTTGCTGGCGCGCACGCGATCGACGATACGTGCGCGTCCATCATCGTCCAATTCGAGGCTGTCGACCATCATCACGGTCTCGATCGTGACGTCCAGGCGGCAGCGTCCCAGCCGGAGCATTTCGGGGATATGTGTCTCGCGAAAGAACAGGCGCCCGGTCAGTTCATCGTATTTCTTGTCGAACGTGCCGCCGGTCACCAGGATACGAATGGTCTTCATAACAGAAATGAAACTGTCGCTTACCGATTCGCGGGTCGCTCCGGTCCCATTGTAGTCGCGGCGGGGTGCCTGCCGGGTATCCAGCACCTGCCAAGTCACTCCAGGAGTGGCGGTTAGCGCGTCTGTGCCAAGCTGTAAACCGAATCGGCACCCTGCTTGCCTGACTCGACGGAACCGAGGAGGTAACCATGTTCGCTCTTTCAGCGATTCTTATCGGAGTCGTCGGCGTGTTCTACATTCGCCGCCGCAGCGCCCGAAAAAAGCAGCAGGCTTAACGCGCCGCGCGAAACAGATCGTCCGCCGACGAGAGGACGATTCGTCGAAGCCTGTCCGGGTAGTCTGGCGGACGTTCGGCAAGGAAGGTTCTCACCATGCGCGCGGCGCTCGAGGAGCTATGGCCCGAGAGCGTCGCGTCCATCCAGCGCTTGGGAAAGAAAATGTCACCCGTTCGCTGGATCTCTTCGAGCATTGCCAGGCTCGGCGGGATATGGTGCAGTGAACTCTGCGCCCGGAGCGGATGGTGCAGATACGTCAACGCTTCGAGTACCCACGGCTCGCGGCGTCGATTGGCGACGTCACGCAAACCGGCAAAAAACGCGTCTCGCGTCGCCTCGTCTGAGGACAGCGCCGGCTGCACGAACGCGAACCGCGCTTTTCGATCCGGATTCTCAATTCTCATGAGCTGTTCGGCGAGAATCTCCCGCCACGCTGTCACGCCACGGACCGCCAGTTCTTCAGCGAGTTGGATGTAGTCCGGCTCGGCGAGCGGCAACCCCGGCACCGTTTCACTCTTGCGCCAGACCTTCTCTAACCACGACAGTGTGGCCGGAGTGCGGGCCGTGTCCCGCAAGGCGGAGAACCATGAGGACTTGACCGTTGGTGTGGCGGCAGCGTCGAGCCCCTCGCGAAGCGTGCGTTCCAGCCGCGGCGTGAGCGCGTCGCG
>Ga0310886_10000425_pt1 | contig 11191 bp, 6 predicted proteins | sample T60D3metaG_FD_202511 | JGI IMG/M metagenome (GOLD analysis project Ga0310886, IMG submission 202511) | Lab incubated soil microbial communities from West Virginia University Organic Research Farm, Morgantown, WV, United States - T60D3 | ecosystem: Environmental > Terrestrial > Soil >...
CGGTATGCGGCGCTCGGAATATGGATTGAGCCCGCCGCCGACCCAAGGACCACCGGGCTCGTTCCAGGCAATGTCGGGGAGCGTCTGGGTCGTGTCCTCGCCAGACCCGTACGCGAACACCACGCCGTTTGCCACGACAACTTCTTCGGCCATGTCCATGTCGCGCGAGAGCCAGGCCGGGTTCAACCGCCATTGGCCCGGGGTAGCTTCCTCCAGCTTGTAGGCTGCGACCCCACCCATCTTCGGCCGCCCGTACTCGATCGGCGCGCGGAAGCTTCGGCTCACAGGTCCCCAGAACGGCACCAGCACCCACTGTAGGCCGCGCGAGTCCTGCCAGGCTGCCATAGCGCCCCAGACGCCCTTGGCATCGAACGCCTGATCGTCATTGCACAGGAGCGGTGTCGTATGGAGCGTCGTGCGGTGATCCTCACCGCCGAGCGCGTCGCGATCGAGGAGCCACAGGCGGCACTCCTTGCTCGTGCCGACGAGGAACTTCCGGCCGCGATAGTCGAACGCCATCGGCGTCACGTTCATGTCCAGATCGCGCGCCCGCATCCAATTGGCGTTCGGCGGCGCGAAGTAGTCGACCAGCTGCAGTTGCTGGTTGTCGTCGAGCCTGGCGCCGACGATGGCGTTGCCCAGGCTCTTGGTCAGTGGGCTGAAGATCGCGTCGCCGGTCACCATGTAGACGACGCCCTCAGGCGAGACCGCCGCGCCTCGCCGGCCCCACATGCCACCGCCTGCCGGCTGGAACGTGCTCGCCTTGCGGGTCGCCAGGTGGTACGAGTAGAGCGCGTTCGGAACGCCGCCGCAGCCCTGTGCCGTAGCCGTATAGACGACGCCGTTCACGACGTTCAGCGCGTAGGGCTTGCCGTTGGGGGGCAGGAACTTGTCGGGAGGGGCGACGTCGGACCCGTCGGCCGCGTTGATCTGGTGAAGCCGCCCGTCCCATGCGATCGCATAGATCGTGTACTTGCCTGGTGCGACCTGCGCCATCGCTGGCACTGCGGTCTGGCCGCCGAGGCAGAGCGTGTGGTAGACGGTCTTGTCAGTGGGCGCGAACGTGCTCTCATATCGCTTTTTCCAGAGCAGCTCGCCGCTGGCGACGTCGATGCCGAACAGGTCATCGGAGATCCCGGCGACGATTGCGATCTCGCGTGGACCGCGCGCCGTCGTCACGCGCTCGGCAATCAGCGGAGAGAAGATGTTGTGCATCTCGCGCGGCTGGCTGTCGAGTTTGACCTTCCAGAGCAGCTTGATGTCCTTGACGTTGGCCGGCGTGAAGACGTTTTCGTCTTTCATCCAGGCCGTACGCCCGGGATCGTTGCCTTCCGTCAGATAGTCGGACGCCATGAGGGGGATCCATGACCCGATCACGGCCAGCGCTACACATTGTCGAAGCGGGACGAGTGCACACCAGCACACCACCGGCATGCAAACTCGCGTCGTCAGAAAACGTATGAACATGGCTGTTCGACCGGGACTGTCAAACGCGCGGCGATGCCCGACCGGGACGTCAGTGACACACTGACGTCCCGGTTCGACCTGTAGGCTCCCGCTCAGAACGTCACGCGAGCGCCGAGCTGAATCACCCGATTCGAGTTGGCGCGCACGCCGCTGATCGAGCCAAAGGCGGGATTCGTTTGCGCCCCTGTGACGAAGTCGAAGGTCGCAACCGTGTTCACACCTTGATATTGCGTAGTGTTGAAGACGTTGTACGCCTCAGCGCGTATTTGCAGGATGCGTCCGTGTCCCAGACTGAAGTTTTTCAGCAGGGTCATGTCGTGGTTGATGTAGCCCAGGCCCATGCGCGCATCTTCCTGCCCGGCGCCAACTCCGGTGCCCTGATATAGGGTGTCCTTCGGATCGGTCAGCGGTCCCGGCGGCTTGACGCACTCGGTCTTGTACTGGCGGTCGAACGTCCGCTCGCTGCGCGGCAGGTTCGGGTCGCACACGATGATCACGCGCGAACCGCCGAGACCTCCGGTCAATGTTGTGGCGTTCGGTGCCGCGCCGCTGAAGTTGTACGTAAAGTTCGACCTGCTGCCGCTCAGGAAAGTAGAGATCCCCGACAACTGCCAGCCGTCGAACACGCCTTTGGCGATCACGTTGTCGCCCATGAACCGGCTCGCTCCCGGCACCATCCAGTTGTAGCTGATCTTCAGATTGTGCGGCCGACTTCCTAGATTGCCCGCGTTCTTGTGCGTGTTTCGTGATCTGTTGTCTTCGGGGGTTCGATACCAGTCGTACGCCGCATATTGTTTCGTGACCGATCCGGTGTAGTTGACAGCCCACGCCAGCCCATTGGCCAGCCGTCGGCGGACCTCGACTTGGACCGCGTTGTAGTTGCGGTACAGATCGTCCAAGAAGACGCGCTGGGTGATCGCGCCGCGGCCCGGGTAGTTCGGCCGGATGAAGTTGGTCGGCAGGACGTTGCCGGTCGTCCGATCGATCATATTCGGCGTTGGGTTGGCGACCAGTCGCGGATCGGGGTCGTTGAGCTGATTGGTGTAGGACTGGCCAGCATTGACCGCGAATGCGTTCCGGGTGGTATTGCCAACGTAGGCCACATCCGCCAGCATGCGCCACGGCAGTTCGCGCTGCACGCCGATGCTCCAGGAGTGCACCGTGATCGGCCGCGTCTCGTCCTGCACCATCGTCCCGCCCAGCGGGTTCTCGAGCGACGGCGCGTTGAAGCGATCGTCGATGGTCGTCCACTGCAGATTCACGGTGCGGCTGATTACACCGGTGAAGCCGCCGTACTGCCCGTCTCCCAGGCGGTTATAACTGGTGCCGAACCCGCCGCGGACGGCGGTTTTGCCATCGCCGAACACGTCCCAACCGAACCCGAGGCGCGGGGCGGTCTTGATGCCGGCCTTGGGGAAGGTATCGGGGACCTCCTTGCCGAAGACCGTACCGTTGTTGATGTCGCCCGAGCCGGCGATGATCGCGCCGATCCACGGACTCGGACGCATTTCGCCAGTGGCGGGATTCAGAGCCACGCGATTCGCGCCGGTGCAGGGAAACACGCCGTTGGCGCAGTGCGGCTGCCACAGCTTCACCGCGTTCGCGGCATTCCAGGCCGAGGGATCGAACCAGCCGATGTCGCGCCCGCGATCGTAGACAACGCCGATGTGCGAGAACCGGACGCCGAGGTCGAGCGTGAAATTACGACGGACCCGCCAGTTGTCCTGGAAGAAGAATTCGGGCTGGTTGAACGCCGGCATCGAGCGCTGGTTGTTGTTGTTTTCGGTATAGGAGTTCAGATGGCCGAGGATCGCGTTCGCCCACCCAAGGTTCGTATCGAGAGGATTCGCGGCGTCTGAGTTGAAGTTATAGGTGCCGGCGTTGCTCGACACCGCATTCGGCCGTCCGGTGCGCTCATAGAAGAATCCGACCTTGAGGTTGTGTTTCCCGCGCAGTTGCGTCAGGTTCACCGAGATGTTGTGCGTGTCGTTGGTGGCCAGCCACGGGAAGGCCTGGCCCTGGCCGATGTTGATCGCCCGCGTCGCGGGCAAGGCGTTCGTACCCGCGAAGGTCATGTCCGGCAGGATGTGGTTCGGGTTGTTTTCCGTGAAGTACTGCCGGTGGCCGGGCAGATGGATCCGATAATCGAGCGCGTCCCAGTCGCTCTGCTCGAGTGGGTAGACGTCCTGTTCCGCCCAGTTGCTTCCGCCGATGATCTCGAGCACGGTCGAATTGGAGAACGTGTGGGTGAGGTTCGCCACGTAGCCGGACGTGTTGATGTCGTAGCTGCCATTCGACCACGGAAACCCCATGCCGGCGCCTGCGATCAGCGCCGGTGCGGTCTCGTTGTACTGGCCGCGGCCGAACACTTCCTTTCCCATCTGCACCCGGGTGTAGAAGGTCGTTCTCTGTTTAATGTTCCAGTCCACTCGCACGACGTTGTCGCGGCGCAGCTTCTCGGTATCGCCGGCGAACTGATAGTTGTAGTTGCCCTGCGTCACGGGGTTGCCGACGAGCGCGGGATCCGGCAACGGGAACAGGTTCAGCATCTGCCGGCCCATCGAGTGGATCATGCTCTGCGGGATGACGTTCCCCGGAAAGCAGCCCGGACCGCCGGTGTTGACGTTGCACGCCAGCCCACTCAACGGATTGCGGATGAAGCGCAGCTGTCCGGCGTTGTTTCGCGTCTGCGAGAAATCGCCATTGCGTTCCAGCGCGGAGGGCATCGTGCTGTTCACCAGAAACGGATCGGTGCGCGGCAACAGGTCCAGCGAGTAGAAGAAGAACAGCTTGTCGCGTTTCTCGTTGTAAGCCGTGCCCGGCAGCAGCACCGGCCCGCCCAGCGTGAATGCCGAGTTATCGTACCGGTAGCGCGGCTTCGCGCACAGCGGTGAGGTGCCTCCGGTCGCGTCGCAGGTGCGCCGGCGGTCCCAGGTGTTCTCGGTCAGGGCTTCGTGCCGCTTGAAGTAGGCCGCCGACCCGTGGAACTGCGAACTACCGCTCTTGGTGACGATGACGATGTTGGCGCCACCGGCACGGCCGTATTCGGCCTGGTAGTTCGACGTCTGCACTCTCACTTCCGCAATCGAGTCGAGCGAGGGCGTCACGTAGTTGGCCGCGCCGAACCCCGTGTCTTTGCTCGACACGCCGTCGTACGACATGCCCATCATCTGATCGCTAAGCCCGTTGATCTGCGTGCCGAGGAAAGAATTCCAGCCCGGCGCGTTGCGCACGTTGGTATCGACCACGCCCGGCATGCCCTGCAGCAGGCCCAGAAAGTCGCGGCCGCGCAGCTGCGTGTCCTTGATCTCGTCGGCTCTGATCGTGCCTGCGCGTTCGCCGCTCTGCGCCTGCGCGTGTAGCGCCGATGCCTCGACGGTGACGACCTCCTCCAGGACGCCGACCTCGAGAACGATCGGCGGCACTGCGAGGCGTTCGGTCGCGGTCAGCACGACGTTTTTCTGCTCGTAGGTTCTGAATCCGGACATCGTGACCTTCAGGTCGTACGTGCCGGCAAAGAGGTTGGTGAACACGAACAACCCTTGAGCGTCCGTGACGGTCTCGCGTGTCACCGCGGTCGCGGTGTTGCGCACCGTAACAGTGGCGCCAGGAATGGCGCCCTTACTGCCGTCGGTCACTGAGCCGCCAATCTGGCCGCTCAGTCCCTGGGCGTGGACGAGACCCGGCGTGCCGCCCGCCAGGCCGAGTGTTAGAAGAGCCAGGACACGTATGACACGATTCACGTTTCCTCCTCAGCGTAACTACTTCAGCCAGGTTCCACGGATTTCCACTCCGTCGATGATGGCGATGTCTATCTCAGCTTTCGTTTGACCTTGTCAACAAGAAAGTTGCGCCATACGCAAGTTTCGCAACGCACAACGCTGGTGCCGACTTGGGAGCGCCACTGCTACGTCTCCTTTTTCATCACACACCAAGCAGGGCATTGATGTGTTCGGCGGTGTCACAGACGTGGCGGGCCATAACCGAGTCGCGGCCCCCGGCCATCCGCGTAGCGGGCGCGGAGACACCGATCGATCCGATAACGAGACCGCTCCGATCGCGGACCGGCGCCGCGACGCACCGGACGTCTTCCAAGTATTCGCCGTCGTCGGCGGAGAAGCCTTTGGCTCGCACGCTGCTGCATACCTTGGCGAGCTCCGGCAGCGATACGCTCGTGCGTGCGGTGTACCGCTCGAGCGGCGTCGTGCCATAGAGGGCCTTCAATTCTGCCAGCCCGAAGTCGGCGAGCAGCGCCTTGCCGTGCGCGGTGCAGTGCAGCGGCATCAGCTTGCCGGTCTGACCGGCGACGATGACGCCCTGGTCGCCGGAGGCATAGTGATCGATGAAAAAGACTTCGCGTCCTTCACGAACGGCGAGATGAGCGGTTTCTCCCGTCCGGGTCGCGAGTGCCTTGACCGCCTCATGGCAGATGCTGATCAGCATCCGGCTCCAGTCGTATTCGCGCGACAGTCGCCAGACGGCCGGACCGAGCACATAATGCTTCCGTCCGTTGGGGTTGGCGAGGAAGCCACGGCGCTTCAGCGTATTTGCCAGACGGAAGACACTGCTCGGGTCGATGCCGAGGACGTCGGTCAACTGCGCTAGAGGCACCGGGTCAGCCGATCGGGCCACCGATTCCAAGAGCGACAGCGCCCGTTCCACGCTTTGCACCGGCGGCGTCTCCAGCGCCCCTTTTCTTACCCTTGGAAGCTTCCCGCCATCGCCAACGCTGCGGCGGGCCTTGGGTTCTTTGGTCGGTTTCATTTCGCCTGTAGCCCTTCGAGCGCGTAGCGCGCCATGGCCTCCGTATTCTTGTTCTTCAGCATCGCCTTGAGGACGGGCTCCGAGCGCGAAGAGCCGATGATTGCCAGCTGCCGGCAGATCGCATCTTTGGCGCCCAAAGGCGCCGAACTCTGCAGCACCTTCAACATCTTCTGCTCGGCGTCGGCCGCCCCTTCTTTCGTCGCCGCGACGATGGTGACCTCGCGCTCGAAGCGGCGCACTTGGGCGCGATCCTGGCCGAAGTCGAACTTCGTCATCGCCGCTAGAGCCGCGTCGAACTGGGTGCTGCCGCGCGGGCGCGGGGTCGCATCGGCGTCAAGATCGCCGAGCGCGTACTGGATGCCGGCCAGGAACATCGTCAGCATCCGTGGATCCCAGAACACGTCAGGGTTGTGTCCCAGGCTGGTGTAGAAGACGCGCGCCTTGCCGTGCTGACGAATCCAGGCGACGGGGTAGTCGTTGTCGTCGCGCAGGCACTGGCCGAAACATCGTCCCTGCATCATGTCGGTGACGATCGGATCGATGCTGAGGAGTACCCGCACCTTATCGCGCGAGTACGGCGGCCCGAGACGGTAGAACTCATCGACGTACTCGAAGGGCTTGCCGTCAAAGGCCCGCATGAGCGGGTTTGTCGGATCTTCAATGTTGATCGTCGCCTTCTCCGTCGGCTCGCGATGCGACGCGCCGGTTGCGCCGAGAATTTCGCCAAACTCGGTCCACTGCGGCGAGGCGACGCTAGTGCCGTGATTACCGACGACCCCGCCGCCGTTGGCGACGAAGGCGATGACAGCGGCGCGCATTTCCGGCGTGTCGAAGACGTCACCGACCGTGTTGTTCAGATACACCGCGTCGTATTGCTGCAGGTTGGCCGTGGAGATGGCGCCGGGTTCGCTCGACAGCGTCGCCGTGAACGCCCCGGTCTTCTCACCCATCAACTGCGCCGCGAGGTTGGCGTGCGGAATCGAGGCGTGCCCCCCGTACTGCCGGCCGTTGTAGATCCCTTGTCGATCGAAGACGAGAATTTTCCGCGGCTTCTTCGGACGCGCGAGCGCCTTCGCGGGAAGGGCAGCCTCGATCTTGGTCCGGTCCTCGGGCGAGACTTCGCGGCGGCGCGGCGGCTGCGGCTGGGCGGCCGTGCCTTGCGTCTGACTGGCGGTGGCTGGCGCCTGGGCCTCGAACCGTGCGCTGCCTGCCGCGATCGTCACCGCTCCAGCCCACACGAGAACGATAGCTGTCGCCTTCATATTGTGTAGCTCCACGGCGCGCGAATGGCGCGCGAGAGCAGGCGGTTCGCCTGCTCGTCGTCGATGAATCGCTCCGCCTTGGGATCCCAGCGCATCTTGCGCTGCAGCTGCATCGCGATGGCGGACTGCTGGCACATGGTTTCCGCGTGCACGGCCGCCGTGATCGGCGAGATGGGCTGCGCCTTTTTCCGGATAGCGTCGAGGAAGTTCTGCTTGTGGTCGTCCGAGAAGATGACGCGCTTCTCGTTGGCGCCGATGACCGTGTCGGCCAGCGAGGCGGGCTCCGTGCGCACCCCCTGACGGCTCACCCAGATCCACCCCTTCGACCCGGTGACCAGGCTGGCCATGCTGCCCAGTTCGAACTGCTTCGCCCGCTTCTTGGCGGTGACAAGATCCATGTGGATGACGGTGGGGCCGCTCGCGTACTTCTGTTCGACGGTCCAAGAGTACGGCACGTCACGGATGTCCTCGTAATAGCGTGCGCGCCCCTCAATCTCGATCGGTGCCGTCTCGTCGGTGTCGTGGAAGAACTGCGCTGCGTCCAGATCGTGAATGCCCCACGCGCCGCCGAGGCAGCCGAGGCCGTAATCGCGGATGAAGAGCCACGTGAGCGAAACGCGCACGTCGCTGTACGGCACATACGGCGACGGGCCCAGCCACATGTCGTAGTTCAAGCCTGCCGGTGGATCCTTCAGGGTCTCGGGTGCCTCCGGCTTGGGTGGTCCGCCCCCCGCCGATCCGATCATGATGTTGCGGACGTCGCCGACGTAGCCGTTCCTGACCAGCTCCGCGGTGTGGCGGTAGTATTGGCTGGATCGCTGCTGCGTGCCCCACTGGAAGACGACCCCGTGTTTCTTGACTGCCTCGCGCAGGGCGAGGCCTTCGGCGAGCGTCACGCTCAGCGGCTTTTCGCAATATATGTGCTTGCCGCGGCGCGCCGCCTCGATGCCGACGAGCGGATGCCAGCGCTCCCCGGTGGCGATGACGACGGCATCGATGTCCGGCCGCGCCAGCAGCTCGCGGAAATCGGGATGGGCAGCGCAATTCGAATCGCCATACTTCTGATTGACCGCGCCCTGAGCGCGTTCGAGGGTCTCCAGACGGACATCAGAGATCGCGAGGATCCGAGCATCCGGCATCTTCAGGAATCCACTAACGTGGCCGCCGCCCATCCTCCCGACGCCAATGTGCCCGATCGTGATGCGATCGCTCGGCGGCGTCACTTGCGATCCGGCGATCACGTGCCGTGGCACGATCATCGGGGCCACGGCCGCGACCGTTGCAGCGCGCAGGAATTGACGACGATTCACCTGGGAAGGCGGAGCCGGAGGGATGATCGACACGATTTCCTCCCATGGGACGCGAGCGTCTCCTTGACACCCAGCGGCGCCGTTAGTATAAGAGCCTATCGAGTTTGCGCAATACGCAAACAAGAGTTCCGCAAAAGATTTTTCAGTTCCCTCCCGGGCCGGCGGCATCAGCGAGCGTCGAAAAAAGCGAGGTTCCCGTGGCAGGCTCAGTGAATCGCCGAACGTTCACCAAGGCAGTGCTCGCCGGAATCGGCGCGACGGCGCTGCCGCATGTCGCGGCCAGCGCGCCGCCCCAGGCGCCGCCCTCGGGCCAGGCGGCGCCGGCCAAGCAGCTCCGGATCGGGTGCACCGCTTTGGTGTGGAGTGTCTTTCCAAAAGCACCAGAGCCGCTCGAGACCGCCGTGCGTGACATGTCGGAGCTCGGTTACAAGGGCTTCGAAACATTTGGCCACGTGGTGGAGGACTGGGACAAGAAAGGCACGCTGGAAAAGCTGATCTCCCAGTACAAGACTCCACTCATTTCTGCGTACGCTCCTCTAAACGTCATCGATCCGTCTGTTCGGAAGGACGAAATTGCTACGATCGTGCGCTGGGGCAACATTCTGAAGAAGTACGGCGCCAGCTTCATCGTGATCGAGGCGGGTGGCGCCAAACGTACGGGCTACGACTTCGCCGCGCACCGCGCCAACATCGTCGGGACACTCAACGAATACGGCAAGGCTTTGGCGGATATCGGCGTGGGCTGTGGTTTGCACCAGCATACCGGTACAGCGATCGAAACGCGCGACGAGGTCTATGCCGTTATGGAAAGCGTCGACACGCGAGTCTTCAAATTCGCGCCCGACGTCGGTCAGCTGCAAAAAGGCGGCGCGGATGCCGCAAAGGTCATCAAGGACTTCGCATCGATCACCGTCCACATGCACCTGAAGGATTTCGTCAACGGTCCGCACATGGGCGGCTATTCCCCGCTCGGGATCGGCATGGTCGATCTGAAGTCGATCCTGGAAACCATGGAACAGGCCAACCCGAAGGCCAACATCATGCACGAGCTGGACCCTTCGCGAAACATGCCCTACACACCGCGTCAGACCGCGGAAATCAGCAAATGGTATCTACAGAGGCTTGGTTACATGCTCGGAAACTCATAGCGGCGTGAAACTCAAAGGCAAGGTCGCGTTGGTCACAGGAGCGGGTCGGGGGATCGGCCGCGGCATCGCCGAAGTATTCGCGGCGGAGGGCGCCGATGTCGCGGTGAACGACCTCACCGAGGCTGAAGATGTCGTCCAGGCACTCCGCGCTACTGGCCGCAGGGCGATCGCGGTCAAAGGGGATGTGGCCAGACGTGCGGACGTTCAGCCGATGATCGACCGAGTCTGGCAGGAGCTCGGACCAATCGACATCCTCGTGAACAACGCCGGCATCGAAACGATCGTGCCCTTCTTGGAGCTGACCGACGAGCAGTGGACACGCCTCGTCGACGTGAACCTGCGCGGCGCGTGGCTCTGCTCACAAGTCTTCTGCCAACGGGCCCTCGCCGAGGGTCGCCGCAAGGGCAGCATCGTCAACATCGGCTCGATCCAGGCGGCGAAGGTCCTGCCGGGGCGCACGCATTACGCGCCGACCAAGCTCGGGCTCGAAGCGCTGACCCGCAATATGTCCGCCGAGGTGACGCCGCAGGGGATCCGGGTTAACTGCATCCACCCGGGCCTGATCGATACACCCATGACGTCATGGGTGATGAAGGATGCAGTCGTGCTGCCGCAGGTCCTCGCACAAATCTCGCTCGGACGTGCCGGCGAACCGCGCGAAATCGGTACGGTGGCGGCCTTTCTCGCATCCGACGAGGCCAGTTATCTGACCGGGCAGTCGATTTTCGTGGACGGCGGGTGGGAGGGCAAATGACGCGCAAACTCCATCGACCTCAGCATGGAGGCGCGTTATCGTTTCGCGGTGATTTCCTCGAAGCGTGGTGTCGTGCGTTCAACGAAGCCGTCGTTCGTGCGTTCGATGAAGAGTGCGGCGAGATTGAGCTTCGTCGCCAACGCCATTCCCTCGTTCGTTCCGAGTACCATCAGCGCCGTGTCGAAAGCGTCGGCACGCACCGCGAGCGGGTCGATGACGGTGACGGACGCCAGCCGGTGCGTCAACGGACGGCCGGTTCGCGGATCCAGGATGTGTGCGACTCGCTGACCATCGACTTCCCGATACTTCCGGTAGTCTCCTGCGGTGGTGATCGCCAGATCTGAGAGCGCCACGACGCGCTGGATCGAATCGCCGTGCAGCTCCGGACGTTCGATAGCGACCTGCCAGGGCGCGCCGGCCTCGTTGCGGCCACGTGCGAGCACTTCGCCGCCGACGTCCACCAGGAAATCCGTAAACCCTCGATCC
>Ga0310886_10000443_pt1 | contig 10995 bp, 11 predicted proteins | sample T60D3metaG_FD_202511 | JGI IMG/M metagenome (GOLD analysis project Ga0310886, IMG submission 202511) | Lab incubated soil microbial communities from West Virginia University Organic Research Farm, Morgantown, WV, United States - T60D3 | ecosystem: Environmental > Terrestrial > Soil >...
GTATTAGAATTTATGGATTAGCAGACACGGTTGACCGGAAAGAAGGCTACATGTCTAACACAGATCATCCACAATCTCGATATATAAGAATAAGACCTACAAAAAAATGGAGTTGGGGAATAGAAGAACCTGTTTTTGTAGAAGGCAAATTTAATGTAAAGAAATCGAGTATTGATGGATGAAAAAATACTATACTGTTATATCAAATTTTAATTTAATAGATAGTATTAAAGAATCCCCTTCAAAGACCGATTTAGTACTGAAGCCCACCAGGCCCGTTTGATATCTCTCTTGACTTTCAGCTCAGTAGTGAGTTCGTTTTCCTTATCCAAGTTCATATATTTTGGTGCTAGATAATACTTTCTTTATTAAACAAATATGAACCTAATATAAAATTACTTGTAGTAATACCTTAGAAATATAACGTCTAACCGCTTGGTTCATCAGAAAATACTGACAGGTGGAATTAGTCTGATGATCGGACTAAGTTATAACTGTTAATTTGAATTTCTAAAAAAATGATAGTGAAAATTGTTGGGATGGGTAATCTCATATTATTTGCTATTCTTTCTTTTATATTTCCTTCATCAAACTTGAAGAGAACATGATTAGTACCCTTCCATGAGGACAAATCAGTCTTCAATCAATACCTAGTTTGCACCTGAAGGAACAAATGGAGTCTGAGCTTCCTTACAAATTGTCGGGCCATCATGCAGTGTGTCAAAACAATTAACATCAGTTATGTTAGAAGTAGACTTTTTTTTACAGGAAGAATCCTCGTCTGCTGTTGAACTAATTGGTGAATTTGGAAACGCACATTCATCCTCTGGCATTGGTTGTCCTTGAATTTGAATTGGTGAAGCAATCAAGGGAACAGTTGTCATAAACAAAGTCATCAAATACAAAAAATAAAATAGTCTTTTATTTGGCACACACTATAGATCTAAACCTATTTTATAAGATTTGCTATTGGTTTTGAATATTTCCTTATATCATAGTATAAATTAAATCAGTGATTAAAAACCAAAATAGATCTTGTTTGGCATTTAACAATAATAATAATTCCATTGTCTTTGGGGACCATTATGAATACCTATTCATAATAAAGCAATCAATTCGTGGTAAATAATATGAATGATCAGTATTCAAATGCAAAGTCGATTGACAAATTCTTTTTTAATGATTGACACGTATTATCTATCCGTTCCCCATTATGAAAGCATTAAAAAAATCAAGCACTCGACATGTAATATATCCATTACTAAACTCATCTATCTTGTCTTTTCCCGAAGAAACATATTTTTAGAGTACAATAAACAATAATATATTTTTCAAATATCCAAATTATTAGAAAAAGAGGAAACATATATGTTTGATGACGAAAAAGCTTGCAGAATATCTTGTTGATGAAAAATTCAAGAAATTAGAAAAGGTGTAAATAAGACTCAAAAGAATTAGTTATCTATTTTGTCGAAAATAGAAATATTGGAGATTATTACTTTAGAAGGGCTATACCTAGTTTTTCAATATCCACTCAAAACATTCGCAACCTGAAACTTCTGAAGTATTAATAACCCGGAATCCAAACTGTTCAACTAATTCATCTACAAGGTTTTGGCAGCTATCCTTGGAGATGAGCTCATTAGATTCGTTTGATCGTATTATGACTGTCTGATTTGGTAGGGTCGTGTCCCCGAAAACTACGCATGGCGATTGAGGTTGCTGCGTAGATGGCGGAGGAGGAAGAGAGGAAAATCCGATCTGATTTGCTGACGGAACAAAGGTTAAAACAGACATCAAACCCACCATTATTACCACCTTAAAAGTTTCTTTATTTTTTGATAACATCTACTTAAATTCTAAGTAATAATCATCTATATATTAATTCTCTATGAACATATAGGATTTAAGGTCCATCATACAACACATGAATTTATTAAATAAATTTGATGTTAATACCTATTATTAAGCAATAAAATAATGTGTATATACGCATGAGTCTATACCATTTACAAGATTTATGAAATATCGTTACCAATCCTTGAGTGTTATACAATCATCACAACCAAATTATCAGTGAGACAGTAATTCCCTGGTTTTGCAACACTTACAATGTATGTAGACACCAAACTAGTTGTGAATTGAAAAAATGTTGGCAATCTAAGATGGTGAAATCAGTGAAGACTCTTAAGGAATTGCAAACCAATACCAAGAACAATCATCACAATTAGACTCAAATTACAATTGTAAATTAATTGAGATGGTAAGTCAGATTGAGATAGAAGTATTTGCCTAGGGGTTGACAATCTCTTTTGCATAATTAGAAAGTATATAAAGAATTTCCCAATTTTTAAACAGATTAGACCCCATTCTAAAGGATTGATATCATCCTGTATCCCCAGGTCCCGTTTATAACTAATATTAAAATATTAACATATAGGTTAAAGAAATGCTCTAAGGCAATAATCATTTTTGTCAATTTACCGTCATGACAGTTCCTCAAGAAGAGGATCTATATATTTTGTCCAACCGAGAGATAGATTAAGGATCTTTTCGTAGATAATCCATTGAGTATTCCAAATCTGTTATTTGTACTCACTTAAATTACGTCAGATAGGTCCAAACTAAGTTGGACAGTGATCTCTATTCTCTTATGTTACTATTCATTTGATTTTCATCAAACTATCCGATCGCTTGGATTTACACAATTCATCCAAACAAAAAAGTTCTTTTGAATCATTAACGTCTATGTGTTTGTAAATTGAAAAATAAAAGAACAGGTCATGAGATTCATCTAAAGAAGCATCCAGTGGGATCGGTAAAAGTGGAAGACTTTGAATTAGTAAATGTGGAAGTTCCAGATCTCAAAGAGGAGGGTGATTTTTTGGTTCGAAATATTTGGATGTCCGTAGATCCATTTTTACGCATCTATATGACCAAAGGAACTAAACATGCACCTCCTTTTGAGCTAAACAAATCTCTTGAGGGGGGATGCATTGGAAAAGTAATTGAATCGAAAAGTTCCAAGTTTAAAGTAGGTGACTACGTTAAAGCCAATTTTGGTTGGAGGAAATATTGGATAGGCAAAGAAACTCAAAGTGAAGAAAAATCCATATCAAAAGTCAATTCTACATTAGGGCCATTAAGATCCTTTCTAGGTTTACTTGGAATCACAGGCATCACAGCATATGTTGGTCTTTTTAAAATCTGCAATTTAAGAGAAAAACAAGATACTGTGTTTGTATCATCAGCTGCAGGAGGAGTGGGCTCTGTTGTGTGTCAGCTTGCCAAAATAAAGGGTTGTCAAGTCGTAGGCAGCTGCGGTAGTGATGAGAAAGCAAGGTGGTTAGTTGATGAACTTGGAGTAGACTATGCTTTTAACTATCGAAAAATAGGGTTGGATAACATCTCTGAGGAATTAAGTAGAGTATGTCCAAACGGGATCGATCTATATTTTGATAATGTTGGAGGTAAACACCTAGAGGCAGCCATTAACAACATGAATACTTTTGGAAGAATTGCTCTGTGTGGAACAACATCTCAATACAATGATGATCTCAAGATATCATCTGGTAACCTAGATCAACATATTAACAAATCACCATCTTTAGGACCATCTAATCTTTCTTTGGCTGTCTCACATAGGCTTAAACTTCAAGGTTTTATTTGGAGCGATCATTTTGATATTTTGAGCGAATTTAATTCAAATATGTCTAAATGGATTAGTGAAGATAGGATAAAACTTAAAGAATATATTGTCGAAGGATTGGAAAATGCGCCAAAGGCCTTTGTTAGTCTTTTTAAAGGAGATACTATGGGCAGGGCTCTAGTTCGATTTGATTAGTCAATAAAATCATTGATATGTTGCCTCAATAATTTTTTAGGACTCCAGTCTAATCCTTACATTCACCGTATCAAATCGGATCACTAAGGAACATTGATTTTAGGTTTTGAATAGATGAAATTACATAATTTAAGAAAAATGTCGACCTAAAAAGACCATAAAGTGATAGGTAAAATAATTCTCATTCTCGAGAAGCGATTCCACCTCATCTTTGCTAATATTTTCCAAATTAACAGATCTCATTTACCTCATAGATTCGAAGTCAGCCAGACACAATATCATATGGGTTCAAACAACTATAGACAAAGTTATTCAGGCCACACAGCAGGATTATTTATGATTATACCTGATGGAGCTATCCGAACTTTACCACTTTGCTCCGCTTGAACAATTTCTTCGGTTGATTTCAAGATCTTTGCTTGACCCGGATCTGTCCAATTTACAAAGTTTAGATGAATTAAAGGGCTATAGTCACTATCTCCTGGTAGTGCTGTTCCAACCGGAAGCTGAAAACCAAATGGCCCTTCTCCTTTTATCCCATTAAGAAAGTCATACCCTTGCTGAAGGAATTGATTTGGTACTGACGCTAATAATGGAGCGAAATTTATTTGATGCCCTTGACTCTCAGTAATGGAAACAGCAGTTTTATTATCGGAGGTATCTGTTACTATATAGGAAACCATTACTCCATCAACATACCCATTTAATGTATTAAGTGAAATAGGATGATTAGCAACCGCTAGAGCATTAGAATTATCTCCTATTAACAAAAAAATACCTAAAACAAATGTTGATAACCACAATATTTTTGAGTTGAAACTATTTACCATTACTTTGGTGCTATCACGCTATATATAAAAGGATTTAACAGCTTTATGCAACAGAGGAGGGTTTCTAAATACTAGGGACTCATTCATTTTGAGTATTTTAGAAAAAATGAGAAAATTTGCTAATCATAAATATGCTATGAACAATTAATTAACACAATCGTAGTTGTTGTCATATTTATAATATGTTTAATCAATAATATCATGAGCTTAAATATTGATTGGGTAGATGTGATAAAAAAAGAGGCAAGAGGATTAAATGATGCTGATTTTGGCGAAGTTCAAGAAGTTTCTAATGGTCTGGTTTTGACTCAACGTGGTATAGTAAATAAAGAATTATTTAGTTTTCCACAAAGTGCAGTAGAAAGTTATGATGGAATGGTTCTTAAATTTAACATATCTGAGATTGAAGCAATTGACAAATATAAGAAACTTTTTGAACCAAGACCAGTAGAGGTTGGGACAGGTTCTGATACTAAACTTGATATAGTCACCACTACGGCGGATTCAACGAAAATTGAAGGAATAATCGATGAGGCAGTTGATGATACGCTTAGGGATGAGCTTATTCAACCTACAACAGAGGAAGCAGACTTGGAAATAGAAAAGAAAGTGGTAAAGGAAGCTGCGGTTTTAAATAAAGAAACAGATGTAGAAAATAAGATTATTGACTCTACCATATCCGAGGAACAGATTCCGCTTGAAAATACTTTGAAGTCTACTATGAATAAAAACGAAAAATCTTCAAAACTTTTGACAGAAGAAAATGAGGAAGAAACCCCATTAAAAAAAGAGGAAGCAGGAATAGCTTAAAAATGTAAAAATTTGGAGTTCCATTCCACATTTCGTTAGCGGGAAATAATCCTAACAAAAATTTCAAGAAATCGCAATATAATATTTTTTTACATAATGTATAATTCGATCCTTTTTTGAGTATTTGACTCGACACCTCATCATAAAAAAGGAATTTATTTTTATATAATAATTAATAGAAAGAAAAAATTCCAATATAACGCTCGGGTCCGATCGGCGGCGGCTACAAGATGAATTTCCTAGTTTATCAAGAAATGATTATAATATATTTTTAAAATCTTTAATCTCTATTGTTTCAAAATCAGTCCAAATATTATATCCCGTGTACACATATACTTGAAAGTGTAGATGTGGAATATAGGTATACCCGGTCATTCCAACTTTGGATATCTCGTCGCCGGCAAGAACCTTTTGATTTAATTTGACCTTGGAGCTCTGGTAATCAAGGTGGTCATATCTAGAAAATTCTCCATTTGAATGTCTAATAGTAATAAAATTAGTGAAAAACCAATAAGAAGCATCAGGTCCCCCAACATAAAAATCATCGTTGATTTGAGTTACTATGCCTTCCGCTGCGGCAAGAACAGGTGTACCTATAGGGGTAACAAAATCCACAGCATTTCGTAGCTTACCAATATGAGCAGGAGAAGATGATCTATCTATTCTTTGTAACATCTCCATGGGTATAGGGACCACGTACTTGTTTTTAGTCATCATCTAAAAAAATTACTCACCTTACATTGACTATGAACTATCAAACTATAATAAGATCATATATTTCTGATAGCAAGAAACAAGGTTCAAATATGTTAGTATGTTTTATCAATTACCAAAATAAAAGAAAGAAACAATGAAAATTCGAACCCAAATTGATCGGATCAAAAAGCACTTTGCGGCTCAATATTATTTCTTTTATTGCTTTGTTAATGATGTAAGGTACCCAATTCTGACAAATATGTTTTAGAGAGAAATAGCCCTTTACTATATGTCTCAGCTAAAATATCCAGATATGATCTAAACAAAATTTTTCCAATTGGAAAAGAGATACATGAAATAAGAATCTAGAAAATTGATCTGGTAGCACTAGTAGCAGAACTACAAAACCATCTCTACCAGCATTGTCTATTATTAGAATCAAGATTTGATTTTTACCATCTAAATGATTTATTCGCTAGAAAATATGTTGCAACTATTCTATTGTCTATTTATGCAATGCTATACAATCTAGATTGAAATGTCTAAAAATCAAAATAATAAAAAGACCGAAAACCGTGGGGAAAATCTTGTTAACATAACAAGCGAATATAATGAAAATGGAAGACCTCAAGATGAGTCTGAGAGTGTTCTTGACGAAGCAGTAGATAAAGTAAAGGCAGGAACAAAAGCTGTTATCAACAAGGTCAAGGATACCGACAAAGACCTCGGATCTGAATATAATAAAGAAAAAACAAAATAATCTGAAAATAAGAAAAATAAAAGGATACAGTTGAGATTTAATGAACTTCTTGGGTTACCTGTCTTTTCTTTTGGCTGTGATTTTTACGATATCTTTTATAATTTGCTTGGCTGCTCAGCAAATGATAAATTATCATAGTATCATAGAAAAGGCAAGGAAATTTGCGAATAACAAGCATTCTCTAGAGAATTAATCCAACAAAAGACTTTATTTTATAAATTAACAATGTTACGAGATTAGTCATTAGTGACGCGAATAACTGGGAATTTGATGTGGTTATGTTTCAATGATATGGGTTTTAAACGTCCTTTCAGCCTTAGAAAAAGAATATTGGATTTTTCATTTCATGGGTTGTAGATCAAGTTTTAAAAAACTGCAAAAAGACTTTTTAGAGCATTTATTAATAATTTTCAATAGATTCATGGACATTTCAAATCAAAAAACAATTACAGCTAAGAAAGAATCAATTGTATCTTATTATTTTCCATAAAGGGTTGATGCATGTTCAAACCCTCAAGCCCACAAAGTCTACATTTTATCTAAATCCACAAAGTTTTACTGTACATAATATTTTAATATTGTCAAATGAATATTTGGTCAAATTACCATAATCTGGTGATAATCTAATTTGCTTTTTCAGTTTATCAATGCTATTCCTTAATGTTTATGCTCAATGGAAAAACTTTGAAATAAGATGGTAAAATACCAATTGGCTCTCCATCTACAGATACTGTAATGTTATTTTCAAGGTCAGATAACAATGCTATAGCCTGTGATTGACCATAATAGATCTCGTCTTGATTGGTAATAGAATCTTCACCCCTTTTTATATCCACAAGTTTTTCTAGTATTTTGAAACCACCTGAATTTTTTACTATAACGGTATCTAGCAATCCATCATTCATTTCAGCTCTTGTTGCTGCATTAAAACCTCCCCCCATAATACTACCGTTTGATACCATTGCCATCGTCATCTTGGTCAAAAGCGTTTTGATATTTGTATTACCGGTATCGTTAAAGTATTCAATCAATTCACAAACATTGCTTTGATAGGTTGGTAATGTTGCAAGTACTCCTGTAATGGTGGATAGCAGACGACTGCTGATTCTGTCTCTAACCATTTTAGACCTATTTATTATTTCCGCACTAACTCCTATTTCAGCTGCATTTAAAATAATACGACTAACGTAATCTTTATCATCGTTCCTATTGTGGATAACTGCTGTGATAACGTCGATTTTCTTGAAGTTATCCGTAGAAGTCACAGTCTTACAGCATTCTTCAATTTCTGAGGGCAATCCCAACGACTTTACCAAAATATTTCTAGTTCCACCAGGAAGAACTGTTAATATTGCTTCTGAATTAGTAACATCCAGATGAACAAATTTGGACGAATTCTTGTTATCTTTGATGTTCTCTAAGTTAAAGCCTTTATCGATCCTTATTTTGAAAAATCCATTAGCAACTTCATTTATCATCCCATCTCCTCCGATTGGAATTATATTGTTATAACCTTTTTCAAGATATTCTCGTGTTAGAATGGTTCCATCATCGGCTTTCTTTGTAAATATGTATTCGATGTCTTCTCCGAAATATTTTTTTAAAACAGCATGCAAGGAATCCCAATTTTTTCCCGTTTGACCTCCACTTGAATTTGGATTTACTATGACTATGGACTTTTTGGTCATTACTATATTCTTCATGGTATATGTCCGTATTGATTAATGTGTCGGTGCTGTTACTCACAATTGTTGTGAATATTTTGTTTTACCTTTTATTATCTTGATTTGTTTTGATTTCTTTATCGTATGAAAATATCCATTTTTTTTTCCAAAATACCAGTAACGATACTACAGTTATGGCTAGCATAACTATTACCAAAAAGCCAAGATATTTTGGTATTGTGGCTAGGTTGTTTAAATCAAATCCCTGTAAGCCTAATACACCTATCAAAAGTGAAAGAGGTAATACGATGGCAGAAAAGATAGTCAACACTCGCATTGTTTCGTTTATCTGCAAAGATATACTACTCGCGAATAGTTCTCTTGTAGAATTTATTGTATCCTGATAAGATTGAATCATTTCTATGAGCTGATTAACATTATTGAACACGATTTGAATATATTTTATGTCATCTTTGTCTTTTTCCATAGTGGTATGATAGTTGATTATATTCCTAGCATCCCAGAAATATCGTCTAAGGATGATAACCTGCCGAGACAATGTATCCAAATAAGTGAGTACTCGTTTGGATGGTCTATATTGTGCGTCTTTTTCTATGTCAAATACTTTGAGCTCGATTGCGGTCAAAAGCTCTTCATAGTCCTCTATGATATAGGAAATTATACTGTAATAAAGGGCATCGATTGAAGATTCCAAAATTGTTTTTCTATCTGCGAGAATCGTTTTTACTTTAGTTACCAAATCTATTTTATTTGAATGAATTGTGATCAGCCACTTATCTCCTACAAAAAAGTATAGTGGAGAAGATTCAAGATGTTGTAAATTATTAAATTTGAGGTCTAGTAGAATAGTGAACTTACTATCATGCTCTGTTTCTTTTACAACTGGTTTTTTTGATTTTTGTATAACTCGATCTAATGCTTTTTTGTTTAGTGAAAACTTCTTTTCTAAATCTCTAATATCTTCATCTGTAGGATCTGTTATGTCGATCCAAAAATTATGGTTTGCTTTTAGATCTACATTCAAATCATTTTTCTCTTCTATCATTTCCTTTTGATTAAAATAGAAGATAGTTTGTTGCACTATATTTTATTTAGTTTTAAGGTATTAATGTCTATTTCATATCATAAGTTAAGTATCATATTTTAGGCCAACATCCTATACTTCTAAGATATTTTCTTACAGAACATAACAGATTCTCTTCTGTTTCATAGACATAGTTTGCACAAATGTCTTTCTTCAGATTCCTGTTTACTTTAGTTTCTACAAGGTTTAGGAATGGCGATCGTTTTGGCAGATACACTACTGTAAGCCATTCAGATTGTCTTTCCACATACTGTCTGGTCTTTTTGCTGACATGAAATGAAGCGTTGTCTATTACAAGAATAAATCGTTTGACATTTCTTTTTGTGACATATCTTTTGATGTTGTTTAGATGGCTTATGAAGTCATTACTGTTTCTTGTCTTGCCTGTATTGAATTTAATTCTGTTTTGTGGATAAAGCAATGTTATGAAAGCGTTAATTTTATCATTAGTCCCTTTGTGAAGAATCTTTTGCTGTTCTCCTTTCATCATGTATGTTCTGGTTATGTATGGTTGCATGTACAGCCATGTTTCATCTTCAAATCCCAGTAGAATCTTTTTTTAAAAAGGCAGTGGATGCCTTCTTGTACCCCTCTATCTCTTCCTTCTTTTGCTCATAATCATCTCCTTTTTCCAGTTTTAGTTTTGGCTGTTTGTACACTATCCCAAGGTCATGAACTATCCTCCAGGTTTGCATGGGGCTGACATTGATTCCTAGGATGGAGGAAAGATAGATAGCCAGAAGCCTGATGCTCCAGATGTTTCTAAGATAACCAAATGTCCTGGGCGATTTGTTTAGTACTATGTCTTTTATCAACTCCTTGTTTTTCTCGGTAGATATCATTGGTTTTCTACCCCCGTTTTTTCTCCTGTTTCTTATGCCATCCAAACCAAATTTTCTGTAGTTGTTAATCCAGTCATACACATTACGGTAATTGACACCAATGTCCTTGGCTATGGTCCTGTACGGTAGTCCTTCTATCTTTTGTTTTATAGCGTATGCCCTTCTGTATTCCTCTTTATCCTGAGTACTCTTCATAAATAATATTAGTTCCTTTTTCTTTACCCTGGATAACTCAAGTTTAAGAGGATGATTTGGCACGTAATATACGAGGTCTTACAAAGCTAAATCCATTTCTATAATTACAATGGATGAATAGTAGAATGTTGATTAAGGATTAGATACTTAACTTAGCAACCCATAGCCAGATGTATTCGGAGCCAACCTTTAAAATGGTTTCATCGACAACATATTCTGAAATTCTCTTTCTATTGGATGATACTTTTA
>Ga0310886_10000450_pt1 | contig 10926 bp, 8 predicted proteins | sample T60D3metaG_FD_202511 | JGI IMG/M metagenome (GOLD analysis project Ga0310886, IMG submission 202511) | Lab incubated soil microbial communities from West Virginia University Organic Research Farm, Morgantown, WV, United States - T60D3 | ecosystem: Environmental > Terrestrial > Soil >...
CAATTTTTCAACATAATTAGAAGCAGATGGACTCCCAGCTGCACCATTTCCACATACAGTAACAATTTGTTTGTATGGTATACTTATTGGTTTCATTGATAGATTTTATAGCAATATTAGGAGCTAACACCATATTTTCTTTTCTTTCAATAGAAGATATTATACCTATCTCCTCCAAGGTTTATTCTCCTCTAGAAATTAGATAAACCTCCGATGCCTTCCTAGATTATGAAATTCCGGATATTAAAAGAAACACACGTACTCCCACAGTTGCTGTTATCCGTCGAATAAAAGGGACATATATTTATCTACAATATTGCAATTCTTATTTGTAAATTGTTTTTCATTATCTACACCTAAATTGTTTGGTATCTTTTATGGTGTTTATACAACAGATACAGCAAAATATCCACAACGAAATGTTTTTACCTTTAACCACGATTCATCTTCTGAATTTTTTCGACTGTACCGTAAACCATTTCACCTTTTAATGTCAGAAATTGATCTTTGTAGAGTTTTGGTCAGCAGAGGACTACTAGACATTCTTGTTCGTGGATAATTTTCTAATTTTGGAATCAAATTCGACTGGTCACCCAGATCTTTTATTTTTATTAATCATGATATTTATTATGGGGCGATAAATATTACTACAGAGGCCAGCTGGTCCTGTTTCAATAACTATTACCTCATATTCTTCAAACACTGCTTAAAGACGCGAAAATTATAGTTGTTAGATTACGCATCCTTTTGATTTTGGATAGATTGATATCGATAGTAATTTCTAACTAGAGATTATCTGACTCTAGTATAATTCGGATATCAGTGTGCGAGGGTGATGCGCTCGGGCGAATAAGAGCGGTAAAAGTCGCTTCGTATCGCGGGAGGTGCATGATGGCTGGGGCCGACGTTGCATGTCAATGTGCGATCGACGCGGCGATCGGACACGGTCGTTCTGAGCATAGCGAAACAGTTCGTACTAGAGGGTATCCAGTTTGCGTCTTCGTCGCGCAGCTGAAGTTCAATCACTAATGGAGGCGACACCAATAGCGATTGAGAGGGAGGTAGTCTGGATCTTTATGGTCAGTCACATTGAGTCGAACTAATGGCGTGACAGAACGCGGAACGATTTGGCCCGTGTCCAACACCGAACAAGCTCAGATCTGTTCCCGGCTGAAGATCGCTAGCAACTCATCCGCGGCAGCGCTCGATGTGGTCGTTCCGGCCTTCACAGCCTGCTCTAGGCGGGGAAGGGTCGCAGCAACGTCAGGGTGCTGGCGAAATGCATCCTCTAGGCGCTCGCGGATCAGTGTCCACATCCACGTGGACTGCTGGGCCGCTCGCAACGAGGCAAGCTCCCCGGTGGACTCAAGTAACTGTCGGTGCTCGTCGATCGTGGTCCATAACTCATCGATACCCAGACCTGTAAGGCCCGACGCCGCAAGGCAGCGCGGCTGCCAGATTGCGCGCTTACGAGGTAGATAGCGCAGTGCGGACTTTAGATCCGCCAGTGCGACCTTCGCCCTATGCTCGCCATCTCCGTCGGCCTTGTTGACGACGAGTGCATCCGCGAGCTCAAACACACCCTTCTTGATCCCTTGCAACTCATCGCCAGCACCCGGCAAGACAAGCACAAGAAAGAAGTCGACCATGTCGGCGACGGCCGTCTCGCCTTGTCCGACGCCGACAGTCTCGACGAGCACGACATTATAGCCGGCCGCCTCACAGAGTAACATCGTCTCGCGTGTGCGGCGCGCCACGCCGCCGGGCGACAACCCACTCGGTGATGGCCTTACAAACGCGCGCGGATCAAGCGCGAGCCGCTGCATGCGTGTCTTGTCGCCGAGAATTGACCCACCCGAGAGCTGGCTCGTCGGATCGATCGCGAGCACCGCAACGCGATAACCAGCATCGAGCAGGCGCATTCCTAGATTGTCAATGAACGTGCTTTTCCCAACGCCTGGCACGCCAGTGATGCCAATGCGGTGCGCTCGGCCCGTACGCGGCAATACCTGCCGCAGGAGGTTGCGGGCAATCCGTCGATCCTCTTCAGAACGACTCTCGACGAGCGTGACAGCACGCGCTAACGTCCCTAGGTCACCTTCGATGATGCCGCGCTCGTACGAGTCGACCGAAAGTCGAGACGCACGAAAAGTCATGGTGGTAGCTCGAGACGGTCGAGCAATCGCACCGCGGCGTCGGCAATCACAGTGCCGGGTCCGAAGATCTCAACGGCGCCGGCCTCTCGCAGTGCATCATAATCGTCGGGCGGGATCACGCCTCCGACAACGACGAGTATATCGGGGCGACCAAGCGTTGAGAGCGCAGTGCGCAATGCAGGCACCAGAGTCAGGTGGCCGGCGGCAAGCGAACTCACGCCAATTACGTGCACGTCATTCTCAACGGCGGCGCGCGCGGTTTCCTCCGGAGTCTGGAACAACGGACCGATGTCAACATCGAAGCCGAAGTCCGCGAACGCCGATGCAATAACCTTTTGGCCTCGATCATGCCCGTCCTGTCCCATCTTCGAGATCAAAATACGCGGCCGGCGCCCCTTATGATCTAGGAACGTCTGTGTGCGAGCCCGCACATGAGCGATCGCTTCGGATGACTCTCCAACCTCTCCACTGTACACGCCGGATATGGCTTGGATGTTCGCGCGATGGCGACCCCATACTTTCTCGAGCGCCCATGAGATTTCCCCGACCGTGGCCCTAGCGCGTGCCGCGTCGATCGCCAAGGCAAGCAGGTTGCCGGTGCCGGTCTCGGCGCACTTTGTCAGCGCTCCGAGGGCACGTGCCGTTGCTTCGTTGTCACGCTCCGAGCGCAGCTTCATAAGGCGTTCGATCTGCGTCTTTCGAACGGCCGCATTGTCAACTTTCAGCACCGGGATCGATTCCTTGTGCATAAGTTTGTAGCAGTTCACACCTATGATCTTCTGACGGCCGCTGTCGATGCGAGCCTGAGTACGTGCAGCCGCTTCTTCGATGCGCAGCTTCGGGATGCCCGCCTCAAGGGCCTTCACCATGCCGCCGAGCTGTTCGATCTCGGTGATGTGAGCTCTTGCACGCCGTGCGAGTTGGTCTGTCAGCCACTCCACGTAATAGCTCCCGCCCCACGGATCAACCGGCCTCGTCGTGTTCGACTCGAGTTGCAGCTGGAGTTGGGTGTTGCGCGCTATACGTGCTGAGAAGTCCGTCGGCAGAGCGAGCGCTTCGTCAAGCGAGTTCGTGTGTAGGCTTTGAGTGTGGCCTTGAGTCGCGGCCATCGCCTCTATGCAGGTGCGTACGACGTTATTATAAACGTCCTGCGCAGTCAGTGACCAGCCCGACGTCTGGCAGTGTGTACGCAGCGCGAGGCTCTTCGTGCTCTTTGGGGCGAATGTCGAAACGATCTCAGACCAGAGAAGGCGAGCGGCCCTGAGCTTGGCAACCTCCATGAAGAAGTTCATGCCGATGGCAAAGAAGAACGACAGACGCGGCGCGAATGTGTCTATGCTCATGCCGGCTGCGATACCAGTGCGGAGGTATTCGAGGCCGTCGGCGAGCGTATAGCCGAGCTCGAGGTCCGCAGTCGCCCCTGCCTCCTGTAAGTGATACCCGGAGATCGATATTGAGTTGAACTTCGGCATCCGCTGGGACGTGAACTCGAAAATGTCCGCAATTATCTTCATAGAAGGTGCGGGTGGATAGATGTACGTGTTCCGTACCATGTACTCTTTTAGGATGTCGTTCTGGATCGTACCGGATAACTTCTCCGGGGGTACTCCTTGCTCCTCCGCAGCGACGACGTAGAGCGCGAGCACCGGCAGGACGGCACCATTCATCGTCATCGACACGCTCATCTTGTCGAGTGGGATTCCATCGAATAGGATACGCATGTCGAGGATCGAGTCTATAGCCACGCCTGCCATACCGACGTCACCAACGACGCGCGGATGATCACTGTCGTAGCCGCGGTGGGTAGCGAGGTCGAACGCGATTGACAAACCCATCTGTCCAGCGGCGAGGTTCCGGCGGTAGAAGGCATTCGAGTCTTCAGCCGTCGAAAAACCGGCATACTGGCGCACGGTCCACGGCTTTTGTACGTACATGGTTGGGTACGGACCGCGTACGAACGGCGGAATGCCAGGCAACGAGCCGAGGTGCGCGACCTCCGTGAGGTCTGAAGAGGTATAGACTGCGTGATGTGGGATGTCCTCAGGTGTGTCCCAGATGCTGTCGGAACTGGCAGGCGCGGTTTTTCGCACTGCAGGCTCAATCTCGTCAAAGTCAATCTCATCAAATTTGGGCAGCGTCATAACAACAGCTCCTCCATGGTGGCGAGCACATCGCAGCCAACAAACACAAACGCTTCAACGCCGGCTGCACGAAGCTCGGTTTCGAGAGCGCCCGGACGCCCTGCGAGCACAACCTTCCTCACGCCGGCTGACTTCAGCGCGCGTGCGACTCCGGCGGCTTCAGCCGTGTAGCGCTCGTCGCTGCCACAAATCACGGCAACGTCGGCGCGTTGGGGCGAGGTCGCTTCGCGAGTGCGAATGCCAACGATGCCAAACAGACCTGCTGAATAACTAATGCGAGCGCGATGCTCAGCCGGTGGCCCGAGCGCGAGCAGCATTACATCGAACGGCAGGGCTTCGATGCGAGATCGCATCGCCTCAAACATCTCGGCATCACGATGCTCGACGAGCGCTGATGAAACCAGCAAGGGTGCGGTCGGGATCGGAGCCGCCGGCAGCTTCTCGCCGACGTGCGCGAACTCCGAGACACCGAGGACAGGTTCCTTGCGTTTCGCAAGATGGGCCGCTCGCCTGGTCCATGCCGCGTCAAGCCGCGCGCGCAGTGCGCCCGAACCGACGAGCTCGGTAATACCACCATCCTTCTCGATCGCGGTAAAACGCTTCCACGCCTCACGGGCGAGCGCATCGGTACGCGTCTCGATGTAATAGCTGCCGCCGGCGGCATCGACGACTCGTCCGAGGTGGCTCTCGTCGCGCAATATGAGGACCGTGTTTCGGGCAACGCGGCGCCCGAGCGCGGACACTGCAGCGAGCTGGTCGTCGAACGGACGTGGGGTCACGATCTGCGCTCCACCAATGATCGCAGCGAACATCTCCGTTGTTACACGTAGCATGTTGACCCAAGGGTCGCGTTGTGTCTGCGTGCGTGAGGACGCGACGGCGTGGATCGGAGGTGGAGGCTCGTTTGGCGCGCCGGCAACCGCGAGCACTTTGTGCCAGAGCACGCGGGCCGCACGTATCTTGCATATTTCCCCGAAAGTGTCGCGACCGACAGGCAGCTGCAGCCACAGCGTGCGCGCGGCATCTGTGATCGGCAGTCCTCCTGCAATGAGCGCGCGCAGATAAGCAACACCGGCCGAAAGGCCGAGTGCGAGCTCGTCGGCGGCATCGGCACCCGCGCTGTGTAAGATTGTCGTGGACACGCGCAGCGGCCGGGCGTTCGGCAGCCGCTCACGTGTATCAGAGACTAAGTTTGGAAGGTGAGACAATCGTTTTACGAGCGTGTTGCCCGGCGTCACTCCCTGGGCAACGGCCATAATCGGATCGATGTCAATCCAGATCCGCTTATCTACGCCGCGTTGCGCGAGCCATTCGATAGCCTGCGCTGGGATGCTCTTTGCTATATCGACGACTAGATCAGCGTGCGCGACAGCCGCGGCCTCGAGCGCGCTGTCGTTGCCCACATCAATCCACAGCGCCGTCGCACCTCCATCGAGTTCCTCGGTAGCTACCGTGCGATCACCGTCTATACGTATGCACAGCCCAAACGCTGTGTTCTGTGCGTTGGCGCCCCGCACGTATGGTGCCATGCCTGGCATTGGCAGCTCGGCCGGCCGTTCGGTGTAGAGCGGGTCTATCGTTATGTCCTCAGGAGTGCGGTACACCAATTTGTCGAACGACGCTCCAGCGAGCTCTTTGTCGACGAGCGAGCGCCATGCTGCAAAATCTGACACGGACGACTCACCTATCGCGACGGCATTGACCGCCAACTTCATAGAGTGTGTGCGACAGCTGATAGGGGGTGTTGATTTTGCTCGCCCCCGTCAACTCGGTGAGCAGGTTTTCGCAGTCGAAAGCATCATGGCGCACGTCGCTGGGAGCCGCTGCAGGGGTCTCCTCGTTGCTCTTCCAGAACTGGTCGCATGATGAGATTGTGTATTCCTTCTCGTCCATCATCGAACTCATCACCTAAGAAGGGGTTGCATATTCAGCATGTCCTTGGGATTGAGGAACGTTCTGAGGCCAATGACGGGCATCGTCCCCTCGTTTTTGAAGGCCTCGCAGTACTGCGACTGTTCTTGGATCTCCGAGCACTATTACTTGCACTCCGTCGAACTGAGCATGGCTGACTCTAGAGATTTGGCCGTTTCAACAAAAGAACACTTTTTTTCTTCCTCGGTTATCCTTTGTTGGTTTTTGCAATTTACATTTAACAAAATACAAGTTTCAGTCATTTAAAATTCTCCTTAATTCCGTTTGTTTCAACATATCTATTGTTATTGTACGAGATGCCGTGACTAACGGTTATTACACTAAATAAATTACGTGTGTTATCCTTAGATATTATTTGACTACATGATTCGCAAAATTGCATAATCAGATATATGTTAAGAATATATTTATATATTGATATGCTTTGCTATTTTATAGGATAACTTTTATCATTTTCTTCCAATTATTTTCCAATTATTCTAACGTATATTTCAATAGAAAATTATGGCATGATTATAATGAAATTTTGAGAGAACGGGAGTGTGTTCTAATCCATTTAGCTTTCTCCTGTAAGATTCATAATTTATCATAACTAAAAGTTCCTGACGTTCCCAAATCTCATTTTCCATACTAGATTTATTCGGTTAGTTTTCTTAGGGTTATTTCACAAAAATCTGATGTAACCCAATAATCATTGTTATCATCATTACTATTCATCATACTGTTTTTATGATTGTTATGTAACCGTCTCATAAGCAATTTAATCTTAATGAGAAAATGATTAAAGTGGTAGTCCGCCTTTTGTCTGCATCATTATCAGATCTCGTTATTTTGTGTTTAGAAAATATATTATCTGTTTTTTTCTGTTTGTATTGATAGCAGAAGTAGCAGACCAACAAAATTAGAAATGTCTATGCAGCATAAATTAACATACTAAGAATAAACAAATTAGAAATTATTAGGGCTTCAAGTTAACAAATTTGATTAGATATTAATTCAAAATTGAAAATTTGCTATGAGACAAAACAATGTACAAAAAGTTACTCTGAGTATCTCTTTTATCTTTTCATTGTAATCTTAGTTATGAAAAAGAATTTTTACAAATGCAACGGCTGTGAACGCAAATTTGGACGAAAATGGAATGCACTACGTCATAGTAGGTCAATTCATAGTTCTGCTTCTGAAATCATTAGCAATAATATCAAGCCCAAAACTTCGTACATATCAAATAACAAATACAATAGGTTTCAAAAGAAATTCGATATTCTCAATAAAGCCGGTATAGAGATATACAATGAATACGATGAAAACATGTCAGACATTTTTGATATAGATGAAAAAGACTTTAAAATTATTAAAATTATTGATCAATTGATCAAACCGTTTACTGAATTAGAGGATTTATTGAGTAGAACTGATCCTAAGACAAGAGCATTTGTTCTTACAAGAAGTTTCGATCAAAGCTTACGATCTCTCAATCCAGTGGAAGCCATGAATGAGATGGTCGAGTTGTTATGTTCAATAAAAGGCATCAAAAAGATTGCAAAGTATAGGTCAATGATTGCCACAACCTCCTCTTTGGATCCGATACTCGAAACAAAAGAAAAAATCAAGAATTCATATTTATTTGGAAGATAGAATAATTAGAAAATGAAGACTAAACCCCAATCTGCTTTCCAGAATTCAGCACTGGGTTAGGATTTAATCTTGAAAAACTGATAGAATTGATAATTTTTTGTATTTATAATGACAAAATTTCCTTCAGGAAATATAAGAATGGGGATTGGATTCCAGACAGATTACTAATTCTGAAATCGAAAAATTTGACCCTGACAAAATAATTATCGCACCTTGCGGATATGATCTAGATTGAAAACAGAAAGATTACAAACGTCTAACTGTGCCCTAGTGGAAATCGGTTAAGGGTTTCAAAAATAAGCAGATTTATTTGGTTGATTCCAATTCTTATTTTTGTAAGCCTAGTCCAAGAATCATAACGGGGATGGAAATTTTGCCCTCAATAATACATCCCGATATATTTCGACGTATGAACATTCATGAAAGGTCCTTTATAATTGTCGATAAATGAATTAATCTTTGGAGTAAGTTGTCCGTCATAAAACAATGTGGGAAGATGAAAAAATTCCTACTTCTTGATTAACTAATGCGATAAAAATCAATTGTATATAGATTCTACCCATCTCTAACTATCATCTAATTGATCCTTCAATTAAATTTGGATAGTTTATCTAAAGATTTCATAAATTCACATGATCAAATATTCTATTCAATGAAAATTAAGATTAATTCATGGAGATATATTAATCATATGTTATTTTTAGCTATGGTCATTTCACATCATATCGTTGAGAGCAAACATTCTATAATTCAGTTTGGTGATGACAAGACGGATGGTTTGTTGTTACCTAATTCAGTATTTAACATTCCATTGCGTACCAAAATCTTATTCCTGAGTTCATGGCCCATTCTTTTTTTTAATATAGTTAGAATCTTGTTTGGATTTCATTGACCAACTCACCTTTTTCTTCAATGCATTTTCAGGAAGGTAGTCCGAGCCAGCGGTGAAAGGAATATGGTGTAGACAGTATGACAATTTCATGAGGGATTGCGTTTATGTCCCACATTAATGAAATGATGACTTTGTTCCTTGTATGCAGTTCATGCTGGATAAGAATAAATATTTCGTCACGATTCCATCTTTCGTCCTTATTATCGGCAGCTGAAAAACAAGATGTTAATTTGATACCTTATCTAATATCCTGTGTTAAAAACAAGGTGACCCTTGGCGAAATTAAAGACACATTCAAAGAGATTTTTGGGATCTATGTACCAAAAATCTCCTTTTGAATGTTCATCTCTTATTCATCTTTACTCTCATATAGTTTCAGAGAATCTTGATTGTTACTCATAATTGTGTTGAATACTTTTCTTCCGACTTCTGACTTTTTGTCTAATTTTAATTTGGCTTTCTGTCCAATTTGATTGCTTACTAGTGCCTCATCTCCTAAAAATAGATTAACCTTTTTTCCTATATGCATTTCATCAACTAACAAGTAAATCCTTGATCCAGATTCGGCGATACTAAATGCAACTTCATTACCAATGAGAGGAACCTTCGCTTCAACATCGATCTTAACTCCCAGCATTTTTTCTATTTCTGATATGGTCGAACCTCCTCTTCCGATTATTCTGGGAATTACATCTTTACTAACTAGTATTCTTATCTTATCACTGGAAATAATCTTTACTTCAGCCTTAGGGTCAAATTTGCCTATAACTTCTCTTATTTTGGATTCTGCTAATTTATTGATCTTATTGTTTCTTTCTTTATCGGTCTTTTTTTCGATATTTTTCAGAGGGATTATGATGTTTTCTTCTCCATAAGAGTAAATTTCATACTCAGTTTCTTTTGAAAAAAAGTCTCTGATTTCCACCACTGGCCTAGCAAGGTCCTGTTCAACCATTCCTGCTGGGACTTTAACTGTCAAGTTTAATTCATATATTTTTTCAATCTTGCCTCCATGAATAAATATTACTGTGTCTATTACATGAGGTATCATACCTAATTCTATCTTGCCTATAAATCGTTGAATTGCATCCAACGCTTCGTTAGCATGGATTACTCCTATCATGCCGATACCCGTAAGTCTCAGGTCTGCGAATAATTCAAAATCCTTTATCCGCCTCACCTCATCAAAGATGGTAAAGTCTGGTCTAACAAGTAATAGAAGGTCTGCAACCCTTTCATACCCGTTTTTAAAAGAACCATATTGTACTACATTCTCTGGCACTTGCAGATCTCTTGGCGATTCAAGAGTCTTGACGAGTTTATTATTTTGCACGTAATGTTCTGCGATACTGCTTGCAAATGTACTCTTGCCCGAACCCGGTCTCCCAGCTATCAAAATTCCCTCTGCCTCTTCTGATAGCCTATTTATTAATGATAAATCTAATTGGTATTCTTGCAATGTCAATTTCTTTATCGGTCTGACTGCAGTAATTTCTATTTTGTTTGATACAGGTGGTTGAGTTATGACAATTCTCAAGTTCTTGTACATTATTACATAACATCCATCAAATGAAATTTCTATATTTGATATTTTCTTGTTGTTTTCAGTAGAAAATAGGAAATTCATGATTTCATTTAAAGTCTGTTTATCCAATTTAGTGTCAGATATTTTCTCCAATGTAAATTCTCCAGGAGTACCCTTCTTTGCTAAGGGTTCTACCCCTTCTATCAAATGAACGCTCATTGATTTATCGTCAAAGTAATTTTCGATATTAAAAGATGCTGAGACCTGGGAGCGGATGTGAACGCTTGATATTCCAGTTGCGCTAGCTGCTAAATGTTGTATGTAATCAGCGGTAAATAAAGTCGCATCCTCTTTTTCAGCTATTTCGTTAATATTTGAATCAATTCTGCCATTCTTGGCTAGTTTTATGTCCTCAAGATTGGGCTTTTCCCCGTAAATTCTGAGCGAAATATTATTCTCGCTAGATTTTTCTCTAATCTTTCTTAGTTCTTCAAGCCCTATGAACCCTTGTTCTCTCTGCTTACATGCCTGTGATTGCAGCTCATCAATTGCAGCACGAGGAATTATTATCTCAAAATTATCATCAATATCCTTTTCATCAATTTTATGACTTATATGGCCATCTATTATGATACTCGTATC
>Ga0310886_10000454_pt1 | contig 10892 bp, 9 predicted proteins | sample T60D3metaG_FD_202511 | JGI IMG/M metagenome (GOLD analysis project Ga0310886, IMG submission 202511) | Lab incubated soil microbial communities from West Virginia University Organic Research Farm, Morgantown, WV, United States - T60D3 | ecosystem: Environmental > Terrestrial > Soil >...
TCGTTATTCTCGTCGCGTAATTAGTTACGCCGACCGTAACTATTCGATGCGGTACTTGGCGAGGTAGTGGCTCAGCGCGCGCTGGCTGATCCCCATCAGCTCGGCGGCGTCCTTCTTGACGCCACGTGCCTGTTCGAGCGCCCGGCGCATCGTCTCGCGCTCTGCCCATTCGAGATTCTGATGCAGTTTGAGCGACGGCACTGCCGCGGTCGCCGGCGTCGACGTCGCGCTCATCAACCAGATCGTGCGGCTGTTGAGGAGCGGCGCCACCGAGAGCACGACCGCGCGCTCCATGGTGTTTTCGAGCTCGCGCACGTTGCCGGGCCATTCGTAGCGCGTCAACTCGGTCATGGCCTTCTCGTCGACGCCGTCGATCTTCTTGCCGGTCCGCTCGGCGAACCGCTTCACGAAGTGTTCGACCAGCAGCGGAATATCCTCGCGCCGCTCGCGCAGCGCGGGCATCTCGATCGGAATGACGTTGAGCCGGTAGAACAGGTCTTCGAGGAACTTGCCTTCGGAGACGAGCTGCCGCAAGTCGCGATTGGTGGCGGCGATGACGCGGACGTCCACCTTCTGCGTCCGTTCGGCGCCGAGCGGCTCGAACTCGCGATCCTGCAGCACGCGCAACAGCTTGGCCTGGACCGTCAGCGAGATGGTGCCGATCTCGTCGAGGAAGATCGTGCCGCCTTCGGCCAGCGCGAAGCGGCCCTTCTTCGTGAACGTGGCGCCGGTGAACGCGCCGCGCATGTGACCGAAGAGTTCCGATTCCAGCAGCGTCTCGGGGATCGCGGCGCAATTCACCTTGATCATCGGCATGCTGCGCTGGGCGCTGCGCGCGTGGATGGCGCGCGCGACCAGCTCCTTGCCGGTGCCGGTCTCGCCGGTGAGGAGCACCGTGCTCTTCGATTCCGCGACCAGCTCGGCGCGCGCGATCACGTCGTGCATCGCCCGGCTGCGTCCGATGATGCCGTAGTGATCGTATTCGGCGTCGCGCTCGCTCAGCAGATAGCGCAGGCCGGTACGCGCCCGCTGATCCTCGAGGGCGCGCCGCGCCAGGACCAGCAGTTCCTCGACTTCGAACGGCTTCTGCAGATAGTCGCGCGCGCCGAGTTTCATCGCCTCGACGGCGCTCTCGATGCTGCCGTGCGCGGTCATCATGACCACGGCGGGCCGCTCCGACTCCGGCGTGCCGGCGGCCAGCTCGCGGATCACGTCGAGGCCGGTGCGATCCGGCATCAGGAAATCGATCACCAGCAGATCGACGGACCGCTCGCTGAGCAGCCGCGTCGCATCCCTGGCGTTCGACGCGGTGATCACTTCGTGCCCGTCGTCTCGCAGGGCGCGGCCGAGCGTCTTCAGGATTTTTTCTTCGTCGTCTGCGAGCAGGATGCTGCCAGCCATCATCACCCTTCGGCGCGTGCCGGGGCATCGCCAATATCGATACGAAAGTCGGTGCCGGCGCCGGGACGCGTCGCCACGCTGATCGAGCCGCCAAGGCCCTCGACGATGTTCTTGGCGATCGCGAGGCCGAGTCCGGTGCCGGCGCGTCGCGTCGTGAAGTATGGATCGAAGATGCGCGGCAGGTCATCCTCGGCGATGCCCTTGCCGGTGTCGCGGATCGTGACCGCGACACGGCGGTCGCCGATCTGCTGCGTGATCAGCGTGACGCTGGCGGCCGGACGCCCTTCGATCGCGTGATCGGCGTTGGTCAGGAGATTGACCAGCACCGTGCGCAGGCGCTCGCTGTCGGTGACGAGCTCGGGCAGCGCCGGCGCCAGGCTCAGCGACACCGGACCATTGACGCGGCCGGCGCTCGCCGCCTGGACCGCGTCCCGGCAGACCGCGTTGATGTCGGCGGGCGCCGGATCGAACCGGATCGGCCGCGCCACGTCGAGCACGTCGTTGACGAGGCTGTTGAGGCGCTCGATTTCCTCGTCGATGTCCTTCGCCGCATCGCGCACGTCGGCGGCGGTGGCGCCCTTGCGATCCAGCGTGCGGAGCGCGCCCTTGATGATCATCAGCGGATTGCGCACCTCGTGCGCGATCACCGTCGACAGCCGGCCGAGCGACGACAGCCGCTCGCGCTGCGCGGCCTCGCGTTGAAAGCCGACGATCGAGTCCGTCAGCGTGTTGAACGTCGTCGCCAGCATGTGCGCGTCTTCGTCATCCCAGCCGCCGCGCCGTTTCGTCGGGATCTTGCGCGTCAGGTCGCCGGTCGCGGCGATGTGCCGCATGTGATCGGTGATCGACGCGAGCGGACGCGTGATGGTGCGCGCCACGCCGTAGCTGATCACGATCGCGAGCAGTGTGGCGCCGAGCGCGATGCCGGCCAGGGCCGCTTGAATCGCGCTCAGCGAGCGCATGCGTTCGCTGCGCGACCGCATGATGATCGCCGCGGGAGCGTTGGTGCCCTGGCCGCTTCCGAACGGCTGCGCGATCGCGACATATTCTTCGCCGCCGATGGCAATGCGCGTGATGCCGGATGCGGCGATCAACGGCGCCAGCGCATCCGCCGATCCGGGTCCCAGCGTCGATGCCCGGACGGCGCCGTCCATCGCAAACGCAATGTCCGCGCCGGTCAGCGCCTTGAACTGCGCCGCCCGGCGATCGTCGAGCAGGTAACCGAGGGTGAGCGTCCCGAGAAACTCAGGCCGCTCGAGCCCCAGCGTGACCGGCACGCTGACGACCTCGAGGACACCCGAGGGATGTGGCCAGAACGACGGTGTCATCTTGCCGTCAATGGCGGCGGCGGCCGCGGTATCGGGATGGGCGGCCGCGGTTTCTCCGACCAGCGCCAGCTGCTCACCGCGGCTTCCGGTCACGATTAAGAGATCCGCGCCGGACTGCTGCTGATAGTCCGCGGCGATCGGCATCAAGGTCGGCCGGTCGCCGGTGTCGACCGCGGCCTTGAACTTGGGCAGGTCGGCGATCAGACGCGCGGTGCGTGCGACATTGTCGAACTGCGTCACGCGCTGCTCGTCGACGAGCGTCGCGGCCTCGGTCAGATCGCCCTGCAGCTCCGCTTCGGTCTCGCTCGTCATGCGGCTGCTGACGAAATACACCGCCGCGGCAATCGACAGCATCGCCAGCAGGGCGCTGGCGAGGAAGATGCGATTGGTGATCGAGCCGAGCACGCGCATCACGGCACGACCAGGTCGACTTCCGCCCAGCCGCTGGCGGGCACGACCACCGAGCGCGTGATGCGCGCTTCACCCTCATACCAGCCGACGACGGTGTAGGTGCCGGAGGGCAGCGACGGCAGCTCGAATCGTCCCTCGACGTCGGTGATGTCGAAGAACGGATGATTGAAGACCAGGACGAACGCGTTCATGTGCGAGTGAATGTCGCAGAACACGCGCACCACGCCGGGCCGATCCATCCGGACGCCTTTCGATTTGCCGGCCGCATATCGCCCGAGGTCGAAACGCTTCGCGCGCGACAGCGAGAAGACGTTGTGATAGATGAGATCGCTGTTCGGAAAGTCGACGACCGTGCCGACCATGACCGCGAGCACGTGCGGCACGAAACGCTCGTTGCGCTGATCCATCACGACGCGGCCGGGATCGCGCTCATCGAACGCCGAGCGCGGCGCGGTTTCGAGATAGACGACGCCGCGGCGGAGATCGGGCACGTCGCGCGGACCGGCGGCGCCGGCAGCCGCGACGTCAGGCCGCCGCTCAACAGGCTTCGCGATCTTGCGGATATCGAGGCGGCCGCGGATACCGCTGGTGGTCTGCGCGACGATCGACGGCGCATCGGCGACGAGCGCGAGTGCGATGACCGCCGCGAGTGCCTTCAGAACCAATACAGCACCTGTGCCGCGAACAGGGCGTCCTTGCGCACGCGGCCGCCGTCGCGGCCGTTCTTCTGCCACACGCCCTTGAACACGACGTTGCGCGTCAGCGAATAGCCGACGCCGGTTTCGAAGCGCCAGGTTTGCGCGTCCCACTCGGCGGGGCCACGCTCGCCGCGCACCTTGCTGAAGTCGAGTCGATCGCCGCGCATCGCGACGTAGAGGCCCGGCGTGATCTTGTAGCGGCCTTCGATCAGCGACGAGATCGCGATGAGCGGCTCACCCAGGTTCAGCGTGCCGAATTGCGGCATCTGCCACTCCACCCGGATCGCCTCGCCACGTACGAGGAACGGGCCGGCCGAATACTCGGCGTCGCCGCCAAACGCAATCTGCTGCGCGGTCTCAGCGCTCGCGCCGGCAACCGCGGTCTCGAGCGTCTCGTCGAGCCACGCGCCGCGCGATGCCGACACGCCAAACACCGTGGCCGCGGTCGGCCGCACGACGGCGCGGCCGGCCAGCTGGCGGCCGGCGTTGTTGTCGCGGAAACGCGGATCGGACAGCGATCCCGCCGTCAGCGATCCCGTCCACTCGATCATGCCCGTGACGCCGTGCGCCTGCACGCCGGTGTCCCACCGGCTGGTATTGACGAGCGGCAGCCCGGGCCCCGGCGCGGTGTTGCCGACGGGAAAGTTCGACAGCCATCCGCGGCCGCGCATGCGGAGCAGATCCTCGGCCGTCGCGGGGAGCGCATCGGCGTGAACCGACGTCAGATACTGATACGCGAGCGGCTGGCCGATCAGGATGTTGCTGCTGCCGTACGCGCTTCTCGACATCGCCCCGAATGTCGGCGGCACGCGGCCCGCCTGGATGTCGAAACGGCGCGCCGGCCACGGCCGCACGCGCACGTACAACCCGTACGCTTCGAGCAGCCGTCCTTGATCGAACCGAACCTCGCCGAGCACTTGAATGTGATCGTTGGCGCGGATCTCCGCCGACACGCCCATCCGCAGATTGCGCAGCGCGCTGAATTCGTAGCTGGTGTAGTTGAAAAAGCCCGGATCTTCCGGTGCGATCGTCGCCGTGACTTCGGCGCCGAAAACGAAGTGACCGCCGGCCAGCGAGATCGGGTGCTCGGGGAGCACCTGGGCCGAGGCGGATCCGGCCGCACCGGTCACCAACAGGACGAGCCACAGCCCAAGACGGCTCGCCGGCCGTCTTGTCCGCCGTAGCGCAGAGCGCGAAGGTGGAAGCGCGCAGCGCGAAGGCTGGTGCATATAGCGAAAGTATAATGCGCGCGTGTGGATCGTCCTTGCGGCCGCCCTCGTCGCCGGGGTGGACTTGTCCACCGTAGCGCGCAGCGCGAAGGTGGATGTCACCGACCGCCAGACTCAAACGATTCCGTTGCCCGCCGGCAAAACGTTGTCGATCGACGTCACGATCGGCACCGTCCGAATCGACGGCTGGGACAAAGCCGATGTCGAAATCGTCGTCGAGCGCCGCGCTCCCGCGCCGGCGCAGCTCGCGCGCGTGCCGCTCGTCATCGAAGACCTGCCGGCGAAGGTGAGCATTCGCGCGCTGCAGAGTGACAACACCACCGATCCGGCGCTGCGCGCCGATGTGACGGTGCGTGTGCCTCGCAACGCGGTGATCGAACGCGTGCAGGTGCTGGAGGGCCGCATTGCGATCGAAGGCTTCAGCGGCTCGCTCACCGCAGACATTCGCCGCGGCCCGATCGACGGCAAGACACTGTCGGGAACGTTGCGGCTCGAGGCCGGCATTGGAACGGTCACGCTCACCGATACGCGCTTGAGTTCGAACGGACTGCTGCGATTGCGATCGTTCAACGGCGACGTGCGCCTCACGCTGGCCGAGCGGCCCGCCGACGCGCGCATCATGGCGCTCGCGCTGAACGGTCACGTCACGTCGGACATTCCGTTGACGCATCGCGACACGTGGGGACCCCGATGGGGCGAGACGACGTTGGGGAAAGGTGAGCCGGTGATCTCGCTCGACGTGGTGACGGGGCTCATCGAGATCAAGAGTCCTTGAACTCTGAACCTTGAACTCCTGAACCTACTTGCGATTCACTTTCCTCTGCGCGTCGTTGTAGCGCGGCGATCCCGGCGGCACCTTCGCGTACGCTTCCTTGGCCTTCGCCGGATCGTTCAAGCGGCGCTCGTAGATTTCGCCGACGCGCCACCACAGGTCCGCCGGTACGCTTGGTCCGCCTTTGGCCGCCAGCTCCTCGAGCACGTCGACGGCTTCCTGGTGGCGATTCATCTGCACGAGCGTCTGCGCCAGCTGGTTGCGGAACATGAACGTCTGCGGCGCGTCGGGAAACTGCTCGATGATCGTGCGCAGCGTCGCGACGACCGCGGGACCTTCCTGCTTGGTCACCGGATCGATCGCGCGGAGGTCTTTGCGATCGCGCTCGATGCTCAACTTTCTCTGCAGCGCGACTTGCGCCTGCGGCGAGCCCGGGTAATCGCGCGCGACTTCGTTCAGCAACTGCAGCGACAGCGCTTGCGCCTTCGGCTGCCGCTGCCGGCCGAGGATCGCCGAGCGGCGGATCTTGGCGTCGGCGACGCGGCGATCGTTGCCGAATCGCTGCTCGAACTCGACGTACGCCGCCATCGCTTCTTCCTGCCGGCCGGCCTTATCGTAAATATCTCCCGCCATGAACGCCGCTTCAGCCGCGGCGCGCGAACCGGGGAAGTCGATAATGAGCTGCCGCAGGTCCGAGAGCCCTGGCTCGATCAGGTTGTTGGCGAGCTTCGCTTTCGCGACTTCGAGCAGCTGCGCGGCCTGCGTGTCTCTCGAGACCGGCGGCGCCACGGGAGAGGCCGGGGCGAGGACGGGAGGCTTCTCGAGCTTGGGGCTGGGTTTCGCGGTCCCTGCAGTCGAGGCGGTCGCCGCCGGCTTTTCCGTGACGGTGCTGCCGGATGCCGGTGCGGACGGCTTCGTCGCCGGCGGAGTTGCATTGACGGGTTCGGCCGGTGCCGGTGGCGGCGCCGCGGCAGTCACCGCATCGACCGGCGGCCTTGCCGGTGTTGAAGACGCGGTCTGATCGACCGGCGGGGGCGTACTCTCTCCGCGACTCGCGAGGAACGCGCCGATGCCTGCGGCGATCGCGGCAATGGCGACGATGCCGGTGCCGACGCCCCAGATCCATGGCGTCTTTGCGGCGTTCCGCAGCACCTGCGATGCATCGCGCGGCGTCAGCTGGGCACCGCTTTGCGGCAACACGAGGGTCGGCGCGCTGCCGATGCCGGGCGTCCCGCCAACCACCGTTTGGGCCGCGGAGGGTACCAGGACAGTCGAGTTATCGGGGGCTGAGACGCCGCTCGATGCCGTCGACATCCCCTGGCGCGATCCCGAGTCGCGGCGCAGTCGCTTGAGATCGGCGCCCAGGTCGGCGGCCGTCTGGTAGCGCATGCTCTTATCTTTTTCGAGCGCCTTCGACACGATGCGATCGAGCTCCGCCGGCAGCATCGAGTTGATCGTGCTCGGCGGCGCGGGATCGCGATTGAGGATGCCGTCGAACACCACCGCGGTGGTGTGGCCGGGGAAACTCTGGCGGCCCGTCGCCATCTCGTACAACACGACGCCGAACGAGAACAGGTCGGTGCGCGGATCGATGTCGTCGCCGCGCGCCTGCTCGGGGGACATGTACGCGATCGTGCCGACGGTGGTGCCGGCGACGCTCGTGAAGTGTTCGGGCGGACTCGTCTCATTACGCGCGTCGAGGTGCCGGCCCGATTTTCGGTACTCGGGCGACAACTTCGCAAGTCCGAAGTCGAGCACCTTCACCGGGCCGCGGCGCGTGAGGAAGATGTTGCCCGGCTTCACGTCGCGATGCAGGATGCCTTCGGCGTGCGCCGCGTCGAGCGCGTCGGCGACCTGCGCCGCGATGTCGAGCATGAGCCGCAGATCGAGCGGCCGTCCCGACAGCCGCCGATCGAGCGGCTCGCCGTCGAGGAGCTCCATTGCGAGATAGAGCTGATTTTCGTGCTCATCGAAGCCGTAGATGGTGCAGATATTCGGATGATTGAGCGACGAGGCGGTGCGCGCCTCGCGGCGGAAGCGCTCGATCGCTTCTTCGCTCGAGGTGTTGCCCATCGGCAGGACTTTCAGCGCGACCTGGCGGCCGAGCTTTGTATCCTGCGCACGGTACACCACGCCCATCCCGCCAGCACCCAGCTGGTCGAGGATCTTGTAGTGCCCGAGTATTTGACCGACCAAAGATGTCGCCACAGTTCCGCTTAATGATTGCGGACGACCATCCTATTCCCGTAACGCCTTGACAGGGAAGGGGGCTGACGGTAGAGTCAGATATCTGAAACGTCGTTCCGCATAATGGAATCCGAACGGTCGCCCTCCAATCCCCGCCCGAATGGGGCCATGACATCGATTGATAAGGCGCTCGAGGTGTGCGAGGTGCTGAGCGGGGTGCCGCGCGGCATGAGCCTGTCGGACCTTGCCCGAGCGCTGCGCCAGCCGGCGTCGACGGTGCACCGCCTTCTCGGCGTGCTCAAGAAGCGCGGCTACGTGCGCCAGGACGACGAGACGCAGCGCTACGGCCTGACGCTCAAGATGCTCGACCTCAGCTTCCGATCGCTGGGCCAGTCGGAACTCCGCTTGCACGCGTATCCGATCATGCGCGAGTACGTGTTGCGCACGCCGTATCGCGGCTTCATCGCGATCCCCTCGAGCGGGGAAGTGACGTACGTCTGGAGCACCGGCCCCGATGACGTCGCGATGCGCACCGTGTACGGCAAGGAGATGCCCGGCCACTGCGCGATCTACTTCTCGCCGCGGCAGGCGACGCGGCGCTTGAGTTGCCTGCGTCTCGCCGCGCCGGCCGAGCTCAGTAAGCCCGAGGCGACCGTCGTGCGCCTCGGCCCGCCGCCGGTCGAGCCGGACGCGCTGCAGCGATTGTTCTGTGTGTGCGCGCCGGTGCGCGACTACACCGGCCAGGAAGTGGCGCGCGTCGGCGTCTTCGGCCACGGCGCGGACGATCGCCCGATTCTCAACGAACATCACCGCGGCGCGTGGGATCTGGCGCGCCGCATCTCGATGCGCCTGGGACATCTGCCAGCCAGCGCGCTCGAGAGCACGGCGTAACTGACAACTGGTAACTGGCAACTGGTAACTACGAGGATTCAGCTTTGGCTTACATCATTACGGAACCGTGCATTGGAACGAAGGATTCAGCGTGTGTCGACGTCTGCCCCGTGGATTGCATTCACCCACGCAAGGACGAGACCGACTTCGAAGGCGCGACGCAGCTCTTCATTCACCCGGACGAGTGCATCGACTGCGGCGCCTGCGTGCCGGCCTGCCCGGTCGAGGCGATCTTCGCCCTCGATGAAGTCCCCGAAAAGTGGAAGAACTACATCGAAATCAACTCCAAACACTTTCAGAAGTAACACTTGCCGGGAAGGCGATTCCACGCCGGGAAGCAAACATTCCCGCTTGGAGGCGCCTTCCCGTCGGGAATCCGAAGTAGAATCGCGCCCTAGGGAGTTCCTCCCGGGCATCAGGCCGCGCCCCTGACGCATTGACTTGAAGCTTGAAGGAAGGGTGTATGCCACTTCGTCCTCGCTTGGCGTTGTTCGCGGCGGTCATGGTCACGGCGCTGGTTACCGGTGTGCAGGGGCGCGACGTCAACGACGCCTCGCTGCAGTTTCAGCTCGGCACGCTGCTGTTCGAAGAGACCCGGTATCGCGAGGCGCTCGAGGCGTTTCGCAAAGCGGTCGGAGCAGATTCCAAGACCATCGCCGTCCAGGCCCGCATCGGCGTCGTCAAGTCGGCGCTCCGCCTCGGTGAATTCATCGAGGCCCAGAAGGAAGCCAACACCCTCAAGCAGCAGGATCCGCGCAGCGCGGACGTGGTCGCGGTGCACGCCGACGCGCTGTGGTCGGCCGGGCTGTTCGACGAGGCGCACCAGGAATTCAAGGACGCCCTCGCGCTCGTGCCCGATCTGTCGCGCGGCCATCACGGCCTGGCCCGCGCGCTCGCGTCGCAGAACAAGCTCGATGAGGCGCTGAACGAAGCGCAGCTCGCGCTCAAGCTCTCGCCGCGCGACGAGGAAATCCATCACACCGTTGGCTCGATCTTCGAGCGCATGCGCCGCTACGAGCAGGCCGCGGCGGCGTACGGCAACTACGTCAACCTGCTGCCCAACAAGGATCGCAGCGACAAGGCGGCGTGGTCGCGCTCGCAGATCCGCTTCCTGCGCTCGTTCGGCGAGCGCGAGCCGATCGCCATCGACGAAAACGTGGCGGACGGTCTGCACACCGTGGATTTCCGGGTCATCGACGACAAGGTGATCGTCAAGGCGCGCGTCAACGGCGGCCGCGCCCAGGACTTCGTGCTCGACACCGGCTCGGAGCTGACGACGATTTCGCGCCAGACCGCGTCGAGTGCGGTAGTGCGCCCGATCACCTACACGCTCAGCGCCGGCGTTGGTGAAGTGGGATTGCGCGGCCTGCAGCTGGGCCGCCTCGACACGCTCGAGATCGGCACGCTCAAGTTGAGCAACGTGCCGACGTTGATCAAGGCGCCGGCGCTGCGCGGCATCCCGAAGCGCGAGACCGAGAGCTTCTCGCCGCTCGGCCTGGGCCTGTCGATGATCATCGACTACGCGAACCACAAGCTGACGATCGGCCGCAAGCTGCCCGAGGAGAAGGCGGAATTCACGATGCCGATGCGCCACCATCGCCTGTCGCTGGTGCGCGGCCTCTTGAACGACAAGCGTCCGACCTATTTCGTCGTCGACACCGGCGGCGAGGTCATCTCGATCAGCACGACGACGGCCGAGGAGCTCGATCACGACATCCCGCGCAAGATCGCGCTGCGCGTCTACGGCACGTCGGGCTGGGATCGCGATGCGTTCCTGATGCCGGGCGTCGATCTGAAGTTCAACAACATCAACTACAAGAACTTCGCGGTCGTCGTGCTCAACCTGCAGGCGCCCAGCGTGCTGCTCGGCTTCCAGGTCGGCGGCATCGTCGGGCACAAGTTCCTGAGCCCGTACCGCGTCGCGCTCGATCTCGATCGCAGCGAGCTGCGGATGACGAAGGCGTCGAACTAGATC
>Ga0310886_10000459_pt1 | contig 10853 bp, 11 predicted proteins | sample T60D3metaG_FD_202511 | JGI IMG/M metagenome (GOLD analysis project Ga0310886, IMG submission 202511) | Lab incubated soil microbial communities from West Virginia University Organic Research Farm, Morgantown, WV, United States - T60D3 | ecosystem: Environmental > Terrestrial > Soil >...
TCAAGGTAATGCTGGAGGCCAACTAGGTCAAGGTAATGCTGGAGGCCAACTAGGTCAAGGTAATGCTGGAGGCCAACTAGGTCAAGGTAATGCGAAAAGTATTGGAGGTGTAGGTTGTCCAACTGGTCCCAAAGGCACATCTAATGTAGGTTGTTCAGCTGATGCTAATCATGTAAGTAGTTCCACAGATACCACAAATAATATAGTGGTTTCGGGTTCATCATCTTCAACTGGTTCATCATCTTCAACTGGTTCATCATCTTCAACTGGTTCATCATCTTCAACTGGTTCATTATCATTAGATGGAAAAATATACATAATTCATGGGCCGACCGATAAAACTGGAGGTAATCCTTATTCCTCTACTGCATCTTGCCACAATGGTGACTTGATCTTGGGAGGAGGATCCATTTATGATATTTCTGATGGAAATGTAATTTCTTACTCTGCAATTCCGGATTCTCTTAGCACATTTACCACCACGATTACCACTAGTTCAAGTATGGATTCAGCATTAACTGTACAGACATATGCAATATGCTATGACAATCCTTAATATTTTTGGCTTGGGCAGTACAAATTCCCAACACATCAGATTAATTCGCTAGCTTAACTTGCATCTTGCACCTACCCATGACAATAAAACTAATTCTGAGTATCATCATTTAAGATACAGGATCATTGTGCTTCATATCATGATAGTAATAGACATCAAATGATATTCATTAGTAGGTCATCCCGGAAATAGTAACTGCTAGTCTATACAAATCTATAGTTTCTTAGGAAAGAAATTATCGATGTCGATATCACTGACAATGTAATACAAAGATATCGGACTGTAAGTAACAATGTAAAAAGAAGATAAATAAATTATTAGACTGCCAAGAAGATGAGAAGATATGAATTCAGCTCAATAAACAAGACCTAAATGATATCTTTATTATAATACGATTTAACTAATTCAATATATCATGGAAAAGAGTCAAAAGATCATTATAGTCTTATCTATTCCAATAATCATCGTAACTGCAGTAGTAGTAGGATTAATTGCCCCATTCGCTTTTGAAGAACAATGTAAACAAAAGGCCAGTGAAATAATGAATAATTTATTTGCACTGGAAGGAAATAAGGAAAATTTTCTTGCATCTTATGAAAAAGGGACTATATCAAATCTATCCCAGTCGGAATTACAAAAATTAGATAGGGTATTTAACAATTGTCCTGACTTAAAATCCATATCTACTAACGAATCAGAATATAATATTTCTTTTCTACGGAGATAACCTCTCTTCAATATAGATATTTTTGAGTATAGAAAAGATTTGAATTAAAGGGTAGAATCAATATTCATAGGATTTTACACCAATCTGATGAAGAAAATCATTGGCTTTTGGATATACTCTCATTTTCCCAACAAATCGAAACCCAAGATTGAATTCTTTTCTAAAATATTAATTGTTAAAAGAGTTAAACTGCTTATGAATAGACCGAATATGAATAAAAGACCATAATTTTAACCAATGACTTGTCAAAACTATCAATACAAAGAATTCAATCGCCCAGGCCTCCTGAAAATTGTGTTCTAATATATGACTATAAACTTCAGAATGGATAAAATATTCAAAATCCTGACTTTTCAATTTTGTAGGTGTACTCAAAAATCCTTGTTTTATGTTTATTTGGGGATAACTTGGAAAACGGTTAAAACATTTTATATTGCGCTGACCTCCAATACAATATTATTGTTTAAAATTGCCAATAGATACCAATATCTATAAATATCTGAGGCTCATAAACACTCTATGAATAAAACAATTAGAGAAGTGGCAAAAATAATGGACAACAAGATAAACAGGGATCCCAATTCGATACAATCTGAAAGGTTGACCAAAGAACAGGTACAAATAGTTGAAGAATTTGTAAATGCTTTTAACAAGAGGATATCCATGTTCCTTGTCTCCTAATATATTATGAAAATATTATATCTTCATAATATTGGTAGTATCTCTATATGAAAATTAACATTTTACTTTAATAAAAACACGTCTCAGTCAAAGTATTCATTGCTAAATGAGAATAACCTGTTGAAGTTACTACTAGTAAAAAAAAACAATTGGACTTCATTGTATCTTGGTTTATTGTAGATAAATTAGAGCATTTATTATATCAACAAATGATTTGCCATTAAACCATAGGTTGCTAATTGTAATCAAACGAAGTATTATTATAACATTTAAACATAATTTTATCATTGTGAATCGGAAAAATACACTATCTATTCTATTAGTGTTAGGTATTTTATTTAGCACAATCATCCATAGTAATACAAATATTAGTCCGGATTCTACTTTTTTCCAAAATGCGTATGGTCACAATTTTCCTCCAAATAATTATGCTTCATTTCTCTCGTCTTTAGATCAATTTCAGACCGAATCGAATCTTGTTCAGTCAAATCTGGTAAATAATAATGTAACTTTGGCTCAAAAACATGCAGATGAAGCTGTTAGTATTTTTTACTGGGACTTGTTGGTAGAAATAGTTAAACAGGATAAAAAAATTGGAGATGATCTTAAATTAGCAGTAGAAAATTTGCGCAACTTGACATCTTCATTTTCAAATACCACTTCTTCAATTCAAGGTGAAAAACAAAAACTAGAACAATCAGATCAATTAGTTGCAAGTATCAATACGAATGTAGATAAAGTCATAACTCTAACGGAAGCTAAAAAACAATCAGAAGATTCTAACTTTCTAAATCAAGTTAGTATGTTCATATCAAATATATTTAGTCCAAAAAAGGATAACAACAATGGCTCAATCCATCCTATGAGATTTGCTGATGGAGTAGACGAAGTACTAAGGAATTATGGTGATGCCTATAGTGTTGACTTTGATATGACCGATATGGGAAATATGGGAAATATGGGAAATATGGGAAATATGGGAAATATGGGAAATATGGGAAATATGGGAAATATGGGAAATATGAACAAAGGGTCTATGGCTGAAAATAATAATAGCTATAATTCTAGTAACAATAGTAACATGGATATGAACATGATGATGGATATGCCGCCATCAATTAATAATTCAGATACCAATTGGAATACTAATAAATCTATAGTAAATATGGCAAATTATCAAAGTGCAGAAGGCATGGCTGAAAAACTATTGGATATTTTTAATAAAGAACTTAAACCAATAATATCCCAAAACGGCACTTCCACATATAGTACTAATCTGGAAGGCGGTATTAAGCAACTTGTAAATTCAATAGAATTCAAAGTTCCACCAACTGATATAATGATGATCGTTCATACTCAGATTCATCCGAATTTGATAAAAGCTTTTGACTTGCAGATACTTTCAAGTACTTAATAATCAGGGGAAAATCTTTATTTTTATTTGATTTAGTATAGGTTACTAAATCATTCATAGTTGCCTTGATTGACCCATAAATGGCCTTTGTAGTATCAATGAATAGTTAAAATTAGTTGTATGAAATTTTGGTGTTTAGTATGGATCTCAAGTTGGCGTGTAAGATATCAAACTTGTTGTTCATGGTAGTATTTTGTATATTATATGATGAATATTAGTATTCTATGACTTAACTTTTTAAGGTCTGTGCATAGAACACATCTATCTAACAACTAACCAAAAATTAGTACTCATACTATATTAGTAAAGGCAGACAATATTTAATATTAGTAAATAACAAAATGATCTGTTTGATTATTTGATTTTTTTCACTCAAAATACTTTATCAGTAATTAGTACGTAATGACTCAGGAAAACAATCTATTAAAACAACAAAGGGAAAACACACAAGTCAAAAAAAAATAGGTATAGTTTCGATTCACGAACTGTAAACCAATTAAATTCATTAATGCTTAAAAATATCTAGGGCATTATGAGAAAGAGAAAAAATAAAAGTTCTGTAGGGATATAGATGTATCCTTTATTTGAGCCTAAGAATCTGGGGGATCAACCCAATTGCTGATTGGTTGTGGATAACCACTATCCATCGTTGCACCCTGACCCACGTAAAATGTAAGGCGAACATATTGGTCGCCTTTTAGAAGATATAATTTATTATCCTCTTCACTGAGAAATGAAGCATCGATATTCGAGGTAAAATTGATAGGAAGGCCAATCCAATTGCTGATTGGTTGTGGATAACCACTATCCATCGTTGCACCCTGACCCACGTAAAATGTAAGGCGAACATATTGGTCGCCTTTTAGAAGATATAATTTATTATCCTCTTCACTGAGAAATGAAGCATCGATATTCGAGGTAAAATTTTGAGCTAATGAACCTTTAATTGGTACATTGAATGGCAATATTAGTGACATGATGGCAAGAACTGACAGAAATAAAAAGTATTTTTGATACCACATATGACTGCTTTATAGTTAAAATAAATAAAGGTTATGGAATGATATTCCGAGTATTTAGGGACCTTGGAATTGTGCCTTACAATCTGTTTTGGATCACATGTTATCATCTAGAGTAGCATGAATTTTTCAATTGATAGAAACTCCGTATCGAATTAGCCGTCGAGCATTAAATTTAATCCTCTTTAAAACGCCTTATTAATTTTCCAAATAATGTCTGTTGTCAGCATTCAAAAACAAAATATTATTTGGCATATCTAATTTTTGATCATATTAGTAACAAAACAAACGGATAATCATACTGTTCCTCTTTTTAAATTCGATTTCCATCTGATCCGAGAAATCAATACACCTAAATGCAAATGCAGTAGCCATTTAACATACGCTCAGGAATAATTCAAAGCATCTTTTGAATCAGAATTCAGATTTCGGTATTCAGGGATTTCATTCTATATCTTGTTTCAACTTTGTAAGTATGTCTATGGCATCCAGAGAAAATTTGGATATCCAGCGATCATGTAATTCTCGAATAGGAAGAAGGTTAATGTAATTCCATCGGTATTTGCCGCTATGTTTAACTAGAATCAAATCAGCTTTTTCTAAGACGTTTAAATGTTGCATTACCGTACATCTATCCATTTTTTTTAAGATTAGACACAATTCTGAGGTTGTATGTGGTTTATCCTTTATCAAATCAAGGATTTCACGTCTGCCAGCATGAGCTAGTGCCTTAAGGATATGGTCATACTCCCTTTCTGAATACATGTTACATTTATATAACATATACTACTAATAAACCTTATAACGGCGTATATTCATGAATTTGAAATTTAGAGTGCAAGCCAAGATAAAAAAGCCTATAGAGGAAGTATTTGATGCAGTCTATAATCCAAAGAAATTAAGCAGATATTTTACCACAGGTGGAGCAAGTGGGCCACTCGATGAAGGAACGGAGGTCATGTGGGATTTTCATGATTATCCCGGTACTTTTTCAGTATATGTAAAACAGACAATTAAGAACCAGAAAATCGTTTTTGAATGGGCTAGTGCAGTTGAATCTAATCGCTTGACTGTAGAGATAGACTTTGAACAGCTTGGAGATGACATGACACTAGTAACGATTTCAGAGGCAGGCTGGATAAATGAAGACCAGCCATCGCTAGACGAATCATATAGTAACTGCCAAGGTTGGACTCAAATGGTTTGTTGCTTAAAAGTATATCTAGAATATAATAAGAATTTAAGGGAGTTCTTTTATTAATATTTAGTGAGTTTGTATGCAAAGTAGTATACATATTTCATAATTAATTTAAAAACATAAAACTGCAAGTGATATACAGGTCGAACACTCTTCAAAAATCCTTAGAATACGGACCTAATATTTATCCTTTACAAAGTTATCTCATACCATAAAATCATTGATTTATTTTGTATAAGAGCAGAATCTTGACAACAGTGTTATGCATATAGAGAACTGTTGACATTTCATAAACGGCTTTAGTAATAGACGATACGCTATCTACTAATTAACACTACTTGTTAGAGTTATATGTAAAACTTCAAAATCAAGCATTATCCCAATATATAAAAGGGTTCAAGGAATGATTTTTAGTTGTAGAAAAATTATTGTTCTGAAGTAATTAAAACTATTGAAATATCAAAAAAAGAGATATATTTGTTACATATCAAAATTTTGATGCACTCAATTCACTATTCCTGATATTGACTGATTCTCAAAATGATTATTTATATTCTCAGGATCAAAGTAAATATCAATTTTTTCCTGGGATAAGGCTATTACGGTGGGTTCACTTGTAACCGGTCCGTCCCTCATGGTTATAGTAGAGGTACCATTAAGGTGAATCGTTTGATTTTCAACAACGGGTGATCCTATTAATTTAAAATTATTTATCTCATGTTCGTGTCCTGCGCTTCCGTTTGGTTTGGCCATTTCAATAATGGCAGTCAAGCTGGGAGATGATGAATTTATTCCACTCATAGACCAGTTACCAGAGTTTATCCAGGTTGTGTTTCCTGAAGAATCGGTCTGAGTATGATTGAATACACCGACTTTAGTATCCCCTATCTGTCCATATGCAACAGAAGCATTACTGGTCGAAATAACCATTCCAACTACTAAAAAAATAGTTAAACTAAAAGAAAGGATAAATCTTCTTTCAAGTCTTGTTAGGGTAAAATTCTGATCAAGATCCATTTTTTGTATTAGTACATACTAATATAAATTCCTTACCTATTCGTTAGTTCACATAGATACCAGACATTGGTATTTTTTATTACCAAATTTAGATTTATTAATAATAATCATGGCATGAACAAAAATTTTCTGTCAGATATATTAGCAGATGATATATATACAGTTGCGAAAAGCTTTTCCTCAGTAACAAGTCGGGACTTCTTACGCCATACCCATTTCCAAATGTACGTGTAACAAAAAAATGGAATCAAATTAATGAGACTCAATTAGTGAAATTTAGTAACAAGAAATAGAATTTAGGCATTTATCACGCTAGTCATAATGAGATGAAATTGTCTTTCCCTTAATCAATTTCTGTACGAAGACTTGGACAAATAGACAAAAAAGTCCATGAAATAAGTATTTAAGCGGATTAATCGATATATAGAATATGGAATTGAGGATAGAATTGTCCATGAATGAAATAGAATATATGTTTGGGAAAATTTCTGCATCAACTCTTGTAAAATTATTTCCGTATCTAGGCAGTGGGTTGAATTAATGTTGGAAATGACAAAGTTATTGTTACCACAATATGAATCTAAGGACTATGGTAACATCCAAAACTATGTGGAGCTTCTTCACGCTGGCAACAATTTTCAAAATAAGACAACTAAATTAAAAATATATTATAATGACTTTTCATTAAATTCAAAACAGAAAACTGATCCTCATGTAAATAACGAGGAGCTTACAACGTCTATCAATGATATTCGTAATAACGATAAGAAAATTCTATCATTGCTACAAAAAGAAATGTTGGCAACATATTCATTTAAAGCTCTTGAGAGAAAACTTGATATTCACCAACAAAGTCTATCAAGGGCTTTAAAAAGACTTTTGGATTTGGACCTAATTGAGAAAACATCATCGGGGTACAAGTTGGTTGAAAGAAATATGTATAACTTCAATCCAATATTGGAAGATAATCTTTTAAATGAAGAGATAGAAATAGATAAATCAAAAAAACATAGAAAATATAAGCAATTAATCCAGATCTATATGCCCGTAAAGAGTAACATCGAACCCATAGTGGATAATTTAGCCGGGAAATGGTTTGGCAATTTAAGATGGTTCGGCCTGATAAAAAAAGAAACAGGTTTTAGACTTCAGTGGATAGCAGTAGACAAACACAGTAGCAATAAAATATTCCAGATTAATGTTAGTATTTTATCAGAATATATTATTGTAGAGACTGATGCCGTTTCTGATGGTGAGAAGGTAGAAGCTATGCATTACTCAAACAGGATAATTGAGGAAATAATAAAAATTCTGCAAGAGAATTTACTTGAAGAACTAAAACCAGAAAAAGAATATACCCCCATTTACGCTAATGACATAAAAGTTTCGCATGATAGGAATAATTGAAGAAATATAAAACTCAGTCTGTTATGACTTTCACCTAAAACGGGAATTAAGAATATTGTAAGATACAAAAATTCAAACAATCAATATATTTTCTCGCACATTATAGACCTCTTGTAAATTAATAGGAAATCAAAAAAATGTACTTAGGAATCATCGCTTCATGAAATGGATTGTTTGATACCAAGGCATCATTATCACGTTATGTTATAGTTTCTGCCTTAATTTTGTAAATCCTTTTGAAGTAACTATCCCCGACTCAACCACAGGTTTTTCTCCGATTGCTTTTTCTATAGCTTCATTTGACAATTTCAATGCTTGTTCAATATTCATATTTGTGTCATATCCTTTTTGAATCACGTCTAGTGCCCCATCGGAAGCATGACCTATTGCAAACCCACCTCCTTTCAAATAAGTTCCACTAGGATCAACTCGGTACAAATGTATTCCACTTTCATCTACTCCAGCAATGATGATTGAAGCTGCTTGCGGTCTTACAGCATAAATTGTGTAATTGTGTAAATACGTACTTAGATGTTTTGTGATAGATCTTATGTCGATAGAGCTGTCATATGAAATGCGATGTTTCTGTCCTTGCAGTCTTATTTCTTCTATTAAATGTTCTATGTCTGCAATATAGCCTGCTCCAGTCGCTCCTATGTGTTTATCAATTACGAATATTTTTTCATTAGGATCTACCAAGGGTAAAGTGGGTTTGATATGGCTTGAAATGAGGGCGAATTCCGAAGTTTTTAACCCAATTGTTGTTGAACCCTTATTTACTGCCTCTAGAGCATTATCTACTAATACCAGGCGACCACCTTGTCCATAATAGTATGGATATCTATTGTTATTTCCAAAACTATAAGGAGAACCTACAGAATTATTATCTTCAGACATTTGTTATTATCCTCCTACCCCTTATAATACAACACGTTCGGCTGCTACCAATTTTGGTATGACTAAAACATCTATTCCATTGCCAGAGCCTGGGTCCCGTTCCATTGCCGCTGCAACAGCCTTTTTAGCAATTTCCTTTGCTTCGTCGTTTGTGATATCAAAATGGTAAAGGCTTTCAAGCACTCCATAAGCTATAGGAGCTCCCGAACCTGATGCAGCATAATCTTCATTTGTAATCGCACCACTCATATCTGCAACATTTACATGTGAACCGCTGGTATCTACACCTGCTACTAGTAACTCGACGTAATAAGGTTGATAATTCTTTAGCCCCGAGTAGGCGAGATTTGCGATCAGTCTTGAAGATTCTTTTACACTCAGTGGGAATCCCCTCCGTAGTTCTATCAATTTTCTCTCAGCTGCAGTAACCTTGATTAAATGCTCTGCATCGGACAGCTGTCCTGCAATAGCAATTGCAAGGGTATCATCTATTTTGGAAATTTTTTGTACTATCTTGGATCCTATAAAGAAGCCTTTACTAGCGCGTTTATCGGATGCAAGTACTACTCCCTCAGTTGTTTTGATTCCTATTATAGTAGTCATTTTGTTATAGTAATATAGAGCATAGTCGAATTTATTGACCAAGTTCGGTTCAAGTTAGTCACGGTTGACTTTATTTGTTAGCAAGACATGCCGAAAAAATTATAACATTGAATTTGTTGTATACCTCACAGGAGATTTCTAAAAGGGTATCATTAGAGCTCATCGATAATATTTTAAGCCATTAACCATGATTCAGTAATTTATACATCATATTCACCTATCAAGTTAACAAATATCTCTTGATTATGGATTACGGAACACAAGGTGGTTAAAATTATTAAATAAATATTAAAATCCAGTAACGGCATCTAATGATAACCATTAAATGACAAATAATTCACAACAGAAAAAAATTAAGAGCGGATAAGATGGATAGAATATTTAACACATTCTACCTGGTTTGCAATTACTGGGATCAAAGATATGATGTTTCTCGGTCCAGCTCTCATGATGACTGTGATGATCTGCATGATGAGGATGAGTATGGGTCACGGTATGGGTATGACCATTGTGAGTAAAGAAGTGAGTGTGTGTATCTAAATATTGACCATCGTTGTCCGTTGTAATTTTACCTAGAATATCAGAAAGTTCTCCTATTATTGCAGTTAGTTGAGCGGTTGCGACTGTTGAATTATTACTTGATACAGTATTTTGTGCTTGGGTTAAATTTGCGATCAATTCAGCAAGAACCTGGCTATTTTCTTGATTATTTGATTGAGCAGAAACTTCATTGTTTGATGTCCAACCTCCAAAAGTTATGCCAAATGTTACAAAAAGCACAGATATGATTGCTGATTTCAGGAAGATAATGTTCTTCATTTCAATTTAAATACTATATGGGTTGTATTTAAAGAAAAGTACGATTATTGTATCAAATACATACATGTACACAAATAATTCAAATGATCTAAAACTTTTGTATAAAACGTTAATTTGTAGAATTCTAGAGTCAATGATTTACAAAAGTAGACTACGATATTTTTGTACATCGGTACTGATTTATAGCATGTTTTAAAAATGGTGGAATGTTATAAATATTGTTATTTAGTATCTTTTAATGAACAATATTCTTACAGTCGCAATCATAGCCGTATTGGCTACGTCAGTATTATTGATAGGAGCAAACACGCCAGTATTCGCCCAAGAAAACATGACAATGAATACTTCTTCATCTACACCAGTTGATAACACTACACAGTTGTCAGATACAGGGATGGGAATGGACGCTAATACCATGATGGGCAATAGCACATCAGACAATAGCACAACAACACAATAAATAGCAATCTACTAACATCATCCTTATACAACCAAATTTTATTTTTTTTGTATCC
>Ga0310886_10000465_pt1 | contig 10818 bp, 17 predicted proteins | sample T60D3metaG_FD_202511 | JGI IMG/M metagenome (GOLD analysis project Ga0310886, IMG submission 202511) | Lab incubated soil microbial communities from West Virginia University Organic Research Farm, Morgantown, WV, United States - T60D3 | ecosystem: Environmental > Terrestrial > Soil >...
GATGTACTGCCGCCGCTGCACCTACAACCGCAAGGTCAGGAACCGGAAGGACAAGGCAGCATGAGTGACTACTGCGTCTGCGGCGCCGCCGTACGCAACGTGTGGGAAAACGCCTACCAGGATCTGCCGCCGGAAGAACGCCCGGCGCCGCGCTGGTCGCACGTCCCCGGCAGCGACACACGTTGCACCGACGTCCGTCTGATTAGGGATCTGGTTCCGGATGGCCAGATGATCCGGGATACGGCGCAGCTGATGGCCTCACTGAACGACCGGGCCCGCCGCGCACGCGCCGAGCTGGAAGGTTACCCGGCGGTCCTTGCCGAGGTGACCGAGGAACTGGCCAGGATTCGCAGCACGCTGGACCAGCCCGACACTGTCCGGCGGGCAACGCTGGTCGAGGTGTGGGAACGTCTGGTGAACGGCGGTCAGCTACCGGCCGCAAAGATCATCATGGCCATGATGCGCGAGACGAAGGGCGACGAGTCGTGATCACTGGACTGAACGCCAACCGGCGGCCCCAGCGGGAACCCATGGGGCCGCGTGAGACCGCGCACCTGCACGCCATCCGGCAGGGGATAGAGGGCGACGACCTCACCACCTTCATGAACCTCTTTGACCGGTTCCGGACCGCCGAGATCAAGGGCCAGGACACCTACAAGCAGTGGCGCGTCATGCTGAACGACCCGGACGGCGCGCTGGCCACCACGGCCTACCTGGAAGCCATAGCGAGCGCGCCGGTGGTGACGATCCGGTGAGGAAGGGCGAGTACCGGGGCCGCCTGCTGACCGGCACAGAGCAGATGTACGTGATCGATGCGGCCCAGGGCCTGACGGCCCGGCAGAGCGGCGAGCGGCGGAACGTCAGCATCCACACCGTCCACTCAATGCTGGTCCGGGCGCGCCGGGCGCTCGGTGCCCGCAACGTGGCCCATGCTGTTGCGCTGGCACTCATCCACGGCGAGATCACCCCCGCCGACTTGAAGGGAACCGAAAGATGATCAGCATCACGAGCAACGACGCGCACATGATCCGCGTGGCTGGCGAGTACATGGCTGACGTGGCTGAGGACCAGACGAGGGACTACGACGCCGAGGACCGCGAGTCCATCCGCCGGATGAGCAACATCAGCCGGGGTCTGCTGGTGACCGGCGACGCGCAGACCGAGGCCGAGGCGGCCGAGCTGTTGAAGGCCGTGGTACTGGTCGAGCTGGCCAGCTGGGTGCCGGACGCCAGCCAGCGTCTCATTGATCGCGCGGCGGCCGCCCTCGGCCACCGGGACGGCCCGCTGCTGGACGCGGCCGCCGCCGACTGCGGTCGCGAGGCCTCGGTTCACGCCCTGACGCAGGACTGGGTGTGCGGAATCTTCGTTCTTCGCTGCGTCCACTGCGCGCACCTGTACAAGATCTGAGCCAGCCCAGCAGGAAGCCCCGCCACATCCCAACTGTGGCGGGGCTTCCCCGTTGTGCCCGTACGGCCGTCAGGCTTCACCTGCGGCCCCCGTGGGGGTTACTTGACCAGCAGAGCCACCCCGGCGACTGCGGCACTCACAACGCCGCTCACAGCCGCCAGGGACGCTACCGGCCAACGGCGCGATTCCAGCTCGGACACTCGCGCGTCCATCGCCTTGAACCTGGCGTCGGTGGACGTTTCCAGATCCACCACGTCCTGCGCCGTCCGCTGCTGAGTCTGGTTGATCAGATTCAGCTGGCCTTCCAGCCGGGCGAACCCAGCTGCCATCTCACCTCTTAGTTCCGCAATCTCTGCCGCGACGTTCATGTCGGCCATCACGGGAACCCCCGGTCTCGTTCAGGCCGTCAGATGCGCGGCAGGTCGGTCGTGTCGCGCGTGTCCACGATCAGCGCGCTCTGCCGGTTGCCCAGCGCCTTCGCAGCCGCCTGATACACGACCACGAGGGCGGCAGGGAATGCGGCGAGACCGGCGGCCTTGACGGCGGCCAGGTCGGTCAGGTCGAAACCGGACGCGGTGAGCAGGCCGAGGAACGTGACCGCGTACGTCAGGGCCACCAGCTCGGCGAGTGACTTCCAGTACTTCATGGGGTTGCCTCTCAGTTGGTTACGGTGAACAGCCCCGAGCGCTGCGCCAGGATGCTCAGGGACGACTTTCCGGGAATGCCGTCGGCAGCGGTGCCCCGGTGACCGAGCGACCGCTGAAAGGCGGCGTAGGCGGTCTTCGTAGTGGTGCCGAAGTACCCCCCGCCCGCGTACAGGCCGGACAGGAAGCCTTGCTGTACCAGAGCGGCCTTGACCGGCGCGACGTCGCCGGGGTGGGTGGTGCCGCCCTGGGGCAGGCCGGGGTCCCGCTGCGCGGCCGCGACAACGCGCGCCACGGACACCGGCGGCCGCCCGGCCGGGGCCGGAATGTCGTTGCCCCCGCCGGTTACGAGCAGGCGCCAGGTCTCGGGTCCGGGAAGGCCGTCGGCGTTGTCCCCACCCCAGCCCTGCGCGCGCTGGAAGGCGGCCGTGGCGTTCTTGTCTGCCTCGGACCAGCGAGGGCCGGGGCCCTCGGCGTAGTACCGGCGACCGCCGCGCGCGACCAGCATCTGGCCGAGGCGAGTAACGTGCGCGTTGTTGGCGTTCGGACCGAAGGCCCACGTGCCGGGGAACGCGTCCGGGTCGGTCGGCTGCTCGCCACCGGGATCCGGGTCTGTTCCGCCACCGGGGTCCGGGTCACCACCCAGCCGGGCATCGACGCGTTCGCGGATGGCCTTCATGCTGAAGCCGCGCGGGTCCACCTTGTCGTCGGACCATTCGAGGTGGCCGATGACCGACTTCGCGGACCAGCCGAACATCCGGCAGATGGCGGTGGCCGTGCGCACGATGCCTTCCAGCTGAGCTTCGGGCCAGGGGTCCTTGCCGTCGCCCATGTTGATGCACTCAAACCCGTAGAAATGCCGGTTGCCGTCGATGCCGTCGGTGTTGCCGACGTTGGGGACCGGCGGCCGGTCGCCGTAGTCCTCGTTCTTGACGGCAGCCAGGGTATCCGGGTCACCGCCACCCGCGTGGTTGGTCCGGCCGTAGCCGACCAGGTGCACGCTGCCGTCCTTGGCGATCACGCCGTGACAGAGTGGGCCCGGCAGCTCGGGCGGGTAGCCGTCCCGGCACAGAGCCACGCTGTACGCGGTTCCCTTGCTCACGGTGTGATGGATCATCACACCGTGGACCGGTCCCCAGGGTCCCTTGCTGTTGCGGTTGTGGGTCTTCCAGGAACCCACCTCGATCACGTTGACGCCTTCGGCGCGCAGCGCGTCGGCGAACTTCGTTGCTGATACGGGTGTTGCCATGCCGGTCCTTCCTGCGGTTGTCACGTACGTCGTGCGAGCCCTCAGGGGCCGCTGTAGCCGGTGATCCGGCGGGCCGTGGCCTCGGGGATGCCTGCGGCAATCAGAGCGTCGTAATCGGCCTTCAGAAGCTGCTGCTCTCGCGCCTGCGTCTCGGCGAACCAGATGGCGTTCTGCTGCTCGATCCGTGCCAGGAACTGGTTGTACTCGATCTCGCCCGCGTTGCGGCCGGGCTTGGACAGAACCGGTTGTGCGCCAGGCTCGTCCGGCAGGGTCTGAGTCTCGACGGACCCGTCCTCGTAGATGATGAAGAACGTCACGGTTCCCGGTTCGGCCATGGCCTCATCCTAACGGTGTGTAGTAGTTGCCTCGTACGGACTGACGCCCGGTCAGGCCTGGCCGATGTAGAGCACGCGGATGTCCACGTTGATCTGGCTGTATGTGGCGCCGCCGGTTCCGTTCAGCGTCCCGACCTGAAGGCCGTAGCTGCTAGCACCGCCCGGCGCGAGGTTCGCCGACTTGAACATGCGGGTGACCTGCACGCCGCCGAGGGTGACCGCCGTACTGCCCTTGTTCCACTGGCGTCCCGCGTCCGCCCCGTCGATCGAGAACGACGCGTCCGAGTTGGCGGGCAGCCCGAACCGAACCTTCACCTCGCGCTCGATGATGACGACACAGGACCGGTTCGGGTCCGGGTTGAGCAGGTTCACGGTGAAGGTGTCGGCGGTGACGGCCGTGCCGGTCGTATTGACCGCGAGGGCGGCATAGGACCGGCTGAAGTTGGTGGCGACGAAGTCCACCACCTGAATCGGCGGGCCCACCAGCTGGCCACCGATGGGGTTGACGAAGACCCCTTGGGATCCGGTGACGGGCGGGGTGACGTACGGCCAGGACGCGACGTTGGCGCGCACCGGGTTACCGCCGGATCCGTCGCCGAGGATGCCGGGCCCGGTGCTCACCGTGGCGCTGCCGGTCGGGACGAAGAGGCGTCCGAACCCGTCCAGGGTCAGGTTGTTACCGACGTTGGGCGAGATGTCCGCGCTGAAGACACCCGTCGTGCTGTTGTACTTGACGCCATCCTCTGCGGACAGCAGGGTCCGTACCGACTCGGCGCCGGTATCTGCACAGCCGCAGCGTGCCATGGTGAGACCTTCCTGATCAGTAGAACAGCTCGATGAACACGGCGCCCCGGCTGCCCGAGCCGCCGGTCTGGACGGTGTTGAGTGACGAAATGGCACCGGATCCGCCGCCGCCGTATCCGGTGCCGTTCGCGCCGTTGGACGGCTGCACGCGGCCGATGCCGCCCGCGCCGTAGCCGCCGCCGGACCCGCCGCCGTCCAGTCCCTGACAGCTGGCGTCGGCCGCCGTACGGTGGGCCTGGCCGCCGGGGAAGCCGGTGGTGACGATCTGCCCCGTACCGAGGCCGCCGGGGCCGGTACCGGGCGCGGTCCACTCGGTGGCGCCGATGGGCATGTTCAGCCCGCCGCCCTGGCCGCCAAGGGCGACCACGAATCCGCCGAAGCTGGACGGGTTCCCACCAGCGCCCGCGTTGTTGCCAACGCCGCCGTTTCCACCCGCACCCACGGTGACGTTTTCGCTCGCGCCAAGGGCGGACGCGTCCAGGATGGATTCCGAGTAGCCGCCGCCGGACGCGCCCTCGCGTGCCAGCGTGCCGGTCGTCGCCTGCGCGCCGCCCGCGCCGCCGCCGCCGCCGATGACGCGCACACGGATCTTGCGCAGGCCGGGGTAGGCCGCCTTGTTGAACGGGAACACGCCGACTGTGTCGAAAACCAGCAGCTGCTGAATGCCGACCGACTCGGGCTTGAACGTGAGGATCCCGTCAACACCCAACGCGAAGTACGTGCTGTCTACACAAACCCTGGCCATTCGGGGTCCTTTCTGAGGGGCTGCTCGTCCGATTCTAGTGGGCGGTCACCCGAGGGAAACGGCCACGATGCTGACCGTGGCGCCGACCACACCCACCCCGGCCGCGTCAAAAACCACGAACTGGGTGCTGGCGTTGTTCGGCGCCAGGATGTTCACGTGGTACGGCGCCCCGCCCTGGGTGGTGGCCACCAGGGCGGGGGTCACCCCGAACGGTGCCGGATACACCCAGTTGCCGATGCCGCCGACGCCGGTCACCGCGACCGTTGCAGCAACGCGCGCCTGCAACGCCATCACCTCGGCCTGCAACGACTCGTTCTGCGTCTGCAACGCGTCCACCTCGGCCTGCAACGCAGTCACGTCGTCCTGCGTCGCGGTCTGCGGCGCCGTCGCGTCGCGGCTGCTGCGCCGGGCCTGTCGCGCCGTCTCACGCAGCACGCTGCCCAGCGGGTTGCCCGGCAGGGTGAGACTCACACTGTTGCGGTTAGCCATGCCCTCACGTCCCGGTCGTCGTCGTGTTGAGACCCACCAGTTGCAGCTGGTCGCCCGTCGCGGCCACCTGCAACACCACATGCTCACCACCCGGTTCGGCGTCGCTTCCGCCGTCCTCGCTAATGGCCAGCCCAGTGATCTTCAGTCGCTGTGTGATCGCCCGGCAGGTACTTTCGGTGCTGATGTCCACGCACCAGCCGGGTACCAGCTTCGGGACGTCGATGTTGGCCGTCGGCGCGAGCGTCACGTTCTGCGTGTCGATGTAGACCGGCACACCCAGGTTGCCCGCCAGCTTGGCGGCGGCGGCCGCGTCAGCCGCCGCCTGGTCAGCCATCGTCGTCTGCTCGGTGTAGATCTCAAGCAAGCCGTAGTAGGGGTTGATGCCGCCCGCAACACCCACCGGGGTTCCTGCCTCGGATCCGGCGACGATCTGCCGGGTACCCAGGGACGCGCCATCCTCGGTCACCGTGACCCCTTCGGGCATGTCGACGTCCGAGAGGTTGCCGACCACGTCCGCGAAGGCGTCCGGCAGGATCACCACGTTGTTGCCGATGGCGGTGAAGTCCAGCCCGGTGTCGGCCAGGTCGCGCAGGTGGTCACCGGTCTGGCCGACCGCCTCTTCGTACACGCGGCCGCCGGTCACGTTGGCCGGGGCGACGACCGTGGTCGTGTGTCCGGGATCGTCCGGCGCCAGCCCGTCATCCACCAGCTGGCGGGCAATCTCGGTGATGTCCGTACTTGTGAAGACGAAGGGCTGGTGGGGCACCCGCCGGTCAAGCAGCCCGATGATGTCCACGGCCGTGATGACGCACTCGCTGTAGGACCAGTCGACGCGAGTGATGAAGCCGGACCACATGAAGTCCTGGCCTCGGTAAATGTTCAGCAGGTGGCGCCAGCTGCGTACGTCGCCCAGCTGCTGGCAGCAGGCTGCGCCGTTCACCCCGATCGTCACCTTGGCCGTGCTGGCGTCGTTCAGCAGCCGGTTGTACTCGACCGCCAGCAGGTTGCCGGTCGTAACGACGAGACCGCCGTCCCGGTCGGCGACCTGGAAGGTATGGGTCGAGCAGCCGACCGGCATCAGAGACCCCTTCCACTGACCCCGAAGGTGATGGACGCATCGTCGGCGCCCTGATACTCGGGATCCGACTCGACGCACACGCAGTAGGTGGCGCAGCCCAGCTCGGGGAACCGGACGGGCCCGCCGTTGTCGTCGCCGTAGACGTAGGTGGACAAAGTGCAGGTGTCGTTGCAGACCAGCAGTGCTTTGCCCACCTGGCCGTCCAGCGTAAGAGTGCTGGCCAGCGGCATGTAGGTGATCACGAACTCAGCCACGGGACTGCACCGGTTAGCCTCGGCAATCTCGGCGCAGCCGAGCAGCGAGCCGACCGGTTTGGCGTAGATCTTGATCCGGATGTTGCGCTGGATACTCGACCCGGCCCGCACCGTGATCATCATGGCGTCGCCGGACCAGGTGGGCCGGTCGCTGAGGTCCACCTCGTAGCATGCCTGGTCGCTGCCCAGCGGGACGCAGAACGACGTCAGGGGGACTGTCGGCTGCGGCGGCGGCGGAATCGCGTGAAAGGGGTCCAAGCAAGCGTCGCCCTGGTCGCAGTCCGCGAACAGGCACTCGTTCGGGTCGCAGTCGCCGGTCAGGGTTTCGGGGTCCAGGACACACCACTCGATACACGGAATGTCGAAGTAGGGCGTCCTGGGGATGTCCACTTCGAGCAGCTCAGTGGTGTCGGTCCAAGCCCAGGGCGTGGCAGCCGTCAGGACGAATTCGACCGTGATCAGGTCACCGCCTGCTGAACATCCACCGGACGAGCAGTTGCCGTTGCCCTGCCGCCGCACCACGGTGGGGCCGGACACGAGCGCGGTGCGGCGGAACGTCCGGCGGTAGTCCGCGTTGAACTGGTCGGCGGTCATTCCGGGGTCCGGGCAGCAGCTGTACATCTCGAAGCAGTCGCCGTCGCACGCGTTGCCTGTGCAGCCGGACAGCACCTCGGACAGGAAGTGCAGCCCGTACTCGGCGCCGCAACAGGTGGACGCGACGATCACACCGGTCACGGTGATGGTGCGGGGCAGTTCCCGGACGGGTCCGAACACACCACCGCCGCCAACGGCGTTGGACACGCTGCGGCCGCGCGGGTTGTCGTCCACCCCGGCCACCGAGAGCGGCAGGAAGCCGAGGTACTCGGCAGAGTGCGGGGTGTCGACGTCGTACCAGGGCGCCGGGTCCAGCGCGGGCGTCTGGTACGCGGGGAAGGTCTCGCCCAGTACGGCCGGGGTGAGCGAGTCGCACGAGCAGATCTCGGGCCCGGTAGTAAAGGGTGACCCGATGTTGGTCAGGTAGGCCTGAAGTCGGCTGGTGTTCCACACCTCGATGCCGCCGACACTGGCGTAGTCGTTCAGCACGTCTCAGAGACCCCCTGACGGCCGTTGTAAGCCTCGGAAAAGCACTGCCGGTAGTTCGGGTGGTCCGGGTCGCAGACAGCCCCGCAGACGTGCACTGGCGCCCCCGTGCCGAAGGTGGTCAGCGGACCCGAAGGAAACGCGGCCTTCAGCGACCTCGGACCGGGCCGCTCAGTGAAGAGATCCGGCGCGACGTCGTAGACGACCGGCGGCGCGACCCGGTCCAGTGTCAGCAGCCGGTGAACGGCCGCACGGGCCCCGGCCACGGCGCGGCAACGGCGCGGCAGACGGTGGCGGGGACGCTGGGTGAAGAGGCTCAGACGGGCCACTGGCAGCCCTTTCATCAGGTGGTGGCGGTTCCGTCCAAGCCTACCGGCCGGGGGCCGCCGGGCGGCTGAGAGGGGTTACCCAGCGGTAGCAGTAGTTTGGGCAGTTATGGGTTTCAGAGAACCGCAGGTCAGACAGTTACCCGAGTTGTTTCAGAAACTAAGAGCCCCAATAGGTGCGTGTTACTACACATAGCCTCGCAGCCGCTACGCGCTGTAACCTGATGCATAACCCCTATACGTGGTCCTTCTTTTCAGAACAACTCGGGTAACTGTCTGACCTGGCCCTTTCTGAAACCCATAACTGCCCAAACTACTGCTACCGCTGGGTAACTACTCAGCGCACGTCTCTCAGGGCGTCTGTGAGGAACGGATTCCCCTTGTAGCCAGGGTGGTTGACCACCCGCGCGTAGACCACACGGCCATTGACGACGAAACGCAGCTTGCCCCCGGCCCGGCGCGGCCGGATTTCGTGCCGGGGCGAGCCGTTGTGTACCAGCAGGCTGTGCGGGTTGGTGCTGATCACCTGGACGTCCTTGCCCACGACCGGGCCGACGATGATCCCTTCCGGAATCGAGCCGTTCCCCGCTGAGTTCAGCCGGGCCCGTGCCGCGACCCGCTCGGCCTTCCGTTCCAGCATCCGCCGACCGGCGCCCCCGATGCCGTACAGCAGAGACTGGAAGCCGTTCGGCCGCAGGTTCACCGCGACGAGGCCGCCCATTACGGCCCCGCCAGAGGCTCGGGCGGTGGGCAGGGGATGCAGTCGTCCAGGGCGGTGATGACAGTCGTCTGGAAGCCCACACAGCCGCCCTGCGGCCCCAGCGAGAGCGTCTGCCCCACCACGTACCGGCGCCCCCACCGCTGGTCCGGCAGCGTACCCGCGTAGCAGCACAGGATGCCCTGCTGCACCGCGAGCATGTCGGCGTGCATCTGCATAGCCGCCGCGTCCAGCTGAGGCATGGACGGCGGGCAGCCCTGGTCCGTCGGCATCGGGGCGCACCGCCACAGAGTGATGAGCAGCTCGACCGCCGTGGTCTGCGGCATGGTGCAGTTCTTCAGGTCCCGGACCCCCGAACCCGGCACCGTCGACAGCTGGCCGGTCTCGCGCGGGAAGTTCTGCCGGTCGGACGCGTACAGCCGGACCACGTTGACGGTCAGCTGGCCGGGGGCCTCGCCCGGCTGAAGTTCACAGCCGCCGTCGCAGCCGTCGGCGGCTGCCGCGCCCGGAACGACACCCGAGCGGCAGGGGCAGCCGACGAGGCCGGGCACCTCGGTCGGCAGCAGGTCCAGCGTCTCGCAGACGCAGTCGAGCAGGTTCTGGGCCGCCTGGTGGATGGCGAGCATCGAGAGGGCCATCAGATCACCGTAGGCCCGTACCAGATGCGCGGACGCTTCGGGGCGTCCGGCGAGAGCACCCGCATGGCCTGCGGCAGCCTGGACGGGTTCACCGTGTGGATGAACAGGTCCACCAGCGGCAGCCCGGTCCGGCCGTCGGCGAGCGTTTGCTGGGCGTCCTGGAACTCAAGGTCCACACCCTGGCGCGAGAGCGACCGCAGGTTGTTGAGCGTCCCCACGCCGCAACCGCAGCCGTTGCAGCCCTTGATGTAGTGCGCGGTCAGCTGCGACAGCGCTGCAACGCCCATCGCGGGCAGCGGGACGCCCGTCCGGTAGACGACCGTGAACGTGCCCTCGGCGCCCGGCGGCAGGCTCATGTCCTGGCAGCCCGGCCAGCACGTTCCGCCGTTCGCGTCGTCGGCTGTGTCGCTGCGCCGGACCAGGTACTGGCCGTCCAGCACGTTGTACGTCAGTGGGTCCACGACCTCGCCGCTGATGTCCACAGAGACCACGTCGTAGATGGGCCCCGGCAGGTAGATCTTGCACAGCTCGGGACCGCAGTGGCAGTTGGACCGGCAGCCGCAGAGGCTGGCGTTGTACATCTGACCGGCGCGCATGTAGGGGATGAACGGCCCCGTGGACTGCGCACCCTGGTACAGGAACCGACCGGCGAGCAGGCCGAACCCTTCGGCGCACTGCTTGCGGCAGGGCCGCACCGTCACCGGGCAGGACGGCCCGAAGCGCTGGCCGGTCAGGCCGTACAGCAGCTCGGCCGCTACCTGGCGCCAGCGTTCTACCGTTTCCGGCGGCGTGCCCGGCGGGATGTCCATGCACGATTCATCGAGCGTCCAGCCGTCCAGGCTGCACAGACCCGAGGCGAGAGGCATCCTGGCCTTCCTTCCCTGGTGGTTGCGGGTGGTGTTGCGGTGCAACGGGCCGCGTCCCACGAGAAACGCGGCCCGTTGCAGGCCCGGTTACGGGATAACCGGGACCATCGCGTAGTCACACTCGGGGTCCGGGGTGGGCGGCGCGACCGTGGTGATCTGCATCCGGCGGTGGCACGTCGCACCCA
>Ga0310886_10000480_pt1 | contig 10671 bp, 9 predicted proteins | sample T60D3metaG_FD_202511 | JGI IMG/M metagenome (GOLD analysis project Ga0310886, IMG submission 202511) | Lab incubated soil microbial communities from West Virginia University Organic Research Farm, Morgantown, WV, United States - T60D3 | ecosystem: Environmental > Terrestrial > Soil >...
TGAATCCCGGTCACCGCCCAGCGCTCGAATGACATCGGCCGCGCCCACGTGGCGCGCCTCCGTGCGTGATTCCGAACAATTTCCGATTCCCATCGATCGTGAAAGAGCCGGCCGTTGCGCAGCACTCTCGCCTTGTATGCATCCGATAAGGTTCCCAGCGTGCTGCTTCCAACGTGACGATACGCGCCGAGGCGCTCGTATCCGCATGTCGCGACCTTCCACCCGGCCGAGCGCACGCGAAACGCCAGATCGGCTTCATCCCACTCCGTGGGGACGAACGCTTCGTCAAGCAGGCCGACCCGCTGAAGGCATTCGCGCCGGACGACCCAGGGCCTGATCGTGCTGTCGACTTCCTGAATCCTCAACCAGTTCCACGGGAATGGACCGATAGTGCTCCGCAACCGCCGCCAGTCCTGCAGGTCCTCCCACCGTTCGATGGGCTCTTGCACCGGAAACATATCGAGCCCGCGGCTCAATCCCAGAAGTCCGACATCGCGATGCCGATTGAAGATTTCGGTCAGCTCGGTGACAAGCCAGCGCGCCTTCAGAAACATGTCGTCCTGCCATGCCATCAGCAGCGCTCCGCGGGCGACGCGAAATCCCGCATTCGTACACCGCAGCTCATGCGCATCGTCCATGTGGATCCATCGAAAATGGGCCCGGCCCCATTCGGTCTCGCCGACCTCCGTGAGAAACGACTGCGTTCCATCGCGGCAGCCGTCCTCGACGACGACGACCTCGATTGGCTCGCTTCCAGCGAAGGTCTGCCAACTTTCAATCGCGCGGCGCAGAATCGTCTCGTTGTTGAAGGTTGGAATGACAACGGACAACACGACCGGTGCAGGCGCGTCCTGATTGTTCACGCCGGCTTCTGTCCAAACGCGAGGAGATTGAGCGCGAGCGGCGTGTCGACGCCGCGTGGCACGAGGCGTCCGCCATGATAGAGCGATCGACGAAACAAATTTGAGACGACACCGCGGTAACCGCCAGCCGACGGAAGCTCGGGCGGCGCGATATCGACCGTGATCGACCGCAGCCCGACGCGCTCCAGCGCTGCCTGCAGCGCGGAAGGAGAGAAATGGTTCACGTGCACGAGATTGTCCGCGAGGCGTGGGCGATATCCTCGATGGACGCGCGCACGGACCCGTTCCTTCAGGCGCTGCGCCGGACCCGACGGCACTTTTACCGCGAGCCAGCCTCCGGCCTCGAGCGCATCATCCACGCGCGACAACAGCGTCAACGGTTCAGGGACGTGTTCGAGCACGTCGATCAGCGTGATCGCGCCATAACGACCTTCTGATAGGGGCAGTCGATCGACGTTGACGGCATGGACCGGCAGGCCCGTCCGTCGTGCGGCAAACGCCGCGGTGCGCGGATTAAGCTCGATTCCCTCCGGTTGCCATCCTGCACTCCTGGCGAGGTGCATGAATCGTCCCGCATGCGCACCGATGTCGAGCAGGCGGCGTCCCACGACAGTTCGCTTCGAGAGACCGTTGAGAATCGTCCGAAAAATGAAGTCCTTGTAATCGCTTTCGAACTCCTGTTGAACCCACTCTGGCGACCAGAGCTGGTCGTACAGCAGGTCGAAGAATCCGGGGAGGGCGGGCAGGCGTTCCGGCTGCGTGAAGCCGCACCGCGAACAGCGGCGGAACCACACGGCCTCGCCGGAATACTCCGCCAGTTCTGGATGCTGATCGCGGTAGACGTCGAGATCGAGAATCGCATCGTGCTCACGTGCGAAGGTCCTCGAGCCGCACACCCAGCATGACGGGATGTCGATGAACCCGGCGTGCATCATGATGCCGACATATCAACAATCTCGCGGGACATGTCGTCCCAGCTTCTCGTGCGCAACTGCGCGCCAAATGCTCCCGTGCGGACACGGAGCTCTTCCGGCGCCGCGCGCCATCGTCGGAACCTGGTGCACAGTTCCGCTGCACTCTCGCAATCGTCGAGAAGTAGATCCGCGAGGTCGGCCGGGAATCGCTCGGCAACCCCCGCTGCGGCGGAGACAATTGTCGGAACGCCGCAGCAGATGGCTTCATGCGCGGCGAGACCGTACGCTTCATAGCGCGCCGGATGCACCATCAGATCAGCAGCGGCCATGAGACTCGGAATATCCGTGCGATACCCGAGGAACGTCATACGGGCCGACATCCCGTCGAGATCCGCGAGCACGCGCCAGCGGTCGAGTTCCGCACCGGCCCCCGCGACGAGCAAATGCGCATCCCACTGTGAGCGACGACACATCGCGTTCCATGCCGCATAGACGGTGTCGAAGCCCTTTCGTCGATCGCCCAGCGCGCCAACGAACAGGACAAGTGGCACGGATGGATCGCGGCCGATCGCGACCTTTGCGCTGCCGGGCTCGTTTCGATCGTGAAAGCGAGTGGCATCGATGCCGTAATAGACGCGTCGTACTCGTTGCGGATCGACACCGATGCGGGTCACGACGTCTTGCACCGTGCGATCGCTGTTGCACACGACAAGCTGGGCCTGAGTCAATGCGCGGCGTTCCGCGGCCAGATAACGTCGATGACGCGCAGCCACGAGCGCCGCATTGAGCGGACCCACTGCTGACGGTTGGTACGCGGCGTGCACATAGTGGACCCACGTCACGTCTCGGCCGTCAAGGTTGCCGCCGTTCGCGATGACACGACCGCCGGAATCGCGAACCGCCCGTGCGTGCCGACTCGCAACGGTCGTCAGCAATGGTTCACCGAGGCTGTGCAGACCAAACGGTCGCGGCACGCGATGCACGCGAATCTGCGGAAGCCCGGCGAGCTCGGGTGAGACGCGATGCGCAACGAGATGAACCGGGCCGTTCACGCGTCGCGCGAGAAACGATGCAAGGGCATGGTTGGCCGTGTCCATCCCACCAAGAGGGACGAAGTCGCCGGAGGCTAACAGCCAGGCGGTCATGAACCCCGTGCTGCGCGCGCGGGCGCGGTGTTGACGAGCCCGTGCAGCGCGCCGGCGAGAAACCAGAACTGCAGGCCAATCTGCGTCACGAAAGGTGTGAAGGTAAAAATGAGCGCGGCGGTTCCGAGATTTGCTGCGAGCACCACGGAGGCGCACGCGCGGACTCGCGCATCCGGATGAGCGCGCGCCACGCGAGCGTCGCTCAACAATGTGACGACCAGCGCACCAATGTAGAGCAACAGGAGTGCAAAGCCGCCGTCAATGGCCCACCCGGCAACCTGAATCTCAACCCACAGAGGCTCGGCACCAGGTTTCACACTGCTGCCGAAGTACACCGCAATCATTCCCCACCGTCCGAGACCGGCGCCCATTGGATACTTCTGCAGCAGCTCGCCGAACGTGTACGACAGTTGTCCGCCACGTGATCCCGCGTAGAGCGCCAGCGGATCCTGCGCAAAGAGCGTAAACGTCCGCTCCGCGATGCTCTCGCCGCCCAGGACGAGCGCGAAAGAAAACGTCGCAATGACAATCGCGACCGCGGTGCCGCCGAACACCATCGCGCGCGCTCGTCGTTCCTGCATCAGCAGAAGAGAAAAGTACGAAGTCAGCATCAAGACCGACACGACGAGCGAGACACGAACCTGACTCAGGTAGATCGCCGCAATTCCGGCAAATGAGCCGGCCAGGGCTGCGACCCTTTTCCACAACGCCATCGCGCTCGTCGCAAACACGAGTCCAAGCAGCGCCGCGTACATGCCAGGACCCGCGACTGCGCCGGGGGTATCAAAGAGGCCCGGCGGACGAACGATCATTCGGCCATCGGGTCCGCGGTAGGTAACGGTGCCTAGGCCATAGACCGAACCGGTCATTACGCGCGACATCTCCGGCGGCATCCAGCGGCCGGGGTCATAAACCTGCAGCACACCGATGACCGCGTTCAGACCGTTGCAGATCAACAGCAGCGCCATCAATCGCGCAAGCCGCTCCGGCGTGCGGACGAACGTGCCGGCCCAGAAGATTGGCGCGATGACCGAGAGATACAGGACCAATTGCGCCAGCCCTGCGAAGGTTGACGACGTCAGCGGGTGCAAGAACATGACGACCACGTAGGCCATGGCCGCAAAAATCCAGGGCTGCGCCGGATGTGAACGCGAGGTCTTCGCCACCGCGACTGCCCACCACAGTAGCGTCGCAAAGGAAATGACGAACGATGCGATGCGGATGTACAGCCGAAACGGTTGCGTGCCCGGAAAGTAGAGCAACGCGGGAATGACTGTCTGGCTGATGACGAAGAATTCCGGAAACCCCCAGCGCTCCCTGAACTGAACGGACGCCGCCGTTGAAGGGGTCGCGACGCCATGAGCGAGAGCCACCGAGGGCATCATGCTGGTTGCGCGATTGCGGAAGAAAAGGAGATGGCTTCGAACACCTCTCCGAGCTGTGACGCCACCGTCGCTGGCGCAAATCGCGCACGGGCGGTCTCCCGGGCGCGTTCCCCGATTGCACAACGGAGCGCCGGATTGTTTACCAGCGTCCCGATCGCGTCGGCAAGAGCGCCCGCCTCTCCGGCCGGTGCAACAATCGCATCGTGGCCACCCGCAATCAGCTCGGCGGCGCCGCCACTGCCGGTGGTGACCACTGCTCTTCCGCACGCCATCGCTTCAGCGATCACCAGCCCAAACGGCTCCGGCTCCGTGCTGGCGTGTACGATGATGTCGAGCGCACGCATGGCTGGCGCCGGCTCGACGAAACCGGTCAACCCGACGCAGCCATCGAGTTCGCGGGCGTCAATCATTGTCTGCAGGTCAGTTCGCGTGAACTGGCTGTTCACAGTGTCGTAAATCGGTCCACCAATGATGTAGCCGCGAATCGACCTTCGCGATGCGAGCTGCTTCATCGCATCCAGAAACACCTCGTGCCCTTTCCACCGTGCGTAGGTGGCAATCAACCCGACCCGCGTCACGTCGGAGGATGCAGCCGGCAGTCCGGCCAGTCGATCCACATCGAGGCGTACCCCGGTCGGAGCAAAGACATCCAAATCAACAGGGTTGGCGACGACGTGAAGGTCAGGTGTCGGACGGATGCTGGATGCGACGTCGCTGGCTACGCTCGCGGAGTTCGCGACGATGGCGGAACAGCGTCCTGCGTACTGCCGGAGCAGCCAGCGTGTGAGTTTTCGTCGGGATATGTACTCATGAAGGTGCCAGACGAGACCGGCATCACGCGTTCGAAGTCGGGCACCAAGGACGTGCGCCTTCAATCCGTTGGTATGAATGGCATGCGGCTGAAAGTCAGCGATCACGCGACGAAGACGCGACTCGTACGCGGGCAGAACCGCCGCAGCTCCGCACAGCCTGATGCCGAGTGCGACCCGAGATCCCGTGCGCCACCCGTCTTGCACTGCCGGCCACTCACCGAGCCGCGACAACGCGGAGGGCATCGGGACGACAGAACAGATCGCGCGCATGCCCTTCAGCGAGTCGCGAAGCGGACCGTTACCTGGGAGGACGATCTGAAACTGCCAGTCCGGGTGTAACCGTTCCAGCGCCGTGACCATCCTGAGCAGCGCAACTTCCGATCCGCCGAGTTGATCCGACACGCTGAGGCACGTGATCCGCATTGTTCAGCCGCGCTTCCGCGCAATGAGCAGCACGTTGTCAGACATCGCCCTGCGAAAGAATCGCGACAGCAGTCGCGGATAGTGCGCGCCCGAGAGCGGCATTCGTCCAACACCGGTGAACTCGATGGCCACGTCACACAGACCGTTGTCGGCCGCAATCCGCGTCAGATCGGTGTCAAGCAGCGCCGTCTGATGCGCCGGATAGTTGCGCGCACCGAACGCAGAGAAGTGTCCCTTCAGTACGAGCGCGCCGAGGCTGACCAGGCTTCGTTGGTTCGGTGTGGTCACGACAATCCAGCCGCCGGGCTTGGAAATCCGGATCAGTTCACGAATGAACGCCCGAGGATTCTCCAGGTGCTCAATGGTTTCGATCGAAATGGCCACGTCCGCCGACCCGTCCGGCACCGGGATCGGATCACGGTTCAAGTCGGCGCGCATGAACGCGATTCCGTCGGGAAGTCCGTCGTACTGAATCGCGTCGATTCCAACGTACGACTCGAGCATGTCGCCGAGGAACGGGCGCAGCCGTCCGGCGCCACAACCAACGTCGACAATGCGTCCGCCGGCGCTGCGGTGACGCAGTGCGCTCGTTGCCGCGGCATAGATCACGTCGTCGCTCGCGCCCAGGCTTTGTCGGGCCCGATGCTCGAGCGCAAGGTCTGTCGCACTCGTCATGCGGCCGTAGGCATCCCGATCGATGAAATCGCGTTCGACAGTTGTGCCAGGACGCGAGTTGGATCGCACATCGCCGACGCGCGTTCCGGACCAGCACTGCCCAGCGAGTCTCGCAGCGCGCGGTCGGCCACGAGAGAATGAAGTGCGTTTACCAACCCGCCGTGATCGCGTGGCGCGACGAGACGACCGCAGGTGTCATCGACAATCTCGGGGGCGCCCCCCATGTTGGTCGTGACGACTGGCACGCCGCATCGGAGCGCTTCGGCAAAGATGATCCCGAACGGCTCCGGTTCGATGTTCGGCTGCGCGAGCACATCCGCGCCCGACAGCAGTCGGTCGACATCGCGCCGTTCACCAAGAAATGTCACTCGCGACTCGAGACCGAGCTTGCGAACTTCATCGACCACTGCCGCGGCGTGGGCACGCTCACGCGCGCGTTGTGCACCACCCGCAATCCACAGCACCCACGGAAGGGCGTGCAAGCTGCTGAGCGCGCGCACCAGCTGGAGATGTCCTTTCCATGCCTCCATCCGGCTGGCCGCGAGAACCACGACGGTCTCGTCGCCGGCACCGAGTTGGCGGCGGATTTCGGTGCGTCCCTCCGGGGTTGGCTCTGTGATCCTGACCGGGCAGTAGATGACGCGACGAGGTGCGTGCGGTTGGAGCAAGTGCGCCGTCGCGGCTGTCCATTTGCTGTTGCAGATCACGAGATCAGCACCGGCGGCCCGGCAGGCGCGCTCGACGAGCGGCGTCCCGGTTGCGCGGTCGTGCTGCCAGAGGATGACGGGAACACCGCAGCCACGCGCGACGCCGGCAAAGATCGCGTGGGACCACGGAGCATGACAGACGACAGCGGTGCAGGAACGGTGGCGGAGCAAGTTGCGAAGGTGATACCGCGCGCGAACAATCGATGATGGATGACTCAGCCGCACGTCACCGAAGAAATGTACGGCGGCGCGACGGTCGCGAAGTTCGGAGAGCAGGCGCCCCTCCGTCGCAACCACGAATTCACATCCGGGTTCCTCACAGTCGGCGAACGTCGTGAGCATCCGCTCGATGCCGCCAAACAGGCGGCCGTTCGCGACGTGGAGAATGGGCACTGCTGCTAAAAGAACCGCTGGGGAACGACGATCGTGTCATTCGGCTGGACGATATCGGTCAACTTCGCTTTGATCTCGACCAGCCTGCCGTCGACCATGCGCTGGATTTTGGTGCGGCTCACGGCGCCCCGTTCGGTAACGCCGCCAGCCATCGCAATCGCTTTCTGTACCGTGATCTCTCCCTCGAGGACATAGGTGTTCGGAGTCCGGACGAAGCCATTGACGATGAATGTTTGCGCCTTTGGCACATTCACCGTGTCGCCATCACGCAAGAGAATCTGTTGCGCGCGGCCGTTCCGAAGATCATCCATCGTGACGCGTTCTGGCGCCGGCGCTTTCGCCGGATCGAGCGGACCAGCAGCGGCCTGACCGGCGGGTTTTCGATAGACTTCGATGTAGGGTCCGGCCTCAGGCGTGGGCGATCCAGCCTGCGCGAGCACATCCATGATGGTCATCGCGCCCTTCAGTGGCACCGCCCCTGGCGCGCGGACCTGCCCATTCACATAGACGACCTGACTTCGATACGTCTCGACTTCGATGTTCACCTGCGGGTTCACGAGGAACCCGTCGGGCGGTCCGAGGCGCTTCTTCAGGTCTCCGGTGATCTGACGCACGGAGAGACCGCCGGCCTTGACACGGCCGACGAGCGGAAAATCGAACGTTCCGTCGCTGTCGACGGTCACGGTCCTGGTCAGCGTCGGTTCGTCGAATACGGTGATCGCCAAACGGTCCTGCGGTCCGACGACGTATTCAGCCGCGAGTGCCGGGTTTGGCGCCTGGAGCAACAACGAAAGGATTAGAAGCGTCGACATACATCAGGTCCCGTAAGTGAGTGACGCAAACAACCGATCTCTCTCATAGCGACGATCGGGGAGATCGCTGCGGCGCTGGTTGCGTTCCCAGGTGAATCCGACGCGGAACTGCGAATGGAAGCGATAGGCCGCGCCACCGCCAAAGGTTTCGACGCGATCCGTTCGACTCTCTTCGGACACTCCACTCGTGCGGTATCCGAGCGACTGTCGGCCGCCAAACACCTGGACTTCAAAGGGGCCGACCAGTTGGTGTGTGACGGTCAACCGCCCTCCCGTTGAAAGGTAGTACGGTTCGAGATCTTCGTATGAATACTGCACGTCCCGCATAAGGTCCAGATCGAACTTCGTCCGTTCCAGCAGGGTGTAGCCCGCCAGGACTTGAGCGATGACGCCGCTGTAATCGGGCAGCGCAGGATCGATGGTCTCGAAATGCCGGTATCCCACCATCACAGTGCCGCGAATGAGCGAGGTCGGATCGAACTGGAGGCTGGGGGTGAGACGAAATGTGTCGGCGTCGCGTTCCGGCCCCGAATCGAATCGATCGCGCTGCAGCGATGCCGTCATATTCAACGTCGTCAATGGCGTCAGCGCGAGCTGGACGCCAGCTTCGACGCTGTCGGCACGCGAGTTGAGATTGTGCGCCAGGTCGGCGCCGTCGAACTGCGTCCCGTCGTCGAAATCGAGATCGAATCGGCGCGCGTTGATGACCAGCGACGTTCGTGATGCGACGGCGATGCGAGTGCCGCCCATAATCGTTCGCTGCGTGCGCGGCACTCTCGCGTCGAGTTCTGCGTTCAGGCGATCCTTGGTCGAAACCCAACCCGTCGAGACGTACGGCTGAAGGTGACCGAGGTTCGCGTCGAGCCTCCCTTCGGATCCGAAATTTACCGATTCTTCATCCTTGAAGTCTTTGAAATAGACGAAGTCGGTATTGGCGCCGTAGGAGAACAGGAGACGTCCGGCACGCACGCGCGCAACAATGCGAGGCACGATCGTGGCGGTGAAATCGTCCTGGGGATGGTCGGCTGAGTTGAACACATTGGAGTCGGTTCCAAGGTTGGTGATAGACACCGATGGGCGAAGACCGACCGGGCCGGCGTGAATCGGCATCGACTCGATCGCTTCCGGCGGCTGCGGCTGCGTCTGCGCCCGGACTTCGGCGGCAAGCAGGAACAGGCATACCGTGAGCGGCACGGCAACGCGGCCACCAGGCCGATTGATGATCGTCATTGGCGAGGCTTCAACCGCGTGATGCCGAGTTGACGCGTCTTTCGATACAAGTTCGCGCGTTCGATGCCGAGGATGCGCGCCGCATCGGTCATCCGCCAGCCCGACGATTCCAGAACACTCGCGATGTAATCCCGCTCAAATGTCTGACGCGCCTCGCGGAGACTGGTAAATGCGGGACCGCCCCCGCGCGGATGTGTCTCGCGTTGCTGCAGATCTGCCAGCACGTCCTCCTGACGAATGATTCCTCCGACACATCGATCGACGAGCCGGCCAAGCGCTCCGCGAAGTTCGTCGAGATTGCCGGCCCAGCGGAGCGCGGCGAGAGCGGTTCGCGCCGCCGGAGCCAGCGTGCAAGGGATCTGGCGCACGCGACAGATTTCCCCCAGCGCGGCGTCAATGACAGCCGGAAGATCGACTGCCCGATCGCGGAGTGGCGGAACGTCGACGCGCAGCCGCTGAAGCCGGCGATAGAGCTCGGGCCGGAAGCGGCGGTGATGAACGTCTGCCTCGAGTGAAGGGGCGGCCGAAGCCATGACCCGAAATTGGACCGCAGCCATGGTCCGCCGGACACGCAACTCGCCGTCGCGCAGCAGGCGCGACATCCGCAGCTGCGCTCCGGCAGGCATCTCGCTCACGTCGCTCAGCAGGATGGTGCCTCGACCCACTTCTGCGAGGGCGCTTCCACCCAGCGCGACTTCGTAATCGACACGCGCCGGCCGCTCGGTGCCAAACAGACGCTGCAGCACGGCACCATGATCGTCGGCGCAGTCGATCGTGATGAACGGTTCGGCGGCCCGCGGACTGGCCTGATGGATCGAGCGCGCAATTCCGTCAGGACAGAACCCCGCTTCGGCAACGATGAGGACGGAATCGTCGGAGTCGGCGGCGCGACGCGCGACGTCGGCGGCTCGCTGGACCGATGGCGCGGCGCCAATTAAGTCGGCCGGCAGCGGCACCGTCCCGCGAAAACGAACGCTTGACTGATCGTGCATGGGAGTGGTCCGGCGCAGCTTCGCCCCGTCAGTCACACGGGGGCTTTGCATCACCCGGGTGGCGGGCCGTGCGCGGAAACAGGTGTTAAGTGGGGGGGCGACGCTATCCTGCCAGTACTCCTGAGCTGTGTCAATAGGGACACACGTTGTGTGTTGTGAAGGACACCAGGGGGTCAGACCGGGGTCAGACCAGGGTCAGACCAGGGTCAGACGGTGCGACGGCCGACCTGGATCGGTTCTAGTGAATCAAAACTGACTCGGTCGGGGTCTGACCCCCGTCTGACCCCAGTCTGACCCACGTCTGACCCCGGTCTGACCCC
>Ga0310886_10000489_pt1 | contig 10617 bp, 9 predicted proteins | sample T60D3metaG_FD_202511 | JGI IMG/M metagenome (GOLD analysis project Ga0310886, IMG submission 202511) | Lab incubated soil microbial communities from West Virginia University Organic Research Farm, Morgantown, WV, United States - T60D3 | ecosystem: Environmental > Terrestrial > Soil >...
TCTGGGATCGTCAGAGTCATGCGCGTGTGAATACCGCCATCTGAGTTGGTGGCCCGACGAGTGCGTCTTCATCGCCGACTGGAAGAAATCGCACGTCGTATCCAAAGCGGGACGCGACACCACCAGCCCATTCCTGAAATTCACGTCGGGTCCACTCGAACCGATGGTCAGGGTGACGGAACTGCCCGGCAGGAAGTGTCTGCCATTTCACGTTGTACTCGGCATTCGGCGTCGTCAGGGCCACCATGCCTGGCTGCGCCGATTCGAAGAGCACCCGTTCGAAGGCTCGAAGTCGAGGCGAGTCCAGGTGTTCGATTACTTCCATGACTGCCGCCGCGTCGAATCCCCGAAAGCGAACATCCCGGTACATCAGCGAGCCGTGGAGGAGACGAATGCGTTCGCGTTGTTTCGGCGCAAGGCGATCGAGCTTGAGTCGAGACTCTGCCTGCTCCAGGACACGGATGGCGACATCCATTCCGACGATTTCGGTGAACTGCGGATCCGCAAGTAGGCGGCGCAGAAGCTTGCCTTCACCACACCCGACATCAAGCAGACGTGACGCGCCGGACGCCTTCAAAACCTCGAACACCGCATCGAGGCGCCTCTCGTTCAGGCTGATCGTGCGTTCGATGGATGCTTCCTGTTCGTCTTTCTTCGCAGCGACCGCTTCCTCTTCGGGCTGTTCTTCGGCGGTCAGCCTCGAGATCGCGTCTCGAACCAGGCCGCGTTGATGCACCAGATACCGCGCAACGATCTCGTCGCGCGCGGGGTGCGTTTCCAGCCAACCCTCGCCACGCCTAAGGAGCTTTTCGATTTCGTCATCTCCAACCCAGTAGTGCTTCTCGTCGTCCAGCACGGGAATCAGGACGTACAGATGCGTGAGCAGCTCGCTCAGCAGGCGCGTCGCTCGGAGAGTGACCGTGAAAATGCGGCTCGGACCGAGCGCCGGCATCTGCTCGTCCAGCGGATGACGCACGGCATCGACTTCATAGCCGAGGGGCTCGAACAACCGCCGCAGAAACAGCTCGCCGCCGCGGCATGGGAGGGCAGCGAGCCGCGCTTCGAGAGGCAGCGGGGTGCCAGCAAGGTCAGGCTTGCGCTCACAACGGCCAGCGAGAGCCGAGTTGAACCAGCGCGTCAGCACAACCGAGAGAAGCGACGAGGCGACGTATGGACGATCGTTGACGTACTGGTCCTCCGCGCCTCCTTTGCCTCCGCGACCGCGCACCATGCCGACCGGGTCAACGTCCAGAGCGAGAGCCGCTGTGCAGGCATCCTCGGTTGCTTCGGGATAGAAGACGGTCGCGTTCCCGAACGGGAACTCCCGCGTGTGCACGTGGTCTGGATGCTTATGAAGCAGGAACCCGAGATCCGTCGCGGGTTGGTAGGTGGTTCTGATTGTCAGGAGCATGCGAAATCCTGAAATGATCGAGCTAATTCGGGTCTGTCAGTACCTTATCGGCCGGAAATGCGGCGCCAGAATGCCTCAACACGTTCATGCGCTGTCGCCAGTGTTTGCTCCAGACCACATTCGGCCGCGAGAGCTGTAAACGGCTTCGCCCACCCTGACGGCGGCTCCGGCACAACGTCGGGTACTGGGTGTGTTCCACGTCGCTGGAACGTTGCATCGACTGCCATTCTCACCCGCTCCGTCGCGGGCGCTTCGTGTTCCAGAATCAGCACGAGATCCACGAGATCCCGTACGCGGCTGTTTGGCGTCTCGCGTGGACGCGTGTACGCGTGAAACTTTTCCGCCCAATGCTGCTCAACGGAGAGGGCCGGCACCACAACGGCAGGGATGCCGGCGAAACCGAGCCAGTCCTCACCTTCGACGCTCTCGAGCGGCTCGAGGACTTCATCTCCAACGCCGAGATCGACATGAAATTTCACGAACGTTCGACCATCGAGACGTGCATCGACCGGAAAGCGCGCGCCGCCTTCCGGAGCCTGATTCAGTTCGGCCATTGCCTCGCCCACGATGAACGTGAAGAAGTCGGGCAGATCGATCGACGCCGCGAGCTGAAGCCGCTCTCGCAGAGAGGTCGAGTGTCCTGCAGGTGCTGGAGCGCTCCTGACGGTCAGGTCGAGGTCCTTTGTCGATCGTGCCATGTGGAATCGCATCTCGAGCGCATAGCCGCCTTTGAGGACCCAACCATCGCGTACCGACTGGGACGGATCGAACATCCGTGCAAGGAGTCGATCGAAGGCCACCTGCCGACGCAGACGATGCAGATCAACTCCATCACGACGCGCCCGTTCGTTGAGCCGCGCCTCGAGTGCGGTTCGAAACGCGCCGGCGGTTGCGTACTGGCGTTGAGCTGCCATCAGGTACCTGCTTCAGAATTCTGTCGATTGGTGGTCGTGCCCGAGTGCTAACGCGCGCTGTTTCGAGTTGCCTTCGCATGATCAAACCGCGCCGAAGCGCCTGGTCAACGGCTTGAACCTGGAGCTCCGGCGCGATCACGCCTTCGGCGATGACGTCAATCAGCGTTCGGAGTGGCGTGGTCACGCGCACACCGTCGATCGTCTGGACGTCTCGCTTGCTGAGCCTCGCATGGCGCAGACGGAGCACGTCAGGAATGGCGGCCATCCTCCGGAATCCGGGCGGCACCGTCATGTCCAGCTTCTCTGGCATCACGTCGGAGAGGTCGTGTAGCGTCAGCGCGGTCGCGTGGCTGAAGACCCCCTGTGGCTCGTCCTGCCGGTTCCGCGACCAGAGCTGCCAGACCATCAGGTCGGGCCTGGATGGCGTCGGAAACTGCGCCAGCCGGTACACACCGCGTGCCTCACGGACCCAGTTTCCGGACCGCACCTGATACGGGTGGACGCTGTCCCCGTACCCGGCCTCGCGTGCCTGGCGGGCGGTAAAAAAGCCGCCCTGGGCATGTGCCGTCTCGTAGAGCTTCCGAAACGCTGCGGTGTTACGTGGCACGCTATAAAACCTCAAATGATTTGAGGAATTATAGCATCAAGCGCGCTTTAGAGATGTCGTAATCTCAGCCGTTGAGCACCCGATTCTGACGGTACTCGACTCGCGCCGACCGCCAAAACGGTTGCAGCAGCAACCCAGTCTCGGAGTCCGTCGTCCATGCACCGTTTTCGAATCCTTCGACCACCCACTTCGTCTCGGTGTCGCCACGGAAAACGATCGCCAGGCGGCATTTCGGCGAGAGTCCAAACGCAAAGCAGTTGAGTGCTTCGTCTTCCGAGGTGAACTCCTCGTGCCAGCCTTCGAAATAGACCGTAAAGCCCGAAGGCGTGATACGCAGGCCGACTGTGAACCCGGACCGATCTCTCGGATGGACCTCGATTCCGTTGGCGCTCTCAGAGTACTGAACGTCCGGATACGCTGAGAGCTTCGCCTTGATCTTCTGAATGGCGTTCATGTGTCGGTCCTGACGCGGGCCTCGAGTCTCGGAAGTGCCATGCTCATCGGAGATCTTGTCGGTTCGCCAGCTCAGATCGCTAGCCGCACCCTCTCACGAACGGCCCAATCCTGCAGTAGCCGAAGCGGCTTTCCCGACGGCGCACGATTGCCCCAACCACGGGCCTGGACGACGGCGCGCCGCTTCATGTCGACTTCGACCGTGAGCACGTGGCGAACCTTTTCACCTCGGTGCACACGGAGCGACCAAATCCGGGACGCCCCTCGCCAGCACCGGTCAGCGTAACTCGCTACGCAGTGATGCAGAGCCGTGCCTTCCGTCCGCAGCTGCGCGCCATTCGTGAGCTCCATCAGCTGCCATACGCTCGGCGGCGCCGACGGGTCTTGACTTGGTTCCTCGATCATCATCGGCTGCAGCGGCGATGCTGCCCAGGTGAGACCGCCGTTCGCCAGACCGAGGCTGCGGTGCCAATCCTGAATCAACCGCAGCATGGATTGCACCGTCCGTCCCTTCATCGAAAACGACGGTTGCGGCGGATCCCGCAGGACGATTCCTTGGGGCGTTTCCACGGCCACGCGCTCGTGCCGAATCGCCTGGACGAAGTCGATCATCGGTCCGACTTGCGCGAGGTCAATCGCGTGCACGTTCGCAATCAGGAACAGCCATACCGTACGCCAGAACGCGCCGTTGCCAAGGTCTGTGGCCGATCGCGTCGCCAGCACGGCCCGGACCAATTCGTCGGACGCGCCCAGGGCGAGGAGTTCCGCACGACGCATCGCGTGTTCGACCGCGAGGTGATCGCGTGACGCCAGGAAGATGTGTTCCATCTTCCTGGTCATCTCGATCGGCAGGTCGAGCGATCGAAAGCTCGCACCACGCGCGTGCGCGACGAACCACTCGCGCTTGTTCTCTGCGTACCCGTCGTCTGTCGCGTACCACGAGGCGGCGAGGAACGCCGGCACCGCATACTTGCCGATCAGATGCTGAGCAAGCGAACACACCGCCGGTCGCCAGGACGCCGACGTCCCTGGCCAGTCGGCCACCGCCCGGATGTGTGCCCAGGTGAATCGGGACAGATTGACCAGCGCGTCGACACCAGGATGGTGGCCATTGACAACCGACGCGTCCAGCAACCGTCTGGCTCGATTCCGAGCGCAGTGCAGCAGCTCGTGGAATGTCGCTGTGGCGATCGCATCAGTGGCCAGGCGTGCGTACGCCCGACTGATCGCATGGTCGGTCTGTCGTCGGTGATGCCGAACGAAACGTTCAGCCGAAGACACGATGTCCTCCCTTCGTTTTCGATCTGGGTCTGCAGATGTCAACGGCGCGTGCATGGGCCGTCGATGTGAGTGCGGAACGGATGGACCACGCCCTACCAGACGCGGGTACCGTCCACCGTGCAGGCCAGAACTAGACGAGGGAGAAGAACATCGTGGAACGATCGTGAGGGTTCGAGAGGCGATTCGTCAAGACACAGGACTGTAATCGCCCTGATGCATGGCAGAAGTGCGAGGGAAGGGCTGATATCGCCCCTCGATGTTCTCCGAGACAAAATTAAAGAACCAGTTCAGGCATCAACGGCAGGCAAGATGCAGATTACGTTGCCTCCGAAGAGTGGGATTTTCCTCTTGGAAGATCCTGCGTTTGGGCGCTTGGTTGGAACTCCGCCAGAGGACGGAACGTCAGACGACCGCAGTAACGCGATTCGGTTTGAGGAAGGCGAGGCAGTTTTCTCTATAGGGCATTATCAACGGGGCCTCGTGGCAGTGCAGCTTGATTTCACCGTTCATGCTGATACCAAGAGCCCTATTGATCCACAGTCATATCGCTACGCGTCGTCATCTGGAGTGATCGAAGTTGTCGAACACCGGCTTGATCTCGGGGGCAAACAGGTTTTCTTGACTCAGCACCGAAAGAACAAGGGGTGACGAAGGTCGCTTCCACATCATGCCCTCAACAATTGCGTTCACCGCACAGGGCTCGCCACCGGAGCGAAACCGATGTTCCGCCGCAGACGTCTGTCAAGGAGCCGAAGGAAGTACGAGCTGCAAGGTGCGCCGGAGTTTCTCTTTGACTCGCGACCCTACGAGCTTCCATGTGGCGATCGAAAGCCTGGCCAATCTGAAGTCGACAAGTGGCGAGCGGTCAGCTTTGTCGCGGGCAACGAAGCCCCTATCTGCTCACCCGATTGGACGAGCTTCGTCTCTCCCAGGCCGACGTCCCTGTCCTGACGGTCACGGCTGATCCAGCAAACGTGTTGCGGTGGCGGGCAGCACGCGACCCGATTGGTCCTTGCGCTTCTGCGCCCATGGCGAAGGCGACACGGAAGATGAGGCTCGCGAACGCCTTCACGAGCGCTTCATGGCCCGGGCCGGCGGCGCGGTGTCACTCAGCGGTCCTCACCTTCTCAGTGCAGAGCCGAGGTGCATGGGCCGGGGTCAGCTTTTTGTAGACGCACCGGCCGATGCCGCCATCGTGATCGATGCGTCGTTTGCAGCCGTCCACATTCGTGACCTGGAGGGTCCAGTGCGCGTAGCGGCTGCGCATGCCCGGACCACGATACTGAATACCACCGGACGGGTGGACGCGATCGGTATGGTCATCGACTTTGCTGGTTCGAAGGGGCAGGTGCAACAGCTCCTGCATCCATGGAGCGTGCGCGCGGGCATAACGGTCAAGTTCAAGATCGTTAAAAGCTCCTACTCCAAACACCAGCACCTATAACAGACGACGGCCGATCCGCGCGCCCAACACGGACGCGTCGACCGCCTCGATACGGCCGTCCACCTTAATGCCCGCGACCGCGACACGTACCGGATCGCCGACCGGTGTTGAAGATTCAACCAGACGCACCTCGCGTAGCTAGGGCTCCTCGTCGGAGATTGCGACGTCTGGACCTGGCAAGACTTCCTTCTGGCCAAACCGACTAATCATCAAGCGCTTTCCAAGTGTCCCTGCGGCTACTGCCAGCCACAAACTCTAAGAAACAAGGCGCTTATGCGAAGAAACCCTTAGCCCCCGGTCGCGGACTGATCTTTGCGACTCGTTCGATTCGAACATGGCGCCGAAACCTCGTCGCCTTAGGCAAGAGGGCTAGCTTTTATGGATAGACAGAAATCTTTGGCTATGGGTTTGGGCCTGGCGTTCTGCCTGGCGAGCGGATCGGCATTCGCCCAGAGTGGTGGGTCGCAGAAGTGCGGCGGTGCTGACATTGCAAACGGCCCATTCATCTACTCCACGCCCAGCATCACGCAGACGACGTTCAACGGGACGGGTGGATCGTCGATCAGTACGAGTTTCACGATCACGGCACCTTCGAAGGAGGGAAAGAACGATCCCGATGTGATCGATGTGTTCCCCGGCGAGGGCAACGACCAGGTCTGCTGGCCGACGGCGAACGCCACGATCGGCGTGCTGGAAATCTCGAAAGTCGGCGATGCGACCGGAAATCCGCTGCTCACACCAATCACGCTCGATCCGTTTCTCGGCGTTGGACAGGCCATTGCCAATGCATTCTGGCTGACACCGGCGAGCCACCGCTTCGGCATCGGCGAGACGATCACGGTCAACGTCGAGATCAGCAATCCGAACCTGACTTACGCCGATTACGGCGACTACGACATCAAACTGGCCGCCCAGGCGCCCGGCTTTGGAATCGGCGTCGGCAACGGACCGCACTTCTTCCTGAGTATTCGGGGGGCGAGCGTGACCGACACGACGCCGCCGGTCGTGTCGGTGACGAAGCCGAGCGGGGACGAGATCCTCGGCGTAATCGCTGTCGAAATCACCGCGTTCGACCCGACCGGACCTGTCGCGTCGGGCCTCTCCTCGATCAGCGCCAGCGTTAGCAGCGCGGGCGGAACGGTGTCGGCGCTGCCGATTACCCTCGCGTTCGACCACTCGCTGCCGGAACCTGCCGGCGTTGTCGTAACCGGAACAGGATCCTTCACGCCGACGGGCGGCACCCCCGGCAGCACCGCGGGCACCACGGACGCAGCCGCGTTCACGAGCGGGTCTCGGAGCGGCATCGGCAGCTACACCATCGACGCGCAAGCCAGTGACGTCGCGGGAAACATCGGTGAAGGGACGAAGAGCTTCCACGTCAAGTATGACGTGGCTTTCACCGACCAGTCGGTACCCAACGGCTGCAGGGCCAACAACCTGAACCCGTGCGCCGGACGGTTCAAGTTCACGGTCAAGCGCTCGAACGTGACCTCTGACGGCGCCTTCATGTTCGATCACACCGTCGTCGTCAAGCTCGTGCGCAGCGACAACAACAGCGTTGTGGCGTCGCATGTGTTCGGAACAGGAGCGATTCACCAAGTCGTGCAGATCGACAGCACGGACCTGGTGTACAAGACGACCTTCAACCGCGGCGACCTGCCCGCCAGTCCCGGTTTGGTCAGCTACCAGCTGCAGGTCTATTTCCTGGACGTTGACGGGAACTTGATGCTGCAGGCCACGAGCTCTTCTCTGACGTTCTAGTGCATGTCCGGCAACGAGTCACTGCCGCCGGAAACCGCCACGAGAGCACGGGGTTTAGAGAGAAGTTAGCAGAGCCGAAGATCGATCTGAGCGTTCTGCGGTCGGGCAATGAACAAGGGCCGGTGCGGCGCCATCGAGGCGCTCACCGGCTTTGCTGTTTTCAGCGTGGAGCGGTCCACGAAACCAGAACCGTCGCGTCGGCGAGTGAGCGAAATCAGCGCACCTTCATCACGATGAAGGTGAGATCGTCGTACTGCTCCGCGTCGCGGATCCAGTCTTTCATCTCGTCGGATAGCCGCGCGCTGATCTCGTTGGCCGGGAGGTGAGCGGTCTGGCGGAGCACCTGCTGCAGGCGTTCCTCGCCGAACTCTTCGTTCTCGGGGTTGTGCGCCTCGGGGACGCCGTCGGTGAAGGCGAGAAGAACATCGCCGGGGCGCAACTCCACGGTCGCCTCTTCGTAGTTCATCTCCGGGAACATGCCGACCACCGTGCCTCCGGTGGACAGCTCCTCGATCTCGGGCAGCGCGGAACCGGCGGTCGATCGCCAGCCGGCGCGCAGGAGGTACGGCGCGTTGTGGCCGGCGTTGACGAAGCGCAGCCGACGCTCGTCGAGCTGCGCATAGAAAAAGGTCGCGTACTTGTTCGTGGGCGTTGATCGGTAGATGAACTCGTTCATCCGCGCGACGAGGTGTGGCGGCGACACGTCGCCCTCGGACGAGATGAGCCGCAGCGACGCCTGCACCACGGACATGATCAAGGCGGCGGCGACCCCCTTTCCTGACACGTCGGCCAGCGCGATGCCGATGCCGCCGTCGCGCAGCTCGACGAAATCGTAGTAGTCGCCTCCGATGCGGCGGGCGGGCACGCTCGCCGCGGCGAACTCAACAGCTTCGGTGCGCGGCGGGGCCTCGGGCAGCAGGCGCCGCTGGACCTCCGAGGCGAGGGCGATGTCGCGGCGGAGCGTCTCCTGTTCGACGACGCGATCGGTCAGCCGCGTGTTTTCGATCATCAGCGCGAACTGATCGGCGCCCGCGCGCAACACCTGTCTCTCGTGCGCGCTGAAGCCGACGTGCTGCGACTTGCCCTGCGCGAGCGCATCCGCCTTCGCAGAAGCTCCGGCGGACAAGCGCGCGTCGAAGGACCGTTCACCAAGCAGCAGCACGCCGAGGATCTCGCTACGGGTGCGCAGCGGCACGGCCAGGCGGACGCCGGCGGCGGCGAGCGCACGAAGCTCGTCGACCCGCTCCGGACGATGCACCGCCGCCCATCCGGCGAGGGCGTCCAATTCGTTCGGCGCAAACGGCAGCGGCAGCGGATAGGCGCGCAGCCGTGTGACCAGGAATCCGTCGGCGGCTAAGACCGGTGCGGCCGTTTCGAGCGCGCCGGCGGCGACGAGGCAGCGGTACTCCCGCGTCGAGCCGTCGCGCCGCTCGAGCAGCGCGGCCGACTCGACGTGCAGCTCCTCGCATACGCTGGCGAGCATGGCGCGCAGGGCGCCGCTGTAGGAGTTGGCGCTGCGCGCGGCGTCGACGAAGGCAGTCAGCATGTCGGCCGGCGAGACGTCCGATCCGCTGTCGTCCCCGCCGACCGCCTGTCGCACGTCGTCGACGGCGCTCTCCATTCGCTGACGCGCCCAGCGCCAGACGGATGGCGGTTGCTCGCGAATGGCGGCCATCGGCGAGATGAGCGTCGTGCGCCATGCCGGCACCGACGAGGCCGCCGCCGCGACGAAGGCGACGACCGCCGTGGACGCCGCAAACGGCAGCCATCCGAAGTTGGCGACCGCGAGGTAGCGCACGAGCAGCGACACAGCGCCGACGAGTGCGATCGATCCCACCGCCACGCCCACCAGCGCTAGCTTGAGGCCGCCGCCGAGGACGAGCGTGACCAGATCGCGGTTGACGGCGCCGAGGGCCATGCGCGTGCCGAGCTCCACGGTGCGCTGCCGGACGAAGTACGACACCACGCCGTAGATGCCGAGCGTCGCCATCACCAGCGCCGCCAGGCCGAAGAATGTCATCACCAGCGAGCTCAGACGCTCGAACTGCAGGGTGTTGAGGACGATGTCGTGTATCGTCCTCACGTCTTCCATCACCAGCGTCGGATCGACCTGCCGGACCGTGCGGCGGACGGCGGCGATCAGTTGATCGGCCGGCAGGTCCGAGCGGACCACGACGTTCATCGGGTTCACGACGGCGGCCGGCAGATAGATCTCGGGTGCTGCCGGCCCGTTCAGGCCGTTGTTGCGCACGTCGCCGACGACGCCGACGACCTCGAAGGGATCGTTCTCGAGTGTGCTGTGCCGCGCCGAGGCGCCGATCGGATCGCGCCCGGGCCAGTATGCGCGCGCGGCGGCTTCGTTGATCACGACGGCCGGAGCATCGCGTTGCTGGCTGTCGGATTGGTTCAGCAGCCGGCCGGCGCGAAGCGGGATCCGCATTGTCGAAAAGAAGTCCGGTGTGACCCCGACGGTGCACGCGCGCTGTACGAGAGCATCGCGCGGCTGGCTCTCGACGTAGATGGGAGTGCCGCCGCAAAAGGGACCGGCGGGCAGTTGGCTCGCGAACGCGGTACCCGTCACGCCGGGCGTCTGCCGCAGTGCATCCATCAACCGCGCCTGCTGCGAACGCCTTTGCGCGGCACGTTCCTCGGATGTGCCGGAGCCTCTCGGCAAGGTGAGGTTGAACGCGACGAGGCCGTCGGGGTCGAAGCCCAACGACACGCGTTCGAGGTTGCGCATGTGAAC
>Ga0310886_10000492_pt1 | contig 10613 bp, 12 predicted proteins | sample T60D3metaG_FD_202511 | JGI IMG/M metagenome (GOLD analysis project Ga0310886, IMG submission 202511) | Lab incubated soil microbial communities from West Virginia University Organic Research Farm, Morgantown, WV, United States - T60D3 | ecosystem: Environmental > Terrestrial > Soil >...
ATAGTATATTCGCGGTGAAACAGGCCATTGAAAGCCTCAACACCGGCGACACGAGGAAGGTTTCAGACTTCATTAGTCCAAGCTATTTTAATCACGAGTCACAAATGGATCCTGTAAGATCAAAGATGCGTGGTCCCCAAGAGTTTATAGATACAGTAGTCAAGTTACGAAATGCCATCACTGATCTACGTTATCAAATAATAGAAACTGTAACATCAAATGAAAAGGTAGTGGCTATTGTAGAAGTGACGGGAAAACATACTGGAACCTTTTTTGGTTTCATTCCACCATCTGGGAATAGAATATCATATCAAGCCACACACTTCTTTACCATTGGTGAAGATAGTAAAATTATAGAACACAGAGCAATACGTGATGATTTGGCATTGATGTATCAACTTGGAGTAGTCAAATCTACAGGACCTCAATATGATGAATTCCTAAAAACTTGGAAGGGCACAAAGTAACTGTATCTTGGTAGCCAACACAAACTAGATCCATTTACTGAATTTGCTAGGACTAGGTATGTTTCAAAACCATTCCCACTGGAACTACCTGTAACTACTGCAACCTTATAATTTGCACCGCTTGTTTAATTTTGAGTTAGTTAGGCTGATAAAGAGTAACCTAGTTTATCATTTTAGGTAGATCTCATTAATTATCGGACGTCAGTTGTAGTTTAATATGTGGTATAATCTCAACCTAAGAACGTGGCTCGTCAGTTATTGTTTTATGTCGCCGCCGCATCCACATTTACAGCTGGTATATTGCATCTTGCGATTATCCCAATGTTTTTCAAAATAATGCCATTGAATATTACATTATTCTTTCTAATATCAGGACTGGCTCAATTGTTCTGGGTGATCCCCGTGCTAAGGGGATGGAGCAATCTTTGGTTTTATGTGGGTATAGCTGGAACAGTAATTTTGATCATACTGTGGCTCGTTGCTGTGCCTGCCAGTGGACATCCAATAGATGCAAATCAAGCTGCAATCGAAGGTCTTCAAATTATCTTCATACTCTCCGGTATTGTGATTGTAAAAGATAGAACCAAGTTGAAAGTAAACAAGGAAAACGTGTGACGTGGATATCGTCATGAATTGAAAATATTAATCCTAGAATATCTCGGACGTTATCAAAATAAAAAGCTAAATACTAAGTAATAGAACCCTACTACATAAACGGTTGGAATTCTGATGACCTGAACGGTGGAAGACCAAATAAAATTTTTCATCTGTTGATTCTTATCTAGAGAAACTAGAAATTCTAACTAGGACCCATCTGAAATTCCAGATTAGTCCCTTCCTTCAGGCCTATTCCTAAATTCCTACTTTTATACCGTGGTTCCGAATTCTTAACAATATTCATCCTTACGGTTTGAAGGCCCGTTTCTAATATCGAGAACCTTATATATTATTTCTTCATATATTATATGTGATAGACCCTAACGAAAAGGGAGTCATCACGAGAACACAAGTCGTTTGCAGGGGTTCACCTAAACTTTTAAACATATCTGAACAGATTCTTTCAGACCTTCCTGTCAGGACCGTCAATTCACTTTCTAAGCTTGAGAAATACCAGATTCCATCCGGAGTAATAGAACGGGTTAGAGCAAAGGAGCCATTTAGTAAAATGAGAGAGGCTCAAATTAAGGAGATTGTAAGTGAATTTAAAAAGTTCATGGCAATCGTAGTCATTAACCATGAAAGCGACAGGAGGGTAGAAATGATCAGCGAATTGGTGGATGAAGTATGGCACACGTTCATTTTGTTCACCAGTGAGTACAGAAAATTTTGTAATATTTTGGTCGGAGAGTACATTCATCATGAACCCAATGTCAATTCAGGATATGGCGTAGACCCCCTTTTCCCATATAAGAAAAAACAAAGCACAGAATTTTTTAATAAAGAATATGAAAGGTGCTTTGGGCCGTTACCTGGGATATGGAAGTTAAGAAAAAGCTCCGCCTCTGATAAAACAGGTGATGAAGGAAAAGATAGGAAAACGGTGTTGGCTATTTTATACACATCACTCTCCTTTCTTATCCCTATGTTCCTGATATGGCAATGTTCAATGCACTACTTGAGGCAATAATACTTGGAATAGCCTTTGTTATAATCAGTGTGATCGCAGGTGTAAGAATTAAGAATAAAAAAATCACTGATTTGATAGGTAAAGGCAGTACTATTGTGGGAACAATAATACTGTTTCACATTACCATCTTTTGGTATATTTGCTGGGATGATTTGGTTGCCTTGCTTTACAATGTCATCGGGATAAACGCTCTTTTTATTGCATTTGAGGTCGGCGGATATGGTAAGAAAGAAACTAGAATGGGAGGTATTGGAACTGCAGGTTGTGGTTCTATGAGCGGCGATGGTGGCGGAGGTGGAGGTGGTTGTTGTGGTGGTGGATGCGGCGGTGGTGGATGCGGCGGTTGAGAATTAGGTTGCTGAACTGCAGTTAGGAAATGATCTCAAATATGAACGGAATAATATTCTTAACCGAGCACTATTTTTTTCTTAAATCATCCTCCTTGACTCCTAATGAGAGTAAGATGTATAGGAGAATAAAACTTGAAAGGCAGGCTAGAAAAGCAATAATTAAATTTTCAAACGACGACCGCCATGCCGTAATTGACCAATTTTGTCAAGAAAGAAATGAAGTCATCTCTTGGATAAATGTAGCCATTTCTGAATGTAGTAAATGGCGGAATCGAAATAAAGTGCAAAAATCTGGGTAATAGAGGACTAAAACATTCAGGGCTCGAATGCCGACGTGCTCATTTTAATTTTGTGTAGATTATGAGGTATGAGTGGATCTTCAAAAATGCCATTTACGCCAAGAATGACTTTTAGTTCCTCAAAGTAAGAAGTTCCGTTTATCTTATTTAGTTCCCAAACTATCTAACTTTCGTGAAATTGTTTGGCCGAAAAAAAGTCACCCAATCACCATCTGAATTAATCGACGAAGGATATACCCTTTTTATTAATGGTGATAATGAGGGTGCTGTCAAATGTTATGACGAAGCACTAATGATTGATCCTTCATCTGAAACGTATGTATGTAAAGCTCAAGCCTTGACTAGAATGGGAAAATTCAAAGAATCTATCGATTCTAGTAACAAAGCTCTTGAACTGGAACCTGTAAACATCATTGCGTTAGTTGAAAAGGCTCGAGCACTTGCTAATTTAGGAAGTCAAGATGATTCCTTTAAGTGCTATGATAAGGCTTTAGAACTAGAACCAAAGAACGTTTACACACTGAGTAGCAAGGCATCAACGCTAGAATCAATGGGAAGACATGAAGAAGCCCAAAATTGTTATGATACCGTGTTTGATCTAGATCAAGATTTCTTTCTAAACAAGGGAATTTTCCTTGCAGAACATGGATCTGCTGACGATCAGGAAAGGGCAATTTCTTGGCTTGATAAATTTATTGAAAAGAATCCGGATAGCACTATTGCTTATTTGAATAAGGCACTAGCTGTTGGTAACCTTGGCAACAAGGAAGAGGAGCTGAATCTATTAAATAGATCTCTTGATATTGGTATGATTAACAACGATCTCTTCCAAAATACCAGATCTAATATCACATTGGATGAGGATCAGCTTAGAAAAGTAAATTCAGGTATTCTTACCTTTAAACAGATTTTAAAGACTAAACGACTGGATTTTCAAATTCATTTCCGTAAAGGATCGGTCTTAAACGAATTAAGAAGATACGATGATGCCATCCAATCCTATGAATTAGCCATACAGATAGATCCCTCCTTTGCTGAATCATACTACGGTCAGGGAGTAGCATATGGTCACATGCAGGGATATGAAGAAGCGCTTCTTTGTTTTGATAAAGCTATAGAAAATAATCCTACGCATATGGAGGCTCACAAAAACAAAGGATATTGTCTTTTGAGACTACGCAGATATGGCGAAGCGTTACAATTTTTTGATATAGTCCTTGATACATATCCAAATGATGTTTACTCGTTAGTTAACAAGGCCATAGCCTTAGATGAAGTGGGCAAACATGTTGAAGCCATGAACTGGTATGACAGAGCCCTAAAGATAGACCCTAAAGGCATCGATATCTTAAACAACAAAGCCAGAGTGTTATATAAATTGGGAAAATACAAAGACGCCATAAAATGCTATGACAAAGCACTAGAAATAGATCCTAATGAAATTACTCTATTAATGAGCAAAAGTCAGGTTCTCTATAATCTTGGACGATATCATGAATCCGTGATTAATATTGATAAAGCACTTGCATTAAATCCAAATAATCCAAAATTATTAGAAATAAGAAAGAGAATCGAAGAATCCATAAAATAGTAAGGAAAGACAAATATGTCGTTCAATTGCTGATTCCTACCTAGAGAAACTAGAAATTCTAAACTCGACCCACATGAAAAGTCATGTTTGTCCCTTACAGAGTTGACTATTGCTTACAGTAAATATTTTCATTTATAGTGAACTTCGATTGAGTTTTTGGTGTGCTACGATAGATCACGATTTATCATAATTATTGTTGACTAGATCTTATATCGCCTAATGGCGAGTACTTTACAATGTCGTTTAAAAGCACTAGTTTACGAGTCGGTACTGGAGTAACTAGTAGCGTTGACATTCTTAGAAACTTAGTTAGACTTGAAGGTCAGATTGTGAATATTTCTCCTAGAGGTTATAAATTGTCCAATGGAATAGAGTACTGCAGTGTTGGATTCAAAGCAAAAAATGATATCGATTATTTAATACAAGCCTATGGAAAAGAAGCATTGGAATTACATAATGAAGCATGGATGATTAAGGAAATGCCATAGATGGTGGTTCCACAAGTTTAACGGTTAAACCATAAAGGAAGTCATACGAGAGACCGAATTGGTACTAGAGGAACAATCCTTCCTCATTTAGCACCTTTTAAGAGAAGGAAAATTTTGGTGATTAGAGTGAGAATAAATAATTAACTATCAAGAGTTAAAATTAATTTGGCCACCGCTTCAGTTTGGGAATAAAAAAGTTAAATCGTTGTTCGCCTAGGTTAACCACAATACTTGTCGGAGCGAAAAGCACTATTCATAATTCTGTCTGCTGTGTCAAGCGTTCTTTTAGCAACAGCAGTTCTATCTTATAGGGAGGGTCCCAAAAGGCTAAGCAAAAGTCTTTATTAGATTATCCAAGCAACTAGTATGTTTTATCCACAGGAATAGAGGTTAACATATGAAAATAAGAGTATATTTCTGTAAGGAGCCTGACATTCAACCTGTTATTCTAAAAAATAACAAAATCAGTAGACAAGCACTAGGTACAGTGTATGACTTTGTATGGGAGTCAGAATTTAAGAATCTTGTGAACGTAGGTAAGATTTGGCTTAAATTTATTGAAGAGGAGAAAAGTCCGTTCGGAATACCATTAAGAAAAAAAAGCAGTCACAACAAAATTGCTCCCGGAGATATTATACAAGTTTCTGATAATTTTTATGTTGTTCATGAAGTTGGAGCTAGGAAGATACAGATAAACGATTAACTCTAAAACTCGACTGCCATTTTTTAATTATTGAATCCAATCATTGTAAGTATCAAATACATAACTTTCGTACTATACTTTGCATCCTAATACTTGTATAATTAGTGCAAAGTTTCTAGGATGATGAGAATCCAGACAGGCGAACACTACCTTAACGCTAGTGATATACTCCAGGTTAATGCGACAATTCTTGCAGGTGTTTTAATATTTGTCACAATAGCATCAGCAGCATCAGCCAAAACCTCGATTCCATTTCTAGGTATACCAATCGCTGATGTGTATTATTTCGTGACCTTTGCTGCAGCTATCCCTTTCGTATTATCTTCTCAGGACGAATCCATTAATCGTGTCAAAAATGATTCACAAGCGACCAACCCCATAGTTCGTTCTCTAATCGGATTCACCAATTAAGGTGCACATGCGAAATTTACAAGGTATTCCTTCCAATTGGAACAATAATTTAATTGTGGTACCAACGAAGGAAGCTGGAATGCTAAAAAGTATGAATTCTGGAACAATCGTTATGGTGATGCTAATTTTGATATCAGTATCACTCCTTGGCTACCTACATGAAGCTAAAGGTTACACAAGAGTTGATGACACAAGTAGTGGGGGAGGTACCATTGCTTGTCCTACAGGTGAGCAACATAAAGGAGCTATCTCTATTTCCTCAACCTCTACTCCATCTATGAGTGGTTATTATGACATTGTTATTGCGACAAATGGTAGTAGCGCATTAAAATCTGGTGTTTTTGATTACGTCAAGATATATTCCTCAGGTGAATTTATCCTCAAGGGTAAAGAAACTCGGGACGATATCTGCGGCGGTTTGACTAATGTAGCTTCCATATCCGTTGAAATAACAGGACAATGCGTTTTTAATTACTCTAGCGAACCACCAACCATAGTAAAAATTAGGGCAGCGAATGGAGAAAAAGCAGATTTTCCTTCAGCACCGAATTGTAGTTAACATCAAATTTGACCAACCCGAGATAGAACAATAAACAAACTATAATTTCGTTTATTGCACGAAAAAACTAGTCAGCCCAAATAATCATTGATATCAAATAGCGCAAATTCTGTTACTAATCACAATTACGTAAGCCAGCGTTATAAAATGAACTTGGATATAAATTAACTATCTCAATGGAACCACTAGTTAAGACTCCATAATATAAATAAATTTTGATGACAAAATCAAGCTATGATTTTTACCCTTATTAGATATGAGTCCACGACCATGATAGAAGGGTTTGAGCGGACTGAATAATGATGATTGATAACCGAGATTTGCACCTGACAATATGGGTCTTGACATTAGCAACTAAATCTATAGTTATCTCTAAAAAGTATCATAAGGCATTATCACTGATTCATTTTTCTTTATCAGGCGCCTTGAATAATGAGGCTCTCTTACCCCAGTCAAGGAACATTCCATATGCGTGGCGGGTTGCTATATTTCGTATTATGTCGGACAAGATTGCGAGGATTTCTTCATTTGACATAAGACTATTGTACAGAAGAGTTTCAGCTGTCAAAACCTGAATTAGCTCCTTCTGAGGTCTAGTCAAATTCAATTGCTCAAAGCTTCCAAACAAGTCCTTTGCCCAGCTGTTGACCTTAGGGTTTACAAAATCGATGGCCTTACCAAGATTCTCATCAGAAAACATGTTTGATTAAGTCTATAGACATTAGAATAATAATATTTTATGTAAAGGGCTAATCACGTACACCTGAATGATGATGTTGATGTTGACTAGAAACCTCTTTTAAATGTCGGACAACCTTGGACATTCCCATGTTTCGATAGATAACAGATAAAATAAGTAACTCAAATCTTGTGGTTAGAAATAAATAAAAATGATTATTTCGCTATAAGCGCTGTAAAATAGCTAATGGAGTAATAAGCTATCGTTTCTTCCGGACAAAATCTAATGACTGCTTAAATGAACTAGTGCTATTTTAAAAGATATAAAACAGCCGTATTAATTCTTGTTTATAAATGAAAAAGGAATTTATTCTTTCAAAGATTGAAATGGTCCACGAAGGAAGCCCTTCCGTTTACGTAGGATTTGTTGACCCCAATGGTTCCAAATCCGAAGGGCATCAGCAGAACCCTTTTGGACCTAAGGCGATGGCATTCACTTCTCCAGAAGATTTGATGAAAAATTTGCCCAAAGCTATGGGAAATATTACCGGAATGATGGGTGGCGGTGGTCTTGGCGATTCTCTCACATTCAAGTTAAGTATGAGAGAGTATGAAGACATGGGCCTGAAAGTCGGTGACAGGGTATCAATAGAAATTACAAAAAAGCAAGATAGTGGTATTTAATCTGAATTTTTAAACAGACTGACCAATTACGTGCTCGACTTTCGTCGTGTATTGAACAGTGAGTGTGAAATTCAGTTAAAATATGCTCAATATTCATGCTCAGAAATATCGTTGCGACCCTTGCAAGGGTTTTTGCGCCAATTTCAAAAAAAACCGTTTAGGGTCGCAAGGGCGGCAATAAAGCTCAAAATCTCAGGCCAAGCCATGGGAAGAATAGTTAAGCTCAGCTACCGGCTTAGCGGTTATTATAATAAATAATAAGACAACGAAATGAAAGGCATGGATGAAAAAATTCAACATAGAATTCAGGAAATAAAACTCTTGTTAGATATGTCGGGTTTTGAAGATTTTTATGATGATGAGGAGATTGAAAGAATTGCACGTTTACCTATTGAGTCATCCCTCCCTCTATTGACTCAATTGTCGATATGTGCAAACACAGTTTCAAGGGAAGTTAGGGAAGAAGAAAAAGAAGAAAAACAGAAATTCCAAGAGGAAAACGTTTGATTCAATACGGGTCTTGGATATACAAAAGACTGAAGGCAAAATAAGAAATGATATTGTAGAAAAGACATTAATCAGCCAATAATCTAAACGGTATTCCGAATTAGAATACTATTTGACCATGTATCAAAAAATGCTTAAGTAATTTTAATCGCCATTATGAGATATGACAGTAGAAGACAAAAATAAGGAATTGATGAAAACTCTTGATGACGCATGGAATTCCCAAGATTGGTATACGTTTAAAGTACGTCATGCTGATAACGTGGCGGTATTCTGGCCCGGTCAAGCGAATCCAACAAGAGGAGTAGACAATCATCGCGAAGAGTCAGTAGCCTTTTTCAAAATGTTTCCAGACAATCATCTTGTCAACAATCCCTACAAGATATTCTTTGCAGATGGTGACCATACTTGTTCAGTAGCAGATTTCACAGGGACGTTCAACGGTCCAATGCAAGGTCCGGATGGAAAAATAATTCAACAACCGACAAACAAGAAATTTCATCTAGAGTTTTGCACGGTTGCAACTTGGAAAGATGGGAAAATCACTGAGGAGAGGTTGTTCTATGACCAAGTTGGGATGTTAAAGCAAATAGGAGTCATGCGGTAAACTAATACAATAAATCGGTCATCGTTCCGTTAGAGATTCATATATGCATTGTAATATCTTGTAACCGTATGAAGACTGCTAGCATTAAACATCTACTAATTATGAAAGGAAGTGACGTTTTAATTTAATAAATATCATATCCTTATCTGACATTCCGGTTAATGTCAAGCCTTTTCTAATTAACTTGTGCTTAACATCTTCCGTGATTTTATGTTTCTCCAATATTATTATCATTTTGATTGATGGTCTCTGTTCGTGATGATTTATCTTAAGACTCACGTGTACACACGATGAAATTGTGTTACTGGCAAGCAATTCCGTTGCATTGTGTTACCACCCTTGTAGATTTGACTGCATGAATGAATGAAGGCAAAGTTTAGAATTAAGTCTTAGACTAATGATTGGAATTTCCGCTTTTGATATAATTTTTAACCGTCTTTTACGAATACCCTATCTGGCTAGAAGTGGAAATAAAAATAGTATTGCCGTGAACACCACCATCGTGGGGCACTTGAGGTTCTATTCTGGGTTTTTCAGAGCCTCTGCCAATGTGCCTAGGATTCATTGATGCCAGTCGGCTGATGATTAATATACAATCACCAATAAAGCAAGTTTTAAAATAATTATGATTATGAGTATACGTGCGGTACCGCTAATAATCTAAGTTATAAATAGTATCTTGTGCAGCAAATGACATGGCATCAAATAAGCAAAAAGAAAAGGAGGAAACTGAAAAGCTAAAAACAACGTTACCAACAGAAGCCGAGAAAAAGGAAATAGAAAGATTAGCGGCCGAAAAAAATAAAGAAGTTAGTGAAAACATTAACATCACTTTGGACGAAACTAAATCATCAGTACACAAGACAACAGAAGAAGCAAAAAAGCAGGTTCCACAATTTACGAAGGCCATCAATGAATATCAAGAGGAATCCATCGAAGCCACAAGAGATATTGCAGAAAACTTTCTAGAGTCGCAAAAACAGGTCATCAATTCGTACCAATCATTATGGGTGCCGTACATGGAAAACGTCCAGAATACGTACTGGTCATATTGGACCTCACCGAATAGAGTGACAGAAAATTATACAAGAGCAGTCAGCAATATCACCGATAGTACAATAGCAGCAACAAGATTAGCAAACAATTTCATGTTTGCCAGCATGGAGGCATGGAAAACAACGATGCAGCATGCACGAGATAATGCAATAGAACTTTCACAGTTAAATGCAAATTATGCGAAGGCATACCAAAATGCAGCGAGGGACAGTCTAATGAATTATCAAAGGTAATCTTTGTCTCAACTTAACTATAGTATGAAAAAGTAATGCACCTGAAATATGTATAGTATGTCCCTAGTCTGTAAATCTATCTATATGTTTTGAATTAGTTTATAATGTGTTTTGTGTACCTATATTCAGAGAATGTGATTGTTAGAAAAGACACTGAAAAGTATTGAGCCCTTTACATCGAAGGCAGAAAAGAAGTCAAGATTCTGTATGAGATGCGGAGAACTTGCAACCAAACTAGTCAAATACAGTACCGAAGGTGCAATATTAGTAGAGAAGTATTGTGATAATTGTGCCAAAGAAATTGAAGACGGTTCGGCTAATTAGCGCCAATTATATTCAATCATAGTTGAAGA
>Ga0310886_10000500_pt1 | contig 10536 bp, 9 predicted proteins | sample T60D3metaG_FD_202511 | JGI IMG/M metagenome (GOLD analysis project Ga0310886, IMG submission 202511) | Lab incubated soil microbial communities from West Virginia University Organic Research Farm, Morgantown, WV, United States - T60D3 | ecosystem: Environmental > Terrestrial > Soil >...
ATGCCCAGAATCAGTAACGACGAGGCCAGGAAATTGAAATACGCGACGTTGGTCGAGGCCGGCCCGATGCCGCGGTTGGCGATCGCCACCGCGGCCGCGCCGGTGTTCACCGCCGCGATGCCGAACACCCCTACAGCGGCCATGGCGGCGCCGACGAAACGATGCTGCCTGACGATCTTGAGAAACCCGAAGGCACTGATGACGTGCCACGTCGTCATTAGCAGGAACGCCGGCACCAGAATCGCTCCCGGACGACTGAACAGTGCAGCGCCGAAGATGACCCACGCCGATCCGGCGACTACGGCCCAGAACATCGAGCGCGGGATCAGCGCCGGCGCGCGGAACCATCCGCTGGCGAGCCGCAGTGCGGCGCCGAAGAACAGCGCCGCGAATGACCACGCGCCGATGCCGAGGCGGCCGGTCGTGATGGTGTTCGGAGCGGTCGCGTGCGTGCTCCCCGAATCGACGCTAAGGACCAGCAGCATCATGCTGCCGGCCGCCCACGCGAATGCGCCGGCGAGGACGTAGGGGCGGGGCCTGAACAGATACAGCAGGAACAACGTGCCGGCCGGCACCAGCATCACGTAGCCGACGACGCGCCGGATCTGCAGCGTCACCATCGGTGTCGGGCGCACCAGCGACCATTCAGCGCGCTGCAGGCGTTCGGTCGGCGTCGGCGTGTCGGAGGGCTGCGCGGATGTCGCGGACCTGTCCTGAGCGACGTTTTGATCGTTCGCGACCAAAACGGAGTCGAAGGATGAGGCCGGCAACAGCAGCCAGAGCATCAGCAGCGTAGAGCGCGAGATCGTTCGAGCGGAATCGGTCATCGTGTTTGGGCCGACGCGCGCCCTTGAATCTGATCGAGTCGGATGGGGTCTGCCCAGAATACGCGAAACCCGCTGAGAGGTGGTAACCGAGGGGAGGAAGAGTGCGGGCAGATCAGAATCTGAAGCGGACACCGACGGTGGGCAGTCTCGGTATCGACTGATCGCGCTCTTCGACGATGCGCGGGCGGTCGGATGCCGGGTCGTACTCCAATCGCGCTTCGAACGCACCGGCATTCTTGCGGTTGAGGAGATTGATCACTTCTGCGTAGAACTCCCACCGGCCGGTGGCGCCGCGTGGCCGCCACGTCGCGCGCAGATCAACGCGCGCGAACACCGGCAGGCGCGCGCGAGACAGGTTGTCGACACCACCGAGGTTGACTTCATAGACCAACAGTCCCGCCGCGTCGACAGCGGGCACCAGCTCGTCGAGCACGCCGTCCCCGTCGCGATCGTCCTCATCCTCGATTGCCGCGACGCGCACGCCGAGCGGTGCGGTCCTGGGAAAACCGCTGGCGACCCTGGTGGTCGTGGCGAGCTCCCACTTCGGCGACCATCGATACGCCACGACGGCCCCGACCGCATGCCGGCGATCGTAATCGAACGCGTAGTGTCGTCCGTATGTCTCGCGGTCACCACGGCCCCATGTGTAGCTCGCCCAGCCCGTGAGACGCGCATCGCTCGCGGCTTGCACGCGCGACATGAACACGTCGAAGCCATAGGCGCGGCCGGTGCCGTCATTGGTCGGCGCGGTCGTGATGATCGGCTCGATCGGGATCTCTCCCGCCAGCGCGGACGGAAAGTCATACTTCGCCAGGCGCGCGTGGCGCTCGGCCGCGGTCTCGAGCCGGCCGACGAGCAGATCATTGAAACGTTTGTAGTAACCCTCCGCGCGCACCGTGACTCCGCCCGGCAGATCCTGCTCGATGCCCAGCGAGCCGTGCATCGCGGTTTCGCTGACCAGGGATTTTGCAGCGTCGCTGCCGAGATCCACGAGGTAATCGCCTTGCGCGAGCTTCTCGTAGCCGGGGCTCTGCGTATAGCGTCCGATCGCTGATCTGATGCGCCGCGATGGGCCCAGAAACAGGGATGCTGCCACGCGTGGTGACAGCAGCACTCCCTCGTTGCTGCCTGGATGATCCAGACGCAGGCCGGCTTGCACCGTCGCGCGTGACCCGATCTGCCACGCGTCCTGCAGCCACGCGCCGCTACGAGTCGACCGGCTGATCACCGACAGCAGATCGGGCAAACCCGCGCCCCCTTGCACGCTCGATCCGTTGGCCGCGGCCGGGTTGCGATCGCCATCGATCTGATACCGCAGTGTCGTGTCGAGCCAGTGCGCCTCCGCGCCGATGTCGACGACGTGCGTGCCGAGCGGCCAGCTGAGCTCCTGCCGCACCGATGCGTCACGAACGTCCAGCACGCGCTCGAAGATCACGTTCGCGATGCCGAAACCGTCCTCGCCCGGCACATTGGATCGCCGCGCGGTATTTTCGAATGAGGCATCGACGCCAAACGTCGATTCGGTATTCGAGTACGCGGCGATGGTGTGCGACTGCGCGCCGCTGCCGAGCGACCAGTCAAAGCGGGCCCACGCCAGATCGTTCGCCGTGTCGTCCTGGAACTCGCCGCGGGCATCGTCTTCGTCGATGGTGACCGCCGCGTTCTGGCGGCTGCGCAAGGCAAATGCCGACAACTTCCTGCCGGCGCCGGCATCCCATGTGACCTTGCCCTGCACGTCCGCGAAGCCTGGAAAATCCTGGTCGGTGATCCGCGCCGCGACCAGGTCGTAGTAGGTGCGGCGCGCTGACACCAGCCATGAGCCACGCGCGCCGGGCAGCGCGCCTTCGGTGACGATATTGGCGTCGGTGATGCTGAGCGTGGCTGAACCGGCAAATTGCTCCGCGCGCGTACCGTCACGATTCTCAATCGACAGCAACGACGACAGGCGATCGCCGTACTTCGCACTGAAACCTCCCGTGGCCAGCTCGAAGCCCTGGATCGTTTCCGGATTGAACGCGCTGGTCAAACCAAACAGGCGATACGGGTCGTGGATCTCGACGCCGTCCATGACGGTCAGGTTCTGATCCGGCGACCCGCCCCGCACGGCGAGACGGCTGCCGAACTCCTCCGTGGCGGTCACGCCTGGGAGGGTCTGCAGCGTCCGGAAAATGTTGTCGAGCGCGCCCGGTGTCCGCAACACCTGGATCGGCGCCACCGTTTGTGTGGCTGGTGCAATTGCCGGTGCGGCCGCCACCACATCAACAGAAGATGCGAAGCCATCGTCGCGAGCGAGGGCCAGTTCCGCGCCGGTCACACCGGCGGCGCCAACGTCGAGCGTCGACACGAGCGGGAAGTAGCCGGGCGCCACGACCTCGATCGTTCGGCGGCCCGGTGAGAGCGTCACGACGAACACGCCGTTGGCATCGGCGACGATCTGGCGGCCGTCAAGGGATACCACCGCGCCGGCGATCGGTGCGCGAGTGCCCGCGTCGACGACGGTGCCGCTGACACTCACGGTCGGGGACTGCGCGAATGCCGGCAGCGTCACCAGGAGAAAGCACAACAGCGGCCCAAGTGCGCAATCGCGGAGGCGATTGCGCTGCACGCCGGTCATAACTGATAGAGCATGAGATAGACGATCACTCCGGTGATCGAGACATACAGCCATAGCGGCAGCGTCCACCGCGCAATCCTGCGGTGCTTGTCGTACTTCGCCGAGAGGCCGCGCGACGCCGTAATCAGAATCGGCGGCACGATGGCGGCCGCGAGGATCACGTGCGGGATGAGCACGGCGAAGTAGACGGTCCGGATCCAGCCCGTCCCCTTGAACGGCACCGAGCCGACCTGGGCGTGATAAATCACGTAGGACGTCAGGAACAGCGTCGACGTGACCAGCGCCGCAATCATGCACGCCTTGTGTTTCTGGCGCTCGCCGCGGCGGATGAAGACGTAACCGGTGAGCAACAGCACCGTCGAAATCGCGTTCAGCGATGCATTCACCGCCGGAAGATCGGTGACGCTCACGATCCAGTCAGTGTGCACGATGGTCGAAGACCAGGAGCGCCCACAGAATCGGCAGGTAGAGAATCGAGGTAAAAAACAGCCGGCGCGCGGTCGCGACGCTGCGCTTCATCGAGAATTCGAGGCTCATCAGCATCAGGATCGCGCCGAGTGCGATCGCGCCGACGAGATACCAGGCTGTGGCCAGGCCGACGACGGTCGGCAGCAGGCTGAGGGGAATCAACCCTGCGGTGTAGAGCACCGCCTGCCGGCCGGTCGATCGGCCATCGGGCTCGATCACCGGCAGCAGCGGCATGCCGGCCCGCGCGTAATCGTCGCGATACAGCCACGCGATCGCGAGGAAATGCGGCATCTGCCACATGAAGACGATGCCGAACAGCACCCAGCCTTCGATCGAGAGCGTGTTCGTGGCGGCGGCCCACCCGATCACCGCCGGCAAGGCGCCAGGCAAGGCGCCGGCAATCGTCGAGAGCGACGTGCGCAGCTTCAACGGCGTGTAGAACAGGAGGTAGCTCGCCGTGGTCAGCAGCGCGACGATCGCCGACAGCGGATTGATGAAATACGCGAGCTCCGCGGCGCCCGCGATCGTCAGCAGCCAACCGAACGTCGTCCCGTGCGCGACCGTCAGGCGCTCGTCGGCCATCGGCCGCTGCTGGGTTCGCCGCATCAACTTGTCCGTGTGCCGTTCCCACACCTGATTGAGCGCGGCGGCGCCGCCGGCCACGAGAAACGTGCCGAGCAGCGTGTGCACCAGATCGATCAACGTGGACTGCGGACCGGCGCCGAGAGAGAACGCCGCCGCCACGGTCAACAGGACGAGGAAGTTGAGGCGCGGCTTCGTCAGCGTGACGAAATCGCCCATGCGCGAGGGCGATTTCGCGGTGACGCGCGGCGACGCGTCAGCGTGCGAAGGCGAAGCTGACATCTTTCGATTCCCTGGCCCCGATGGTGACCTGCTGCGTCTTCGTGCCGAGCTGCTCGTGCCACGCTTCGATCGTGTACGTGCCCGGAGGCAGGTTGCCGATCGCGACCTTGCCGTCGGCCGCGGTCGTGGCGAAGTACGGATGATCGAGCACGCCGACGTAGGCGCTCATCCAGCCGTGCACGTCGCACTTGAAGGGCACCATCACTTCCTTCGTCGCGAACGTGTGGGTGAAGCTGACGCCTTCGAGCGGCGTCGACTTGTTGAAGGCCTGGTTGATCACCGCATTCGAGCGCACGTTGTGCAGCAGCGGATCGCTGTTGCGAATCTGCAGCGGCTGGCCGACGCGCACGCCGAGCACGCGCGGCGTGTAGCGGCACTTGTCCTGATCGAGCATCACCGGTTCCGGAGGAACCGGAAAAGAAAAACTACCCAGCCCGTCCTTCACGTAAATAAAGGCGTTCTGCAGCGCCTGGTTTTCGCCGACGACGAGGGTTTCGTCGGGCCGCTGATTCGCGCCCTGCTCGCTGGCGCACTTCGGATCGCCGGTGATCGTGATCATTTCCGGCGCAGGCGGCGTGCCTTCGAACTTCACGGTCGCGGTGATGGTGCCGGCGGTGGCGGGATCGACGGACGGCCCGGTGGGCGCGGCCGGAGGCGGCGCCGAATTCCCGCCGCACGCGAGCGATATGGCGAGCAACCCCGCAGTGCCAGCCAGACTGAACGAACGCATCCGTCCATTATGTGCCGGGGTCGGCCCTTGCCGTCGCGCGGGCGGCCCGGTAGAATTGAAAGTTCGTAGTCCCCGACGCCGCTATCGTCTAGGGGTTAGGACACAAGGTTCTCAACCTTGGAACCGGGGTTCGAATCCCCGTAGCGGTACCATTCGATTCGCGTTTCACCTGCCTTCGGCAGGTAAAACGCTCCCTCATGGCAGGCCATCCACACCAGTCGAACGCATTGAGTTAGTTTTGACGGCTATACTTCGCTCGACGTCTGCCGAACGACCGTCGACCTATGCTGCTCAGAATCGCGTTGATACTCGTCGCTGGGTTGAGCGCTGCGCAGAACACCACGAAGCCCGACTTCGAACATCGTAGTGTCCGCACCGAGAACGGCCAGCTCCACGTGGCGGAGATCGGCTCGGGTCGCCCGGCGGTGATCTTCGTGCCATCGCTGGCCGGCACGTGGGAGCAGTTTGCCGACGCGGCGAGCGTGGTCGCCAAGACGCATCGAGCCGTGATCATCGAGCCGCGCGGTCACGGCGAAAGTGACGCTCCGCGAGATGGTGATTATTCGATCGAGGGCTACGCCAGCGACATTGCCGCCGTTGCCGGTGCCAGGCAAGTCGAAGACAGCATACTCGTCGGCCATAGCCTCGGCGCGGGCATCGCGCTCGCCTATGCTGCGGCGCACCCCAAGAGCGTTCGAGCGTTATTCCTGGTCGACCCGATGGGTGATTCCAGCAAGACACCAGGCGCTGCCGCGCCGTTCATCGCTGCGCTCGAAAAGGATTATGAAAGAACCATCGGCGATTACTGGCGCGTCATCCTCAAGGGAGCAAACGACGTCGTGACGGCCAAGGTGATCGCGGCAATGTTGAAAACACCGCGAACGACGGTGATCCAATCGATCAAGGCTTCGGGCCGGTTCGAAGCCGTTAAGAGAGCGGGGGAATTCGGCGGTCCGATCGTGTCGGTGATCTCGGAGATCAACAATTCCCCGACCGCCCTGCACGTGCTGCTGCCAGCCATCCAGGTCCATCGCCTTCAAGGCGTTAGTCACTGGTTGCAGCTCGACAGGCCCGAAGAGTTCAACAGCCTGCTCCGCGCCACGCTCGAACGGTACGCCGGGCGTTGAGCGAGAGGCGGTCATCGGTCTTCGAGGTCGTGCTAACGCCGACTCAACCGGCGATGCCGATGAATGGAAGGTTCCAACCTTTCTCATAACCTCGTAGCAGGCCAGCTTCTTAGCGTCTCGGCCGCTCGACCACGACCGTGTCGCCGATCGTGATCGTCATCAGATCCTCACCGGCCTCGAGCGCACCTGAATACGTTTCACGGGTCGCCTCGATGAAGTCGGCGATCGTTGGTGCTGCAGCGCCGACGCCTCCGGCGACCGCGAAGTGTGTGTAAACAGCCAGGCGTGGTTTAGTGGAGGCGAAGATTCGCCCGGCCTCGCGCGGCGAGGTGTGCACCGAAAGAATCTCCTTCGCTGCCGGAGAGCCTGCGATTGCCGCGGTAGCCATTGCAACCTCGTGAACGATCACATCGGCTCCAGACGCGTGCGCGATCAGAATCTCGCTGTACCGTGTGTCGCCCGAGATCACGACCGAACGCCCCTGGTAATCGACGCGATAGCCGAATGCCGGCTTCAGGAATTCGCCGTGGTCGACGGCAAACGCCGTCACGCGCACGCCCGCATTCTCGAAGACGATGCCTGGCGCGATGTCGGCGACATCGGTCGCGAGCGGCGGCAAATGTTCCTGCGCGGTGCGCATTGTGATGTCGCCGCCGAACGCCTGACGCAATCCCGCCATCAGCTGATTGGTCCCGACAGGGCCGCGTACCCAAAGTGGCGAGCGATTATCCGCAGTACCGCCTGCATGTAATGCCGGCGCGGGGAGCCATCCAGTGAGCCACAGATCGGGCACGCCTGTAACGTGGTCGGAGTGCAGATGCGTCAGGAACAGTCGCACCTCCCGCAATGGAATGCGACGCTCGAACAACCTGATTGCGCAGCCGCGCCCACAGTCGAACAGCAGTATCTCGCGACCTGCCTCGACAAGCGTACTCGGCCCCAGCCGGTCCGCCCGCGGTAATGGCGTGCCGGTACCCAGCAATGTCACTCTCATCTGCGGGGACTGTGCCGCCACCGAGCACATCAGCAGAAGTCCCAGGACGGCACCGACGTAATATCGCGGGTTGATCATGTGCGCTTCGCGGGGATGATATGCCGTTTCAGGGGCGATCAGCTTGAGGCCGAGAGCCTGCCCACGTCACTTCGGCGTGGGATTTTCCTTCATAGCGAGGGCGGCTTCCAGCGTCTCGAGACCGCTTCGCAGTCGCCCTCCGGTCGTGTTGTCGACGCCATAGAGCGAGAGTACACGCCGAGACCATGCGGACTCTTTAGTCCCTCGTCCACGAAGAGGAGAGGCGCGACTACGGAGAGCCTAGCATATGGAATACGCCGAAGTAAGAGAAGACCTCACGCGGCTATGCCGACGAATTCAATATTCGCAGTGGAACTCTCTTTCACACACGCGCGTAGCGGTATTACCCTCCGCGCGTTGCCACGGGAATCGCAATCGCCACGCGCGCGAGCCCATCGACTACTTTCTAGCCCAGGACTTCTCAAGTCCGCGCTGGAAGGATTACTGGACACCTGGTCTTAGTCCGATATGGTGAGCGAAGGTTCTATATCAAGCACTCTCAGCCTTCTTTGCAGCACAGTCAGGAGGGGGTCTATGGATCTGCGAACGGGTGCGAGCGTCAGGAGATTTGAATCCGTCGAGATCGGCGCGGTCACGGTCATCGTGCTGGCGAGCTTCGTCCAGGGCTTCTTCTTGTCCCGGCTGGTGCCGGAGCTCGCGCCGCTTTATGCGGGTGCCGGGGAGCCACTGCCGCTGCGCCTTCGTGTCTATATTGGTCTCTACCACTGGTCCCTGATTCTCGCTCCAGTGGTGGTGGTGGTGTGGATGGGCTTTCAGATCGCAGGACGTCCATTGCCCGCGGCCATCCGCCGGAGAGTCTTGATGGTGGTGGCTGCCCTCGCCGGACCGGTCACCATCGTCGGGCTGTATGTCATCGCTGAAGACAGCCTGATGCAGGCGATGAGAATGAGCAGCGTCGCCGCGGCCTCAGCGCAAGTGCTCGAACGCGATCTGTCGAACTTAAGCCTGGCGTCTGGAGATCCCGATCAGGTGATTGCAACGCTTGACCCGAAGGTCAGCCGCGATAACTTCGTCACCGATGTCCGGTTTGCAGCACCTGGCCAGGCTTTTCAGCTCGCCGAAGCGTACCGGGCGAAAGGAGACATGCCGGCCGCGCGGCGTTTCTACCTCCGCGCCCAGCAGGCCGCGGTCGCCGTCGATGAAGTGCTGACGCCGCGACTGGTGGACCGGGAGGCGCGATGGCAGGCTCAATTCGGCAGGGACTTCGACTTTTGGTTGCCAAACGCGTCGGAGATGAAAATACTGCCCGACCGGATTCGCGCGGTCTCTCAACAGCGGCTCGACCAGCTTTCGAGGTAGACCAATACGTGAAAGCTAGAAAATCTCATGTTGCGGCACCGACGAATTCGATATTCGCGGCGGAACTCTCTTTCGCGTAACCCCGTAGCGGTACCACAAAGTTGACACACCTGCTTCCCAGGCGGCAGGGTTCCAAACGACGCTTCTCCCTCAAACCGATATAAGGCTACTGCCGTTTCCAGGTCAGGGGCAGGTTGTTGCCCGATTGGCTCCACGTACCCTCGACGGACGTACCCGCGGCGTCGAGCTTGCCCTCGTAGGATCCACTGATTTGAGGTAGCTCGAACTTCAGCACGGAATCGACGACGGTGACCGCCGTGACGCGAATGCCCACCGCGCCCTGATCGAGACTGTCGAGGGTTCCCGCGAAACCGCCCTTGCCGTCGGGCGTCACGTGGAGCACCAGTCTCAGCTGCTCGACGTCCACTTGGAGCGTGCCGTGCCAGTCGCCGGCGATTGCCTGCGCGTGTGAAGGCGCGATCACGAGCACGGTCAGAACCAGCGCCGACACCAAGGTCTTCATAGCTGTCCTTCCGAGCTGAGACCGGCTCGTTTTTCGGAGCGGCAGACCATCACGGTCCACGCGCCAAGACCCATCGTGATGAGTCGTCCGCCGTGTCTACCATCACTTGGCCGACTCGGCGGCGATTAACACAAGCCTTCTCGGCGCCCTCCGCCCGGGTGGCGTACTCGCGGTGATCGATTTTCCGCCGTTGCTTTCCTGGCTGTGGCCATTCGATCACGGTGTGGACGCCCGGCGAGTAGTTGATGAAGCCGTCGCAAGCGGCTTTCATCCACAGCAAGTCATCGAGGATTGGCCCGGTCGCGGTCCACTCGCGAGCTATTGCGCAGTGTTCAGCAAGCGACGGGAATAGACTGTTCGACTTCCCGCGAACCGCCCGCCCCCGTTCAAAACCGCAATTGCAAGCCCAGTCGCACGAGCCGTGGCGGCACCAGTTCGGTGGGGTTGCGAAACGTCGTACCCGCTTGAGCGATCCGTCGGAGCGTCACGTTGGTGTTCAGCAGGTTGAAGGCGTCGATTGTGACGGTGGTGCGCAGGCCCGCCCACGAGATCACCTTCTGCGCGCGCACGTCGATCAGATTCAGGTCGTCGTAACGACCCGTATCGAGATCACGCTCCAGCAGAACCGGCGCCTGGCCCAGGCCGTCCGGTCGCTGGACCTGGAGCACTTCTCCAACCGGATAGCCTTGCCGGCCATACACCGTTCCCGACACGCTGATGCCCCATGGCGCCTCGTACAGTCCGGCCACGCTGTAGCTGACCTTCGCGTTGATCAGGGAATCACCGGGCGGGACGGCGAGGCCGCCGTCAACGAAGCCGCTGGCAAATGGTAACGCCGCCGAACCGACACGTGGCGTCGGATCCTGGATCGATCGCGACGGATCGTCGAAGAACTCACGATTGCGTTGCACGGTGACGAACCCCCGCATCATCCAGCGATTCGACAGCCGCTTGGTGGCTGTGAGGTCGACGTTCCAGTAGCGCTGGAGAT